>Ga0081539_10000021_pt1 | contig 360643 bp, 347 predicted proteins | sample TabmetS4T2R2_FD_71023 | JGI IMG/M metagenome (GOLD analysis project Ga0081539, IMG submission 71023) | Tabebuia heterophylla rhizosphere microbial communities from the University of Puerto Rico - S4T2R2 | ecosystem: Host-associated > Plants > Roots > Rhizosphere ...
ATCGTCGAGGGTCGGGAAGATGTGTCGATCGATCGCGGGAATCTCCGGGAAGTAGTCGTCGACGAGCCAGAACGCGAATCGCGCCCGCGGATCCCACGTGAGCACCACCACACGCTCGCGCGCGACGCGGGCGAGCTCCGCCAGGCCGCGCGCTCGATCGGGCCAGTGGTGCACCGTGAGCACGGCGAGCGCGGCGTCGAGCGCGGCGTCGAACGCGGCGTCGCGGAACGGCAGATGCGTCGCCGACGCCTGGACGGCCGGTGCCGCGTCGCGACGGCGCTGACGCAGCATCGCCGCCGACGGCTCGACGGCGATGACCGGACGATCGGCGGGCTCGTACGAGCCGGCGCCGGCGCCCACGTTGATGACGCTCGTCGCGCGTCCGAGCGCCGCCGCGATGGCGGACGCCACCCGCGGATCGGGCCGACGATGGGCATCATAGCCCCTCCCGATCGTGTCGTAGAGCTCGCGGGTGGTCACGAGCGTGGCGCGAGCCGCGAAAGAGCGACCGGAATCCGCCGGACTCGGCTACACTGAGCCCGCGGAGGAACCCGATGAAGAAAGCGCTGCTGGCCATCGCCTGTCTCATCGTGAGCGTAGAGCCCTGTTCGGCCGAATGGTTCGCCGACATCTACGTCGGGACGGCCTTCACCGACAAGGACGACATCAAGGTCAACAGCAAGGGCGCGGGCCTCGCGACGTATCGCGATGTCGAATTCGACAAGGGCCTCGCGTACGGTCTGCGCTTCGGGCGCTACTTCGACGCCGTTCCGTTCCTCGGTTTTGCCGTGGACTACTATTCGTTCGACTCGAACATCGGTCCCCAGTCGGTGCGCGTGGACGGCTGCCCGATCGATCAAGGTGGCTGTGGCACGAACAGGGTCGGCCTCGGCTCGTTCGATCTGACCGTGCGGGCGATCTCGCTCGACGTCTTTCTGCGCCTGCCGCTGTTCAGATCCGAGAACGCCCCAGGCGGCCGCGTGCAGCCCTACATCCTCGGCGGCGCGCCGGTGTTCATCAGCACGCTCACGCCGCGGAACACCCGGCTGTTTCGCAACGCCGACGGCGATACCGACATCTCCTTCGGCTACAAGGGCGGCGCGGGGCTCGCCGTCTACGTCTACAAGAACCTCATGCTGTTCGGCGAGTATCGCTTCACGCACGTGGAGCACGACTTCGAGATCCGCGATTCGTCGGCCGCGAAGGCGACGTTCAAGCCCGATCTCGACACCCACACCGGCCTCCTCGGCATTTCCGCGCGCTGGTGATCGCCTAGCCGGCCGGCTCGCCCGCGTTCACGGCGAGCACCTGCCCGGAGATGTTCGTCGCGAGGTCGCTCGCGAGGAATAGCGTGGCCTCGGCGATGTCGGCGGCCGTCGTCATCCGTCGCAGCGGTGAGCGCTCGAGCATGCCCCGCCGCATCGCCTCCTCGCTGATCCCGCGGACCTGCGCCTGGCCGGCGATGACGCGATCGATGCGATCTCCCTCGACGGCACCCGGCGCCACCACGTTGACACGGATGCCCTGCGGCCCCAGCTCGAGCGCGAGGCCATAGGCCATGCCCACCTGCCCGGCCTTCGCCGAGCAGTAGCCGATACGGAACGGCAGCCCGCGCCGCCCCGCGCCCGACGAGATGTTGACGATCGAGCCGCCGCCGGCCTTGATCATCTCGGGCACGGCGAACCGCGTGCACACGTACGAGCTCGTCAGGCACGAGTGGATCGTGTACATCCAGTCGTCCATCGTGTAGTCCTGCACGGGCTTCGTGGGTCCTCCGTCGCCGGCGTTGTTCACGAGCGTGGTGATGCGTCCGAACGCCTTCACGCCGGCGTCGATCATCCGCGTGACGTCATCTTCCTTCGCGGCGTCGCACGTGACGGCGATCGCGCGCCCGCCGGCCTTGGTGACGAGCTCGGCCGTCTCGCGCACGAGCTCCGCCGAGCGCGCCGCGCAGATCACGTCGGCCTTTTCCTGCGCGAAGCGCAGGCTGAGCGCGCGGCCGATGCCCTTCGATGCTCCGGTGATGATTGCGACCTTGCCCTCGAGCAGTGCCATGACGATCTCCTGGACGCGATGGTGTTCGGCGAGTGTACCGCATTACGTCGCGCGTCATTGCCGCGCCGGCGCCGCGGCGTGACGATGGCGCCATCATGATGATGCCGATCGTCGCCGCGATCTTCACGGTGGCCGGCGCGTGCGCGGCGGTGCACGGCGCGCGGCTCACCGTCCGCGCGCTGCGCCGCGCCGACGAGGCCGCGTCGTCGCTGTGGATCATCCGCGGCATCCGCGGCGTCGTGCTGGCCGTGGCGGCATGGGCGCTCGCCGGCGGCCTGGTCTTCGAACAGACGTGGCTCCTGGTGTTCGGCGGCGTGTTCCTGGCGGAAGAGCTCTACGAGACGGGCGTCGTCATCGCCATTCTCCGCTGGTCCGCGCGCCTGACGCGCCCTTGACCGTGTCCAGACGTTGAACGCCGGTGGCGCGCGGTCCGCCCGGCCCGAGCGCGGGCTCGAAACGAACGCGCTCGCCGACGCGCAACGGCGCGCCCGACGTCGGCTGGCCGTGCATCATGTAGAGCTGGCCGTCGTCACCGACGACGACACCCCACGCCGTCGGCAGATCGTAGAAGCGGAGCCGGCCTGTCATCGCCGGCTCACGATAGTCGAGCCGGCCGCCGCCGGGAATGTCCAGAGTTCGAGACGTCAGGAGGCGCGTCGCGGCAGCGCGAGCCGCTCGCGGAATCGCGCGAGCAGCGTCGCGATCACGTCCTCGGCCTGCGCGAGCATCGCGGTGGCGTCGGCCAGGCCGACGACGGCCTCGCGCAGTCGCGCGTTCTCGGCGCGCAGGCGCTCGTTCTCCTGTCGAAGCTCCGCATACGACTCGACGCGCTTCTGCACGACCAGCGTCGGGTAGACGCTCAGGTCGTCCCAGTGCCGCGTCGGGCGCCGCCGGTCGGCGCGCCGCCGCTCGGGAATCTGCGCGACGTCGTCCTGGCGGCGCTGGCCGTGTCGTCGGTCGACGATGACCTCGATGCGTCCATCCTCACGCAGCCGCTCACGGACGCGGGCGAGGATGTCCGGCCGGTCGCGCGCCACGATGAAGAGATAGTGTGCGGGCACGGCGGGCTGCCGCATCGCGCTCACGCTCAGAGCTCGCGCAGTGCTCGATGGATCAGCTGCACGCACACCGAGCCCTCCCCGACCGCCGATGCCACGCGCTTGATGCTGCCGGATCGCACGTCGCCGACGGCGAACACACCGGGGTTGCTCGTCTCCAGGAGCTCGGGCCGGCGGCTCAGCGGCCAGCGCGCCGCCGCGAGATCGTCCGCATGCACGTCGACGCCGGTCTTGATGAACTGTTTGTCGTCGAGCGCCACGCAGCCCTTGAGCCAGGCGGTGTTCGGGTCCGCGCCCGTCATCAGGAACACGTGGCGAATCTTCCGCGTCTCCGTCGCGCCGGTGTCGAGCTGGCGCCACCGAACGCGCTCGAGGCCGGCCGCGCCCTCGAGCCCCACGATTTCCGTGCGCGTGCGCAGCACGATGTTGGCGCTGTCTTCGATGCGCTGGATCAGATAGCGGGACATGCTCTCGGCGAGGCCGACGCCGCGCACGAGCACGTTGACGGCGGCGCAGCCCATCGACAGGAACACCGCCGCCTGGCCTGCCGAGTTGCCGCCGCCGACGATGGCGATCTCCTCGCCTTTGCACATCTGCGCCTCGACGTGGGTGGCGCTGTACATCACGCCCGTGCCCTCGAAGCGCGCAAGCTCGGGCAGCGCCGGCTTGCGATAACGCGCGCCACTGGCGATGACCACGGTTCGCGTGCGCACGGTCTCGCCGCTCGCGAGATGCACCCGATAGGGCTTCGACGTGCAGTCCAGGCTCACCGCGCCGCGGGCGATGGCCACGTCGGCGCCGAACCTCTCGGCCTGCATCAGCGCGCGCCCGGCCAGCTCCTGCCCGGAAATGCCCGTGGGGAATCCGAGATAGTTCTCGATGCGTGAGCTCGACCCCGCCTGGCCGCCCGGCGCGGTCGTCTCGAGGACGAGCACGTCGAGCCCCTCCGACGCCGCGTACACGGCGGCCGCGAGTCCGGCGGGACCCGCGCCGACGATCACCACGTCGCGGGTGTGCTGCGCATCCAGCTCCGGGCTCAAGCCCAGCGCCGCCGCGAGCCCCTCGAGCGAGGGATTCTTCAGCAGCCGGCCGCCTTCGCAGACGATGACCGGCACCTCGGCGACGCCGACGTGGAAGCGGTCCAGCAGCGCCTGGACGCTCGGGTCGCTCTCGACCTCCTGATAGGTGAAGGGCTGTCCGTTCCGGCTCAGGAACTCGCGAATGCGCAGCGTCGGCGCCGAATGTCGCGAGCCGATCAGGACCATTCCACTGATGCCCTGCGAGATGAGGGCCACGCGGCGCAGGATGAACGCGCGCATGAGGATCTCGCTCAGCTCGACGTCGCGCTGCACCAGCGCGCGCAAATGGTCGCGATCGACGACGAGGATCGACCCGTCGGCGATCGCGCGACCGCGGACGAGTCCGCGGCGCGCCGACAGCATGTTGATTTCGCCGGTGAACTCGCCGGGACCGTGCACGATCACCTGCTCTTCCCGGCCGTCGACGGGCCGCACGATCTCGACGGCGCCCTCGATCACGACGAAGAAGCGCGTGTTCTGCTCTCCGAGCTCGAAGAGCACCTCGCCCGCCCGCACGCGGCGTCGCTCGCCGAGCGTCGAGATGCGATCGATCTGTTGGGCGGTGAGCGTGGGGAACATCTGATGCCGGCGGTCGACGTAGGGATCTGACATTGTGGCGCCGGCGGCCTCGAGCGGCGCCGACGCCGATCACGATACACCCATCCGGGCGGCGGCTACGTGGCCTCGTCCTCCGTGTCGTCGTCGCTGGCGCGCGCGCCGAGCGATTGCTCGTCGATCGTGATGAAGGCGTCGGGGTACGCCGTCGGCTCAGAGGGCACGTGCGACGCGGGTGCCGTCGAGGATGGCCTGGTGAACGCCGCGCGGCGCCACGCAGTCGCCGGCGGCGTAGAGAGCCGGCACCTGTCCCTTGAGCGCGCGGTAGAGGGCATCGGTAGACCGGCTGCCCGTGGCGAGCACCACCGTGTCGATGCCTTCGATGCGGCGCTCGGCGCCCGAGAAGACGTTGCGGACGATCACGGCCGAGCCCTCGACGGCTCGCAGCTCGCTGCACGGCGTGAGGACGGCGCCCTTCGTATACAGACGCGTGTAGAGCGGCGCGATCGACGTGACGCCGACGTCCTGGCCGACGTAGAACAGCGGCGAGATCACCTCCACCCGCTTGCCCTGATCGAGCAGCAGCTCGGCGGTCGACAGCGCCTGCTCCGTGTGGATGTCGTCGATCACGACCACGTGAGCGCCGACCGTCGCCTGGCGCATGAGCACGTCGCGGTCCGTCACGACGTGCTTGCCGTCGATGCCGGGGAGCGAAGGCACGAATGGATGCGAGCCGGTGGCCACGACGACGGCGTCGGGCCGCTCGGCCAGCACGAGCGCCGCCGTCGCCTCCACGCCCAGACGAACGTCGACGCCGAGCTTTCGCACCTGACCGGTGAGGAACCGAACGATACCGCCATACTCCGCGCGTTCGGGCGCGGCGGCGGCGATGAGCACCTGGCCGCCGAGCTCGGAGGCCTTCTCGATCAGCACGACACGACAACCGCGCAGCGCCGCCACCCGCGCGGCCTCCAGTCCGGCAACGCCGCCGCCGACGATCACCACGCGTTTCGTCGTCGACGCCGGGCGGATGTCGGCCAGCTCGCCCTCGCGGCCCGTCGTGGGGTTCTGCACACACGTCACGGCTTTGCCTTGATAGATGCGGTCGATGCAGCCTTCGTTGGCGCCCACGCAGCGACGGATGTCGTCGAGCCGGCCCTCACGCGCTTTACGCGGCAGCTCGGGATCGGCGATCAACGCGCGCGTCATGCCCACGACGTCGATCTGTCCCGCGGCGACCAGGCGGTCGGCGTGCAGCGGGTCGACGATGCGGCTGGCGTGGAAGATCGGCAGGCCGGGCGCCGCGCGCTTGATCGCCGCGGCCAGCGGCACGAACACCGCGGGCGCGAAGCTCATGTTCGGGATCGCCGCGGCCTGCAGCGTGTACGTATGGGCGCCGCCGCCGATCACGGACAGGAAGTCGACGAAGCCCGAGGCCGCGAGGCGCCGCGCGATCGCCGCCATGTCGCCCGCGCCGAGGCCGCCATCGGTGAATTCGTCGCCGGAGATGCGGGCACCGACGACGAAGTCGCGCCCGGCACGGCGCCGGATCTCCGCCAGCACCTCGAGGGCGAAGCGCAGGCGATTGTCGAGGCTGCCGCCGTACTCGTCGTGACGCTCGTTGAAGAGCGGCGACCAGAACTGATCGATCAGATGGTTGTGCGCCATCGAGATCTCGACGCCGTCCAGCCCGCCCTCGCGGCAGCGCCGCGCCGCCTCACCGAACGCGGCGACGAGCTCGGCGATCTGCTCGGGCTCGAGCTCGTGCGGCATCTCGCGATGCACGCGCTCGGGGATCTGCGAGGGCGCCAGCAGCACACCGGGCACGTCGGGGTCGGACTGCGCGCGGCGGCCAAGATGCGTGAGCTGCGTGAAGATCAGACAGTCGTGCGCGTGCACGGCGTCGGCGAGCGCGCGGTAGGCCGGAATGATCGAGTCGTCGTGGTTCGCGATCTGTTTCCACGCGGCGGCGGGCGACGAGGGATGCACGCTCGAGGAGCCGCCGAAGATCGTGAGCGCGCAGCCCCCGCGCGCCTTGGCCTCGTGGTAGCGTCGCAACCGCTCGGTCGGCCGGCCCGCCTCCGCCATGGCTTCGGCGTGACCCGAAGAGTAGATGCGGTTTTTCAGCGTGAGAGCGCCGACCGCGATCGGCGTGAACAGCGACGTGAGCTCGGCCATCGCGGTCGAACCGTATCACATGACCCGGCTCGCGACGGTCAGCGGGCTTCCGATGCCCTCACCGCGGGTTCGCACCAGGTGGTCGGGACCGTTCGACGACAGCTGGCACAGGTCGACCCCCGCTGAAATCTCCCGTCGTCGATCAACGATTCGGTGACTGCACGAAGCTCCATCAGGCTCGCCGAGCACGCGAGCGCCAGGCACGCATCGCACAGCGCGACACCGGGCTCCCGCTCGAGCAGCTTTCCGACGATACGTCGCAACACCTCCGCCATCGACACCTCCCACCGATCGAACGTATCGCCGTTCTCGGCGGAAGCAATCAGACTTTTCCTGATCCGCACGTTCGGGAATGACCCCAGCCACCCTTCGCGGCCACTCGGCCCCCGCGTTCAGTTTGGGCAGCGGCGGTCGATATTGTCGGCGTTGCAACGTCCGGCCTTCCGCAGCCCTCTAAATCGAGAGCCCACGAATGCGTATACGAAAGGAGCACCAGATGGATTCGCGATCTCGATCGCTGTGGCCGACCCAGAACGACCTCCCCGAAAAGGTGCGCGCCGGCGCCGTCGAGCTCCTGAACCAGCAGCTCGCCGACGCCCTCGACCTGGCGCTGCAGGCCAAGCAGGCACACTGGAACGTCAAAGGGCCGAACTTCATCGCCCTGCACGAGCTGTTCGACGAGGTGGTGGAAGCGCTGTCCGAGCACGCCGACGATCTCGCGGAGCGCGCCGTGGAGCTCGGCGGCACCGCGCTCGGCACCGCGCGCGTCGCGGCCAAGACGTCGCGGCTGGCCGAATATCCGCTCGACATCAGCTCGGGTCGCGACCACGTGATCGCGCTGTCCGCGGCGATCGCAGCCTTCGGCGCGACGGCCCGCGCCGGCATCGACGCGGCCACCGCCCTCGGCGACGCGAACACCACCGATCTGTTCACGGAGATCTCACGCGGCGTCGACAAGCTCCTGTGGAAGGTCGAGGCGCACGCGCAGACGAAGGACTGAGCGTTGCCATGGTCTGGGGAGTCACGCTCGCACAGTTCACCGGGCTGCACGTCGTGATCAGTCTGATCGGCATCGCGTCCGGCGTCGTCGTGATGGCCGCCCTCCTGCGCGGCCGGGACCGCGCGGCGTGGACCGCGCTGTTCATCATCACCACGGTGGCGACGAGCGTGACCGGATTCGGCTTCCCCGTCGACCACGTGCTGCCGTCGCACGTGGTCGGCGTCGTCTCGCTCGTGATCCTCGCGGTGGCCATCCTCGCACGCTACGGCCGGGGTCTCGCCGGCCGCTGGCGGCTGTTCATCACGCTCGGCGTTCTCGCGGCAAAGCGCTTCCGCGGCGCCGCGCCGAGCCACGCCTGAGGCCGCCGATGCCCGGCGACGCCATCAGCTCGCGCCGCGCCGAGGTCGAAGGCACGGGCGTGCACTATCTCGCGGCCGGCCGCGGCGACCCCGTTATTCTGCTGCACGGCTACACGCAGACGTCTCATATGTGGAGGCCGCTGATACCGCTGCTGGCCCAGCGGTTCACCGTGATCGCCCCGGATTTGCCGGGCATCGGCGACTCGGACATTCCGAGCGGCGAGGTCGACATGACGACGGTGGCCTCCCGCATTCACACACTCGCGAGGACGCTCGGGGCCGACAGGGCGAGAGTCGTCGGACACGATATCGGCCTCATGGTGGCGTATGCATACGCCGCGCAGTTCCCGATCGACGTGGACAGGCTCGTCGTCATGGACGCCTTCCTGCCCGGTGTCGGCGATGGCGAGAGCCTCTACAACCATCCAGCGATGTGGCATTTCCGCTTCACCGGGCCGACGCCGGAAGCGCTCGTGGCCGGCCGCGAGCGCTCGTACTTCGAGCACTACTGGAACGATTTCGCCGCCGACCCTGCCCGCTCGATCCCGGATGCCGACCGCGCCATCTACACCGCCGCCTACGCACGACCAGGGCGGATGCGTGCCGGCTGGGCCTACTTCGCGTCGTTTCCGAAGACGGCACGCGACTTCGCGCGGTTGTCGGCGCGGCCGCTGACGATGCCGGTCCTTGCCATCGGCGGTGCGAGGGCGAATGGAGAGCTGCTCGGTCGGCAGATGAAGCTCGTCGCCTCGGACGTCACCGTCGTGCTGCTCGCCAACGCCGGCCACTGGATCCTGGAGGAGCGCCCCGAACAGACGACCGAAGCCCTCGTGAAGTTTCTCTAGCCGGGAACCAAACGGGCGTCTCCGCCGTCTCAAGCACATGAATACCGCGGAGAGCGAAAACAAGCGTCTGCTGGAGGCCGAGCTCGACGATCTGGTCGCGCGACTACAGGGGGAAGCACGAGTTCCCGGGGCGAGCGTGGGCAGCGACTTTCTCGACGTCGCCCAAGGCATCGAGCGCCAGGAGCAGGCGCGCCTCACCGTGCTGCGGCTGACCGAGCGGGCGAAGCGATTGCAGACCGCCCTCAACCGCTTCTCGACCGGCGAGTACGGCGTCTGCTCCGAATGCAGAACCGCGATCTCGCCCCGGCGGCTCCACGCCATCCCGGACGTCACCACGTGCGTGGCGTGTCAGGAGCGACTGGAGCGCAAAGCCGGCTGACTGCCGAGCGCCCCGGCGGTCTCGACATTCTCGTCAACAACGTCCGCGGCTCATCGGCGCCGCGCGGCGGCGTGCTCGCTCTGAGCGATGAGGCGTGGCAGGACGCGCTGGGCTGTCGACGGTCTGAGGGCGAGCTACTTCTTGCCGCCGAACATCGCCTGGACGCGCTTCTGCAGCTCCTCGGGCGCGACGTCCTCTTTGTGCGTGGCCACCCACCACAGATGCCCGAACGGATCCTCGAGCTGGCCGGACCGGTCGCCATAGAACTGATTCTCGACGGGCTTGCGCTCGCGCGCGCCGGCCATGAGCGCGCGCTTGAAGAACGCGTCCACGTCCTCCACGTAGAGGTGGATGCTGACCGGCGATCCGCCAAACGCCTCCGGCGCCTTGCCGCCGTATTCGGGGAACTCGTCGGCGAGCATGACGACCGAATCGCCGAGCCGGATCTCGGCGTGGCCCAGGCGTCCATCGGGCATCAGCAGCTTGTACGTCACCGTGGCCCCAAAACCCTTCTCGTAGAACTCGAGCGCCTTGGTGGCGTTTCTGATGGCCAGGTAGGGCGTGACGGTGTGATGTCCAGTCGGAATCGGCTTCACGTTCTTTGCCATGCGCTCGTCCTCCTTCTGCGGCGTCGCGTGACGATCAGCGGCCAGTTTCGGGCGCGGTCATCACCTCGAGCAGGTGACCGTAGGGATCCTCGAAATAGAAGCCGCGTCCGCCGTGGCGTGCGTACAGCCGGCCATTGGTGTGGTCGTGCGGCTCGCTGCCATACGCAATGCCCTTGGCCAGCACCCGGCTGAAGATGCCCTCGAACTCCACGTCGCCGACTGGAAGGCGTAGTGATGGCTCCGGCCGAGGCGGGGATCGAACCCGGGTCCGCCCCAGGCCTCCGGCTCGTCGGCGAAGTCGAGCGTGAGGAACTCATCGACCTGCACTTGCGCGACGTGCCCGGGCCTCACCGACAGGCCGAAGATCTCGGCGAAGAACTCCGCCGAGACCATTTTGTCTTTCGCCGGCACGATCGTGTGATCCAATCGAATCGTCATCGTTGCTCCTCATCCACGCGCAGCGTCGCTCGTCGTCTCCGTCACGAGGATCGGCGCGACGCATTCGCGATCATCGGCAGCGGGTGCGCCCGCGCGCGCTGCACGCGGCGGCCCAGCCGGATCAGCGCGTGACCGAACGCGACGCGCAGCGTCCGCGAGACCGGTGTCGTCGCGGGTGCCCGCGCCAGACGCTCGCCGTTCGCCCGCAGCTCGGCCAGCCGGTCACGCGCAAGAACCTCGAGCGCGTACTCGTTCATGTCCATGACAATGCCCCCCGTTTGGCGGCGCCGTCCGCGGTCCGCTTCGGAACGGGCCTGCTCGGCTGGCGCGTCAGAACGATCTCGAGTGACCGTCGATCGCGCGGCGCGAACGTCTCCCGCACGAGCGCCAGCAGCGCTTCGACCACGATGGGACGCTCGAACGGCACGGCCAGTTGGACGTGCCAGCGACCGCGTCGGCGGCGCACCACCGGCGCCGCGACCGCGCCGAGCCGCTCGTGAATGACCTCCGTCAACGCAATCTGGCGCGCCTGCACCTCATGCTGCCGGCGGTCGCGCCAGTGCGCCAACGCGAGCAGCCCGAGCACCGCCGCAAACGGCGCGGCAGCGACGAGGACGCCGACCACCGGCGCGGTCACGAGCGCACCTCGTACAGCTCGAGATAGCGCTCGAGCTCGCTCACGCATTGCTGCATCACCGTGGCGTCCTTCGTGACCTTCGAAACGAGGACCGCGCCTTCGAGCGAGGCCACGAGGAAACGCGCCACCACGTCGGGCTCGCATGCCGTGACGACGTCGCCGCGGTCGCGAGCTTCACGAAGCGCCGCGGTGACCCGCCCCACGCGCTCGCGCGCCATTGCCGTCAGGTCCCCCGATCGTTCGCCCTCCCGCCGCATCGCGCCCTCCTTTCGCTTCACGGCCTGCAGCGTGCTCATCCGTGCTCTTTGTACAGGTCGGCCGTGAGCGATCCGTCACCGTCAGCGTGAAAAAATTGGCGGGCGTCTGCGGATGTGAAATGGCTGATAGCGCAGGGAAAATCGGACAAAATGCCCGAACCCGCACGCGGCGGTGGACGTCGTTCTGAGCGCTAGCTCGTGAGTCGCTGCGCCTGGGTGAGCCAGAACTCACTGCCGAGGCTTTGGAACATCTCGATCGCGCGGCTCCGGGCCGCGCGCGCGTCCTCGGTCCGCCCCTCGCCCTGATGCACCGGCGCCAGACCCAAATGACACCGAGCCTCGAGCGGCCGCATCTCGAGCGCGCGAGCCAGCGCGATCGCCTCGTCGAAGCGCTCGCAGGCGACGTCGCGGAGCTTCCGCGAGGCGGCCACTTCGCCCTGCAGGCGCAGCGCCCATGCCTCATGTCCGCGCTCACCACGGGCGCGTGACTGCGCAAGGGACTGGTCGGCTCTCTTCGCCGCCTCGTCGGCGCGTCCGGCGAGCAGCAGGGCCTCGCCGAGCGATGCCAGCCGCCACGCGTGTCCTCCGACGTTCCCCACCCGCTCCGCCTCATCCACGGCCCGGCTCAGAATCGACAGGCCCTTCGAGACCCGTCCGGCGAGGGCGTACGTGTGCCCGAGAGCCGCGGCGAGCCATGGACGGTGGACCGAGAATTCCCAGCGGCGACAGACCTCCAGGCCGCGAGTGAGGGCGGCCGCCGCCTCGCCGAAGCGCCCCTGATAGAGGTGCGCACGGCCGATCGCGGCGTACGCGCCGGCGAGCGCGAACGGACGATCGATCCGCCGCGCGAAGTCGAGCGCTCGCCTGGCCGCGGCGAGCGCCTCGTCGTAGCGTCCGAGCTCGGTGAGCGGCGCAGCGATGTAGTACAGGCTGAGCTCCGCGAGTCCGAGCTCCGTCGGCCAGCCCGAGGGACCGTATCGCGCGGCCACCCCTTGCGGCTCCGCCACAGTCCCGCAGCACTCGAAGAAGCGCACCGCGTCCCGATACTGTCCGAGACTCCAGTGCACCTGGCCGAGGCGGAAGTTGGCCTCGACGGCGAGGCCGGCGCTGCCACTGGCTTCCGCCAGGCTGAGCGCGCGCTGGCCGCACGCCAGCGCCTGCGAGAGATCGCCGGTGATCCACGCGTGGTTGCTGATGTACGCGGCCACGCGCGCCAGCCGCGGGCGATCGTCGAGCTTCTCGGCGATGCGCTCGGCCTCACGCAGATGACGCGCGAGGTCGGCAAAGCGGCCCATCGGGTACAGGCTCTGTCGCAGCTCGATGCGGACGTCGAGATCACGATCGTCGGCCTCCGGGCTCGTCGGCAGCCGGCGCAGCGCGTTCAGCGCCTCCTCGAAGCATGCGACCGCCTCGTGGTGCGCCGAGCGGGCCGCGGCCTGACGGCCCGCCATCTGCAGAAACGCCGCGGCTTTTTCCCACGCCTCGCCGTTGCGGTAATGCGTGCCGAGGGCGAGCGCGTGCGCGCCGAGCTCGTGCACGTAGAGATCTTCCAGACTCTCGGCGACGCGACGGTGCAGCGCCATCCGAAGCGGCGGTGGCAGCTCACCGGTAGCGACCTCGCGGATGTAGTCGTGCGTGAACTCCAGGCCGTCACCGGCGCCGCGCAGCACCCGATGGCGTACGAGCTCCTCGACGCTCTCGGCGGCCTCGCGCTCCGACATGTCGGCCGCGCGCTGCACGAGTGCGAAATCGAACTGGCGGCCGATCACCGCCGCCGCCGCAACGAGCCGCCGGCCGCGATCGGACAGGCGCTGCAGCCGCTGCAGCACCAGCGTGCGAACTTTCGCGGGCAGCGGCAGGCGCCGGGCCAGCGAGATCGTCTGTCCTTCACGGAGCGCGTGCATCACCTCGACGATGACGAACGCGTTGCCGTCGCTGATGCGCCACGCGTCCTGCGCGAGCTGAGCCACGAGCTGCTCGGGAAGTCCGGGCGGCGCGAGCGCCTGCACGAGCGCGACGGTATCGGAGCGAGACAGGGGCGACACCGGCAGCATGAGCTCGCCGTGGTCGTCGAGCTCGTTGAGCGACTGTCGCAGCAAACCGACGTCGCCCAGCTCCTCCTCGCGGACCGTGACGACGAGCAGCAGCGGCATCTCGTGCGCCCGTCGACCGAGAAAGGCGAGGAACCGGACGCTCATCTCGTCCGCCCAATGCGCATCCTCCAGCACGACCAGCAGTGGCTGCCGTCGCGCCAGGCGCTTGAGCAGCTCGGTGATCGCCTCGAATGGATAGCGCGGATCACCGCCGCTCCTGGCGCCGAGCTCGGCGCCGGCCGAGGCGGTGGGCGGCTTCGTGTCACCCGAGAGCTCCGGCAACAGCCGCTCGAGCTCGTCTCGCCAGCCGGCCTCGAGCGTGTCGAAGACCTCGCGCTCGGCCACGACGCGGCCCGAGCGCAGCGCGTGCACCCACGGCGCGAACGGCAGAATCCGCTCGGTCTCATAGCAGCGGCCGACGAGCACGCGCGCCAGCCGTCGGGTGGCGAGCGCGGTGAGCTCGCTCACGAGCCGACTCTTCCCAGCCCCCGCCTCGCCAACGAGGACGACGAGTCTTCCACGTCCGCCGAGCGCACCCTCCAGCGCCTCCCGCAATCGCGCGACATCCCGTTGCCGCCCCGCAAGCGGAGCCTCCCACGCCGGCGGCGGTTCCGTGAACGCCGTCTGGTGCGACAGTGGCTGGGCCAATGCGACCTGGATTGGCTGGCTTTCGTGATCGGGCGTGACGTGCGCCCGCCCGCTCAAGATCTCGTGATAGAGCGCTTTCGTCTCCGCTTCCGGCTCGGTGCGCAGCTCGCGCTGCAGCGTCGCCACACAGAGCTGGTACTGACGCAACGCCGAGCCGCGACGGCCGATCTCGACGTAGAGCTGCATCAGCGCGCGGTGGACGGGCTCCTGCAGCGCGTCGAGCTCGAGCAGCCTCAGCGCCGTCTGGACGGCGGAATCGATCGATCCGATGGCACGTTGGTGCGCGAGCAGTCCGCCCAGCGACTTCAGCGCCACTTCGCGCAGGCGCTCGCGGTGACCGAGCAGCCAGTCGTCGAACGGCGGCTCCTGCACCGTGAGGCCGTCGAGGAACTCGCCCTGATAGAGGGTGGCCGCTTCTGCCAACGCCGACGGCGTCCCCTCGGCGGCGCGCAGCTCGAAGTCCCGCACGTCGATCGTCAGCGCGTTCGGGTCGAGGCTCACGCTCTCGCCGTCCACGGCAAGCAATCGCGGCCCGGCCTCGCGCAAGCACTTGCGCAGGGCGTACAACGTCTGCCGAAGGCTCGTGCGTGCGGTCGTGTCGAGCGTGCTGCCCCACAAGAGACTTGCCAGCTTGTCCCGCGGCTGGGCCGACGCGGGCGAGAGCGCGAGATAGGCGAGCAGCGCTTTCGCCTTTCGGGTCGGCAGGGCGAGCGGTGTGGCGGGTTCGAGGCGTGCTCGAAAGCCACCCAGCAGTGTCAAAATCAGCCGCGCCATCGTGGTGAGCGTCGACGCTCGGCTCACGATATCACGCTCGTCTCACCCGAACATCCGTCGAGCGGCCGAACATTTCACGCGGACTGCGACGAATTGCTCACGGCCCCGCGTTACAACGACGCCAACCTCGAACGACGGGAGGGAGACATGCTTCTGGGGTGGATCAGACCCGATCGATGGCGCCGGATCGATGCCGTGATCGATTACTTCGGCGGTCCGCGTGTCGCACGAACGCGCCGCGCATCGCCCGCGAACGGCGCGAGCCTCGCCGTCGGCCGGCGCGCGGCGAGGTCAGGCCACGTGGACACGCCATCGTTGCTTCGTACGGCGCTGCTCGTACACAGCGCACGAAGCTAGGCGGCGGACGCGCGCCGGTACGATGGCCATCTCATCGGCCTCGCGGTGCTGGTGGTCCTGATGGTCGGCGCCGCGCGACTTGCATCGGCGGCGCAAGCGGGTGCTCGGTGACTGACGGGCGCGTCACCCACGCTCCGGATTCAGATCGGTGCCGAAGAGCTTGCGTCCGTCGATGTCGAGCAGGGCAACGGAGAGCACCTCCGTGTCGCCATCGATGCTCACGGTGCCGAAATACTGCATGCCGTCGGTCGGCGGCCGGTTCTGCTTCATGCCGGCCGGCACGCTGACGTAGCGCACGTCGGGCCCAAAGGTGCGATCGATGTCGCCCGGCCCGAATGTGCCGGCGTTGATCGGGCCGGCCACGAACTCCCAGAACGGCGTGAATTCGCTGAAGGCGGCGCGGCCCGGATCGTAATAGATCGCCGAGGCGTAGTGCACGTCCGCCGTGATCCACACCACGTTGCGAATGCCGTTGGCCTTGATGAACGCGAGCAGGCTCGCGAGCTCGAGCTCGCGGCCGAGCGGCGCGCCGTGCTCGTCGTTGGCCCACGCCTCGTACGTCCCTTTGGGCACGTCGGGGTTCAGGTCGGGTACGACGATGCTGATGGGCATGTCGCTGGCGATCACCTTCCATGTGGCCTTGCTGTCCAGCAGGGCGCGCTTGAGCCATCGAAGCTGGGCCGCGCCGAGGAACGCCGCACTCTCGTCGAGCGCCGTCTGACGATTGGGCGAGTTCGCCCCGCGGTAGCTGCGCTCGTCCAGCATCAAGATCTCGAGGCTGGACCCGTAGGGGAACGCGCGGTAGACCCGCTCGGGATCGACGGGGTCGAGACGAAACGGGTTGTACTCGAACATCGCGCGCTTGGCGTACGCGGCGAGCAGCGAGGCACTGCGCACCTGGTAGCGCGAATCGCCGAGCGTCTGGCCGGGATACCAGTTGTTGCGCGTCTCGTGGTCGTCCCACTGCACGAGCACCGGCACCTCGGCGGTGAAGCGCCGCTTGTGCTCGTCGAGGAAGTTGTAGGCGAAGTTCCCGCGGAACTCGGCGAGCGTCTCGGCCACTTTCGCCTTGGCCTCGGTGGTCACGTTCTTCCACGTGGCGCCGCCGTCCAGCTTGACCTCGGCGACGATCGGCCCGTCCGCGTAGATCTGGTCACCGGAGTGGATGAAGAAGTCGGGCGCCGTGCGCCGCATCGTCTCGTACAGCTTCATGCCACCCCACTCGCGATTGATCCCCCACCCTTGTCCGGCCTCGTCGCCGGACCAGCAGAACCGCACGGTGCGCCGGCCGGCCGGCGCCGTGCGCAGGCGGCCGTTGAGGGGGGCGCTCGACACGCGCGGGTCGGTGAGATCCACGAAGGTCACGCGGTAGAAGACGTCGGCGCCGCTCGGCAAGCCGACGAGATCCATGCGCGCCGTGAAGTCGCTGTCGGCGAGCGCGGCGGGCCCGACGATGCGTCGGGCGTCACGGAACGCCTCGTTGGTCGCCCACTCGAGCGTCATCCGCGCCGGACGATCCGTCCGACTCCACACGATGGCGCGGTCGGCCAGCATGTCGCCGCTCTGCACGCCGTAAGGCATGGTGGGACGCATCCGATCCGACGTGACGACCGCCGGGGCGGGCTGCGCCCACGCCGTCGGTCGAGCCGCCGCGGCGCCGGACAGGCCGCCCGCCAGCAACGCCGAGCCGCGCACGAGGAACTCACGTCTGTTCATCTCCACCTCCATGGTCCTCATCGTTTCCGGCATTCGCGCGACCGCCGACGCGGCACCCACGGTAGCGCCTTCTGAGCAAACTCGTCACGCCTTCGTAATGGTTGGCGCAGCGACGCCATCCCCGAGCTGTCGATGGTCGGCGTGCCGGAGTTCCAGCTGACGCGTGAGCGGGTCCCGTATGAAGTCGGCGTCGCGCGTTATGGCGAGGTCGCCCGCTGAGGCATCGCGCGACGGCTGGCCAACGATCGATTGCAGTGGCAAGCTTTCGTGTTGATCATGACACCCCAATCTCACACCGATCGGCCGATCCGCGTGCTGCTACAAACCACGATTCCCTCGACGCCGGACGATTGGCACATCGGCCGCTTTTCACTCCTCAAAGCCCATCTCGAATCACTGACGAGCCCACATGGGCGGCCGATGTACGAGGTCGTGGCACGCGACCGGTCCAGTGAAGCCCACGACCCGGTCCTTTCCACCCTGGACGCCTCCGACTTCGACGAGCTCTGGCTCTTCGCCGTCGACACCGGCGAGGGCCTCAGTGACCGTGACGGCGCCGGGATCAACCGCTTTCGCGCACGCGGCGGCGGTCTGCTGACGGCCCGCGATCATCAGGACCTCGGTTGCTCCGTCTGCAAGCTCGACGCGGTGGGGGCCGCCCATCACTTTCACACGCAGAACCCCGATGTACCTGAGCGTTGCGTTGCCGATGACACCTCCGCGCCGAGTATTTCATGGCCGAACTACCACTCCGGCGACAACGGTGACGTCCAGCGCGTCACCGGCGTCGGGCGACTCCACGAGGTCTTGACCCGCGTCGACGGTTCGGCGATCCGCGAGTTCCCCGCGCATCCTCATGAAGGCGCGGTCAGCGCCGCGAACGATGATCCGGCGGCGCGCGTGATTGCGACCGGCACCAGCAAGCTCACCGGGCGCCGCTTCAACTTGATCGTCGCGCTCGAAGGCGGGGCGACCGGCCGCGCGCTCGCCCACGCGAGCTTCCACCATTTCGTCGACTACAACTGGGATACGTCCACGGGATGTCCGACGTTCGTCACCGATCCGGTCGGCCACGACCTGCAGCGGGCGCCGGAACGGCTGGCCGATATCAAAGCCTACGTCGCGAATGCCGCGAAGTGGTTGGCGCGGCGCTAAGCGGAGCGAAAGGGCCGCCGGAGTGCTGATCAAGGGCCTCGTAAAGGCTTCTGGATCGAGGACCGCTGCGCGATTCACGCGCACCGGCTCGAAGATTGATGAAGCTCTCGCCTCCTCCGTCGCGGCGGCGACTCAGGCGCTTGTTGAGCGCCTGCCGGGGCACACCGCGTTCGGACGGCGGCGTGACCTGGGACGGCGGCGTGATGGCGCCGCCTCGTAGCACGTACGACACATAGATGATGGCGGGCGCGCCTGTCACGTCTGGATCGCCCAGGCGCCTCGATCGTTCTCAAGGCCGCGCGGCTCGCCGTCTTCTTCGCGTGGTGTTACCGTCCACGGTGCCCGTCAGGGCGCTTCGGTCCGCACCTCGAGGCCGACCTTGTCGAACGACTGAACCGTCGCGCGATACGTGGTCGCCGGTGACGAGACCGGCACGAAGAAATAGCCACGACCGCCCGCTCTCACGTCACCGACGACCCACCCCGACGTCTCTCCGGTGATCGTCCCGCTCGAGTCGATCGTCTCCACGCGCAGTCGCACGTTGGTGATTCGCCACGGAGAATCGTTGTAGACATACCCCTCGACGCCCCGTCCTCGATGCGTTGGCGGCGCCTCCTCGAGCTCGAACCGGAACGGACCGGTGGCGTCGGTCCTGGGCGTCTGCGCTCGCGCGGCGCCCGGCGCCAGGAGCATCGTGACCAACACGGCACGCAGCACGGTCTTCGTCATACGCCTCACCGTCCCAGTGTCCGGCCCACCATCGCCTGGGCCTCGCGCACGATCGCATCGAGATGCGCCTGATCCTTGAAGCTCTCCGCGTAGATCTTGTAGATGTTCTCGGTCCCCGACGGGCGTGCCGCGAACCATCCTTGACGGGCCACGACCTTCAGCCCACCGATCGGCGCGTCGTTGCCCGGAGCCCGTGTGAGCTTCGCGGTGATCGGTTCGCCGGCCAGCGCGGAGTCCTCGATGGACTCCGGTGAGAGCGTGGCCAGCTTGGCCTTCTGCTCGGGAGTCGCCGGCGCGTCGATGCGCGTGTAGAACGGCGTCCCGAGCTCGGCGGTCAGCGCGCGGTAGTGCTCACCGGGGTCCTTGCCCGTGCGCGCGGTGATCTCGGCGGCCAGCAGCGCCATGATCGGGCCGTCCTTGTCGGTGGCCCACACGCTGCCGTCCTGGCGCAGGAAGCTCGCCCCGGCGCTCTCCTCGCCGCCGAAGCAGAGCGAGCCGTCGAACAGCCCCGCCACGAACCACTTGAATCCGACGGGCACTTCGCGCAGCGCGTAGCCCGCCCTGTGCACGACCCGATCGATCAGGCCACTGCTCACGATCGTCTTGCCGACCACCGCCTGCGCCGGCCACCCGCGGCGATTCGCGAGCAGGTAGTCGATGGCCACGGCGAGATAGTGGTTGGGGTTCATCAACCCCGTGGATCGCGTCACGATGCCGTGCCGGTCGGCGTCGGGATCCGTGGCGAAGGCGAGCCGATACCGGTCCTTGAGGCCGACGAGTCCCGCCATCGCATACGGGCTCGAGGGATCCATCCGAATGCGGCCGTCATGGTCGACGGTCATGAAGGAGAACTGTGGATCGATCGCCGGGTTCACGACCGCGATGTCGAGACCGTAGACCGCATTGATGGCCGCCCAGTAGTCGCGGGTCGCGCCGCCGAGCGGGTCGACGGCCAGGGTGAGCCGCGCGGCCCGGATCACATCCAGGTCCAGCACGCTGCTCAGGTCACGCACGTATGGCATGACGAAGTCTTCTTGGCGGGTGCTCGCCGCATTGATGGCCGTCGCGAACGGGACGCGCCGGATGCCGGCGTTGCGGCTCCGCAACAGCTCGTTCGCGCGCTGCTGCACCCAGTCGGTCACGTGCGTGTCCGCCGGGCCGCCGTGCGGCGGGTCGTACTTGAAGCCGCCGTCCTCGGGCGGGTTGTGGGACGGCGTGATGACGATGCCGTCGGCGAGATGGGACGTCCGTCCCCGGTTCGCCACGAGGATGGCGTGGGACACGACGGGCGTCGGCGTTACGCCATCGTCGCGCTGGATCACGGTGGTCACGCCGTTGGCGGCCAGGACCTCCAGCGCCGTGCGCTCTGCCGGTCGCGAAAGGGCGTGCGTATCCTTGCCCATGTAGAGCGGACCGTCGATGCCCTGGCCGTGCCGGTACTCGCAGATGGCCTGGGTGATCGCAACGATGTGCGCTTCGGTGAACGATCCCCGCAACGACGAGCCGCGATGCCCGCTCGTGCCAAAGCTCACGCGCTCCGCGGGATTGTCGACGTCGGGCTGGTGCCCGTAGTACTGCTGCTCGAGCCGCGACAGGTCGACGAGCATCTCTCGGGGCGCCGGCTTGCCTGCGAGCGCCGAAATCGCCATGGTTGCCCCCTATGGCCCTTTGGATGGAGGCACGGCGGGAAGGGTCACGGCCGGGAAGTATTTGCGGTGGATCGCGCGGAACGCCTCCGTTTGCTTGAACCGGCGCAACGCCTCGGAAAATGTCTCGACGAACGCGGGCGACACGCGCTCCTTGCTGAAGATGACGTACAGATCGTCTTCCTTGAGGCTGCGGGCGGCCAGCGGCTCGACCTTGCCCTCCAGACCGAGCGCGGCGATCAGCCGCATCCCGTTAACGAAGCTGGCCACCACGTAGTCGACGCGCCCGGCTTCGAGCATCCGGAAATTGACCTCGTCGCTGGCCGTCTGCCGCACCGTGCGCTGTTGACGCGCGAACGCCCAGAACTCGGGCGAGATCGACGCGCCGCGCAGGACGGCGATCTCGTGACCCATCAGATCCGCGAACGAGCCAAACTTCAGGCGGCCGGCGTCGGCGCTTCGCACGAAAAAGATCCACTTGTCGCGGGCCAGGGCTTCCCGGGGAAAGTGACAGTACCGTGCGCGCTCCTCGTCGTAGAACGCGGTGAACAACCCTTCGCGCTCGCCCCGGAACACCAGTCGCGCCGCGCGCGCCCACGGCAATTCCTCGAACGAGACCTCTTGCTTCATCGAGGCGAACACGGCTTTGAGCACTTCGGTGCTGAATCCCGGCGATTCGGCGTTCGAGAGATGTTCGTAGGGAATCCACTCATCGGTGACGAGACGAAGCGGGGCGGCGAGCGCCGGCTGCCCCGCCTGCGCCGCCGTGACGGCCCACGCCACACCGAGCACGAGCCGGGCCCATCGCCGAGCCGATCGCCAAGCCGATCGATGGACGCGTGCGGCCACAACATGCTCCTTCGCCATGTCTCCCCCCGTTGCCGTCCGCTCCGCCGTCGCCGCGCCGAGTGGTCGGGCGCGGCGACCGTATGATACAGTCGCAGACTTGGCGGCAGTCGAATGACGGCACCCTGGTGGTCTTTCGATCGTCTGCGCGGCGGAATCGGCGCGCGCCTGCTGGGCCGGGTTCTGCTCTTCAGCTTCGCGATCACGCTGGTCTTCACGCTCGTCCAGCTCGATGCCAACTATCGCCGCGACGTGCGCAGCATCGAGAGCCGCCTGTCGGAGGTCGCGGGCAGCTATTCCCAGAGTCTCGGCGAAGGCCTCTGGAATCTGGACCGCCGACAGCTCGACCTGCAGATCGAGGGCATCCTTCGGCTGCCCGCCATCCGCTTCGTCGAGATCCGCGAGGCCACCAATCGCGCCGATCCGATGGTGGTGAGCGGCGGTCGCCATCCCGAGCACGCGGCGCTCACCCGCGAGTTCCCGCTGTTCCATACGGTCCGCGAGCAGCAGCAGCAGGTCGGCGTGCTGTCGATCGAGGCCACGCTCGACGAGGTCTATCGCGCGTTGCTGGACAACGCCATCGTCACCGTGACGAGCCAGGGCGCGACGATCTTCGTGGTGTCGTTCTTCATTCTCTACCTGACGCATCGGCTGGTCACGCGTCACCTCACCGCGCTCGCGGGGTTCCTCCGAAACTACGACCTGCGCCGGCCGCCGCCGCCGCTGCGGTTGCAGCGACGCCCGACGGTCGAGAAGGACGAGCTCGATCACGTCGTGGCGGCCTTCGAGATGATGCGTCAAACGCTGGAGCGCGCCTACCACGATCTCCGGGAGAGCGAGCAGCGCTTTCGTGACTACGCCGAGACGGCGTCGGACTGGTTCTGGTCCACCGGTCCGAACCACGAGTTCACCTACGTCTCGGCGCAGGCCGGCGCCTTCGGATTCGACTGGAGCAAGTCGATCGGCAAGCGACGCTGGGACGTCGCCGCCGACTTCGCGTCCGAGCCCAACAAGTGGCGCGAGCACATCGCGGCCGTGGAGCGTCACGAGCCGTTCCGCGACTTCGTCTACACCTCGCGGCGCGGCGACGGCTCGGCGGCCTTCGTCTCGATCAGCGGCAAGCCGGTGTTCGACGCCGAGCAGCGCTTCGTCGGCTATCGCGGCGTCGCCCGGGACATCACCAAACAACGGCAGGCCGAAGACGAGCTGCGCGAGCGCGAGCGGCGCTACCGCGACGCGCAGGCCGAGCTCGCGCACGTCACCCGCGTGACCACCCTCGGCGAGCTGGCGGCGTCGATCGCCCACGAGATCAACCAGCCACTCGCGGCCATCGTCGCCGACGCCGACGCGTCGCTGAACTGGCTCGCCAGGTCCGATCCCGACCTCGACCGGGTGCGCGACGCGCTCGACGGCATCGCGAAGGACGGCTACCGCGCCGGCGAAGTCATCCAGCGTGTGCGCCAGCTGGCCGCGAAGAGCGAGCCGCACAAGGCGCCCGTGGACGTCAACCGCGTGATCGGCGACGTCATCCCGCTGCTGCGCAACGAGGTGCTGAGCCACCACGTGGCGCTGCGGATGGAGCTCTCGCCGGGGGTGCCCTCCGTCCTCGCGGACCGCGTCCAGCTCCAGCAGGTGGTCATCAATCTCGTCATGAACGGGATCGAGGCGATGGCGTCGGTCGCCGATCGACCACGCGAGCTCGTCATCTCCTCGCGGCGTCACGACGGCGATCAGGTCGTGGTGAGTGTGCGGGATGTCGGCGTCGGCATCGATCCGGACAAGGCGGATCAGCTCTTCAACGCGTTTTTCACGACGAAGCCGGGCGGGATGGGCATGGGGCTGTCCATCAGCCGCTCGATCATCGAGGCGCATGGCGGAAGGTTCTGGGCGACGGCCAACGCCGACCACGGCGCCACCTTCCACGTCGCGCTGCCCGGAATGCCTTGACGCCCCCGGTCGCTTGACGCGCTCGCCAGTCGCACGTCGTTAGACGTCGGTCGCGGGACCGCGGATTCCGCCGCGATCCGCGCCCTGGATCACCCACCGAGCCGTAACGAACACCCCGTCCGCGACATCTGAAGGGCATGAGCGTAATTACCGAGCGGGACACGGTCAGGACGTTCCACCTGCCGTTGGGTCGCACGGCCCTGTGTCTCGATTGCGACACGTGCTTCGAGATGGGCGCCGGTCCGTGCCCGGCGTGTGGCAGCCGGACCTGGGTGTCGGTTGCCCGCTTTCTCCACAGGAGGCACGAGCCATGAAGGACCCCGCCGACACACTTCGTCTGGCCGTGCGCGACGAGCTCATCGCGCCGGTGACCATTTTCGACGCCCAAGGGCGCGTCGTGCAGGTGATGGCCGCCGCCGAGTTCCGACGCAGCCATCCCAGGCTCGCAGACGTTCGCTACCCGATGGCGGCGCCGCGCCGCCGGCAGCGCAGCGGCGGTACGTCGTGAAAGCGCTCGCCGCCTCGATCGTCGCCCTCGCCCTCACGATGCTGGCCGCTCCCGCGATGGCGTACGTCGTCGTCGTCACCACGTCGATCCCGATGACGAGCCTCTCCGACGAAGCGCAGCTCAAGACTGCGGTCTCGTCGGCGGTCGACGACGTGCTGGCGAACGCGATCGGGTTCACACCGACGGTCGTGGCCCTGGAAGGCGTGCGCATTCTCGGCGACCGGATCCACCTGCTGCTGATCGTGGCGGACGCCGACGGCGAGAAGAGCATCGAAGGCCTGGCCGGCGACGAAGAGCAGCCGGCCGATCCCGTGGCGCCCGAGGGCGCGACCAATCGCGTAACGCTCTGATCGCCCTCCCTCCAAGCCGCATCTCACCGGAGCACCTACGTCGATCGCGTCGAGCAGAGCTGAGGCGCGGAACGGCCGTTGGTCGGGGCGCCGGCTACCCTTCTTTCGGAGCGCTCGAGCCGCTGCCGGCGGGAGCGATCCCGAGCCGCGACGCGAACCGCACGAGGTCGGCGACGGACCCCGCCTGCATCTTCGCCATCACGTGTGCGCGCTGCTCTTTCACGGTGGCCTCACTCGTGCCCAGCTCGCCGGCGATCTGCTTGTTCAACAGGCCGGCGACAATCCGTACGAGGACGTCGCGCTCGCGCGGCGTGAGCGTCGCGTAGCGGCCGCGAAGCTCGGTGCGATCCTGGCGATCGGCGCGCAGCGCGCGATCGCGCTCGATCGCGCTTCGAATGGCGTCGAGCAAATCCTGCTCGCGGAACGGCTTCGTCAAGAACTCCACGGCGCCGGCCTTCATGGCCCGGACCGACATGGGGATGTCGCCGTGCCCGGTGAGGAAGATGATCGGCAGCGCCGCGTCGGTGTCTGCCAGCTCGCGCTGCAGATCGAGGCCGCTCAGCCCCGGCAGACGCACGTCGAGGACGAGACATCCCGGCGTGTCCGCGCGACGGCCGCGCAGGAAGGCCTGCGCGGTGGGAAACACCTCCACCCGAAAGCCGACCGAGCTGATGAGCCGCCGGAGACTGTCGCGGACCGAGGCGTCGTCGTCGACGACGAAGACGACCGGCGTGTCCGCCGTCATCGCATCGGTGGCAGCGCGAGCTGAAACGTCGCGCCGTGCCGCACGTTCGGTGTCGCCCACAGGCGGCCTCCATGCGCTTCGATGATGGACCGGCTGATCGAGAGTCCCATGCCCATGCCGCCGGGCTTGGTGGTGAAGAACGCGGTGAACAGCTGGCCGACGTTCTTGGGATCGAACCCGACGCCGGCGTCCTGCACGGCCACCAACGCCCCGTCGTCGTCGTGCGGCTGCGAGCGTATCACCAGCTCGCGCGGCCGATCGACGACGGAGGCCATGGCCTCGATGCCGTTCATGACGAGATTGATCAGTACCTGCTGCAGCTGAACCCGGTCACCGAGCACGGGCGGCACGACGGCCGCCAGCTCCAGCCGCAACGACGCCTCATGGCTCCGCAAAGCCGTCCGCACCAGCGGCAGCATCTCACGGATGACGTCGTTGATCTCCAGGCGTGTGCGCTGCGGATCGGTCTTGGAGACGAGCTGGCGGATCCGCTCGATGACGTCGGCGGCCCGATGACCATCGCTCACCACGGCCGTCAGCGCCTCGCGCACCATCTCGACGTTGGGCGTCGCGGCCGACAGCCAGTTCAGCGAGGCGTGGGCATCGGCCACGATGGCCGCCAGCGGCTGATTGATTTCGTGCGCGATCGACGCGGCCAGCTCGCCGAGCGTCGTGACGCGCGTGACGTGCGCGAGCTCCGCGTGCGCCCGCTCGAGGGCCTCGGAGGCGAGCATGTGCTGCGTCAGGTCGCGGCTGATCACCAGCGCGGCCTCGACCCGCTTGGCATCCGGCCGCAGCGGCGAATAGGTCGCCGACAGGTACCGGCGGCCGGCGGGCGTGGGAAACCAGCCGACGAAGCTCACCTCGTCGCCGGCGAAGCAGCGATCGAAATTCGGCTTGTACGTCTCCTCGAACGGCGCGGTACCCGCGAGCTCGTCGACGCGCATGCCGACGATGCGCTCGGCGGGAAGCCGCCACCGCCGCTCGAACGTCGGGTTCACGCGCTGATACCGATAGTCTCTGCCCACGATGTAGACCGCGTCGGGGGCCGCCTCGAACACCAGCCGGATGAGATATTCGGCGCGCTTGCGCTCGGTGATGTCCTGCACGGTGCCGAACATGCGGCGCCCGCGGCCCGACTCGTCACTCACGAGACCGCCTTGAGAGTGGACGTGTCGTATCTCGCCGGTCGGCCGGAGGACGCGGTATTCGACGTCATAGCGCGCGCCACTCTTCAACGCGGTCACGCCGTCGCGGACGAAGGGCCGGTCGTCCGGGTGAACCAACTCGTAGAATTGTGCGGGCGTGACCGTCCGCTCCTGTGGACGCAGCCCGAAGATGCGGTAGGTTTCGTCGGACCAGGTGACGACGTTCGTCTCGCCGTCGTGCTCCCAGTGGCCGACGTGCACGAGGCGCTGCGCGTTTTCCAGCCGGCGCTCGCTCTCGCGGAGGCTCCTGAGCATCGACAGACTCGTCAGCGCGTCGGTGAGCCGGCGGCCGATGGCCTGGAACAGCTGCGCTTCCTGCGCCGTCCACACCCGGGGGCTCGAGCACTGGCTGAGCCCGAACATGTACGGTCGATCGCCCTTCGGGTACAGCGCCATTACCAATCTCGACTGGACGCCAAGGTTCTTGGCCATCCGCTCCGGCAGCGGATACGGCGATCCCGGGCCGAAGGCCACGGCCCCGCTCGCGCCGCGCACGATCTGGAACACCTCGGCCGTGTCCGGGTCCATCGCGATGTCCTCGCCGATACGGAAGACGCCGGGGAACTCCGGCCGCGTCCGCTGCATCTTGACGCCGCGCGAGGGGGCATCGGGATCACAGGGATAGACGAGCCATGCCCGGTCGCAGTCGAAGATCGACAGCGCCTCGTCGAGCACGTCGCTCATCATCGGTTCGAGATCCTTCGGCGCCTGGATCGCGCGATGCACGCGATCCATGCTGTCGAGCTGCCAGCGGCGCACTTGTCGCTCCTGCTCCACGCCCGTGCGCTCGGTGATGTCGGTCATCACGCCGCGCAGGCGCGCCCGGCCGTCCGGCTCGTGCACGACGCTCACATGGTCGCGCAGCCACACGACGCGCCCGTCGGCCGCGATCATCCGGTACTCGAGGTCCGCCGCGCGTGCCCGGCCGCTCGTCTGCGCGCACGAGCGCAACACCGACTCGCGATCGTCCGGATGGATGTGATCGGCCCAGAACGTCGGGTCGGACACCCAGCGGCCGGCCGGATAACCGAGGATCCGCTCCGCCTGTCGGCTGACGAACGAGAACTGCAGGGCCGTGGCGTCCGCCTCCCAGACGATGCCATCCACGGCGTCGACGAGATCCTGCAAGCGCTCGTTGCTCCGCTGGAGCTCGGCCGTCCGTTCGTGCACGCGTGCCTCGAGCTGCTCACGGGCGTGCTTCAGCGAATCCTCGGCGCGGCGCCGCGCGGCACTCACGATGGCCAGCAGCGCGGCCAGCGTCGTGAAGATGAGCAGCCGCGGAGCCTCGGCGGCGGAGAACGTCAGCGACTGAAACGGGGGTGTGAAGTAGTACGTGAACGCCAACGTGGCCAAGGCCCACGCAACGAGCGCCGGCCGCAGTCCCGCGACCCAGCCCGTGATCAAGACGGCGACGAACAGGAACTGGGCACCGGCGAGAACGACTGTTCGCAGCCAGAGCGCGACGAGCGTCGCGATGCCCACGCATCCGACGGCGACACCATAGCGGACGAGGGCCAAGCGCGTGACGTGGCGTTGCATCAGGGCCGCCTCGGCCGGCATGCAGGAGCGCGCATCACGGCGACGAGAGCGCCGTTCGGACCGCCTCGAGGAGTGCCGCGCTTCGCACCGGCTTCTCGAGGAACGCGACGGCGCCGGCCTCGAGCGATCGCCGGCGCGTGTCCTCGTCGGCGTGGGCGGTGAGCATGATCACAGGAATGCGGGAGCCGCTGGCCACCAGGTGTTTCAGCAGGTCGAGGCCGCTCATACCGGCCATCCGCACATCGAGCACCACGCAGCCGATGCTATCCCCGGGGAGTGCCTCCAGAAACGCTTCGGCCGAATCGAACGTCTGGACCGGAAAGCCGACCGATGACAAGAGATTTCGGAGAGACCGGCGCAACGATGCGTCATCGTCGACAATGCAGACCAGTCGTCCGTTCGTCACCATATCTGATCGCCGACTTTCGCTAATGGTCAAAACGTCGATTGCGGCAGATGCTAGGGCTCCCGGCCCCGGGCGTCTACCCTACCTTCGTCGGGTTCCGTCCACGACAAGGGTCGGCGGACGCGGTTTCAAGTGCGTGATTTCGCTGACCCAGGATTGCCGTCGAGACAACCACGGCGACGGAGAGGAACGGCAGCCAGACGCCGGCCGCCGAGGTGCGCGACATCAACATCGCGCCGAGCAGCGCACTCGCACCGTACGCGCCGACGACGGCCGCGAACAGTCGCAAGCGGCCGGCGCTCGCGTCGTCGTCCGCGCGCGCCCATCCGATGAGCTCGGCGGTGAGGCCCGTCAACGTCGAGGAGATGTACGTCGTGGCCACGCCGGCGATTCCCAGCTGACGGACCGCGGCGGCCTGCAGGCCCATGGCGAAACTCGAGACGAGGATCAGCAGCGTGGTGACCGCCGGCGCGCGGTGTGCGGGACCGGCCGACTGCCACACCACGACGAACACCGCGAGCACCAGGCTTTCGCAGCCGAGCGCGTGCGTGATGCTCCGAGGCCACGGCGCGCGTGAGCGCTCACGCCCGACGATGAGCGCGCCGGCCGTGGTTCCGGCCATGAAGCCAGCCAGCGCGAGACCCGCGGGCAGCATCTGCGCGGGATCGCCCCGAGCCATGCCGAACGCCAGGAGTGCCGTGTTGCCCGTCATCATCGTCGTGAAGACGCCGAGCCCGAAATAGGCGATCGCGTCCATCGCGCCCGCCACGGCCGCGAGCACGACGAGCATGCCGCTCACGGCGTCGCTCAGCTGGCTTTCCGACGCGTGGACTCCGCGCCACTGCCGGTCGCGGCGTGCAGCGCCGGCCGTGGACGACGCACCGACCTCAGCCGTGGCGGCTCACCGCGCGCGGAGCGGGGCACCTAGCGAGCCTCGCGCCGGTCGAGCACGTACAGCATGATGACGATCAGCACGGCGTTCAGAAACAACTGCTGAGCGATCAACGCGATCATGGCGCGCGGTTGCCCCTCATGGTCCTTATGACGACCCGGCGCGGGTCGGCGTCACACGAGCGCCGATCACGGCTCGTTCGAGAATCGGTCGTCGGACGGCGCGCCGGCCAGCAGCCAGGAACGAAACTCGACGGACGAGGCCGCCAGCCGCCACTCGGCCGCCACCTCTCGCGCCATCGCACGCAGCGCGCCGAGCGACGCCTGCGGGGACGCGGCAAGACAACGCTCCAGGAGCCACGTCTCGAAGCCCTCGGGCTCGGGGTCGGCGTCCCTCACTTCCTCGAGCAGCCGCCGCTTGAGCGAGATGCCGATGGCATCCGGCGTGGTGTCGCGCTTGCGGCGCCGCCGCCGGCCGTCCGAAGCGTCGAGAGCCGCGAGCAGCGCGTCGCAGATGGCCGCGGGTCGGGGCGACGACGTCACGGCCGGCGCGCGAACAGGCGGTTCCAGAAGCGCTGGGGCTCGGCGATCACGCCGACAGTGATCGCGCGTCCCCTCGTTGCGGGACGACGGTAGTCGCGCTCCAGGGCGGCCATGTCGAGCACCAGGGTGGCGAGATCCTCGAGGAGGACGTCGACGGGGCGGATCGGGCTCAGCGTCGTGAACGCCTTGAGATAGCCCTGGCAGCCGTCGCACACGTCGATCGCGTAACGCTCCACGACCTCGGCGGAGACCAGCGCGCCGAGCAGCTGATGATCGGTCTCGCCGCAGAACGGGCAGCGCAGCGGCTGCGCCGGCCAGTCGGCGCCGCAGCACCCGCAGCGCAGATGCCGCCCGCCGTCGAGTCCGCGCGTCTCCGCCAGCGACGGCCACGCGCCGCAGATGGGACAGTAGCCATGCGGCCAGGCCGCCGGCACGCGGTGACGCCACGCGCGTTCGCATGCCTGGAGCATCGGCATGGCGATTAGCGCGGCCAGGCCGCGCAGCACGCCGCGGTAGTCCGTATCGACGCGGGCGATGACGTGGAAGCGCTCGACGTCGTGCGAGATCGCGGCCTCGAACAGCAGGGACGGGTCGAGCCATCCGGCATCGATGGCGTGCGCGAGCGGCGCGATTTCCGTGCCGGCGGCCGCGGCGAGCGCGAGAATCTGCCGCACCCAGCGTCCCACGAGCTTGGGCGGAACGGACACGACGGCGCCGTCGATCAAGGGTCGGCCGTCCGCTCCGTCGTGTTCGGGCGCGGGTATGACGCGCGCCCAGTCCTGCCGCTGCGCCTCTCGCGATGCCGCGTCGATCAGCGCCAGCAGCGGCCGCCACTCCGGATGCTCGACGTCGAGCGCGGCCAGCCGTGATTGGTCCGAGCCGTTGGTGACCATAGGACTACTCCCCCGCCTCGGCGACGCCGCCGATGAACGCGCGCTGGCCGATTCCGGCGCCGTCGGTGCGTGTGCCGTAGTAGATGTTGTTCCCCGCGTGGAGCTGGACCGGGCTTCCGTGGTTGCCCACGTCCGCGCCGGATCCACCGGCACGCGACCGCGTGGATTCGGGGCTCGTGCACCCGATGGCGGCGGCGGCCGCAAGCAGCACGATCAGGACGCGCCAGCCGGGCATCACGTGATCCGGTCCGCGGAGAAGATGATCACCGCGCGGAGGAGCAGGCCGCCGAGCAGGACCAGCGTCGGCCCGATCGCCCATCGCAGCCCTGGCGCCGCCGCGGGCGTGGTCCGCCGCCGGATATAGAGAGGAAGTGCGATTCCGCCGAGCACCATGACCGCGAGCAGCAGCCCCCAGCCATTCGCCCACACCGTCGCGACGCGCCCGAGCGAGGCGATCAGCGCCGCGATGAGGACCGCCTCGAGGGCGAGCACGGAGGAGTCGAAACGCTCGAGCCCGTCGATGCCGTCGGGCGAGCCGCCCCGCCGGGACCCGAGCAGGATCAGCAGCGCGGCGGATGTCGAGGCCGCCGAGATCAGGAACGTGACTCCGAGCAGCGTCGTGTCCGCCCACATCGGCCGGTTCGTCACGGCGAGCAGCACGCCCGTATACCCCGCGACGTAGAAGCCCAGCAACGCGCCGATCAGCGCGACGAGCCGGCCCGCCACGGCGCGTGGGCCGAGATAGCGCAGCGGTCGCCACACGATCCAGTTGCGCTCGGCAAGGACGGCCACGAACGAGACGAACGCACACCCACCGAAGCACAGCAGCGCCCAGGCGCCGAGCGACATCGGCGAGTAGGTCTTGATCATGGGACGCCAGGTTTGCGACTGGATCAGCATGTGCCAGAAACGCTCGGGCCGTCCGAGATCGAGCGTCAGGACGAGCCCGCAGAGGCAGACGAGCGGAAACGCGACGAGATACCCGAGCTGGATCACGCGCCGGTCGCGCGATCGGCCCACGAGATCCATCAACGTCGCGAGCACGTAGCTGCCGGCGGCGAGCCCGCCCAGGAAGAAATACACGACGATCAGCCACCGCCACTGCGGCGATGCGGTGAAGAACGTGCTAGACATCGGGGCGCCCTCGGTTCCGGAAATTGATCAGACCGGTCACCGCGATCGCCATCGCGCCGAGCACGGACCACAGCGCGGATGGCCGCAGATTTCGCGATGGAATCTTGGGATCCGGCGGCAGCCCGTAGACCTCGGGGCGATCCACGAGCAGATAGAACGAGTTCAGGCCGCCGAGCATCGTCTCGTCGGCGCCATAGAGCTGCGCGCGACGCTCGCCGTCGCTCCGCAGCCGACCGAGGCGCGCCTCGGCCATCCGCTTCAGATCGGCGATCGGCCCGAAGTTGATCGACGCGGTCGGGCACGCCTTGGCGCACGCCGGCTCGAGCCCCACCTTCATCCGGTCGTAGCACAACGTGCACTTCTGCGCCGTGCCCGACGCGGGGTTGATGCCGATGACGCCGAACGGGCACGCGCCGATGCAGTCACGACAGCCGTTGCAGGCGTCCGATTGGATGACGACCGTGTCGAACTCGGTTCGGATGATCGCGCCGGTCGGGCACACCTCGAGACAACCGGCGCGCACGCAGTGCTTGCACACGTCGCTCATCAGGAGCCAGCGGCCCTCGCGGCGGTCGGCGCTGAACTGCTCGATGAACTTCACGTGCCGCCAGTGGATGCCGTCGAGGTGCCGCGTGTTGTCGTAGCTGTCGCCGCTCAGCGTCCGCACGCCTCCGTTGGCCGCGGGCAGCTGATTCCACTCCTTGCAGGCGACTTCGCAGGCCTTGCACCCGATGCACACCGTCGTGTCCGTGAAGAACCCCATCGGCTCGGGCATCACGCCTTCTCCAGCCCCGGCATCACGCCTTCTCGACGTTGCAGACGAAGGCCTTGCCTTCGTGGATCGAGACGTTGGGATCGGCGACGAGCGCCGTCAGCTCGTTGGCGGCATCCCCGACGATCAGGCCCTGATAGCCCCAGTGGAACGGCATGCCGACGTGGTGAACGGTCCGGCCGGCGATGGTGAACGCGCGCATGCGTCGCGTGACGAGCGCCTTGGCGCGAATGCGCCCGCGCGGCGTCGTCACCGTCACCGGCTCCGTGTTGCCGATCCCCTTCTCGGCGGCGAGCTCCGGGCTGATCTCGACGAAGAACTCGGGTTGCAGCTCGGTGAGCCACGGGTTCCAGCGGCTCATGGCGCCCGACAGGTAATGCTCGGTCAGTCGGTACGTAGTGGCGACGTACGGAAAGCGCGCGTCGCCCGTCGCCGCCAACGCGTTGCCGTCGAGCTTCCAGTACTTGAGAACGGGGCTCGACTGCTGGCGGTAGAGCGGATTCGCCACCGGCGACTCCGCGGGCTCGTAGTGCACAGGCAGCGGCCCGTCGACGAGGCCGCTCGGGACATAGAGCCAGCCGACGCCGTCCGACTTCATGATGAACGGATCGCTTCCCGACAGCGCGTCGAGCCCGATGCCATCAGGGACGGCCTTCGAACCCGGTGCCTTGGTCGGCGCGAAATCGGGGACGTCGTGACCGGTCCATTTCGAGCCGTCCCACCAGACCCACTTCTTGCGCTCGCTCCACGGCCGGCCCTGCAGATCGGCGGAGGCGCGGTTGTAGAGAATGCGGCGATTGGCCGGCCACGCCCACCCCCACTGAAGCTGCGCACCGGCGGCGTCCGGCGGATCGGGCTGCTTGCGCGCCGCCAGGTTGCGGTCGGCAGCCGGAAACACGCCGCAGTAGATCCACGACGCGCACGTGGTGGCGCCATCGTCTTTGAGATCGCCGAAGCCCGCCAGGTGTCGGCCCGGGTCGTCGGTGTAATACCCGTTGATCTCCTTCAGGATCTTCGCGGCGTCCGGCTCCCCACGTTCGCGCTCGCGCGGGTCGTCGGAGTCGAACTCCCAGACGAGATTCCGGATTCCGTGGTCGCGCGGCAACGGCGATTCCGCGTACATCGCCTTGAGGCGCTTGGCGAGCTGATGGACGAGCCACAGGTCGGTTCGGCAGTCGCCGGGCGGATCGGCGGCCTTGAAGTGCCACTGCAGCATCCGCTGGGTGTTCGTGAAGCTGCCTTCGTACTCGGCGACTTGCGCGGACGGAAGGAAGAACACTTCGGTCCGAACGTCGTGAGGGCTGAGCTGCCCGCGCGTGATCTCGGGGCTGTTCTGCCAGAAGGTCGCGGTCTCGGTGAGCCAGTTGTCCTTGACCACCAGCCACGAAAGGCGTGCGAGGCCTTTGCGCTCGACGCTCGCATTGAGCGACGTCGCCGGATTCTGGCCGACGCACAACATGCCCTTGACGCGACCCTCGTTCATGGCGACGAACATCGGCAGGTGTGAGTGGTCGCCGATGATCTTGGGGTGCCAGTCGTACCCGAAGTCGTTGTCCTTCGTGGCGGCCGCACCGTACATCGACTTGAGGTACGAGACCATGAACTTCGGCGTGTTGGCCAGGTAGCCCCGCGGCGTCGTCTCCGCCCGCAGCCAGTCGCGCAGCGAGTCGTGGCGCTTCAGCGCCGACGGGTGATTCATGTAGCCGTGGATCGAGTGATAGAGCGTCGGAAGGTCGGTCGAGCCCTGGATCGACGCGTGGCCCCGCAACGCCATCATGCCCGCGCCCGGGCGGCCGATGTTGCCGAGCAGCAGCTGGAGCAACGCACAGCAGCCGATCGTCTGGGGCCCGTTGGTGTGCTGCGTCCACGCGACCGCGTAGGCGAACGACGTGGTGCGGTCACGGCCCGAGTTGGCGAGGATCGTGTCGGCCACGGCGACGAACGTCTCTTTCGGACAGCCGGTCACCTGCGCGACCATCTCGGGCGTGTAGCGGCCGAAGTGCCGCTTGACGATCTGAAAGACCGTGCGCGGATCCGCGAGCGTGTCGTCGCGGCGCGGCCGCGGCTTCAGCAGCGAGCGCACCAGCGGATCGAACGGCGGTCCTGCGGGCGGTGTCGCGGCGGAGACGGGCGCCGGCGGGGCTGCGTACTGCCAGGTGCGGGTGTCGTACTGGCCCACGAATCCGTCGAGCGGCCACTCCTTGATGTCCGGCGTGTACTGCATCAGCCCCGAGAAGACGCCCTCGCCGTCTTCGCTGTCCTTGAACTCCTCGCCGACGATCGTCGCCGCGTTCGTGTAGTTGACGACGAACTCCCTGAAGAACGGGTCCGTGTTCCAGCGCTCGCTCTCGAGCACGTACCGGATCAGCCCACCCAGGAACGCCACGTCCGAGCCGGCCCGGATCGGCGCGTGGATATCAGCCACCGCGCTCGTCCGCGTGAAGCGCGGATCGACGTGGATGAGCTTCGCGCCCTTGAGCTTGGCCTGCATCGGCCACCGGAACGCCACCGGATGGCACTCGGCCATGTTGGATCCCTGGATCACGACGCAGTCGGAGTCGGCCATGCTGCGCGGATACATCGTGGCCGCCCCGCGGCCGAACCGTGTCCCCAGTCCGGGGACGCTGGAGCTGTGTCAGATGCGGGCCTGGTTCTCAATGGCGACGATGCCAAGGCCCCGCATCAGCTTCTGCTGGATGTGGTTCCACTCGTTGTCGAGCGTGGCGCCGCCGAGCGAGAAGATCGCGGTGGTGACGTTGACGCGTTTACCGTTGTCGAGGCGTTCGATGAACGTCTCATCGCGGGTAGCCTTCACCAGCTCGGCGATGCGGGCAACCGCGCGCTCGAGATCCCACACCTCCCACTCGGTCGCGCCGGGCGCGCGGTGGAGCACCTTGGTCGGGCGGTTCGGATTGACGTGCAGTTGATAGGTCGCGGCGCCCTTCGGACACAGCGTCCCTTCGTTGTGCGGGCTGCGCGGATCGCCCTCGATGTTCACGATCTTGCCGCCGATCGTGTGCACGAGCGTCGCGCACCCGACGGAGCAGTACGGGCACACGCTCGGAGTCGCTTTCGCGTGTGCGATGCGCAGCTCCTGAGCGCGGGCCACCGTCGGGGCCACGCTCCCGGCGACCGCGGCGAGACCGCCCAGCGTGGTTCCGGCCAGCGCCGCGACGCCAGAGCCCTTCAGGAAGTCCCGCCGCGAGGTCTCCATGGGTCAGTTGCCGCGTGGAGTGGCCGCCGGCATCGACTCGCGCTCGAACTCCATCTCGACCGTCGCGCCGACCTGAGGGTCGAGAGTCACGCCGTACAGGGTGTCGGCGCCGGAACGCGTCAGCACGATCCACGGCCACGGGCCGCCGTTGCCCTGGAGCGTGATGCGGTTGCCGTGCGTGACCACCCGTCCGGACCAGCTCGATGCCTTCGCGAGGTTGTTCGTGCCGATAAGGGGCCGTGCGCAGCTCGCGGTGAACGTTGCATCCTCGTTGATGCGCAGGGTGCAATCCGCAGCGTCCGCGTAGGAGTTGCCCATCGGAAGCTGCCAGTACGAGCCCTGCCACGCCCCGCTGAGCTCGAGTGCCCCAGGCAGATCCGAGGCGTTACCCGAGGCCGAGCCATCAATCCGCGACCCGACCCCCGCACAGCCGGTGACCAGCGCCGTCAGGACGACCACGCCGAGTGCCACAATGAACGTGCGGTGCCGCATATGTTTTTCCCCCTTTCTACATCGTCGCCACTTGTGATGCGGCCGAGGGATCGACGGTCGCATTTGTGCACGACGGGGAAGGAGCACCGATGGGACGCGCCGGACAAAGTTTTATGATGCTGGCCGATGGCGCCGCGTGACACGGCGTGCCGGGGACGATGACCCGCGCGCGCGACGACATGCTGCTGCTCATCGGCGCGTTCAAGCTGGTGAAGGCCGCGCTGATCGTGGCGCTCGCGCTCGATCTGCTCCGCCTCGGGCCGACGGGGCTGGTGGCGACGGCGACACGGTGGGCGACGCGCGTGCACATCGATCCGGATGGCCGTCACTTCGCGCGGGTGCTCACCGCCGTCGCGTGGCTCGGCGGCTCCCACGTGAAGGTGGTCAGCGCGGCGCTGTTCGTCTACGGCGGGTTGTTCCTCGTGGAGGGCGTCGGGCTCGTGCTGCGCCGGCGCTGGGCCGAATACTTCACCGTCATCGTCACGTGCTCGTTCATTCCGCTGGAGGTCTACGAGCTCGCGCGGCGCCCGGACGGCGGCCGGGCCGCCCTGCTCGCCGTCAACGTGGCGATCATGTGGTATCTGGTGTGGCGCCTGCGCCGGCGTCTCTGACGCGTCTCAGCGAATTCTCATCCTCCTTTCATGGGCGTCTCATCGTCGGCGACTACGCTGATGAACGAAGGAGGACCCATGACCTCATATCGCGCTCTTCGACGTCTCACATGGCCGCTCGGCGCGGCCTTGCTCGTGATCGTGACCGCGTTTGCCACGCATCTGGGTGCGACGCCCGTCCACCATCCCATCTGGACCGAGGCGCCGGTGCGCGTGGAACCGACGACGGTGTCGTCGCCGAACTGGGTGGCGCTCGCGAGCCAGCTCAAGCCCGCGGTCGTGAACGTCAGCACCAAGGGCGGACGCCAGTCGCGCGGCATGCGAAGCCTCGGCTCCGGCTTCGTCATCAACACCGACGGCGACGTCGTGACCAACAACCACGTGGTCGACGGCGCCACCGAGGTGCGCGTCAAGCTCTCCGACGGCCGGCAGCTGCCCGCGCGCGTGGTGGGCCGCGATCAGCGCACCGACCTGGCATTGCTGAAGGTCGACGCGAGCAATCTCACCGCCATCGCGCTCGGCGACTCGTCCACGCTCGCGGTCGGCGAGCCCGTCATGGCCATCGGCAATCCGTTCGGCCTCGAGCAGACGGTGACGATCGGCATCGTCAGCGCCACCGGACGCGTCATCGGCGAGGGGCCGTATGACGACTTCATCCAGACCGATGCGTCGATCAACCCGGGCAACAGCGGTGGGCCGCTGATCAACGCGCGCGGTCAGGTCGTTGGGATCAACACGGCGATGCTCAGTCAAACCGGCGGCTCCGTCGGGATCGGGTTCGCGATCCCGGTGAACCTCGCCAAGCCCGTCATTACTCAGCTGGCGAGCAACGGTCAGGTCGTGCGCGGCTTTCTCGGCGTCGGCATCCAGCCGGTTACCGAGGAGCTCGCCAAGGGCTTCAACCTCCCGGGCCCCGAGGGCGCGCTCATGACGTCGGTGCGCGACGGCTCGCCCGCGGCCGCCGCCGGCGTCAAGACCGGCGACGTCATCGTGGAGTACGACGGGCGCAAGGTGGCGCGCGCCACGGAGCTGCCACGCGCCGTCGCCGACACGCCCGTTGGCCGCACCGTCAAGCTCAAGATTCTGCGCGACGGCGCTCCGGTCACGCTGACCGCGACGGTGGCGCGGCTCGAAGCGTCGCAGCAGGCTAGCGCACGTGACGACGAGCGCGCGGTTGAGCCGGCGAGGCTCGGCATCGCGGCCCGCACGTTGACTCCGCAGGTCGCCGAGCAGGCCGGGCTCGCGGCTCGGCGTGGCGTGCTCGTCATCGGCGTGAGCGACGGCAGCCGCGCGGAGGCGGCCGGGTTCCAGCCGGGCGATGTGATCGCCGAAGTCGACCATCGCGCGGTCGCCGGCGTGGCCGAGATGCAGGCCGCGGTCAAGCAGCATCGATCCGGTGTCCCGATCGTCTTTCGCGTGACGCGCGACGGCGAGGCGATATGGCTCGCCGTCGCCGCGTGACGAGGCGCGCCGTGCGACACACGGCGCCGGTGCGCTGGACCGAGCTTCACGATGCCGTCAGTGCGGGCCATCCCGCGCTGGTGGCCGTCCACCAGTCGCCGTCCGGACAGCTCGCGCTGCTCCTGCGCCATGCCCTCGTGCCGATCAGTGGCCGGCGGCGGGCGTGGCGCCACGATGTCCAGCACGCAGCCCGCAGCATCGCGCGCGATCTGAGCGGCGCCGGCATCCACCGACGCATGCTGATCGTGCAGCGACTCGCTCCGCATCGCGCGCGCCGCGTGCTGGACGGCTGGCGGCTGCTCTGGCAGGGCGACCCGGTCCGCGCCTCCGAGCTGCGCGCGATGGCGCGCCGGCGGGCCGCCGACGCGCGCTTTCTGTATGCGCGGGCCGCGTGCCGCCGCTGCAGCGGCTCCGGTCTGCACGGCTCGCTCGAGCACTGGTACGCGGATCTCGCCCCACTGTGGCTGGGCCTGAGCCCGGAGCCGCGCCGGCAGCTCGTGCTGCAGACCCACGTCTGGATCACCGAGCGGATGACCACGCGCGCGGTCGCCATCGGCACTGACCAGGAGGCGTATGAGGAGCTTTCGCGGCGCCTCGAGCGTCTCGTGCCGCCGGACGATCGGAACGCGTGGGCATCCTGGATCGACGCGGTCGTCAGCGCGCTGCTGCGCGCGTTCGATCGACCGCCGGCGCTGCGCGACGCGCGCTGGGTCCGGGGCTTGTTTCTCGCCGGCTGCCGCGTGCCGCCTCCGCTTGCGAACGATGCGCGGCTGCGAGCACTCTGAGTGCACGATGCGCATTCTGGTCGTGGAGGACGACCGCAAGGTCGCGAGCTTCGTCAGCCAGGGCCTGGTCGAGGAAGGGCACGCGGTGGAGGTGGCCAAAGACGGCCCGACCGCGCTGGAGCTCCTGCTGCACGGGCCGGCCTACGACCTCGTCGTGCTGGACGTCATGCTGCCGGGGCTGGACGGCTTCGAGGTGTTGCGCTCCGCGCGCGCGCGCAACGTGCGCCCGCCGGTGCTGATGCTGACGGCGCGCGACTCTGTCGCCGACAAGGTGGCCGGCCTGGACCTCGGGGCCGATGACTATCTGACGAAGCCGTTCTCGTTCGACGAGTTCCTGGCGCGGGTGCGCGCGCTGCTGCGTCGCGCCGACGCGCGGCGTGAGCCGGTGCTGCGCGTCGGCGATCTGACCCTCGATCCGGCCACCCGCGACGTCTCGCGCGGCGCCCGCCGCATCACGCTCACGATGCGCGAGCACGCGCTGCTGGAGTACTTCATGCGCAACGGCGGCCGCGTGCTGACGCGGCCGATGCTGGCCGAGCACGTCTGGGGGCTGGCGTTCGATCCGGAGAGCAACATCGTCGACGTCTACGTCGGTTATCTGCGCCGCAAGGTGGACGCGCCCGGCGACTTGCGCCTGCTCCACACCGTTCGCGGCGCCGGCTACGCGCTGCGCGCCGGCGACGACTAGCCGTGCGCGGCCGCCCGTTCTCGATTCACACGCGTCTCACGCTGTGGTACTCGGGCATGCTGCTCGCCACGCTCTTGTCCGTGAGCTCGCTGTCGTACTCGGTGCTGGCGTGGAACCTCAGCTACGACGTCGATCGCTCGCTCTTGACGGTGGCGGAAGTCCTGCGCGACACGGGCGCCCGGGGCGGCGATCCGTTCCGTCCAGAGCGCGATCTGCGCGACGTGCTCGGGACCGCGGAATTCGACGTGTCGCCGCGGGCGCGCGCGAACGCCGCGCTGGGCCTGCCCACCTTCGAGACCGTCAGCCTCAACGGCTCGCAGGACGTCCGGGTCGTGACGCTGCCCGTCGTGCGCAACGGCCGCCTCGCCGATGTCGTCCAGGTCGGCATGTCGCTCGCGGTGCGCGACCGTCCGTTGCGCGGCTATCTCCAGACGCTCCTCGTGCTCGTGCCGGTCGTGGTCGTGCTGGCGGCGGTCGCGGGCGCGCTCATGGCGCGGGCAGCGCTCCGGCCCGTCGACCAGATGTCGCGCGCGGCGCGACGGATCACCGCCGAAGCCCTGGGCAGCCGCATCGTCGTACGCGGCGCCGGCGACGAGCTCGATCGTCTCGCCGAGACGCTCAACGACATGCTCGAACGGCTGGAGACGGCGTTCGCGGCGATGCGCCGATTCTCGGCGGACGCCGCTCACGAGCTGCGGACGCCGCTCACCGCGCTCAAGGGAGGCCTCGAGGTCGCGCTGCGTGCCGAACGCTCCGGCGAAGAGTACCGACGGGTGCTCCAGGACAGCCTCGAGGACGTCGAGACGCTCATCCGTCTCACCGAGGATCTGCTGCTCCTTGCTCGCTCGTCCGCGGCTACGGAACGCATCCACGAGACCGTCGAGCTCGAGCCGCTGGTGCTGGACGTCCTCGACGTCGGCGCGCGCCTCGGCGCCGACGCGGGCGTCACGGTGCGTCTCGGCGAGGCGACGACGCTGTCCGCCCGTGGCAACGCCCTGGCGCTGCGGCGGGCCCTCTTGAACCTCGTCGAAAACGCCACGAAGTACACGCCAGCCGGTGGAAGCGTCACGCTCTCGTTGGTGCGCGAGGGGGACAGTGCGGTGCTCGCGGTCGAGGACACGGGCCCGGGCATCGAGCCGGAGCAGGCCGCACGCATCTTCGAGCCGTTCGTCCGGCTGGACGCCGCGCGTGCACGCGATACCGGCGGCGTCGGCCTCGGCCTCGCTATCGCGCGCTCGATCGCCACCGCGCACGGCGGCACGCTGACGGTCAGCCGGGGTGCCGCCGGCGGCAGCCGTTTCATGTTGCGCCTGCCGCTCGGCTGACCGCCCAGTTGCTGACTACGCAAATTCTGCCGAGCCAGCCTCCATCTCGAGAGACGTCTCACCGAAATAGTCGATGTAGCGATCGATCGCGCGTGGCTGATCGGCAATCAGCGCACACACATAGACGATCGAGTCCGCCAGATCGGTGTGCCGCCCTCTGGGTGTCATTCGGTGCCGCCACTGTCTTGGACGCCGTGGGTGCGTCGCAGGTTACAGCGACGCGCGGTCCGATCAGCGCGTCACGACGCGTACGCCATGCGCGGGGCCGCGGCGTCGATCGTGGACAGAGACTCTCCGAGGCGCTTTCGCAGGAACAGGCGCGCGCGATGCACGCGCGTCTTCACGGCGGGCACGGTGACGCCCAGGCCTTCCGCGATCTCCGCGTTCGACCGCCCCTCGACGTCGCGCAGGACCAGGATCGTACGATAGGCGGCGGGCAGCTCGTCGATGGCGGAGGTCAGCGCCGTGCGCACCTCGGCCTGGACCGATGGATCGTTGATGCGCGGCGACCAGTCGGCCACGGGGACCGCGTAGCAACCGTCGGCATCGAACACCGGCAGCACCTCGTCCAGCGACAGCTCGCGGCCGCGCCGCTGCCGGCCGCGCAGCTTGTGGTAGGCGGCGTTGGCCACGATCCGGTAGAGCCACGAGCCGAACGCCGACTCGCCGCGGAAACCGTCGATCTTCCGCACGACGGTACAGATCGCGTCCTGCACCACCTCTTCCGCGTCCTGGACGTTCGCCGTGATTCGCATCGCCAGCCGATACGCGCGCTCGCCGTATCGGGTGATGAGACGCTCCGCGGCCGTCGGCTCGCGGCGTCGCAGGGCGATCAGCAGGTCCGCATCGCGGTCGGCGAACCGTCGCTCCATGCTCCGCTCGGTCTCGCGCTCGACCACCTGACGTTCCATCTCGCCTTCCTCGCTGTCGTCGGTGAACCGTTTGAAAGCGAATTCGACGCGAGGGTACTGGCCGAGGTCGAACGCGTCTACCCGACGTTGGTCGGGTGCGGCTCCCTCCTGCGGGGGTGGGACTACGCGGCGACGGCCGGTTCGGGTGCGCCGCGGGCCGGCGTACCGCGACCGACGATGCCGCGATGCACGAAGTCGCACATGATCCGGTTGCCGACGGCCCAGTCATCCTCGTGAGCGGCGTCGTGGTACGCACAGAGATCACGACTGCCGACCACCGCGTGACCGCAGAAAACGCAGAGACTCATGGCACGTAGGCCGCCGCGGGATTGGCGAGGCCGAGCGTCACCCTCATTCGCCTCATGACTCGCTCCTGAGGTTAGGAGGTCGGGCGCCCCCCCTTGGGTTCCGGCCCAACGCCGGCCGCCGGGGTGGTCGTGACGCTGCTGCGCGGAATCACTGCATGCCGACGCGACGCACCGCGGTGAGCACCCGGTCCAGGTCGGCTGCGCGTTTGTAGGGCAGGCGGTCGCGGAGGTTGGTCATCGACGCGCCGGGGCTGATGTGGCCGGCCGCATCCCAGGCGGCGCGCGCCTCGTCCGACCGTCCGAGCTCGCTGAGGACGATCGCGCGGTAGGCATGGGCGGGGACGAAATTCGGATTCTGCGCGACGATCGTGTTGAACGTGTCCAGAGCCTGCTGGCGCTGACCCGCCAGGTAGTAGCCGTGCCCGAGCGTCCACAGATAGAAGAACGGGTAGCGCGGGTTCAGGCGCATCGCCTGACGAATGCGCCGAATGCTGTCCTCGGGGCTGCCGCTCCAGCCGAGAATCTCCGCCAGCGTCTCGTAGTTGTCCGCGTCGTTCGGCGTGAGCGCGATGGCGCGCTCCGCCTGCGCGATGGCCCGATCGTGGTCTTTGCTCCAGAGGTCGACCTGCGCGAGCAGACGATATGCGTCGGCCAGCGTGTCGTCGAGCGCGATGGCGCGCTCGGCCAGCGCACGCGCCCGGTCGAGCACGGCGCGATCCGTCGTCCAGACAAACTGCCAGCTTTGCAGCACCGCCCAGCCGAGGCCGGCATGAGCGCCTGCGTACTTGGGATCGAGCTCGAGCGCCGCCGCGAAGAGCCGCCGCGCCTCGGCATTGCTTTCCCGCGTCGTCCGTTTGCGCTCCTCGTCGCCGCGGAGCGCCAGGTCGTACGCCTCGAGCACCGCGGTCGGCGTGCGTCCAAAGCGTCCCCGCTCCGCGTCGGTGACCTTCACGGCGAGCGCGCGGACGATGTGCTGCGTGACCTCGTCCTGCACGGCGAAGATGTCGCGTACCTCGCGGTCGTAGCGCTCGGCCCAGATGTGATACCCCGACCGCGCGTCGACGAGCTGAGCCGTGATTCGCACCCGATCGCCGGCGCGCTGCACGCCGCCCTCGAGCACGTACCGCACGCCGAGGTCGCGGCCGACGTCGCGGACGTTCGTCGGCTTGCCCTTGTACGCGAACACGGAGTTGCGGGCGATCACGAACAGGCCTGACATCTTCGAGAGCCCGGTGATCACGGCCTCGGTCACGCCGTCGCTGAAATATTCCTGGGTCGGGTCCTGGCTCAGGTTGGCGAACGGCAGCACCGCGACCGACGGCTTGTCGGGCAGCGGAAGCCCCGCGGACGGCGAAGGTCCGAGCCCGCGCCAGAGCCAGCCGCCGACGCCGACGAGCGCGGCCACGATCGCGACCGCCGCGACGGCGATCACCGCTCGGCGCCCCACGCGGTGCGTTCGCGGCGACGGCGTCGCCGCGGGGCGAGGCTCGAGGTCGAGGCGATAGACACGGACGGGCCGCGCGATGTTCTTCACCGAGTGCTTGCCGGTGAACGCGAGCTCGAAGGGAAGCTTGCCCTCGATCTGGTCGTACGCCGTGCCGGAGACGCAGATGCCGCCGCCCTCGGCCAGACTCTCCAGGCGGGCGGCGATGTTCACGCCGTCGCCGTACAGCCGGTCGCCCTGAACGATGACGTCGCCGAGGTTGATCCCGATGCGAAACCGCATCTGCCGCTGGGGCGGCAGCCCGGTGTTGCGGGATCGCAGCTCGCGCTGGATGGTGACGGCACACTGGACGGCGTCGACGACGCTCGGAAACTCCGCGAGGACATTGTCGCCGGGCGAGTCCACGACCCGTCCGCCGTGGCGGGCGACCGTGGCGGCGATCATCTCGCGATGCGCGGTCAGCGCCCGGACGGTCGCCAGCTCGTCTTCGCCCATGAGCCGGCTGTAACCCTCGACATCGGCGCTGAGTATCGCGGCGAGCTTGCGCTCGGCTCGACGCTCGTCCATGGCAGCAAATTCTACGCGCGAGGCGATTGAATCGCGCGACGGGCCAGTGGTCGGCGCCGCTGGCCCGTCGTCTGCGGAGGCCGTGCGACGCCTACTGCGCGGCCGTGGGATCCATCCAGAACACCTCCCAGTGGTGGCCGTCCAGATCGTAGAAGCTCCAGCCGTACATGAACCCGTGGTCCTGCGGGTCCATCGCATACTGGCCGCCGGCCGCGATCGCCTTCTTCACCATCTCGTCCACTTCGGCGCGGCTCTCGCAGGACAGCGCGAGGAGTCCCTCGATGTACTTGCTGGTGTCGCAGACGTCCCGCGTGGTGAACGTCCTGAAGAAGGGCTGCGTCAGCAGCATGACGAAGGCCTCGTCGCTGACGACCATGCACGCGGCGTTGTCGTCCGTGAACTTCGGGTTGAAGGAAAAGCCCAGGGCCGAGAAAAACTCCTTCGACCTCTTGAGATCACGCACCGCCAGATTGACGAACATCTTGCGAGCCTTGTGCTGTGCCATTGATTTTCGCCTCTTTCCTCGTCGTCTCGGTCGCCTTCGACCATGAGTCGAATGGGAAGCGACGAGATCGACACGAGGGGCCCTGTCCTCGCGTTCGACGGCGCCAGCGGCGCTATCGTGCTCACCGGCGACCTCGGCCGCGCGGTGGCCACCCACGTGCGCGTCGGCAGCGGGCTCTTCGCGCCTCACCCACCTCGATCCCGTGGAATACCACGGCCTTTGCCGAGGGCGCCCACACGCTCACGGTGACGATCACGGACTCCACGACGCGGACCGGCACCACGAGCGTGAGCATCTACGTGTCGAACACGCCGCTGACCGTGGACATCACGCAGCCCACGAACGGCTCGACCGTGAGCGGCACCAACTGGGTCGTCGTGTGGCCGCACAACTTCCAGGGCACGCCGACATGCACCATCAAGGTTGGCAACACGCAGGTCGCCCAGCAGGCGTGCAGCGCCTCACCGACGTCGATCCCGTGGAACACGGCGGCGTTCGTGAACGGCGCCTACACGCTCACCGTCACGATCACCGACGCCACGTCACGCGTCGGCACGAGGAGCGTCAACATCACCGTGAGTAACTAGCCACGTCGCGATGAGGCCTCGCCGCCGCCGACGTGTCGGCGGCGAGGCGCTCACCGCGCGTCGGGATCCCGCGGCGCCCACTTGGGCAGGCCGCAATGCATGCAACGACGCGCGAACGGATTGTGGCGCCAGTCCGCGCGCCAGGGACGCGCGTCGAATGTGCGGAAGAACAGCTCGCCGCACCGCGGACACGCGAAGTTTCCCTTCCGATAGCCGATGACCGCGAAGGCGATCATCCACGCGAGCGCGGCGGCGAAGATGACGCTGCCGCTCTCAGGCATGGGCCCCAGCGCGCGGTGCAGCAGCGCGAGCGCCGGCACGTACGCCACGAACACGAGCCAGAACGCCCAGCTCCAGTACCGATAGCGGCGCCACACCGCCGCATACGGGCGATCGGCCTCGGTCGGTGACGTCACCGCCGGTACGGCCTGCGACGTCGAAGCGGGGCGCCCGCGCTACCCGCGCGCGGGCTTTGGGACGGTGGCCGCGACGTCCTCGCGGCTGAGCAACAGATACACGCCGCCCGCGACGACGATGCCGACCAGCCAGCTCAGGTCCGCGCCGCCGAGCAGCTTGGTCGCGATCGGGCCCTGCAGCGCGGGCACGAGCCCGTCCTCCACGGACCAGCCGGCGATCAGGCCGACGACGAACGCGATGATTCCGGCCCAGTTGATGTCGCCATAGATGCTGCGCTCCGGATCCCGATACAGCTCGTCGACGTCGATATGACCCCGCCGCTTGATGTAGAAGTCGGTGAGGACGACGCCGGCCCACGGGCTCATCCAGAGCAGCAGGCTGATCATCCAGTTGTCGAAGGCTTTCGCGAACGAGGGCTGGAAGACGAAATAGATGGTGACGACGTAGCCGACGATCCCCGCGATCAGCGCCATCGCCGTTCGCGACAGGCGGACGCCCATGCTGAGCGCGGCCAGCGCGGCCGAGTAGACGTTGAGGATGTTCGTCGCGATCGGGCCGTGGAGCACCATGAGCAGCACGAGCAGGCTCATGAAGCCGCCGAAGACGGCGCTGACCATCTTCGCCGGATCGGTGTCCTGGGTCACGCTGGCGAGCGTCGCGCCGAGAATGGCGAGCCAGACGGTCGGGACGAACATGCCCACGTAGCTGTGCCAGAACACCGACGCCGACGACACGCTGCGGGGCACGAAGCGGGAGTAGTCCGAGGCCCAGGTGACCCACGAGATCCCCCAGCCCACGCCGATCGCCGTCATCAAGAGGCTCAGCATCGCGAGATGGGCGCCGGGCGACAGCGACGTGGTGAGGCCCCAGTTGACCACGCCCGGCCGGCTCCACGCGAGGATGCTCATCAGCACCATGATCACGGCGGTGATGGGCACGGTGTACTTCTCGAACGTGCGAATCGCATAGAAGCCGTAGAGGCCGATCAGCAGCTGCAGGACCATCACGACCGTGCACACGACCAGGTTCGTCACCCACGTATCGCCGATTCCGAACTGCCCGAGGATGGCGACCGCGATCTTCACGGGGAAATAGGTGTTGACCCCGATCCAGCCGAGCGTCATCACGAACATCAGCGCGCTCGGCAGGTACGCGCCGCGCCGGCCGAACGCCGAGCGGCAGAGCACCATCTGATTGACGCCGGTCTTGTGCCCCATGACCGTGAACGCGGCGAAGATCGCGCAGCCGATCAGGTTGCCGATGACGATGACCGCGATGGTCTCGAGCAGCCCCAGCTTGAGCACGATGCCCAGCGCGCCGAGCGCCCAGTTGATCGGCGCGATGTTGGCCCCCGCCCAGATCCACATCTGCTGGGGGCCGGTGGAGTCCTTGTCACGCTCCGGGATGGGCTCGATGCTGTGAACGTCGGCGCGAAGCTCGGCAGCGGCCGTAGGCGTCATAGGTGCCTCCCCCTTCGTCACCAGGAGACTGACTCGAGCGCCTGGAACGACTGACCCGAGCGCCTACATAGCGGCGCCGGTCCTCCAAGTCAAGGGCTGGGCCTGAAGGTCACCTCCTGCGTGGCGCCCGCGAGCGTGACGACCGGGCGGACGTCGGGCGTCTCGGCGATCACGCGGCCGCGCCGGATCACGGCGAGCCGCGCGGGCCGAAGGCGGATCGCCTCGATGGCGTTGCGCGCCTGCAGCACCACCATGTCGGCCGGGCGGCCGGCGTCGAGCCCATACGCCTCGCGATGCAGCGCGCGGGCGCCGTTGACTGTGACGCAGTCGAACATGGCGCGCATCTCCGCGTCCCCCGTCATGTGTCCGACGTGCAGCCCCATGTGCGCGACGTCGAGCATGTCGTGGCTGCCGAGCGGATACCACGGATCCATCACGCAGTCGTGCCCGCAGGCCACGTTCACGCCCGCCTCGAGCAGCTCCTTCACGCGCGTCATGCCGCGACGCTTGGGATACGCATCGTGCCGGCCCTGCAGCGTGATGTTGATGAGTGGATTGGCGACGGCCGTGATTCCCGCCTCGTGCATCAATGGAATGAGCTTCGAGACGTAGTAGTTGTCCATCGAGTGCATGGCCGTCAGGTGCGAGGCGGTCACGCGGCCGTGCAGGCCGCGGCGGACCGTCTCGCGCGCGAGCACCTCGATGTGGCGCGACAGCGGGTCGTCGCTCTCGTCGCAGTGCATGTCCACGAGCAGCCGCCGTTCGACGGCGATCGCGCACAGCCGCTCGATCGAGGCCGCGCCGTCGGCCATGGTGCGCTCGAAGTGCGGGATCCCGCCGACCACGTCGACGCCCATGTCGAGCGCCGTCGCGAGCGTGCGCTCGGCCTCGGGCCAGCGCAGATAGCCGTCCTGCGGGAACGCCACCAGCTGCAGGTCGATCTCGTTGCGCACGAGCTCGCGCACCTCGAGCAGCGCCTTGACCGCGCGCAGCTCCGGGTCGCAGACGTCGACGTGGCTGCGAACGAACAGCGTTCCGCGGGCGACCGACCAGCGGCACAGCTCCAGCGCCCGCTCGCGGATCGCCGCGTGCGCCAGCGACGGCTTCAGCTCTCGCCACAGCTGGATGCCCTCGAGCAGCGTGCCCGAGCGGTTCACCCGCGGCATGCCGTACGTCAGCGCGGAGTCCATGTGGAAGTGCGCGTCCACGAACGGCGGCGACACGAGCTGCCCTCGGGCGTCGATCGTCCGGCGCGCGTCGGGCCGCGCATCGCGCGCGATCGACGCGATGCGCTCCCCGTCGCATGCGATCGTCACGCGGTCGCGACCGTCCGGCAGCACCGCGTCGACGACGGCGAGATCGATCATGCGGGCGCGTCCACGCGCGTCACTTCGTGCCGTACAGGCGATCTCCGGCATCGCCGAGGCCGGGGACGATGTAGCCGTGCTCGTCGAGGTGGCTGTCGATGGCCGCCGTGTAGACCGGCACGTCGGGATGGTGGGTGTGGAAATTCTTGAGCCCTTCGGGGCACGTCAAGAGGCAGACGAACTTGATGGACCGCGGGCGCGTCTCCTTGAGACGCTCGACGGCGGCCACCGCCGAGTTGCCGGTGGCGAGCATCGGGTCCACCACGATCGCGTCGCGATCGCCCATCTCTCTCGGCACTTTGAAGTAGTACTCGACCGCGGTGAGCGTCTTGGGATCGCGATAGAGTCCGACGTGTCCGACGCGCGCGCTTGGGATCAACGTCAGAATTCCGTCGAGGATGCCGGTGCCGGCACGCAGGATCGAGATCAGCACGATCTTCTTGCCGTCGAGCATCGGCACCGACGTGCGCGCCAGCGGCGTCTCCACGCTGACCTGGTGCGTCGGCATGTCGCGCGTCACCTCGTAGGCGAGCAGCACGCTGATCTCGGCCAGCAGGTTGCGAAACGCCGACGTGCTCGTGCTCCTCATGCGCATGAGGCTCAGCTTGTGCTGGACCAGCGGATGGTCGACGACGTGGACGCGCGTGGCCATACGATCTCCTCCGCTCAGAACAGCGTGCCGTCGCTCGCGACCCGGATCGGCGGCGCGCCGCCGCGCCGCTGATCCGCCAGCTCGCGTCCGGCCGCCCAGGTGCCGCCTTCGAGCACGCGGATCAGGGGAAGCTCGCCCGGCGCGACGCCCAGATGCGCGGCGACCAGCGGCGCGAGACGGTCGAGCAGCGCCACCGTCAGCGCCCTCCATTCCACGATCACCTCGGAATCGGGCGGGTGCGTCGCGGTCGTCACGTCCCCATGCCGCGGGACGAGGACGCCGAGGTCGACGAACAAACCACCGTTGCGGTATTCGGCGAGCCCGGTCAGCTCATCCAGGCCCGCCACGGCCAGGCCGGCGTCCTCGAGCGGTTCGATGAGCGAGTAGGTCAGCCACTGCGACAGCTTGTGGAACGGGACGAGGCCCGACGAGGGGCCGCGGCCGCCCCCCGCCGGATGTCGCCACGTATCGCCGAGATTGCTCCCTTCGAGCTCGAGCCGCGGCGGCCAGATCTCCTCCAGCGCCTCCAGCACGACTTCCAGCATGACGGCCGCGTCGATTCGGCCGCGCTTCGCTCGCGCGCGCAGCGCGTCGACGAGATTGCCGATGCGCGGATACTCGGATCCGAAGCAGTGCGGGGCAGCGTTCATGGCGCGACCGAGGCGCGTAAGCAGCTGCACCCGGCCATCGAGGCCGGCCAGCGGATTCGTCGGCGATGACTGGAAGGCGCGCGCCATCCGGCGCTCGTCGAGCCGCACGAGCGCGTCGGCATCGGCGCGCCGGGGATTCGCGCGATCGCTCGAGAACAGCCCGGCCTCGAACATGTGGAAGCTCGCCACCGCGAGGCCTTCCGAGCGGGCGAACGCTTGCCCGGTCTGCTCTTCGTGAAAACGCCAGGCCTCTCCCGCGCCCGCGTCGAGCAAGACGCTCGTGACGACGAGATCGATCCTGATGCGCGCCCGCTCGTCCGGCGACACGTCAGCGAGCGCGGCGCGCAGGGTTGCCGTGCGGCTCACGCCGCCGGCGTCCAGGTGACGCCACCGGCTGTGATACGGAATCGCGAGCTCGGGATAGCGGCGGCGCGTGACCGCAGCCACGAACGCGGCGACGTCAGGCAGGCGGTCGAGGTCGATGCGAAAGTGCGCGAGCCCGCCGCCGAGCCCCGTCGCCAGGATGTTCGCGCAGCGCTCGCGGACGGTCGCCGCGCGGCGCAGCTCGGCCACGGCGCTGGGCGGGGCCGACGCCTTCACTCCGGCCCGTGTCCTCGAGGCGGGTTTCGGCCGTCGGTGAAGTACCCGGCGGCGATCTTCGCGTCCATCTCGACGTGCGCGTCCGGCGGCACGAGCTGCTCCGGGATGCGCACCCGCTGCTCGACCTCGATGCCCGACTTCACGATCGCGTCGTACTTCACGTTGCTCATCGAGACGAGGCGATGGATCTTGCGCACGCCGAGCCAGTGCAGCACGTCCGGCATCAATTCCTGAAAGCGCATGTCCTGCACGCCCGCGACGCACTCCGTGCGCGCAAAGTACTGCTCGGCCCGATCGCCGCCCTGTTGCCGCTTGCGGGCGTTGTACACGAGGAACTTCGTGACCTCGCCGAGACCCCGCCCTTCCTTGCGGAAGTACACGATCAGCCCGACACCACCCTGCTGGGCGCCCCGGATGCATTCCTCGATCGCGTGCGCCAGATACGGCCGGCACGTGCAGATGTCCGAGCCGAAGACGTCCGAGCCGTTGCATTCGTCGTGCACGCGCGCGGTCAGCGGCACGCCCGGCGTCGCGAGCGCGGCGGCGCTGCCGAAGACGTAGACGGTCTGGCCGCCGATGGGTGGCAGGAAGACTTCGAGGTCGCCGCGGGTGACGAGCTCGGGAAACATCCCGCCCGTTTCCTCGAACAGGGTGCGCCGCAGGTCGGCCTCTGAGCACCCGAAGCGCCGGGCCACGCCGGGCAGATGCCACACGGGCTCGATGGCGGCCTTCGTGACCATGGCCGTGCCGGCGCCACGCAGGATCGTGCCGTCGACGGTGAGGCGACCGGCGTCGATCGCGTGGCGAATCTCCGGGATCTCGATGTTCGCTTTCGAGATGGCGATGGTCGGCCTGATGTCATAGCCCTCGCCCAGGTAATCGCGATAGACATCGGCGACCAGCGCGCCGAAGGGGTCGAGCGACACGATGCGCTCGGGCTGGGCCCACTGCGGGTGCGGGCCGATGGTCTCCGCGGGAGCCGTATCGGTGAGATCGGGCCGGCGCGCCGGATCGAGCACGCCGGCCGCGACGGCGAGCGCACGGTAGATGGCGTAGCCGCCCGCGTGGCTGCCGATGACGTTGCGTTGTCCGCGGGCGGTGGTGGTCGCGATCACGGGTCCGCGCGCGAGCGGGTCCTGCGCGCCCCAGACGATCGGCAGCGGCTTGGGGCCGTGGCTCGTGGGGTGCGACGTGAGCTTGATGTGTGTGGGACGTCTCGTGTGAGCGGACATGTGCGCACGCACCCCTTTCAGGCTACGCCGGGTCTTCCCACCGCTGGACCGCGGAATGATAGTGATCGACGGCCGCGTCGACGCCCGCTCCGGTCTGCACCGGCCAGCCTTCGCGCCGCAAGACCTGCTCGAGCGCGCCCAACGCGAGCACTACGTTCTCGCGGCGCGCCGAGTAGCCCATGGTGCCGATGCGCCACACCTTGCCCTGCAGCGGGCCGAACGCCGCACCGATCTCGATGCCGAAATCCTCGAGCAGCGTGCGGCGCACACGCGCGTCGTCGATGCCGTCGGGCACGAGCACCGGCGTGAGCATCGGAAGCCGCCGCTCGGCCGGCTCCTTGCCGAACAGCGTCAGGCCGAGCGCGGCAAGGCCCGCGCGGAGCGCGTCGCCGTGCAGGCGATGCCGCGCGAAGCGCGCCGGCAGTCCCTCTTCCGCGACGCCGCGCAGGGCCTCGCGCAGGCCGTAGACCATCGACGTCGGTGCCGTGTGGTGATTGACGCGCTCGGCGCTCCAGTACGTCGCGAGCTGGCCGAGGTCCAGGTAGTTGCTCCGCACGGCAGTGCGCCGGCGGCGCAGCATCGCCTCCGCGCGCGCGGTGTACGCGATGGGCGCGAGCCCCGACGGGCAGCTCAGGCACTTCTGCGTCCCGCCGACCGCGACGTCGACGTTCCAGGCATCGAGCGCGACCTCCGCGCCGCCAAGCGTGACCCCGCGTCGGCGACGAGCAGCGCATCGTACGCCCGCGCGAGACGCCCGAGCTCGACCAGCGGCTGCAGCACGCCCGTGGACGTTTCGCCGTGCACGACGGCCAGGAGCTTCGTCGGCGCTTCGCGCAGCGCGCTCTCGACGGCGATCGGGTCGAGCGTCTGTCCCCACTCCGCACGGACCACGCAGACCTCGGCGTCGCACCGTCGCGCGAGGTCCTCGAGCAGCAGTCCGAAGCGACCGCACTCGCCGACGACGACGCGATCGCCCGGCTCGATCAGCGACACCATCGCGGCTTCCAGCCCCGCCCGGCCGGTGCCGGAGACCGGGAACGTGCGCGCGGTCGTGGTCGAAAAGAGGGCCCGCGACAGCGTCATGACCTCGTCCATGATCGCGGTGAAGGCCGGGTCGAACTGGCCCAGCAGCGGGGTGGCCATGGCCCGCAGCACCCGCGGATCGGCCATGCTGGGGCCCGGCCCGAGCAGGATGCGTGGCGCGGGAAGCAGCTCAGACGACATGCGGGCACGCTAGCAGCGCGCGTGCAATGACGTCAAATTCCGCGATTCGAGCGGGTTTCGCGGCGGTGGGTCACAGCCGACCTATGACGCCACGCGCGAAGGCCTCGGCCACGCGCCATTTCTCGTCGACACCGATGGCGAACATCAATTCTTGCAGGCCCTGACGCTCGAGCTCGCGGACCTGTTCGACGATCGCGTCCGCGGTGCCGACCAGGCAGGTCGCGCGGATGAGTTTCGCGTCGATCAGCTCGGCCTCGCCCGGATGCACGTAGGTGTAGTGAAACTCGTGCGTACGGAAGTGGCGGTACTCGGCGGGTGTTTCCTCCACGAGCGCGCAATAGCGCTTCCAGATCGGGCGCAGGAACGGGGGCGGGTCGACGCCCCGCTCGTGCACCTCGTCATAGAAATAATAGACGCTGGCCATGACATTGGGTCCGACGGTACGGACCACGCGCGGGGCATCGACCGCCTCGCCCGGCTCCAGAAGGGCCACGTTGGTCAGCGCGCAGTTGCGAAAGCCGTCGAGCGTCCGCCCCGCGCGCGCCGCGCCTGCCCGAGCATGGCCGAGCGCGTCGGCGACGGCGATGCCGCGCGGGGGAATGGCGAAGACGAGCCCGTCGCCGTGCTTGCCGGCCAGCTCCATCGCGCGAGGGCCGAAGCCCGAGACGTAGAGCGGAATCTTGGGCTCGAGGCCGAGATACTTCTTGTTGTCGGTGAGCATCCGGATCGGGCGCACGCGGTCCCGGTAGCGGTAGTCCACCGTCTCGCCGCGCAGCAGCGCGGCCAGCACCGTCAGGTAGGCGTCGTAGTCGGCGATCGGCATCGGTCGCTGGCCCATCGTGCGCATCGCCGTGTTGCCGGTGCCGACACCCAGATGCACGCGGCCGGGTGCGAGCTTGTTCAACGTGGCCATCGCCGCCACGTGCACGGGCGGAATGCGCGTGCCGCAGATGGCCGTGCCGGGTCCCAGACGGATTCGGCGTGTTCGCTCGGCGGCCAGTGCGAGCACGGCATAGCAGTCCGAGAAGATCATCTGGCTGTCGGTGACCCACACCGAGTCGAAGCCGAGGTCCTCCGCATGGTTGAAGAACGCGGTCTCGTCGACGTCGGCCATGACGCACATGCCGAACTGCATCAGCGTGTCTCCTCACATCCCCAGATAGGCCTTGCGCACCAGATCGCTTCCTCGCAGGTGCGCGCTGGTGCCCTCCAGCACGACGCGGCCCGTCTGCAAGACATAGCCGCGGTCGGCCAGGTCGAGGGCGGCCGGCACGTTCTGCTCGACGAGGAACATCGTGAGCCCTTCGCGCTCGTGCAATTGGCGAAGCGAGTCCATGACCTGGTCGACGAGCCGCGGCATGATCCCGAGACTCGGCTCGTCGAGCATCAAAAAGCGCGGCCGTGACATGAGCGCGCGGGCGATTGCGAGCATCTGAGCTTCGCCGCCGCTCAGCGTACCCGCGCGCTGCCGCGCCCGCTCGCGCAGCACGGGAAACAGCGCCTCGATGCGTCCGAGCATCTCGCGGCGATGGGCCGGGTCGCCGTTGCTGTAGCTGCCGAGGGTCAGATTCTCGGCCACGCTCAGCCGGCTGAACAGGCGGCGGCCCTCGGGCACGAGCGCGACGCCGCGCGTGACGCGCTCGGCCGCGTCTACCGCGCGGATCGACTGCCCCTGGAACGTGACCTCGCCGGACTGCGGCTCCACCAACCCGGCGATGGCCTTGAGCAGGGTCGTCTTGCCGGCGCCGTTGGCGCCGATCAGCGCCACCACCTCGCCCGGCTCCACACGCAGCGACACGCCCTGCAGCGCGCGCACGCCGGCGCCATAGGCCACGTGCAGGTCGCGCACCTCGAGCAGGCTAGCGGGCGGCATGGCGCTCGCCGAGATACGCTCGAATCACCTGCTCGTCGCGCACGATCGCGTCGGGCGTGCCGTCGGCGATCTTCACACCGTAATCGAGCACGACGACGCGATGGGAGAGCGGCATGACGACCTCCATCACGTGCTCCACCACGCAGATCGTCACCTTGAGCTCCGCGTGGATGCGTCGCACCAGCCGCACCGCGGCGGCCGTCTCCATCGGCGTGAGCCCGGACATCGCCTCGTCGAGCAGCAGGAGCTTCGGGCGCGTCGCCAGCGCGCGGGCGATCTCGAGCCGCTTCTTGTCGGCCAGCGTGAGCGTGGCGGCGGGCATGTCGTCCTTGCCGCGCAGCTCGGTGAACTCCAGCAGCTCGCGCGCGCGAGCCCGCGCCTCGGCGATCCGGTTGGTCCGCTGCAGCGCGCCGCACACCACATTCTCGAGCGCGCTCATGCGGCCGAAGGCGCGCACCACCTGCCACGTGCGCGCCACACCGGCGTGGCAGATGCGCTCCGGACGCGTGTGGGTGATGTCGCGGCCGTCGAAGGCGATGCGGCCCGCGTCGGGATGCATGTAGCCGCTGATGCAGTTGAACAGCGTCGTCTTGCCGGCGCCGTTGGGCCCGATCAGGCCGACGATCTCGCCCGGGTCCATGGTGAGCGAGACGTCGCGGTTGGCCAGCAGGCCGCCGAAGCGCTTGGTGGACGCCTCGACGGAGAGCAGCGCCGCCATGCGCTACGCCAGCGCCGAGCGGCGCCGCCCGAACCAGCGGCCCCACGGTAGCGAGAGCAGGCCCGTGGGACGGAACGCGGCGATGACGACGATGATGAGGCCATAGACGATCAGGTCGATGCCGCGGCCGGCGAGCGGCCCCGTGCCGAGCGTCGTGCTCATGACCTGCGAGATCGGGATGAGGATCACCGCGCCGAGGACCGGACCCCAGAGGCGGCCGATGCCGCCGACGACGGTGGCCATGATCGGCAGCGTGCTCCAGTTCAGCTCGAGCACCTGCTCGGGAAACACGGACAGCGCCCAGAAGGCGTAGAGCACGCCGGCGGCGCCGAAGACGGCGGCGGTGATGCTGCGCGCGATGACCTTGTAGAGGCGACTGTCGATGCCGATGCCCTCGGCCGCCTCCTGATCGTCACGAATCGCGCGGAAGTAGAAGCCGAGCTTCGAGCGCTCGACCCACGCCATGAGGCCGAGCGTGAGCGCGAACAACGCGAGCGCCGCGTAGTAGTAGCCGAGCGCCTTCGTCGGCCCGGCGAACTGCAGCGAGAGCGCGGCGCTGACCACGTGGCTGCGCGGCTTCACCGGGATGAACAGCCCCTGCGCGGCGCCGATGTACTCCCAGGTCGCGCCGATCGGCTGGGCGATCATCCAGATGGCCACGGTCGAGATCGCGAAGTAGTGGCCACGCAGCCGCGTCAATGGGTATGTAAGCACCGCACAGATGAGCGCGGCCATGGCCGCCGCGATCGGCAGCCCAAGCCACGCGTCCACCCCGAGCTTCACGTAGAGCAGCCCCGCGGTGTACGCGCCGACCGCGAAGAACACCTGCGGGCCGAAGTCGAACTGCCCCGCCCACCCGCCGATGACGTTCCAGCCCAGACCGAGCATGGCGTTGACGAAGACCAGGAAGCCCACGGTCTGGTAGTAGGTCGTGCCCTGAATCTGCAGCGGAATCGGATAAACCACCGCGGCCAGCGCTCCGACGATCAACGCGATCCGCGCCACGTCAGAACCGTCCGAACAGGCCCTGCGGTCGCAGCAGCCCGATCAACAGATAGGAGGCGAAGACGAAGGCGTCCTTGAACGCCGGCGGCAGATACACGACCGTCACGCTCTGGATGACGCCGACGAGCAGCGCGGCGAGCAGCGTGCCGAGGATCGAGCCGAAGCCGCCGAGCGCCACGATCGCGTAGGCCAGCACGGTGAACTGCAGGCCCACCTGCGGGTAGACGGAGAAGAAGTTGACGAGGATCGCGCCGGCGATGGCGACGAGCGCCGCGCCGAGCCCCCACGCCATCGCGAACATCCGCTGCGGGCGGATGCCGACGAGCCTCGCCGCGTCGCGGTCCTCGCTCGTCGCCTGCAGCGCCAGCCCGAATTCCGTGCGCTCGATGAGCAGGTAGAGGGCCAGGAACAGCACCAGCGCGAGCCCGGCGGCGAGGAGCAGCGGCACGGCGAACGTGACGCCGAGCACCGTGAGCTTCGCGCCGCCGAGCTTTTGTAAGAACGTGTCGTTGACGAATCGGTAGTCGCTGGTGAAGCCGGCCACCACGGCGTTCTGCAGCAGGAACAAGAGCCCGATGGTGGCGAAGATCTGCGTGAAGGGATCGCCCCCCTGCACCCGTCGCATGAGCTGGCGATAGACGAGCACGCCGAACGCGTACATCACGAGCGCGATCGGCACGATCGCCAGCAGCGGATCGAGACGGTAGCCGGCACTCAACCACCAGGCGCCGAACATGCCCAGCATGAGGAACTCGCCGTGCGCGAAGTTGATCATCTCCATGAGGCCCCAGATGATCGTCAGCCCCACGGCGACGAGGGCGTAGAGGAACCCCATCTGCAGGCCGTTGACGACGGCCTGGGCGAGCTCGGTCATGCGCGGCGCGTGCTCAGGGCGCTCAGCTGGCCGGCTTCGGCTTGCTCTCGCGCTCCTGCCAGCTCGGGCTCGGGAAGATCGGCTTGAAGTTCGCCTTCGCCGCGAGGTCCCACGGCCACAGCGTGTGCTTCTCGCCGTCCCAGCCCACTTGCGTGACCACGCCGGTGGCCAGCACGTTCTGCCCGTTCTCGAACTTGATGCCCTTGTAGTCGATGATGAGCTTGTCGGCGCCCATGCTGGTCTCGTTGGCGGCCTTCTGCAGCGCGGCGGGCTCGACCGACCGGGCGCGGTTGATCACGTCCGCCATCCACAAGAGGCCGGTGATCTCGCGCATCGCGAGCTCGCCCATGTTCTGGCCGTTGCTGTACTTCCGGTAGATCTCGTTGACCTTCTTCCACGCCGGGCGCTCCTGCGCGAGATCGATGGCCGTGGGATCGCGGCCCAGCCAGCCGGCCGCGCCATTGGTTTTCTTCTGCGCTTCGAGCCACGTCTGGTCCGAGTAGGCGCCGTTGCTGGTTGCCATCACTTTGGGCATCCACCCGGCGCGCTTGGCGTCGTTCTCGAACACGACCGTCTCGGCGGGGTACTGCACGTTGAACAGGACATCGGGATTCGCCGACTGCAGCCGCTGCACCTCGGACGCCAGCGTGGTGGCGCCGGTCTTCGTCGTGAGGTCCAGCACGATCTTGAAGCCGGCCTTGGGCGCCAGGTCGGTCGCGACCTTCCGGTTGTCCTGGCAGAAGAGGTTGTCGCACGTGAACAGCGCGATCGTCTTCAGATCCTTGGGGCCGCCCTTCTCGGGCCACTCCTTGAGGAACGTGAAGACGCTGGCCACCATCGTCTTGTCGTTCGGACCCGTGCGGAAGAACCACTTGAGGCCCTTCTCGGTCAGCGTGGGCGAAGCGCACGCGTGGCACGTCATCGGGATGCCGGCGCTCTCGAGCACCGGCTGCAGCAGCGAGGTGATACCGCTCGTGCCCTCGCCGTTGAACCAGTGGACCTTGTCCACGCTGATGAGCTGCTCGGCGATCGTGCGCGCCTGCTCGCCACGGCTCTGGTCGTCGCGCACGATGAACCGGATCGGCGCGCCGCCCAGTCCCGGAAAGCCCTTGCCCGGTCCGAGCGGGATCTGCAGGTCGGCGTAGTCGTTGTTCACGATGTCCTCGGCCGTCTTCGCGGACCAGAGGTACTGCTGCCCGAGGCTCGCGAAGTTGCCGGTCAACGGAAGCACGGAGCCGATGAGAACCTCGGTGACCTTCTGCTGTGCCGGCGCCGTGCGCGCGGCCGCAAGGGCGGCGGCGATGAGCGCCGTGAGGATCATGAGCCGGACCGAGATGCGTCGCATGGGGGGCCTCCAGTGGGTCGCTATCCTATCAAATTGAGCGATGATGGGGCCCATGACTGCACCGTCCGTTCCGCCCCAGCGCACGCTGGCCGCCGACATCGATCCCGTCCGCTTCGAGGTCATTCGCAACGCGCTGCTCGCCATCACCGAGGAGATGGGCGCCACGCTGCGGCGCGCCGCGTATTCGACCAACATCAAGACGCGCGGCGATTTCTCCTGCGCCTTCTTCGACCGCGAGCTGCGCACGATCGCGCAGGCCTTCGCCCAGCCCTCGCATCTGGGCTCGCTGGCGCACATCGTGCCCCGCGCGATCCGGACTTACGGCCCCGAACGCTTGTCGCCGGGCGACGGGATCCTGATCAACGATCCGTACCTGGGCGGCGTGCACCTCAACGACATCACGCTGGTCACGCCCGTCTTCCACGACGGCGTCCTGCTCGGGTATCTGGCCAACATCGCGCACCACGTGGACGTCGGCGGCGGGGCGCCGGGCAGCATCGGCGTGTCGAGCGAGATCTATCAGGAAGGCCTCGTCATTCCGCCGGTGCGCTTCGTGAAAGGCGGCCAGATCGATCCCGACATCTTCGCGCTCATCCGATCGAACTTCCGCGGCACGCGGGAGATCTCCGGCGACTTCCGCGCGCAGACGGCCGCCAATCGCCTGGGCGCGCAGCGCATCGAGGCGCTCGTCGCGCAGCTCGGCGCCGCCACGCTGACGCAGTATCTGGAGGAGCTCCTGCGCTACACCGAGCGGCGCACGCGGGCGGCGTTCGCCGAGTTTCCCGACGGCCGATTCTCGGCCGAGATGCTCATGGACGGCGATGGCATCACCGAGGAGCCGGTCAAGCTCGTCGCGACCATCACCATCGAGCGCGGCCGGGTGTCCGTCGACCTGACGGGCTGCGATGCGCAGCGAAAGTCGCCCACCAACGCGACGTCGTCGCAGACCTACTCGGGCGTGGTGTACGTGCTCAAGTGCCTCATCGATCCCGACATCCCGGTCAACGACGGCTTCTATCGGCTCATCGACATCAAGAGCCGCGCCGGCTCCGTCGTGCACGCGCAGCATCCGGCGGCCGTCGCCGCGGGATGGGAAATCGCCATGCAGCTGTGCGACCTGCTCTTTCGCGCACTGGCGCCGGCGCTGCCCGATCGCGTCGTGGCCGGCACCAAGGGCTGCGTCTGCAACATCGCCTTCGGCGGCGTGAACCCGGCGAGCGGCGAGTACTTCACGTACTACGAGACCATCGCCGGCGGCTACGGGGCCACGCTCACGACGGACGGCATGGACGCCGTGCAGGCGCACTTCCAGAACACGGAGAACGCGCCCGTCGAGGAGACCGAGGCCAATTATCCCGTGCGCATCCTGCGCTACGAGCTCATCGAGAACTCCGAGGGCGCCGGGCGCCATCGCGGCGGCCTCGGCGTGCGGCGCGACTACACGTTCCCCGATCACGCGCCGAGCTTCTCGATCCTCTCGGACAAGGCGCGGTTCGCGCCGTGGGGCCTCTTCGGCGGCGACGCCGCACGCCCCGCGAAGTACGTCCTGAACCCCGAGACGCCGCGCGCACGCGAGCTGCCGTCGAAGATCACGCTGCAGCTGGTACCCGACGACGTCGTGAGCGTGCAAACGCCCGGCGGCGGTGGCACGCAGTCGGCGCTGGAACGCCCGGCTGACGGCGTGGCGGTCGACGTGGCGCTCGGCAAGATCTCCGCGGAGCGCGCCCGCGCCGTGTACGGCGTCGTCGTCGATCCCACCACGTACGCGCTCGACGCCGCCGCCACGGCCGCCGAGCGCGCGGGGCGACCGCGATGAGCGCGCTGCGCATCGGGATCGACATCGGCGGCACCTTCACCGACGCGGCACTCGTCGACGCCGACACCGGCGCCATCCGTGTCGTGAAGGTGCTCACGACGCCCGAGGACCCGGCGCAGGGCTTCATGACCGCGCTCGAGCGCGGGCTCGGCGAGTGTCAGGCGGGCGGCCGCGACGTCGCGGCCGTGGTGCACGCCACGACCGTGGCGACCAACGCGATCATCGAGGGTAAGACCGCGCGGGTCGGCATGCTGGTCACGCGCGGCTTCCGCGACATTCTCGAAATCGGCCGTCAGATCCGCTCGCGTCTCTATGACGTTCATCTCCAGAAGCCGGCGCCGCTGGTCCCGCGACGCACGAGCCTCGAGGTCAGCGAGCGCCTCGACCACGAAGGCCGCGTGCTGGTGCCGCTCGATCTGGCAGAGGTACGCGAGGCGGCGCGGCGGCTCGGTGCCGAAGGCGTGGAGGCGGTGGTCGTCTGCCTGCTGCACTCCTACCTGAATCCCGCCCACGAGCGCGCGGTGGCGGCGGTCGTCCGTGAGGAGCTGCCGCACGTCGCGCTGTCGGTGTCGTCCGACGTGTGTCCCGAGTATCGCGAGTACCTGCGTGCGAGCACCACCGCGGTGAACGCGGCCGTGATGCCGATCGTCTCGCGCTACGTGGACGCGCTGGAGTCCCGGCTGCGCGCGCTGGGTGCCCTCGCACCGTTCTACGTCATGCAGTCCAACGGTGGCGTGATGACGTCGGCCTCCGCCAAGGCGCGGCCCGTCTATATGGTGGAGTCCGGGCCGGCCGCCGGGGTGATCGCCGCCGGCGCCATCGCGGCGCCATACGGCTATCGCAACGTCATGTCCTTCGACATGGGCGGCACGACCGCGAAGGTCGGCCTGATTCAAGACGGTCAGCTCCGGCTGTCGACCGAGATCGAGGTGGGCGCACAATCGGTGACTCCGCTCGGCGAGGGCCGCGGCGGCGGATATCCGATTCGCACGCCGGTGATCGACCTGGTGGAGGTCGGCGCGGGCGGCGGCAGCGAAGCGTGGATCGACGCGGGCGGCGCCCTACGCGTCGGGCCGCGCAGCGCCGGCGCGCGGCCCGGCCCCGCGTGCTACGCTCGCGGCGGCACGACGCCCACCATCACCGATGCGAATCTCGTTCTCGGCCGCCTGAATCCCGCGTTCTTTCTCGGCGGCGAGATGACGCTCGACGTGGAGGCGGCTCGCCGCGCCATCGCCGAGCGCGTCGCGACGCCGCTGGCGCTCGACCCCGTGGCCGCCGCCGCCGGCATCGTAGAGATCGCCAACGCCCACATGATTGGCGCGATGCGTCTGGTGTCCGTGCAGCGCGGCTACGATCCGCGCCAGTTCGTGCTGGTCGCCTTCGGCGGGGCCGGTCCGCTCCACGCCAACGCGCTGGCGCGCGAGCTGGGCATTCCCGCCGTGTTGGTCCCGCCGAATCCCGGCGTCGCCTCCGCCGTCGGGATGCTGATGACCGATCTTCGCCACGAGTTCGTCACGACGCGGCGGGTTCGCCTGGACACGCTGACGCCGGCGGCGCTCGAGACGCTGTTCACCGACTTCCTCGCCGAGGGTGAGGCTCGCCTGGACCGCGATGGCGTTCCGCCACACGATCGCCGCATGGTGCGCAGCGTCGATCTGCGCTACCACGGCCAGTCGTTCGAGCTGTCCATCGCCGTGCCGCCGGTCGGGCAGCTCGACATCGCGCGGCTGCGCGCAGAGTTCGACGCCGCACACGAGCGCGCCTACGGCTACGCCGCGCCCGAGGATGCCGTCGAGCTCGTCAACGTCCGCCTCGCGGCCATCGGCATCACGCCCCGCCCGCGGCGCGCGCCGCTGCCCGAGGGCTCGCGGGACGCCGCCGGCGCCGTCAAGGGCACGCGCGAGGTCTGGTTCGGCGAGATCGGCGGCTTCCGTAAGACCCACGTGCTGGACCGCACGAAGCTGCTCGGCGGCAACGTCGTCGCCGGTCCGGCCATCGTCGAAGAGCACGACGCCAGTACGCTGGTGCATCCGGGGTGGGAGGCGACCGTGGATGGGCACGGCAATCTGCTGCTGCGCGCCGCGAGCGAGAGGCCGAGCCCCGCGTAGCCACCTGGCTACCGGGATCGTATCCATCCGGGACTTGGCGGCGACCCGTCGTCGCGCTAGGTAGCGTCGTGGCCATGCGGGGCGGATCTTGGCCGTCGGTCGTGGTGCGCGCGCTCCAGGCGGTCGGCGGCGTGTTGCTCGCGACTTCGGTGGCGGCGCAGGAGCCGACGACGCCGCCCCCGTCGATCCCCGTTCTGCCGCCCGTCACGGTGATCGACACCGCGCCGCTGCCAGCGTACGGGATTCCGCTCGAGAAGTATCCCGGCAACGTCAATTCGATCGGACCCGAGGACCTCCGGCGGCAGAACGTCGACGACGTGGCCGAGACACTGTACCGGCGCCTCGGGTCCGTGAACATCACCAGCGCACAGAGCAATCCGTGGCAGAACGACGTGACCTACCGCGGCTTCCTTGCATCACCACTCACCGGCAGCCCGATCGGCCTGTCGGTCTATCTGGATGGGATGCGCTTCAACGACGGCTTCGGCGAAACGGTGAGCTGGGACCTGATCCCCCGGCTCGCCATCGCGGGGATCGACGTCATTCCGGGATCGAATCCGATCTTCGGTCTCAACACCCTCGGCGGCGCCCTGGCGATCCATACGAAGAACGGCCGCGAGTTCCCCGGCACGATGCTCGGAGCCTCCGGCGGCTCATTCGGGCGCTGGAGCGTGGAGGGCGAGCACGGCGGCTCTCGCGGCCCTCTCGACTGGTACGTGGCGTTCAACGCGCTGGACGACGATGGCTGGCGCGATCACTCGCCAAGCGAGCTGCGCCAGATCTTCGGCACCGTCGGGCTCCAGGACCGGGGCACGCGGGTCAGCCTCACCTACATCTACGCCAACAACGACCTCGTCGGGAACGCGCTGGCGCCGACGAGCACGCTGGCTCGCGACCGGAGCGCCGTCTACACGTTTCCGGACCAGACGCGCAATGTCATGCACCTCGGCCACCTGCGCGGCAGTCATCAAGTGACTGACGATCTGCTGCTCTCGGCCAACGCCTTCTTCCGTGATTACCAGCGTCAAACCTTCAACGGCGACGCCGAGGTCAACTGCGTCGACGACGCCACCGGCGAGGTCGCGTTCGACGCGAGCGGGCGCCGCCTGCACCTGGGACGCTGCAGCGGATCGGCCGTCGGGTTCTTCGATAGCGCCGGCAACCCGCTCGCGGGCACCCTGCGGCGGCAGGCCGAGGCCGCCGACCGCACGACCAGGACCCACACGCAAGACTGGGGCACCACGCTGCAGGTCTCGCACAAAGCCAGCATTCTCGGCCACGGCAACCGTCTCACCGCCGGCGTCGCGTACGACGGTCACCTCGCGCGGTTCAATCAGCGCGAAGCGGACGCCGACTTCGTGCTGTCGGGCCAGAGCGTGGGCACACTGCGCACCGGCCCGTTCGAGACGCGGGTCGATGTGGCGACCGAGCAGCACAACGTCGGCGTGTACGCGACCGATACGTTCGACATCACCGACCGATGGGCTCTCACGCTGGCCGGTCGCTACCAGCACGTGGACATCGCGATCCGCGATCGCAGCCGACACAACCCGGCGCTCGACGGCGATCATGCCTTCAGCCGCTTGAGTCCATCGGCCGGGCTCGCCTTCCGGGCGCTCGACGCGCTCACGTTGTTCGGCTCCTACAGCGAGGGCTTCCGCGCCCCGACGGCGGCGGAGCTGACGTGCGCCGATCGGAATGCGCCGTGCAACCTGCCCAACGCGTTCCTCGCGGATCCGCCGCTCAATCCCGTGGTCGCGCGCACCTGGGAAGTCGGCGCGCGCGGCACCCTGCCGTTCGGCAAACAGCTTCAATGGACGGTGGCGCTGTTCCGCACCGACCTCGAGGATGACATCCTGTTCACCGTCACGGAAAGCGCCGGCGGCGGGTTCTTCCGCAACGTCTCGCAAACGCGGCGTCAGGGCGTCGAAGCCGGCGTGTCCGGCGAGTGGACGCGGCTGCGGTACTTCGTGAGTTATGCGTACACCGACGCCACATATCAGACCTCGACGACGCTGGCGAGCGTGACGGAGGCCGACGGCGTGCGGGTCCGCCCCGGCGACCGCATCCCCGGCATTCCGGAGCACAGCCTCAAGGTCGGCGCGGAGGTCGAAGTCCTGAACGACCTGTGGGTGGGCGCCGACGTGATCGCGGTGTCGGGCAACGTTCTGCGCGGCGACGACGCCAACCACCACGCGAAACTGGATGGCTACGCGCTGCTGAACCTGAACGCGCGCTACGAGCCGATCAAGCACGTGGAGCTCTGGACGCGGCTCGACAACGTGACGAACGCGCGATACGCCACGGCCGGGGCGCTGAATTTCAACGCGTTCGCGTCGCCCATCGGCGTCGAGCGCTTCGTCTCGCCGGGATCGCCGATCGCGGCGTACGCGGGGGTGCGCGTCCGGTTCTGACGATCGCGGCGGCCACGAGCGTCGGCGTGCGGCCTCAGCCCGTGTCTGTTCCACGTGCGACGTTTCAGTCGTGTTAGCATCCGGTCGATGACGACGGCGCGAACGGCCGACGTGGTGATCATCGGTGGCGGTGTCACCGGGCTCAGCACCGCGTTTCACCTCACGCGGCGGGGCATCCGCAACGTCGTCGTGGTCGACAAAGGCGCCATCGCCTCGGGCGGGACCGGCAAAAGCTCCGCGTGCGTGCGTCAGCACTACTCGACCGCGGAGACGTGCCGGATGATCCGGTACTCGCTCGAGTTCTTCCAGCACTTCGGCGAGCGGGTCGACGGCGAATCGTGCGGCTTCCGTCACACGGGCTACCTGCTCGGTGTGGACGACAAGATGCGCGCGCCCATGGAGGCGTCGGTGGCGCTCCAGCGGTCGGTGGGCATCGACACGCGGCTGGTCTCCCCGGCCGACATGCGCGAGCTCGAGCCGCGGCTGCGCGCCGACGATCTCGTGGCCGGCTGCTACGAGCCCGCGTCGGGCTACTGCAATCCCGTCGAAACGGCGCAGGGCTTCGCGCGCGCCGCGCGCGCGGCGGGCGGGCGCGTCATGGAGGACGCCGCGGTGCTCGACGTGCTCACCGACGGCGACCGCGTTCGAGGCGTGCGCACCGCGGCGGGCGACATCCTGGCGCCGGTGGTCATCAACGCCGCGGGGCTGTGGAGCGCCCGCGTCGCGGCCATGGCCGGGGTCGAGCTGCCGATTCACGTGTGCCGCCACAAGATCAGCATCGTGAGCTGGCCCGAGGCGGAGCGGCGACCGCATCCGATGGTCTACGACTTCGTCACGAATATCTACACGCGTCCGGAGCTCGGCGAGCACATCCTCGTCGGCGGGCTCGACGCGGACGAGTCACGCGCTACCGTCGATCCCGACGCCTACAAGGAAGGCGTGAGCCTCGACGAATCGATGGACGCCCTGGCGCGCGTGAGCCATCGGTTTCCCGTGCTCGCCGAGGGCCACATCGCGCGGGGCTACGCCGGCTGTTTCGATGTTTCGCCCGACTGGCATCCCATCCTGGACCGCGTCGGGCCCGAGGGCTACCACGTGGCCGCGGGCTTCTCGGGACACGGATTCAAGCTCTCGCCGGCGGTGGGGAACATGGTCGCCACGCTCGTCGTCGACGGGCCGCATGGCCATCCGGATCTGCCGACGTTCCGGCTGTCGCGGTTCGCGGAAGGCAAGCCCATCCGCGGGACCTACGGCGACTGGCTCATGTGCTGACGCGCACGGTGCGCGGCGCGCCAGCTGAGCGCGCCACGCACCGACGTGGGTGATGCGCGTCCGACGTTACTTCTTCTTTGCCGCCGGATGGACGTCGCGCGCGATCAGCTCCTTGCCCTGCTTGTCGTACGACACGGTCACGCGCTCACCAGTCCTGAGATTGGTGAGCAGGCTCTGGTCGCTCACGTGGAACGTCTGCTCCTTGTTGCCGCGGAGCATCTTGTGCTGCTCGAGGGTGAACGTCTTCGAGTCTGCGTTGACGGCCTTGACGTCGCCGGTCATCTCACGAGTCGCTGCGGCGACTGGGCCCGCGATCAGACCGATCGCCAGAACCAGGCTCAAGAAAACGACGAAGGCTTTCATCGTGTCCCTCCTCCTGCCCATCCCCTCGCGGGACGGACACCGTCCGATGCAGCGAGAAGCGGGCCAACGGAGTGGGTGGCATGGACGAACGCGTGTAAAACGTACACGGCAAGCGACTCGATCACTTGATCGCGCACAGGAGAAGCGAGGGCTCGGACCGCTGGAGGAGCCATGTTCGTCGCGCGCGTGCACGGCATGATGCACCAGATAGTCCTGCTCGCCGGGTACTGATCCATTTCGCCCGCGGCGTGGGGTTTCACCGGGCTCGTCGTCTTCTTCGGGTACCTCGTGTTCGGCATCACCGGCTTTGGCGCCTCGCCGATCACGATTCCCGTCCTCGTCCACGTGCTCCCCGTGCAATTCGTACTGCCGTTGGCCGCGCTGCTCGACCTCGGCTCGGCGCTGGCGCTGGGGGCGCACACCCGCAAGCAGGCGGCCACCCGCGAGCTCGTGATCCTCGTGCCGTTCACGCTGATCGGTCTCGCCCTCGGCGTCACGTTCCTCGTGACGCTGCCGCGCAACGCCACGCTGCGCGCGCTCGGCCTGTTCGTGTGTGCCTACGCGCTGCATTTGCTGCTGCAGCGTGAGCCCACGCGGCGGCTCGCGCGCTGGTGGGCCGCGCCCGCCGGTTTCGCCGGCGGGGTGATCGGCGCGCTGTTCGGGATGGGCGGGCCGCCGTACGTCGCGTACATCGCCGGGCGACTTCCCGACCCGACGGCGCAGCGGGCCACCATCTCGCAGATGGTGATCCTGAACGTCGGCCTGCGCGTGGTGGCGTTCGCCCTCGCGGGATTCCTGACCCCACGGGCGCTCTGGCTCGCCGTGGCGTGCCTGCTGCCGGTCGCGTGGATCGGCGTCTGGGTCGGCCATCGCGTGCACGTGCGCATCGCGCCGACGACCGCGGCACGGGTCGTCAGCGCGATGCTGCTCCTGAGCGGCGTCGCGCTCGTGCTCCGAACGCTCTCCTGAGCGCTACGACACGCGCTGCATGAAGGAGCGATCCTCCACCAGGATGACGCCGGACTGCGCGGCGCGCCGCGCCACCTCCACGTGCTCCGGATCGGCGGCCAGCGCCTCGCGATAGCGTTCGTACGCGGCGAGGCTCGGAAAATCGATGAGCGAGAGGCCCATGTTGGTGGGCCCGGCGAACTTCGTCGGCGCGAAGTAGCCGACGATCTTGCCGCCGCAGCGCTCGATGGGGCCGGCGACACTCCGGCCGTAGGCTTCGAAATCGGCGAGCTTCGTGGAGTCGAGCGTGTAGCGGATGCACAGTGTGAGCATGACGTCCTCCTTGTTGTCCGGAGTATCGCCAGCCGACGTCGTCACGTCCACGCCGAACGCTTCGATCCAGCCCGAAGTATTCCGCCTTGCGACCGCCGCCCCCGACCTCTAGTCTTTGATCGGACCTCGGCGATGGTGGACACGGACATGCTCTCCACGGTGGCGGCGCTCCTGGGCGAGCCCGCGCGCACGCGCATCCTGAACGCGCTGCTCAGCGGCCGCGCGATGACGGCAAAGGAGCTGGCCTACTTCGCGGGGGTGACCGCGGCGACGGCGAGCAGTCATCTCTCGCGCCTGGTCGGCGGCCACCTGCTGGCAATGGAGAAGCAGGGTCGCTGCCACTACTACCGCCTGCGCTCCGCCGACGTCGCGCGCGCCATCGAGGGGCTGATGACGGTGGCGACGATCCCGTCCAACGGCTGGCCGCCCTTTCATCACGTCGACCCGGCGCTTCGCGAGGCGCGGATGTGCTACGACCACATGGCGGGACGCCTCGGCGTTGCCGTGTGCGACCTGCTGCGGCGGCGCCACCACGTCGTGCTCGTGGATGGCGGCGGCGAGGTCACGCCGGGCGGAGAGCGTTTCCTCGCGGACCTCGGCGTCGATCTGGCGAAGGCGCGCGGCGCGAAGCGCCACTACTGCCGCGGCTGTATCGACTGGACCGAGCGGCGCCATCACCTCTCCGGCGCAGTCGGCGCGGCCCTCGCGGATGCCTTCCTCGCGCGACGCCTCGTGGCGCGCATCGCCGATAGCCGGGCGCTCTCCGTCACCCCGCTCGGCCGCAAGACGCTCGGCGCGCTCGGGGTGGCCGAATACCGAGCGCCCCTCGCTCGCCGCGCCAGCGCCGGCTAGCGCCGCTCGCTTCGCATCCTACGCAGATCTACCTATCCGCGTGTGGACCCCGGCCTCCGTGGCATCGGGGATGCACTTGCGGCGGACATGGCCGACGGGGAAGAGCGAGAGGTGGTCGCGCGATCACGACGTCTGATCGCCGCTTCGCAAGATTTCATTCGCGCGGCGAGGAGCCATATGGACGTGGCCCGGCAGCGGATGGAGCGCGCTCGGAACGTGTTACAGGCGGCGTGGCTCCTGCGCGAGATGCGGCGGCGCGGCGATCGCCGTCGCGCCATATCGCCTGAGCTGTTGCGCTAGCTGCGCCGGTTGGACCGGGCGGGCCCCCGCGTCCGCTGCAGGGCGCGGATCGCCTTGACGAGGTAGCCGGGATCGACCGGCTTGGTCGCGTGGGCGTCGAATCCCGCGGCCAGCGAGCGGTCTCGCACGTCGAGCCCCGTGTAGGCGGTTACGGCGATGGCGACGATCGCGTGGCCGGTTCGCTCACTGAGCGCGCGGACAGTCTGGATCAACGCGTAGCCATCGGTCTCCGGCATCGAGATGTCGCTCAGCAGCACGTCGATGTCGTGCGCGGCGAGGATCTCGAGCGCCTCTCTGGCCGACCCGGCCACGCTCACCTCCGCACCCTGCTCCGATACGACCAGCGAGAGCAGCTCTCTGGCATCCGGCTGGTCATCGACGATCAAGACGCGGACGCCGCGAAGGGTCTGATGCTCTGTCGACGGCGACCCGATGCTTTCCATCGCGGTGCCGAGTAGACCGACCCGCACGGCGAGCATCGGCAGATCCACCGTGAACGTCGCGCCGAGATTCCTTCCCGGACTCTCCGCGCGGATCGAGCCGCCGTGCAGCTCGACGAGCTGCTTGACGATGGCCAGGCCCAGGCCGAGCCCCTGATGCCGCCGCGTGGTACTGCGATCGCCCTGCTCGAACGGGTCGAAGATGCGCGTCAGCAGCGCCGGCTCGACGCCCTGGCCCGTATCGCGGACGGTGAGTCGCGCGTATGTCTCGACGCGGCTGAGCCGCAGCTCGACCGTGCCGCCCTCGGGGGTGAACTTGATCGCGTTCAGCAGGAGATTGCTGACCACCTGCTGCAGACGGCGCGCCTCGCCAAGGACCTCGCCCGCCGCGTCGTCGAGATCGGTGATCAGCGTGAGCTTCTTGGCGTCGACGTCGGCGGCCACCGCTTCCGCCGCCTCCCGCACGACGAGGGCGAAGTCCACCGGCTCGCGCTCGATCTCCATCTTGCCGGCGGCGATGCGCGACAGGTCCAGGAGGTCGCCGATGAGCTGGGCCTGCAGCAGCGCATTGCGCTCGATGACGGCGCTGGCGTGCGCCCGCTTTGCCTCGTCGAGATGGCGCGTCGTGAGCAGGCGTGCCCAGCCGAGGATCGCGTTCAACGGCGTCCGCAGCTCGTGCGAGAGCACGGCGAGGAACTGGTCCTTGCCGCGATTGGCGGCGTCGGCCTCGGCGCGCGCCGCGCGCTCGGTGGCGAACAGCTGGCTGTTTCGAATCGCGGTGCCGGCGTGATCGGCCAGCCGGAGCAGGACGGCCTCGTCGGCGTCCGTGAAGGGCCGATGGCTCCGGCGATCGACGTACAGGAGTCCGGCGATGTCGGATTCGCCCGGGATCGGCACGACCACCTGCGAGATCGTGCCGTCGATGATGCACGCCTCGATGTAGTGACGACTGATCCGGGTATCGCGCGCGTAGTCGTCCGTCCGGAATGGCTTGCGGGTCGAGAGCACGATCCCGCCGCTGCCGTGGCCCGGCTCCACGATGGCTTCATGCTCCGCACCGACCCATCGGGTGCCGACCTGCTGCCGCAACACCATGCGGCCGCTCTCGGGGTCGCGAACGACGATGCGGGCGATGTCGCCACCACAGAGCTCGCGCGCACCCTCGACGAGCCGCTGGAGCGTGGTGTGCAGATCGAGCGATGCGTTGATCCGCTGCGCCAGCTCGGCCACGAGCTCGGCTTCGCGCTGCCGACGCCGGGCCTCTTCGTAGAGCCGCGCGTTCTCGATGGCGAGCGCCGCCTGGTCCGCGAACGCCTGCAGCGTCTCGGCCTCGGCGGCCGTAAACCGGCGTCCGCGCCGATCGGCGATGGACAGGGCGCCGACCACGTGGGCGGCGGTTAGAAGCGGCGCGGCCAGCACCGCGGCGTCGTCGGCCTTGCGCATCGCGCTCCGCACGTCGTCGGCCAGGGCGACGCGCGGATCGGCGAAGTAGTCGTCCGTCGACACGGGCTCGCCCCGCATCATGGCGAGTCCCGAAATCGTCGCGGGCCCCGCCGGAACGGCATGCCCGGCGTCGAAGGCCGCTTTCATCGTTCCGGAAAACGCGAGACCCACCAGTGTTCCGTTCGGCGACGCCAGGCGCAGACCGCACCCTCGCGCATGGAACAACCCCAGCGCCGCGTCGACGACGCGCGCGCCGAGCTCCTCGATGTTCAATGTCCCCGTCAGCACGCGCGCGAGGCGGGCGAACTCCTCGGCGACGGCGCGCCGCTCCTCGGCATCGACCCGCGCCGCGTCGGCGTCGCGGCGCGCGAGCTGCTCTCGCTGCAGGAGGTCCTCGATGGCCGACTCCGCCACGACGCGCGCCAATCCGAAGGCGACGTGCTGCGCGATGCTCTCGGCGAGCCGCATCTCGTCGGCGGAAAACACGTGCGGGGAGTCGTAGTACACCATGAACTTGCCGAGCAGCTGGCCGTGCGTCACCAGCGGCACGAAGGCCAGCGCGCCGATTCCCTCGCCGAGAATCACGTCGCGCAGGCTCGCGACCGCGGGCTCCGTCGTCACATCGGCCACGACGATCGGCGCCGGGTCGCTCGCGTCGCGCGACCATGGCGAGTGCCCATCGACGGCCGCGCGGTAGGCGGCCGACAGATTCCGCCATGCCTTGAACCTCATCGTGCCGTCGTCATCGAACAACAGAAGGCTCGCGCGCGTGGCGCCGACCGCGATGATCGCATCGACAGCGGCTTCGCACACCGTGGTCAGATCCTTGGCCCGCCCCACGCCGTCGGCCAGGCGGTACAGGGCCTCGAGCCGCTGCATGGCGCCGCGCAGCGCGTCCTCGGCACGGCGCCGGTCGCTGATGTCGCGGGCGATCTTCGACGCGCCGATGATGTGGCCGGAGACGTCCCGCATCGGCGAGATGGCGAGCGAGATCGGCACGCGGCGGCCATCCTTCCGGATCCGCACGGTCTCGAAGTGACGAATGGCGTCGCCGCGCCGGAGCCGGGTCAAGATCTCCGTTTCTTCGCTCAGCCGCTCGGGCGGAATGATCAGCGTGATGGATTTGCCGACGGCTTCGGCTGCCGTATACCCGAACATCGTTTCCGCCGCCTCGTTCCACGACATGATGACGCCGTTGAGATCTTTGCTCACGATGGCGTCGTCGGCGCTGGCCACGAGTGCGGCCAGATGGGCGCTCGCTGCACGGTCGGAACCTGCGCGCGGGGAAGGCAGGAGTCGGCGGAGTGCGTCCAGCACCGACTTCATGGAGGAGCACTGTGCGCGAGCGAGTCCATGCGTAACGATCATACGCACGGTTTAGCGCCGCGAGAAGTTGGGAGACGTTTACCTGTGAAAAAGTTTTCCCAGCCGCGCGCGCAGTGTGTTGCGGTCGACCTTGCCGGCGGGTGTCTTGGGCAGCTCCTCCACGATCTCGATGACGCGGGGGTATTCGTGCTTGCTCAGGCGGTCCTTCACGAAGTCCTGGAGCTCTCGCGCGAAGGCGGACGTCTTTCCTGGCGCCACGATGCACGCCTTCGGGATCTGGCCGCGCAGCTCGTCGGGCACGCCGATGACCGCCGCCTCCACGACCTCGGGATGCGCCAGCAGCGCCTGCTCGATCTCGAGCGCGCTCATCGTCCAGCCGGCCGAGATGATGACGTCGTCCGACCGGCCCGCGTGAAAGAAGTAACCGTCGGCGTCCATGTGGCCGCGATCCTTGACACGGAACCACTCCCCGCGCCGGCGGACCGCGATCTCTCCGAGCTCGCCGGGCGGCACCGGGCCGGCATCGCCGACCACCGCGACGTCCCAGCCGGGCGCCGCCGTGCCGAGGGCGCCGCGGCGCACCTCGTAGCCCGCGAAGCCGGGGTAGTTCACGATGATCACGCCGACCTCCGTGCTGCCGTACATGCTGCGTGGCGCGACGCCGAACGTACGCTCGACGAAATCCCACGTCTTGCCGTCCATCGGCTCGCCGGTGAACGACAGCTTCTCGGGGGCGAACCGCGCCGAGGCTTCCATGCCCGACTCGCGAAGCATCCGATACACCGTCGGGGCTGCCGCGAGGTTGGTGATGCCGAACGCGGCGAGCGCCTCCACGATGCGCTCGGGCCGGAACTTGCCCGAGTAGCTGCCGACGGCGATCCCGAGCGCGAGCGGGGCCACGGTGCCGTGCCACAACCCGTGGCCCCACGCGGGCGACGACGGGCAGAAGTAGCGATCGCCCGCGCGCAGTCCGACGCCGTACAGCGCGGCGACCATCAGCGTGACGACGGCGCGGTGCGTGTGGCGGACGGCCTCCGGCAGCGCGCGCGTGGTGCCCGACGTGTACTGAAACAGCGCGACGTCGTCGGGCGCGGTGCGAGGGTCATAGCGCGTCGGCAACGTCCGCAGACGCTCGGTCAGCGCGTCCACGGCGATGACGGTCAGGTCGGGAAACTGCGCGCGCCAGCGCTCGGCGTCGTGATCGACCACGAGAATTCGCGGCCGGCAGTCGTCGATGCGCAGCGCGAGCCCCTCGGGACCGAACAGCGTGAACAGCGGCACCGCGATCGCGCCGCGTTTCATCGTGCCGAACACGGCGCCATAGAACGGCAGCGAGGGCTCGAGCATGATCGCCACGCGCTGGCCGCGCTCGACACCCGCGTCCTCCAGGTAGTTCGCGAACCGCGACGACCACTCGGCGAGCGCGCCGAAGTCGTGCTCCTCCCGCCGCCCGTCGGCGAACTGGATGCGCAGCGCCGTGCCCGTGCCGACGTGGCGGTCGACGCACTCGTGGGCCAGGTTCAGCGACTCATGGTTGCCGTCGAACAGATCCCAGAGCGCGTCCCAGCGGAACTGCTCACGCGCGTCGGGATACCGCCGGACGTTGAGCACGCCGCTCACCGCGCGTCCCGGGTGCCCGCCATGCTCATCGGCGCGGCAGCACGACCTCGGCGGTGCCGGCGGCGATCGTTTCGCCGCGCTGGTTGGTGCCGTCGATCTCGAGCGTGACGGCGCCGTCGGGCGTCTTGCCGGTGACGCGGCCGCGACACCAGGTGGTGTCGCCGATGAGATTGTGGCGAAGGACCTTCACGGTCAGGCGACGCAGGAAGCCCGCGTCGCCCATCCAGTTCGTGACCAGGTGACCGAGCCAGGCCACGCGTTCCGGGCCGTAGTCGTACGCGCCGGGGACGCCGACCGCGCGCGCCATCGCTTCGTCCCAGTGCACGCGCTCCGGCGGCTCCGGCACGCCGAAGTCGTTCGGGATGCCGAGCGCGGGGTGGCGGTCGAACAGATCGAACGCCAGACCGTGCGCGCGCACGTACAGGCTGCCCCACCCCTGCACGAACGCGACGACGGAGGTCACGGTGAGCGGCCCCTTCACGACTTCGGCCACCGGGTCGCCGACGTTGACGTCGCTGCCGTAGCGGGGCACGGCGCCGCGGATCTCCTCGACCTCGTACGCGCGCTTGATCGCGGCGAGGTCGGCCGCCGAATAGCGGTGCGGTCCCTCGGCCTTGTACTTCCCGCGCTCCCGCGCGGTATCGCGCTCGGTGCGAAAGCACCACGAGTCGGCCTCGCAGACGGCCTCGCCGCGCTGGTTCGTGAACGTGGTGCGGTAGATCTGCTGGATCGCCCGCTTCGCGAACTTCGAGGGCTTGTCGACGAGCGCGTGCAGAACGCTCTCACCGACGACGCGGTCGTCGACACCGATCGGCCGCTGCCAGCGAAAGTCAGTTCCGGCGTACATGGCGTGGATGCCGGGCAACCCGCCGACGTAACCGGACACCACGCGATCCATCGCGAACAGGATCGTCGGCGGCGCGACGCCGGCCACGCTCCAGTACGGGTTGCGGTCGCCGATGCCGTGCGCCCAATGGCGAATGGCATCGCGGGTCGCGACCTCTATATAGGGCTCGGGACGCCGCACGGGCTTGCCCAGGCGGGCCTTCAGATCGGCGAGCGCGGCATCGGTGATCGTCGGAAAGCGCGTGGAGGCCAACGTCTCGTGGCGGCTCATGGTCCGGAACATTACCATCGGTTCATGTTGCGCCCTCCCTGTCGCTGCAGTAGGGTCGTGCCTTCGGAGGAGCAGGATGGCTGACGTGCTGAGGGCGTACTTCGTTCCGAACGGCTCGTACCTGATGGAGATGGCGGAGGACGGCGACCCGGTGTCCGCCGTCGAGGCGCTGCAGGAGATCGGGCGCGAGATCCGGACGACGTTGCGTCCCGACGCCATCGTCGTCGCCTCGCCGCACTGGCTGCCGAGGAGCGCGTTCTTCGGCGACGATAGCGCGCAGCACGAATCGTTCAACGACTATCCGCTGCGACCGGCACCCTTCGGCCGGCGGTTCTTCTCGTACACCGCCGCCGGCGATCCCCTGCTTGCGCGGGCCATCGTCGAGGCCGCGCGGAACGCGGGCCTGCCCGCCGCCACGAAGGTCTACGGCTTCGACCACGGCGCGTTCTGCCCGCTCAGGGTCATGGACCTCGCCGCCATTCCGACGGTGCCCATCTCCACGTCGCGCCGCTCGTACGACGAGTCGGTGCGCTGGGGCGAGGCGGTGCGGCGGGCGGCGAGGACGACTGGCCGGCGCATCGTGGTGATCGCGCCCGGCAACCTCACCCATCGTCTGGATCTGCGCGGCGACGACGAGCGCGAGGCGTACTACGCGCCCGGCGCGAAGTTCGATCAGCTCATGATCGAGCTGGTCACGAGCGGGCGCAGCCGCGAGATCCACACGATCGATCCCGAGCTGCTCCGCGAGGCGGCGCCCGAGGCCGACGGCCGACCGCTCTACTTCCTCGCCGGCGTCAGCGGCAACGCGCCGGGCCGGCTGCTGCAATACCAGGGCATGAAGTATTCGGTCGGCGACGCCACCTTCGCGTTCGAGCCGGCGGCAGCGGAGCGATGAGCGCAGTGCCGGCCTCCGCGGAGTTCATCTACGACGCGCTTGCCAAGGTGGCCGTGGCACGTGGCACGGACAGCGCGGGCGGGGCGTGGACGCTCGAGTTTCGCGCGCGTCACGACGACGATTCCATGACCGTCGTGGTGCGCGAGCCGGGCGGCAAGGAACGCACGCTGACGCTGACCGATGACGACTTCATGTTCGGCGACGGTCGTGTCGCGCTCCGGCCGCTGCCGGAGACTACGCTCACGATGCAGCCGCTGTACATGAAGAAGCTGCGCGGATTCACGCGCGGCAACATTCCCACGCCCGACATCCCCGGCCCCTCGCTGCCGTGAGCGACCTCGAATTCCTCATGGTGCCCGGCGCGCCGGCGCCCCCGCCGACCGCGCCATACAGTCACGCCGTGCGCGCCGGCGACTTCCTGTTCGTCACCGGCCAGATGCCGAACGATCCCAAGACCGGCAAGGTCGTCGCCGGGGGCATCGCCGAGCAGACGCACCGGGTGATGCAGAATCTGCAGCTCGTGCTCGCCGGTGCGGGCACGAGCCTCGATCGCGTGGTGTTCGCGCGCGTGTACCTCGTCAACTTCGCCGACTACGCCGTGATGAACGGCGTCTACGAGACATACTTCACGCCGGGGCGCCTGCCGGGTCGCACGTGCGTGGGCGTCACCGGCCTCGCCCTCGGCGCGCTCGTCGAGATCGACCTGGTCGTCAAGCCGTAGAACGCGCATGAGCCGGACGGGCCGCCAGTATCTCGAGAGCCTGAGAGACGGCCGCGCGGTCTACGTCAACGGCGAGCGCGTGAAGGACGTCGTGGACCATCCGGCGTTTCGCGGCGCCGTGCGGTCGATCGCGGCACTCTACGATCTCGCCGCCGCGCCGGAGCATCGCGACGTCATGACCTACCCCTCGCCGCGCACGGGTCAGCCCGTGAACCGCGCCTTCCTGCTGCCGCGTACGCGTGCCGACCTCACGGCGCGGCGGCAGGCGCTGGAGGCGTGGGCGGAGGCGACGTTCGGGCTGATGGGCCGCTCGCCGGACCACGTCGCCGGCTTCCTCGTCGGCTTCGCGCTGCGGCCCGACGTGTTCGCGCGCGGCGGCGCGCGCTACGGCGACAACGTCGTCGCCTACTACGAGCGCGTGCGCGACGAGGACCTCTACGTCAGCTACGTGATCATCCCGCCCCAGGTCGACCGCAGCAAGCCGGCGCACCAGCAGGCGGACCCCACGCTCTACGCCGGCGTCGTCGACGAGCAGGCGGACGGCATCGTCGTCAGCGGCGCGCAGATCCTCGGCACGGGCTCGGCGCTCTCCAACGAGGTGTTCCTCTCCTGCATCGTGCCGCTGCGGCCGGGAGACGAGAACTACGCGATCTCGGTGGCCGTGCCCGTCGCCTCCCCCGGGGTGCGCGTGATCGTGCGCCGGCCGTATGCCGACGGCGCGCCGAGCGTGTTCGACTATCCGCTGTCGACACGCTTCGACGAGACCGACGCCGTGCTGGTGTTCGACCGGGTGTTCGTGCCGTGGGAGCGCGTGTTCGTCTACCGCAACGTCGGCCTCACCGCCGCCCAGTTCTACGAGGCGCCGGCGCACGTGTTCGGCAACCATCAGGCACAGGTGCGATTCGCGACGAAATCGCGCTTTCTCACCGGCCTGGCGCACCGCATCGCGGAGGCCAACGGCGTGGACAAGCTGCCGCCCGTGCAGTCCACGCTCGGCGAGCTCGCGAGCTATTCCGCCATGGCGGCCGGGCTCGTGCTGGCCTCCGAGGCGGCGTGCATCGAGGACCCGCGCGGGTTCGTGTACCCGAACCCGACCTACATCTACGCCAATGGCTGGCTGCAGGCGACCTTCTACCGGACGATGCTCGACACGCTGCGCGAGCTGACCGGCGCGGGCTTCTTACAGGTGCCGTCGTCCTACCGCGACTTTTCGAATCCCGAGATCGCGGCGGACCTGCAGCGCTACATCATCTCGCCCGGACTCGACTCGGTCGAGCGCACCAAGCTCTTCAAGCTCGCATGGGATCTCGTCGGCTCGGAGTTCGCGGGACGCCACGCGCAGTACGAGATGTTCTACGCAGGCTCGCGGTCGATGACGACATCCCTGCGTGCGTATCGCGCCTACGACTTCGCCGCCGCGCGGGCGCTGGTCGATCGCTGCCTGGCCGGCTACGACCTGCCTGCCGCGGGCGAGCCCCGCGGCGGCACGGCGCCGTGAGCCGCGTGCAGCCGGCGCCCGCGCTGCTCGACGAGCTCAAACGCCGGCGCCAGGAGCTGTACGAGCTCTGCGCGAGCCTCATCCGGATTCCGACCGAGAACCCGCCGGGCGACACGACGAAGCTCGTGAGCTTCATCGGCGACTACCTCTCGGCGCGCGGCCTGGCGGCGCGCATTCACGAGCCGAAGGCCGGCATGCCGAACCTGCTCGCCACGCTCGGCGCCGGGCGCCGCAACCTCGTGCTTTCGGGGCACCTCGACGAGTTCCCGGCCGGCGAGGGCTGGACGTTTCCGCCCTTTGCCGGGACGCTCAAAGACGGCAAGATCCTCGGACGCGGCGCCGGCGACATGAAAGCCGGCCTCGCCGTCGCCCTGTTCGTCGTGATGCTGCTGAAGGACCACGGCGTGGAGCTCGACGGCCGCGTCACTCTCGCGTTCGCGTCCGACGAGGAGACCGGCGGCCGCTGGGGCACGGAGTGGCTCCTCGCCAACGTGCCGGAGGTGCGCGGCGACGCGTGTCTGATCGGCGAGTCGTCGGGCACGTGGTCCGTCGGCATCGGCGAGAAGGGCGTGCTGTGGCTGCGTCTGGCCGCGACGGGCGTGTCGGGCCATTCCGCCTATGGGCAGGGCACGAGCGCCATCGCCAGGACGCTGCGCGCGGTGAAGACGATCGAGTCGTTCGCGGGCGCCACGGCGCGCACGCGCAAGGACATCGCGGAGGTGATGCGCCGGCAACGATCCATCGTCGAGAAGCGGTGGGGTCCCGGCACCGGGCGCATGGCCGATCGCCTGACGCTGAACCTCGGCACGCTGCGCGGCGGCGGCCAGGTGAACCTCATCCCCGCGCGATCCGAGGCGGAGATCGACCTGCGACTGCCGCCGGGCATGTCCACGCGCACGCTCGAGGCGAAAATTCGGCGCCGGCTTTCCGAGGCGGGCGGCAACGACGTCGAGATCACCGCGCTCAATCGCTGCGATCCCTATGTCAGCTCGCCGCGCGATCCGTTGATCACGGCGCTCATCGCCAACGGGCGCGCGGTGCTCGGCACGGCGCCCATCCCCGTCATTCGTCTGGGCTACACCGATGGCCGGTTCTTTCGGCGCGAGGGCATTCCGACCGCTGTGTACGGCCCGCGGGTGCACCGCATGGGCGGACCCGACGAGTACGTCGAGCAGGACGAGGTGCTGCAGGTCGCGCAGGTGCATCTGGTCACCGTCCTCGATTACCTCGGCGCGCGCTGATGGACATTGCCGGCGTCACGGTCGCGCGCGGGACGAAGCGGCGGCACGCCATCGAGCTGGTCGAGCTCGCGGACGGCACGCGGATCTCCCTGCCTGCGCTGTTCGTCAACGGCGCCGGCGCGGGGCCGCGACTCTACCTCGGCGCGGCGATCCACGGCGACGAGGTCAACGGCGTGGCAATCCTCGCGCGCGTGCTCACGCGGCTCGACCCGGCGAGGCTCGCCGGCAGCATCGTCGCCGTCCTCGTGCAGAATCCACTGGCGTTCCAGGCCGATCACCGCCTGGCGCTCAGCCACTATCTGAAATCGCCGCTGGACCAGGCGCCCGCCGACCCATGGACGTGCTTTCCCGGCAATCCGGACGGCAGCCTGGCGGAGAAGATCGCGCACATGCTCTTCGGCCTGATCCGCACGTGCGACGCGGCCATCGACTGTCACACACCGACCCGCGGCGGCCGCTACGTGCCGATCACGATCCTGCCGCATCCGGGCATGGGGGACGCCTCACGGCGCGCGGAGGAACTCGGCGTCGCGTTCGGCTCCGGCTACCTGGTCAAGACCGACAAGGGCATGTACGTGCGCGACGGCATCCTGTGCGTGGAGGCAACCCGCGCGGGTGTTCCGGCGTTTACCTTCGAAATCGGCGAGGGCGGACGGCTCGAGCCCGACATGGTCGAGATCGGTGCGCGCTGCGTGGAGAACGCGCTCCGCCACCTGAAGATGCTGCCGGGCGAGCCGGTACGGCCCGCGAAGACGGTCCGCGTGCGCGAGTTCGTGGGCATGCGAGCCATGCGCGGCGGCCTGTTGACCACCGAGGCCGCGCTGGGCGCGTCGGTGCGACGCGGGGAGGTCCTGGCGCGGATCCACAGCGTCTACGGCGACGAGCTCGAGACGTTCGCGTCGCCGGTGGACGGCGTGTACGTTCGATCGACGACGCTCTCGACGGTGGCGGCCGGTGAGCGCGTCGTCACGGTGGGGGTGCTCGAGTGAGCGCCCGCGCTGCCCACGAGGCGTGCAGCCGCGGAGTGATTGTGCCGGCGCCTGCCGACGTGAGATAGTCCGCGTGCTCAGCGACCGCAGCAAGGACCCCAGGAGGATGCAATGAAGAGACTGCTCGCGCTCATGACCGTGTGCCTGGCCATCGGTGGCGTGTGGCCGACCGAAGCCCAGCAGGAGCCGCTGCGGGTCGGCATGATCCAGCCCCTGTCGGGTCCGATCGCCGCGGCCGGCTCGTACATCGTGAACGGCGCCAAGATCGCGCTCGACCGCGTCAACGCCAAGGGCGGCGTGAAGGGACGCAAGCTCGAGCTGATCATCGAGGACAACAAGTCGGATCCCGCCGAGACGCGCAACGCCGCGGAGAAGCTCATCGTGCGCGACAAGGTGCCGGTCATCATCGGCGCCTGGGGCAGCTCGATGACGCTCGCCATGATGCCGCTGGCCGCGCAGCACAACGTCGGACTCGTCGTGGAGACGTCGAGCTCGGTGAAGATCACCGACCCCAAGACGCCGGGCTCCAAGGTCGTGAGCCGCATCAGCCCCACCAGCGAGCTCGAGGCGCTGGGCGTGGAGCCGCTGCTGCCGCAGCTTGGTATGAAGAAGGTCGGCTACATCGCCGTCAACACCGACTGGGGTCGCGGCGCGGTGGTCGCCTTCGGCGACGTGCTCAAGAAGCAGGGCGGCAACGTCGAGCTGGTCGAGTATGTCGGCCAGGCCGACACCGACTTCTACTCGCAGCTGACGAAGTTCAAGGCGGCCAACGTCGACGGCGTCATCATCACCGACGACGCGCCGAAGACCGCCAAGATGCTGCAGCAGATGAAGGAGCTCGGATTCACGGCGAAGGTGCTCGTCACCGGCGGCTCGGCCTGGCCGGACTCGATCGTGCAGCTCGCCGGTGCGCCGGCCAGCGAGGGTGTCATGTTCATCAACTTCTACAATCCGTACGACTTTGCGCTCGCCGGAGACCCCGAGGGCAGCCGCGCGTACGTCGAGGAGTGGAAGAAGCGCGGTCTGCCGTGGATCGGCGTGGTCGAGGGCATGCGCGGCTTCGACGCCGTCAACCTCGTGGCGCAGGCGCTGGGCACGGTCAACGAGGTCACGCCGGCGAAGGTGCACGACGCGCTGCGCGCCGCCGAGATGAAAGGGCTCTACGGCCTGATCAAGTTCGACAAGAACGGGCAGAGCTATTCGAACATCATCCTGACGCAGGTGAAAGGCGGCAAGTACGCGGTCGTCGGCGTCACGCCGAGCACCAAGCTCTGGAACGCGGCAGCCGCGAAGTAGAACGGTTCGACCCACGACCATGGCGCCGGCGGGCCGCTGACCCGGGCCCGCCGGCCCCGTCTCGATGATCGCCGAGCTCATCCAACATCTCGTCAACGGCCTCGTCATCGGCGGCGGCTACGCGCTGATGGGCATCGGTCTCACGCTCATCTTTGGGATCATGCGCGTGGTGAACTTCGCCCACGGCGAGTTCTACATGCTCGGCGCCTTCCTGCTGTTCACGCTGTTCGGCACGCTCGGGATCGATTTCTTCCTGGCCGGAGCGGTCGCGATCATGGCCGTCGGCGTCGCGGGCGCCGTGGTCGAGCGTGTGGTGCTGCGTCCGCTGCGCGATCAACCCATCGAGATTCCCATGCTCGCGATGGTCGCGCTGTCGGTGATCCTGCAAAATGCCGCGATCCTGGTGTGGGATCCGTCGCCGAAAACGATCCGCCATCCGTTCTCGCCCATCCCCATCGTGCTGGGGCCGATCCACATCGTGGCCATCCGCATCTTCGCCGGCGTGGCCGCCGTCGCGCTGATCATCGGCTCGCACCTGTTCATCCGCAAGACGCGCCTGGGCAAGGCGATGCGCGCGACGTTCCAGGACGGCGAGATGGCGCGCCTCGTGGGTGTCGACGTGGACCGCGTCTACACCGCCACCTTCTCGTTCGGCGCGGCGCTGGCCGGGGCCTCCGGTGTGCTGCTCGGCAGCGTCTTCTGGGTCTATCCGGCCATGGGCGACCAGGCCGCCATGAAGTCGTTCGCCGTCGTCATCATGGGCGGCCTCGGCGATTTCCTGGGGGCGATCGTCGGCGGCCTGCTACTGGGCGTCGCCGAGAGCCTCGGGGCGGCGTACGTGTCGTCGGGCTACAAGGACGCGATCGGCTTCATCGTCATCATCCTGCTGCTGCTGTTTCGTCCCGCGGGCCTGTTCGGCCGCCGCGACCGCCTGCGTTGAGGTTGCCGGCGCGCGCCCTCGCCACGCTGGCCGTGCTCGCGCTCGTGCCGTTCGTGCTCGACGACTACTACGTCCATCTGCTGATCATGTCGGGCATCTTCTTCCTACCCTCGGCGGGCATGAATTTGTTGTTGGCCGGCGGCCAGCTCACGCTCGGGCACACCGCGTTCTTCGGCATCGGCGCCTACACGTCGGGCTTGCTCGCGCTGCAGTGGGGGCTCTCACCGCTGTACGGCATGGGGGTGGCGGCGGCGCTCGCGGCGCTCGTCGGCTACCTGCTGGGCACGATCACGTTGCGGCTGCGCGGCTCCTACTTCGTCCTCGTCACGATCGGCTTCGCCGAGGTCATCCGGCTCGTCGCGACGAACTGGATCGAGCTCACGCAGGGCCCGCTCGGCCTGCCCGGCGTGCCGCCGTTCGATCTCGGCCGCGCGACCTTCACGCTGACGAGCAAGCGGCAGTACTACTTCGTGATGCTGATCCTCTGTGCCCTCACGTACGCGCTGTGCGCCCGCCTGCTGCGCTCGCGCTTCGGCCGCGCGCTGACCGCCGTGCGGCAGAACGAGAACCTCGCGGAGTCGGTGGGCGTGAGCGCCTATCGCACCACGCTGGTGGCCATGGTGGTGGCCTGCGCGCTGGCCGGCGTCGGCGGCAGCTTCTACGGGCACTACACACAGTTCCTGTCCCCCGAGCTGTTCGCGTTCTACAACACGGTGACGATGGTCGTCATGGTGGTCGGGGGTGGCCAGTCGACGGTGGCGGGCCCGGCGCTCGGCGCGATCGTCTTCACGTTCCTGCCGGAGTTCCTTCGCGTGGCGGCGTTCTACCGGATGCTCATTTACGGCGTCATCCTGCTGCTCGCGATCATGTTTATGCCGCGGGGCATCGTGGACGCGTTGTACCGGCTGCGCCGGCGCGTGCCGATGGCGGTCACCGAGCCGCCGGCCGGTGGCGAGCCGCTCGTGGTCGCCGACGGGCGCGCCGTCGGTGGCGACACGCCGCTCGTCGTCGAGCACGTGACCGTCCAGTTCGGCGGGCTCACCGCGCTGGCGGACGTCACGTTCTCGCTCGCGCGCCGCGAGATCCTGGCGCTGATCGGCCCCAACGGAGCCGGCAAGACCACCGCGTTCCACGTCATCACCGGCTTCTTGCGGCCGACGACGGGCCGTGTGCTGGGCGGCGCCCGCATCGATCTCACGAGCCTGCCGCCCCATGAGGTCTGCCGCCAGGGGCTCGTGCGGATGTTCCAGAAGGCGAGCGTATTTCCCGAGTGCAGCGCGATCGACAATGTGACGATCGCCGGCCACCGGCTCGGCCGCGCGGGCTTCTGGGCCCTCGTCTTCAAGACGCGGGCGACGCGGCGCGAGGAAGCAGCACTGGCGGCGCGCGCGGCGTCGCTGCTGCAGTTCACCGGCCTCGCGGGCCGCGGGCACGAGGTCGCGAGCAATCTCTCGTACGGCGAGCAGCGTCTGCTCGGCCTCGCCATCGCGCTGGCGCCGGGCCCCGCCGTGCTGCTGCTGGACGAGCCGGCGGCGGGGCTCAACCCCGCCGAGACCCAGCGGGTCATGACGCTGATCCGAGAGATACGCGCGCAAGGCGTCAGCGTGCTGCTCGTCGAGCACGACATGAAGCTGGTGATGGGCATCTCCGACCGCATCGTGGTGCTCAACCACGGGCAGAAGATCGCGGAAGGGCGTCCCGCCGAGATCCAGCGTGATCCCGACGTCATCCGCGCCTATCTCGGCGCCGGGCAGGCCGATGCTCGCGCTTGACGACGTCCGCGTCGCCTACGGCAACGTCGAGGTGCTGCGCGGCGTGAGCCTGCGCGTCGCCGCCGGCGAGCTCGTGTGCCTGCTCGGCGCCAACGGCGCCGGCAAGACGACCACCGCGAAAACCATCTCGGGGCTGCTGCGCCCCCGCGGCGGCCGCGTGACGTTTCTCGACGCGCGCATCGACGGCCGGCCGGCGCACGCGATTCTTCGCGCCGGCATCGCGCACTGTCCCGAGGGTCGCCGGATCTTCCCCGAGATGACCGTGCGCGAGAACCTCGAGATGGGCGCGTTCGTCCGCGGCCGCGCGGCGCGCACCGCCGAGGATCTCGAGCGCGTGCTCGAGCGCTTCCCGGTCCTGCGCCAGCGCGCCAACCAGCTCGGCGGAACGCTGTCGGGCGGCGAGCAGCAGATGCTCGCCATCGCGCGGGCACTCATGTCGGGGCCGAAGCTGCTCGTGCTCGACGAGCCGTCGCTCGGGTTGTCGCCCACGATGGTGGAGACGACGTTCGAGCTGATCACCGAGATCCGCCGCGAGGGCATGACCGTGCTCATGGTCGAGCAGAACGCCTACCTGGCCCTGCGCATGGCCGATCGGGGCTATGTGATGGAGACGGGCCGCACCGTACTTGAAGGCACCGCGCGCGCGCTCCTCGACAACGAGCACGTGCGTCGCGCGTATCTTGGCGGCTAGCGCCTGAGCCGTTGGCGGGCCGTAGACTTGCACCGGAGGAGAGCCATGGCAGATTCACCGGAGATCCTGCGTGACCGCGGACGCGCCCTCGAAGACGAGTTCTTCCGCCGCGAGGACCAACGCCTCATCAAGCGGCTGTCCGAGCTCAAGGCCGCCGAGACGACGCGCGACGCGCTCGCCAAGGCGTCGGGCATCAGCGAGCCGGCGGTGCTGGATCAGCTCGTGCAGCTCGGCCTTCGCGCCGAGACGCTCGCGGCGCTCGCGGTCGTCCCGCTCGTGGAGGTCGCGTGGGCCGATGGCGAGCTGGACGCCAGAGAGCGCCGCGCCATCGCGCAGCACGCCGACGTCGCCCGCGAATCGACGGCGGGCGCGTTGCTCGAGGCATGGCTGGACCACCGCCCCGACGCCAAGCTGCTCGGCGCCTGGACCCAGACGGTGCAGGCCATGCGAAGCCGGCTCGCCCCCGACGCGGCCGCGCGCGTCAAGGCGAGCTTGCTCGAAAAGGCGCGCGCGGTTGCGGCGGCGAGCGGCGGCACGTTCGGCCTGGGCTCCAAGGTGTCCAAACCAGAGGCCGAGGTGCTCGCCAGACTCGAGGCCGCGTTCGGCTGATTCCGACGCGTCAGCGCACGGCGAGCGGGCCGCGGAGCACGCGGCCGGGATACGACCCGGTGTGCTCGCCGTCGCGCAGCACGACCTGGCCGTTCACGATCGAGGCGTGGAAGCCGCTCGCCTTCTGGCGCAGCCGCCGCGCGCCGGCGGGCAGATCGTTCACCACCTCGGGCATGTCGGGGGCGACGCGGTCGGGATCGAACACGATCACGTCGGCGGCGAGCCCCTCGCGCAGCAGCCCGCGGTCGTGGAAGCCCCACGCCGACGCCGGTTCGAAGCTCAGCATCCGCACGCCTTCCTCGAGCGTGAGCGCCTGACGACGGCGCACCCAGTAGGCGAGCACCTGCGTCTGGAGCGAGCTGTCCATGATCTGCGAGACGTGCGCGCCGGAATCGGAGAACGTCACGACCGAGTACCGGTGCTTCATCATCTCGAGCACGTCGTCGAAGTTCTCGTTGAAGAGCGGCTGGACGAAGAACGCCTTGAGATCGCGCTCGAGCGCGACGTCGATCATGGCTTCGACGGGGTCGACGCCGCGCTGGCGCGCGATCTCGGCGATCGAGCGATGAGGCCCGCACGGATCTTCCATCAGCATCGTCCACTCGAAGTCCGGCTTCCGGGCCTCGGCGCCGATGCCCCGGCCGTACTCGGCCTCGCCGGCCGCCTTCACGAGCCGCCGGCGCACGTCGGCGTCGCGCAGGAGCGCGCGCTGCTCGTCGAGCGGGCGCCGACGCACCGGGTACCACTCGGGCAGGCGATCGAACGGCAGCCGCGTCTCGAACGAGAGCACGACCGAGAGCGAGCGGCTGTGCACCTGGGCGAACATGCGCCCGCCGGCGCGCGCCGTCTCTTCGAGCATCGCGAAGTACGCGCGCCAGACGTCGGGCGCAAAGCGCGAGCTGAACATGCCCCACGTGACCGGCACGCCGGTCTCCACGGCGAGATCGCGGAGGCGGTGCAGGTAATCGCGCTGGCGATCGAGGTCGCGGCCCGTGTCCTCACCGGCGATCTCGAAGGTGCCGGCGCCGAGATCGCCGAGCACCTGCACCAGCTCGCGGACCTCGTTCCAGTCGGCGACGCGGCTGGCCACGGGCCGCCGGTCGGCGGTCTCGTGGTTGCGCGTGCGTGACGTGGTGAATCCCATGGCGCCCGCCGCGAGCGCGTCGGCCAGCTCGCGCTTCATCACCGCCAGGTCCGCGGCGGTGGCCGGCTCGGAGAACGCGCGCTCGCCCATTGCATACGTGCGCAGCGCCGAGTGGCCGACGTAGCCCGCGTAGTTGATCCCTTTCGGCCAGCGGCCGAGCGCGTCGAGGTACTGCGCGTAGGTCTCCCATGTCCATTCGATGCCCGCCTCCATGGCCTCGGCGGGAATGTCTTCGGCGCGCTCGAGATTGCGCACGACCAGGTGCTTCTCGTCCGGCCGGCACGGCGCCAGCGTGAAGCCGCAGTTGCCCATGACGACGCTCGTGACGCCGTGCCAGCACGAGCACGTCCCGAGCGGATCCCACGCCACCTGCGCGTCCATGTGGGTGTGGCCGTCGATGAACCCGGGCGCCACGACCTGATGACGGGCGTCGATCTCCTCGCGGCCGCGGTCGCGGATTTTGCCGATGCGGGCGATGCGGTCGCCGCGAATGCCGACGTCGGCGCGGTAGCGCGGAAGCCCGGAACCGTCCACGACGATGCCGCCGCGGATGACGAGGTCGTAGCTCATGGCTGCCTCTCTGCCGTGCGCACGGAGCGGAGGCCGTAGAGCTCCGCCACGTTGTCGTGGAGCACGAGATTGCGCTCCTCCGGGCTCAGATGCGCGGCGTGCTTGGCCAGCACCTCTTGCGAGTTCGGCCACGTCGAGTCGCTGTGCGGGAAATCGTTCGCCCACATCAGCCGGCGGATGTTGCAGAGATCCTTCACCTGGAACGCCACCCAGTCGTCCTGGAACGTGGTGTAAACGTGCTCGCGGAAGTATTCGCTCGGCATCCGCGTGATCGTGCTGCCGGTGAGCCAGTAGCGATGGCGGTCGTAGGCGTGGTCCATGCGATACATGAAGTGCGGCACCCAGCCCGCGTCGGCCTCGACGCAGACGAGCTTCAGCTTGGGGTGACGCTCGAAGACGCCGCCGAAGATGAACAGGCCGATGATGTCCTGGCAGCCGCGGATGATCGACATGAACGCGTTGAGCTTGGGCCCGCGGACGTTGAAGGTGTCGCTCGTGCTGGTGAGGATGTGAAACGACAGCGGCAGCTTCAGGTCGACGGCGGCCTCCCAGAACGGGTCGTACATTGGATCGTCGTAGTCCGCGAGCGCGGGGTTGCCCGGCATCATCACGCCGCGCAGACCGAGCGCCTTGATGCGTTGCAGATCGCGGATCCCGTCCTCGACGGAGCGCATCGCCGTCTGGCCGATGCCGAGCAGCCGGTCGGGGTGCGCGGCCGCGTACTCGCCGATCCACTCGTTGTAGGCCGCGAAGCAGGCGTGCTTGAAGTCGAAGTCGGGATGGTTGCACAGCATCATGCCGACGGTCGGGTAGAGGATCTCCGCCGCCACGCCGTCGCGATCCTGATCGGCCAGCCGCGCGTCGGGATCCCAGCCGCCGCGGTGCAGCTCCTCGAACCGGATGCCGAACACCGTCAGCTCCTCGGCGCGCTTGCCGGCCGCGGCCACGAGCCCCATCGGGATCGGCTTCGACAGACCCTCGATCACGAACAGGTCGCCGCGCTGCGGATCGCGCACGACGTGCGGCGCGCGATCGCGGAACTTCGCGTCGATGCGTTCGACGTACGTGTTCGGCGGCTCGGTGATGTGCGAGTCGGCGGAGATGATCGGTCTGGCAGATGTTCGCGCGGCGTCGATCATGCCGCACAGAGTACCCCGAAAGTCCAGGCGGGTACGGCTATTCGGACGGTCGGCTGGCGCCGCGCTCCATGCACGCGGGGTGAAACACGCGACCGGTGCGGACCACGACTTCGCCCGGCCGCGCGATCGGCTGGCCGCACTCCTCGCAGATCAGCGACGCGTCGGCGGTGTTTTCCGCCTGCATCAGCGCAGGATGTCCGCGGTGGAGGTCAGCAGCACGCAGGTGCAGCCGGTCTCGCTCCACACGCGCTGGTCGCCCGTGCCGGGCTCCGCGCGGTTGTAGTCGCCGGGATGGAGCTTCCGGTCGTCGATCCACAGCTCGCCGTCGAGCAGGTACAGCTCTTCGACGCCCGCGTGCTCGTGAGGCGGATACGCGACTCCCGGCTCGAGCCGCACGAGCAGGCTGACGCGCTGTCTCTCGCCATCGGTCGCGAGCAGCTTGCACCAGATACCGGGCGCGGCTTCTTCCCAGTCCGGCGTCGTGAATCCTCGCGAGGCCGACGCCGTGGGGCGGCGGCCGGTGTCCGCGCTGATCCGGTCCGTCAGGCGGTCCCACAGCGACGGAGACGGACGCAGGACGTTGGTCGGCCAGGTGGCGAATGCATCGATGACCGGCCGCAGCGTCTCGAGCTCGCGGCGGCAATCCGCACAGCCGGCGAGATGCACGTCGACGGCGGCAACGTCGGCCGCCGGCAACGCGTGCACGGCGTACAGCGACAGCAGCTCGGAGGACTCGCGATCGTGTGCGTGCGATTCAGAACTCACGCGCTGTTCACCTTTCCGCCGAGCGCCTGTCGGAGCTTCGCCAATCCGGAACGGATTCGGGTCTTGACGGTTCCCAGGGGCTGATTGAATCGCGCCGCCACTTCGCTATAGGTCATCTCCGAAAAGAACGCGGTCTCGATCGCCTGTCGCTCGTCCGGTGTCAACACCTGTAACGCCTCTCTGACCCGGCGCCCCTGATCTCTGTGATCGAGCGCCTCGTGGGGGCCGTTCGGAAGCGTCACGCCGAGCGATGTGTCGGCCGGATCGCCGACGCGCTTCTTGCGCTGCTCGAACCGCAGCCGATCGATCGCTCGGGAGCGAGCCTGGTTCATGATCCAGCCGATCACGGAGCCCGTCGCCGCATCGTAGGCGTGGGCGCGGCGCCACACGTCGTGGAAAACATCGAGCGTCAGCTCTTCGGCCGTTTCCCGGTTCCCGCTGATCCGCATTGTAAAAGTGAAAACGATTCGGTGCGTCTGCTCGTACAGCGTGCGCAGCGCGTGCTCGTCGCGTGCGGCGATCGCCTGCATGAGTGCCACCCACGCGTCTTCGCCGACACGCCGCTTCGCGCCATCCGCATAGAGCAAGTCGCCCAGCGTCGTCGCCTCCTGGCCGGGGGGCGGCGTCGGATTCACGATTGCGAATAATGGCGATACGAGCGCGGCGCGTCAAGAGATACCCCGGGAGTGGGTGGCCGCTCAGGCCGATCGCTCGAGGCCGTCCGGCGAAACGTTGAAGTCGTCGCGCTCACATTCCCACGCCGTGGAACAGTCGACGTGCAGATGGTTCGTGGTGATCTCCCCGGCTCGGAGGAACTCGAGCTCGAATTCGACCTCGTCACACCGGATTGCGACGTTACACACGGAGCATGGGGCGCCGCCGCCTCGTCCGCCCCAGACGCGATCCGGTGGACGGGGGGGCATTTTCCCCGTGAGGACGACTTCGCGGGCTTTGTCACGTAGAGAGTCGCGACCCATTCACGACACTAGTACGTCAACTCCATGGCCCCGGATTGGGTCGGCCGACCTCACCGGTTCGAAGGGCCGCGCGGCTCGACGGTCGCGGGACCTCGACCTTGGGATCGCCGACCACCCGGTAGAGCATGGCCGGCCCCCACCGCTGATCGCCAGCCGACTGAAGGGTATCGAGCTTGGCGGCACACTCCTGGAGCGTCGCGTACGAGCTGACCGGGTCGACCGAGGCCCGCTGATATTGGCTGCCGGGGGCCGAGCGCCTCTGCTCGGCCCAGAGCACCCATGCGGGCTCAGCGCCCCCGCTGACGTCATGTGCATCAGCGGGATGAGGACTGCGGTGAGCATCAGGATGGGAACGCTACGCAAAACACCGCATTCTAGCGGGTGACCCGCCCGAGCCGATCAGGTGCCGCGCCGCACCCGATAGTCGACGTTGTCCCTCACCCACTTCCAGAGGCGGTCCTGGGCGGCGAGGTCGGTATCCGGCTTCATCTGGGCCCGCCAGCCCTTCATCACGTCGTGCTCCACCGCCCAGAAACGCACCCGGTCACGTTTCACCAGCTTTCGCCAGTTGTCACCGACCTTCGGGCTCGCGTAGACGAGCCGAACGGTGATGTTCTTCGAGAGGTAGTCGAGCGGGCTGAGATCGATCTGCTGGTAGGACGCCGGCGAGCCCGATTTGATCCGCGCGTCGTGCACGTCGGGCACGCCGTCGCTGACGACGACCAGGGTGATGGGCGCCAGGACGAGGTTGCGCTCCTTGACGACGCGCGCGACCTGGTCGAAGAAGACGTTGAAATCCGTGAGCGTGTCGGTGGCCGGGAACCACTTCCTGAGATCGGCCTCGATCTGCCTCACGTCCTTGTTGTTGAAGTCGTGGATCGGATGGAAGGACTTCGGCTCGCGGTCGTCCTTGCCACCGATGGCCGTCACGAACAGATCGCGCGGTCTCGAAAGGCCGCCGAGCTCGTGCATGTGGCCGTACAGGTAGTACGACACGAACGTCAGGGCATCGTCGTAGGCGAATCGGAAGGATCCGCTGGTGTCGACGCCGACGAACAGCGTCGACCGCGGCGTCTTGTCCTCCGGCTCGGCCGCGGACGCCACGACGGTGGCGCCGATCAGCGCGACGACGACCGCACGAGCGACGAGCGCGACGCCGCGGTGCCTCATAGCGTCGCCGGCTTCCTGGACGGCGCCTGCGTGTGCAGCGCTTTGAGAATCTGCCAGGTCTCGGTGATCTGATTGCGATCTTTGAACGGCAGCGAGAAGACCTGGCGCGAGGCGACCAGGACCATCCCGAAGTTGAGCGCGGCCGCCGCGAGCTGGAGCACGGGCAAGACCAGGTAGTCGACGAGCTCTTCACTCTTGGCGTGGAGCCAGTCGAGCTCCTGCTTGAGCTCGGCCACCGGCTGCCGCCACCACGGCGGCACCGGCACACCGTCGACGGGGCGCGGCGCGCCTTCCTCGACCATCGGCTTGCGTGAGATGAACGCGAGCATCGGCGGCGTTCCGTACTGACCGAACAGGAACCACGTCATGCCGCGGATACCGATCCAGCCGAACGCCGACAGCGAGAGCGTGAACGTCAGGCCCACCTTCATGCCGGTGTGCTGCGCGATCCACGGCGTCAGCGCATCGATGAGCTCGCGGTAGAGGAACATGACCTCGAAGAACATCACGAACAGCTCCACCGCGACCATCTGGACGATGAACTTCCACTCCCGCTTCCTCACGGCGTCCATCAGGGTCTGCACGCAGGCGAAGCTGCCCATGATGAGCAGCAGCAGGAAGCAGTAGAGGATGGGGCCCGTGTAGCGCGCCGTCGCGTCGCCACCGACCAGGTCGGTGAGCAGCTCGGTCACGGTCGGCATCAGCGTGTAGGTGAAGATCGCGGCTTCGAGCGCGCACCAGAAGATGAGCATCACGAACGCGATCCACGGGACGCCGGGCGTGAAGTAGGACTGGGTCATTCGGCCGGTCATCGTGAACGGCATGAGCGCGATCTGGCGGATCACTTCGAGCACGAGCTTGGCCACGAACGTCCCGAACGCGACGATCCATCCCAGCGCGACGCCGACGAACCGGAACATCCCCACCCAGTACAGCCAGACCGCACGCACGGCATCCCACCACGTCAGCATCATCGTGGGAATGAAGTGCGCGCGTCCCGAGCGGAACGGCAGCGTGTACAGGGAGAGCTGCGTGCACCAGATCGCGGCGACCGCGAGCATGGCGGGGAAGACGAGGAAGAAGACCTTCGCCGCGACGAGCCACAACGGACCCGGGGCGAAGAGGAAGTCCCACATCACATGCTGCAGGCGCGGGATCCACGCCAGCGGCGCGATCAGCACCTCGACCTGCTGACGCCAGGGCTCCGGAATACCCTCGATGAACTCGAACATCCGCCCCTCCTTGCGCGCGGGATGGCGAACGAGCACCCACCGCGTAGCAAGCCTCCGGCCGTGCGCTAAGCGGCTGATTCCGCGAAGAACAGGTCCGCCCGCGCGTGGGCCGTTTGGCATCGCGGGAGCGGAATTGGCACTCGAGCTCTGCGGCGAAGACCGGGGCGGGATTCGACTCCTCCGCCACGAGCTTCGTCTCGTCGGCGATCATCCTCTGTCGGCGGGGACAGCCCGCCCGTCGCGCGCGTGCGCGAGTGCGTTACACCCGGCAGCAGCGCAACAGCGCGTCGGCGAATCGCTCGGCGGCTCCCTGCGCCAGATCGAGGCCGAGGGCAGGCTCGTTGACCTCGACCTCCATCAACACGAACTCGCCGCTCCGCACGACGCCATCGACGCGGGCATACACGACACGCTCCGGCACCAGCCGCAGCACGGCGCGCATCTGCTCGAGGACCCCCGGCGCGATGGGCATCGCCTCCATGCGGCCACCGTACTGTGTGTTGATCCGGAACTCGCCGGGCGCGGCCGTACGACGCAGACCATGCGAGAAGACGCCGTCGAAGAACACACCGGCCTGCTCTCCGGCCTCGATTTCGTCGACGAACTCCTGCACGAGGACGCGGTCCAGTGGCTTCTGCGCACGCGCGCGCATGAGCGCGTCCGCCTCCTCGCCGCGCCGCACCCGCTCGACACCGAACCCGCTGGCGCCGATCAACGGCTTCATGACGCCATCGTCGATTCCCAGCGTGCGCAGCGCGTTCGCGACGGCGGCGGGCTCGGCCGCCGCTTCGATCGTGCGCGGAATACGGGCGCCGCGCTGCGCGAGGTCGAGGACGTGCGTCTTGGCGAGGTTCCATGCGATCACGTCCGGCGGATTGAACGTGCGAGCGGGATCGAGCCGGCCGAGCCAGTCACGGTAGCGGTCGGGCGTGTCGTGGTAGTCCCAACACGAGCGGATCACGACCGCGGCCGCGTCGGCAAACGGCGCGAACGGCCCGTTCCAGGGCGCCGCGATCACGCGATGGCCTCGAGCCTCGAGGACGCGAGCCAGACATGCGTCACTCTGGCTGAGCGCCGGCCATCGCACGCACGTTGCCAGCGCGATCCTCACGCGACGCGCGACCTCGCGGTCCGCGGCCGTCTCCGAGACACCCGCCAGCCCACGGCGCAGCACATGACCATCCTGACCTGAGATACCACGAGGGCGCGCTGCACATCAGCGAACGACCTCGTTTGCCGTCGTTTCGGGAGGAATGCGATCGGATCGCGCGGTGGGGTGAGGTCGCGACGGCCGTCACGGCGCGGGCGGCGCGGGCTCGCTCGTCGCCGCCTCGTCGGCGGCGACGGCGCCGTCCTCGGAGACGAGCTCGAACGAGACGACGGTGACGCGATAGTGAACCGCGCCCGGAATGGCCTCGGCGAAGTACGAGGTCCGGCCGCCGGGGGCGATGTCATCGCTCGCCCACACCAGGCGCTCGCCCGTGCGGTGGTTGCCGCCGTCGACGCCTTCGATCTGCAGCCGCACGTCGATCGCACGGAACGGCGACGTGTTGGCGACGTCCCCCTCGATGGTGGACGGCAACGCACCAGGCTGCCAGCTCACACGAAACCAGTTGTTGCGCGATTCGCCGTGATCCTGCCCCCACCCCGCCGCCGGCGCGAGCGACGCGAGGAGCGCGAGCACCAGCATCGTGAACCGCATGACGAGACGAGGCTGATGGCTCATATCTGCTCTCCCGAAGACGGCGGCACGGACGCGTTCGCCGTCGGTGTTGACGCGGCCGGAACGTCGGCCGCGGAGGTGCCGAACGGGTGGTGGCGTCGATAGTCGGTCGGTGTCATGCCGGTGACGCGCCGAAACGTCGTCGCGAAATGGCTGGCGGTCGCAAAACCGACGGCTCGCGCCACGGTTTTGATCGTGGGGCTCGAATCGGCGAGCAGGACCGCCGCGGCGGCGATCCGGCGTTGCAGGATGAAGCGATGCGGCGACAGCCCCGTGGCCCGTTTGAAGAGCCGTGCGAAGTGAAACGGGCTCATGTGGACGACGGCGCCGAGGTCGGCCAGCGGAAGCGCGCGGTGAAGATTGCCGTCGATGTGCGCCGCCACCCGGCGCAGGCGGCTTTCGGGCAACGCGCCGATGAGGGGTGCCCCGGTGTCGAGAGAGGGGTCCGCGAGCTGCACCGTCGGCTCTGAGCTTTCGCTGCTCACGTCGGGCAACGGCCGCTAGTCCGATGACTCGGCCGCGCTGTTCGAATCGCGCGCCGTGGTCCCATCGGCCTCGATCGCTTCCAGGGTCTTTTCGCCATCGGCATCGGCGATCAACAGCAGGATGTACATGCGGTCGCCGACGACTCGCGCGTTCTCCACCCTCACGACGGTCGGCGAGAACGTGATGGCATTGTTCACCACGTCGTCGACGGCCGATTGCACCGCCCGACGAAGCTGAGCCTTGTCGGCGATGTCGGTCAGGTCGATCGAGGCGGGACCTGGACGACGTACGCCATGACGGGCGTCGCCAGTGCCGCGAGCGCGAGCCCGACGATCGCCGCGACGAAACCTTTCATGCCGTTCAGACGCCTCGAAAGCCACGACAGTTACGGGCCGATGGCTGCATCGTTCGGGGGACGTCACCCCGACCTTGAGAGGGGCAACCGTCGGCCGCCCCCATGCCGTCCCAATGAGCAGATCCTGCTCGACGCTGGAGACGTACCGATGGAGCGACCGATCGGACGACAGAGGGGCCGGCGCAGCCCACGCTCGGAGACCAGGAAGTGTGCGTGTGATTTCCTGCATCGCGGCATCGTCCCTCTGCGGCGGCGCGAGCGCGTCAATACCGGCCAGCACGTGTAAGGCGATGGGCAAGCTCTTCGCGTTCGCGCTGATGGTCGCGGTGTGGACGCTCGCGCTGTTGGTCGAGGGCGGCGTCTTCGCCCCCTGATCGACATCTGCACTGGCGTGTCACTCCCCACGATCACCTCGCGATCCACGACGTGCCTGTTCGTAACCAAGCGACCACGCGGAACGTCTCAACGGCATGAATGCCATGAAGGACGCCGCCCCGGTCAGCACACACCACCTGCCCTTGAGTCGGCTGGCGGTGTGCCTCGATTGTGAGAACTGCTTCGACATCGCCGCCGCCGGGCGGTGTCCCGCCTGCGGTGGCCGGATGTCGGCGCTGGTGGCCGGCTTTCTGGCCAGAAGTCTCGCGACCAGTCCGCGCTAGCGGTTCGCGCCGGTCGACGAGCCGCGCAGGCGTAGAGTGAGTGCATGAGCCCGCGACACCGCGTCGTCATCATCGGCGGCGGCTTCGGTGGCCTGAGCGCGGCCCGGGCGCTCAAAGGAGCACCGGTCGACGTCACCCTGATCGATCGCCGCAACTACCACCTGTTTCAGCCGCTCCTGTATCAGGTGGCGACCGGGTCGCTCTCGCCCGGCCAGATCGCCGCACCAATTCGCGGCGTGCTGAGTCGGCAGAAGAACACGCGAGTCCTGCTGGGCGAGGTCGTCGACATCGACCCCTCGGCCAAGAGCGTCATCTTGGCCGATGGCGCCGTGATCGAATACGACTCGCTGATCGTTGCCGCGGGCTCCGAGACCTCCTATTACGGGCACGACGGCTGGCGGGAGTCGGCGCCCGGGATGAAGAGCATCGAAGAGGCGACGAACATCCGGCACAAGATCCTCTACGCCTTCGAGGTGGCCGAGCGTCTGACCGACCCGGCCGAGCGACATGCGTGGCTACGATTCGTCATCGTGGGCGGGGGCGCCACCGGCGTGGAGCTCGCAGGCGCCATCGCGGAGATCGCGCGGCAGACCCTCAAGAACGACTTCCGCTCGATCCGCCCTGAAGACGCCGAGATCATCGTGATCGACGGCGCGCCCCGCATTCTCATGACGTTTCCGGAGGACCTGGCGCGAAAGGCCGCCGATTCGCTTGCGAGACTCGGCGTGCGGGTACAGAGCGGCGTCATGGTGAAGGACGTCGATCAGGAGGGCCTGACCGTCGAGAGTCACGGTGCGACCGATCGCCTGCCGTCGAAGACCGTGATCTGGGCGGGTGGCGTCACGGCGACGGCGCTCGCGCGCGCGCTCGCCCATCGCACGAAAGCCGAGACCGACCGCGGCGGCCGGATCAAAGTCGATCCCGCTCTAACCGTACCGGGCTTTCCCGATCTCTATGTGGTCGGAGATCTGGCGCTCGCGTTGGATCCCAGGGGCAAGCCGCTGCCGGGAGTGGCGCAGGTCGCCATGCAGGGTGGTGCGTACGCCGCAAAGTCCATCGTCAGGAAGATCGAGGGACGGAAGCCGCTGCCCCCGTTCAAGTACTTCGACAAGGGCGAGCTCGCCGTGATCGGTCGGGCCTCGGCGGTGGCCAACGTCTTCGGCGTCCACCTGTCGGGGTTCATCGCCTGGCTGGTCTGGGCCTTCGTGCACCTCACGTACATCGTCCAGCACCGCAGCCGCCTGACCGTCTTCGTGGATTGGGCCATCGAGTATCTGACCTTCAATCGCGGGGCACGGCTGATCACCGGTCGCGTGCCGAGCGACTTCGACTTCAACAAGGAGATGGCATCGGGCGATCACCGGCGCGACGCCGCGTGATCGGCGCGTTCGCGGCGTGGTCGAGGAGGACCGCCATCATGCGTGCGGCGCGCTGGATCGGGGCAGCGTGAACTGAAAGGTCGCGCCGGGGCCGACATCGCGCGAGGCCCAGATCCGGCCCCCGTGTGCTTCGACGATCGAACGGCACATCGAGAGTCCCATGCCTGTCCCACTCGCCTTCGTCGTATAGAACGCGTCGAACGCGCGGTCGAAGCTCTGCGGGCTCAGTCCCGGGCCGGAATCACGCACCGTGACGAGCACCCCGCCCGCGGGATCGTCTGCAGTACTGATCAGCAGTTCGCGTGATCCCTCGCTGACGCCGCTCATCGCTTCGACGGCGTTGATGATCAAGTTCAGGAACACGTGTTGCAGCTGGATTCGATCTGCGTGAACCGGCGGCAACGCCTGCGCGAGATGCGTTCGCACCGAGATGCTGTTCGTCTCCACTTCGTCGTGGGTCAGACGAATGACCTCGAGGAGCGCCTCATTGATGTCAATGGCATCCTTCCGTGGCGGCGCGTTCCTCATGAGGGCACGAACCCGCGCGATGACATCGATCGCGCGATCGCCGTCCTTCACGGCGAGATCGAGGGCCTGCCGGGCCGCCTCCAGATTCGGCGGCTGGGAGCTCAGCCAGTGCAGCGCGGCCAGGGCGTTGTAGAACCCCGCCGTGATCGGCTGCATGACTTCGTGCGAAATCGAAGAGACGAGCTGGTTCAGCGTCGTGACGCGATTGACGTGCGCGAGCTGGGCCCGCGCTTCACGCAGCGCCTCCGCGGCGCGCATGAGCTGCCTCGTCCGCTCCTCGACACGTCGTTCGAGCTCCTGAATCCGACTTTCAGGGCTGTCTTGTGGATCTCGTTGTCGGGCGGCGGAGTCACACGGTGCGGTCATGGCGTGCCCTCCTTGTGTCGGTCGAGCGCCATACGGACTCGGCAACCATCGTGCCGCGCCGGAGGTTCGTCACGGGCAGGCCTAAGCGCGCGCTTTCGCTGGACGAACGAGTACGGACAGGGAGGAGCGGCGATGTGTCGGCCGCGCTCAGCCGCGTCCGATATTCGGACGGCGACCGAAATTCGGCCGATCGGGAGGGGTGTCTGCGGCTATCGGTCCTGCTGCCGGGCCTGACGAAGCGCCGGGCTCAGCCCGTACTTGTCGATCTTGAGGTAGAGCGTGCTCTTCGAGATCCGCAGCTCTTTGGCGACCGTCGTCAGGTTGCCGTGGCGTCGCGCGATCGCGGCGCTGATCGCGTGGCGCTCGACGGCGTCGAGGTCCGGAACCGCCGCCGGCTCCGCGGAAACGCCGGGCTCGCGTCGCGTCGCGGCGGCCAGCGCGATCTCGTCCGGAAGCGCGGCCGCGGTGACGGTCTCGTCACTGGTCAACATCACCATGCCTTCGACCACGTGTCGCATTTCGCGCACGTTTCCCGGCCAGGCATATCGCTCGAGTGCGTCGATGACCTCCGGCTCGAACCGTTTCACGGGTACGCCGTGGCGCTGCGACACCTCACGCGTGAAATGCTCGACCAGCTCGCCGATGTCCTCCTTGCGCTCGCGCAGCGCGGGGATGCGCAGCGTCGTGACCGAGACCCGATAGAACAAGTCCTGGCGAAAGCGACCGGCCGCGACCTCTGCCCGGAGATCCCGGTTGGTCGCGGCGATGAGCTTGAACTCGACGTTGCGCGGCTGGGTCGCCCCGAGCGGATACAGCTCGCCGCCTTCGAGAACGCGCAAGAAGTATGGTTGCAGGTCGAGAGGCATCTCGCCGATCTCGTCGAGAAACAATGTCCCGCCGCGTGCCGCCTCGATTTTCCCGATCATTCCGGAGCGCTTGGCGCCCGTGAACGCGCCGTCGACATACCCGAACAGCTCGCTCGCCAAGATATCGCGCGGCAACCCACCGCAATTCAGGGCCACGAACGGCCCCGTGGTGCGCCGCCGGCCCTCGTGGATGGCGCGCGCAAACATCTCCTTGCCGACCCCGGTCTCGCCTTGTAATAGCACCGGCACATCGAGATCCGCCAGCTGCCTGGCTCTCTCGAGCGCATGTCGTAGCGCTGTGCTGCGGCCGATGATCGGACCAAGCGTGGTGCTCGTTTGTCCGACGGTCAACGTCGTCGCGCGCGTGTCGATTCGCCGAGCGGGCTCTCGCTGGAGTGAATCCGGCAAGACCACGACTGTGCCGAGCCGTTGTCCTCCACGCATCACCGGCTGAACCCACTCGGGCCGCACCCAATCGGGCATCGCTGCATCACCGTGGCCCGAGTCGAAATCAAACGCCTCGATGCGCCGTCGAGCGCTCCAGTCGCCGCATCCGCCGAGGCTCGCGCGCGAATGGCCGGTGACGCCCTCCGCTTTCACGAGGCGCCCTTGGCGGTCGAAAAACATCACGGCGCGGGAAGACTCCTTCGACAGGCTGTGCAGGCCGGCTTCCACCAAGCGCCAACGCGATTCCATGCGGCGGGCGGAGAGCTCGGCTTCGATGCGGCCCGCCGTCATCATGGCCAGCGCCAGCCAGTTGCGATGGAACCGACTGCTGAGTCCTGAGACGTCGAGCACGCCGAGGATTTCGCCGTAGGCGGGATCGCGCACGACCACGGCCGAGCACGACCACGGTTTGATTCCCGCACAGAAATGCTCCGCCGCATGAACCTGCACCGGCTCCTTGAGGGACAAGGCCGTCCCGATCGCGTTCGTTCCGCAGACGAGCTCGTCCCAATTGGCGCCGTCCACGAGGCGGACGTCTTGGGCGGCCTCCAGCGTTCCTGGATCCCCCTCGGTCTTGAGAATTACACCCGAGGGATCGGTCAGGATCATCATCGTCCCCGACTCGGACAGAGACTCGCGAACCTGCTCCATGATCGGCACGCTGACGTCGATCACGTCACGGAATCGATGCAGGAGTCTGCTGAAGTCCTCGCGTGAAGTCGACGATGGGGCGCGAGTCGCCGTGGGGTCGACGCCGGCCGAATGGCACCGCGCCCAGGAACGTTCGATCACGTTGCGGACGACGTCGGCGGGAAGTCCCACGCCACACACGAGACGCTCCCAGGCGTCCATGACCTGGCTCTCTTGCAGCGGATACGGAGAACCAGAAACAGCCTGCGTCGCTGCCATGCGAGCTTCTCGCTCTCCTATGCGGAGGAGGTCTCGGGAGCGCCCCGCGTCATCGCACGCCATAAAGTGACCACAGGGTCCTGAGATGTCAATGCCCCGCCAGACAACGTTCCGCTTTCAGGAGCGGACGCGGAGGAGGCGTAGCGCAGCGCGTCGCAGCTGGCGGTGCGAGCCGACGAGGCTCACGCGGCCGGCAGCACGAGCTGGAAAATCGCTCCGTGCGGCTCCCGCGGCGTGACCCAGAGGCGCCCGCCGTGTGCCTCGACGATCGAGCGGCTGATCGACAGCCCCATGCCCATGCCACCCGGCTTCGTGGTGAAGAACGCGTCGAACACGCGGTCCAGGTCACGCGCGCTGATGCCGATGCCGGTATCGTGCACGGCCACCCGCACCCCGTCGTCATCGTGACGCTCCGACCGGATGATCAGCGCCCGCGGCCGCCCCGCCACCGGCGCCATCGCCTCGACCGCGTTCATCACGACGTTGAGCATGACCTGCAGCAGCTGCACTCGATCGCCGACGATGGCCGGTAACGCCACGGCGAGATCCAGGGCCAGCGCGATGTCGTAGCGGGACACCTCCGCGCGCACGAGCGCGACGGCGTCGCGCACGATCACGTTGACGTCGAGCCGCTCCTTCCGGGGCTCGCTCTTCGTGGCCAGCTGACGGATGCGCTGGATGACGTCCCCCGCGCGGTGGCCGTCGGTGATGATCGCCGCGAGGGCTTCGCGCACGCGTTCGAGATCGGGCTGTGTGACCGCCAACCAGTTGAGGCAGGCGTTGGCATCGGCCACGATGGCCGCCAGCGGCTGGTTGACCTCGTGGGCGATCGACGCGGCCAGCTCGCCGAGCGTCGTCACGCGGGTCACGTGCGCCAGCTCCGCCTGCGCTCGGCGCAATGCCTCCTCGGCTCGCTTGCGCTCCGTGATGTCTTCGCACACGACGAGGATGACCGGGTCACGGCCCGATCGGCGCATCGCCCTCGCGGTTTCGCGGACGTGAAGGATCGTGCCGTCCTTGCGCACCTTGCGCAGCTCCCAGCTCAACGCCTGGCCGAGCTGCTCGAAGCAGGCGCCGACGTGCCGCTGGACGGCTTCGCGATCGGCTTCGAAAAAGACGTCCAGCACGGAGCGGCCGACCAGCTCGTCGACGGTGTAGCCGAGCTGCTCGGCACCACTCGGGTTGACCGACACGAACGTCCCTTTTGCGTCGATCACGAAATACATCGTCGGGTTGTTCTGGAACACGGCCCTCCACTGCTCTTCGCTGTCCCGCAGCCTGTCCTCGTGGAGCTTTCGCTGGATGGCCACACCCGCCAGGTTCGTGATCTGCTCGATGATGTCCTGATCTCGCCGGCTCGGGCTGCGAGGCTCGCGGTAGTAGAGGGCAAACGTCGCGATCACGGCGCCATCAGACGAGAAGATCGGGGTCGACCAGCAGGCGCGCAGTCCATGGGGCAAGGCGAGCTCGCGATAGTCGGCCCACAACGGATCGGTGGCGATGTCGGCGACGATGACCTGTTGCGCACGGTAGGCGGCGGTTCCGCACGACCCGGCGCTCGGTCCGATCGCCGCGCCATCGACGGCGTCGGTAAAGGCTTTCGACAGGCTCGGTGCGCCGCCGTGCCGCAGCCGGTCACCCTCACGCAGCAGGACCGACGCGAGCACACCGGGCGCCATCTCTTCCACGAGCCGGCAGAGGCCATCGAGGACGTGCGAGAGCGAGCTTCCTCTGGCCACCATCTCGAGAATCCGCTTCTCGCCGGCCAGCAATGCCTCGATGCGCTTGCGATGGTCGATGTCGGTCGAGACGCCATACCATTTGCGAATCGTTCCGTGGGCATCGCGCTGCGGCACGGCGCGAACCACGAACCAGCGATAGCGTCCATCCGCGGCCCGCCGAAAGCGCACCTCGTTCTCGAACGGCTCGCCGCTCGCCAACGAGGCGCGCCACCGGTCCATGTGTGGACCGAGGTCATCCGGGTGAACTCCGGCTTGCCAGCGCGAGCCCGATGAATCGTCCATCCCCGCGTAGTCCGCCCAGCGTCGATTCACGAACTCCATCGACCCGTCGGGTAGCGCGGCGCCGACCCCCGTCGGAATGGTATCGATCACATCCCGCAGCTCGTTTTCCCTCTCACGGACGTGCTCGTAGAGGCGGCCGAACTGCCGCGAGGCGTGATCGCGCTCGCGGATCAGGGCGGCCAACGACAGGAACGACAACGCCGTCACGCTGAGGAACAGCTGCACCAGGTGCATGCCGGTCAGCGGCGGCAGATCCGCCGTGGCAAATGCGTCGGACTCGCTCAACGTGAACGAGACCGCCAGGAGACTGAGGACGGCGATTCCTGCCGACGTACCACGCGGACCGAACCGCATGGCGGCCCACAGGAGGCAGGGGTACACCGCGAACTTCACTGGACGACCCGGCACCACACCGAAGACCGCCGTGACGACCAGCACCATCGTCGCGAGGAACAGGCCCGCCTCGAGCCGTCGCCACCGCGAGTGCCGAGCCGGCGGGACCTCCGGTTTTTCCCAGAATGCGAGCACGAGCGGCGTGAAGGCCAGGACGCCGACGACGTCCGCGATCCACCAGGACAGCCATGCTTCGCCAAAGACGGCGCCGTGCGCGATCCGCAGCGCGAGCGCGCCGCCGACCGCCCCAACCGGAGCGCTGACGAGCCCGCACACCGCGGCGAGGCCAAGGATGTGCTCGAGCCGGTCGACTCTGAAGGGGCCCGCGAAGACTCTCCGGAGCAGCCATGCGCCGGCCACGGCCTCGAGCGTGGTGGCCAGCCAGATGATCGCGCTCACCCACAGCTTCTGGCCATCAAAGGCGCCGGAGGCGGCACTGGCCAACGCCGCCACGGCCATCAATCGCGGCCATTGCCCCACAGGCGTGAGGAGAAGCGCGGCCAGGTACAGTCCTCCGGCGGGCCACAGCGTCGGCAGGTTTCCAGGCTTCACCGACAGCAGCTGGCTCACCTCGGCGCCCGCGACGTAGGCGAGCGCGAAGCTCACCGGCAGCAGCCACTCAGATGGCCGAACCCGGCGTTCGCTGTCCATGGATCGAAAGACGCGGAGTCCGGGCATCGTAGGTCGCCAGGCCGCGTCGGTCTACCCTACTTTCGTCGGGTCATCGCCGGACAGAAGGCGCCAATCGGGCGCTACGCGAGCGCAAGGGTCGCCTCGGTCGTCATGCACTCGTCCAGTCGCTTGCGCAGGAACAACCGGGCGCGATGCGCCCGCGTCTTCACGACGGAGACGCTGAGCCCCAGCGTCTCCGCGATCTCTGCGTTCGAGCGTCCCTCGACGTCGCGCAGCACCATCACCGCCCGGTAGGCGGCCGGCAGCTCATCGATCGCCGCGCGCAGCGTCATCCGCAGCTCCGCCTGCACGGCCGGATCGGCCGCGGCTTGCGACCAGTCGGCCACCGGCTCGACGTGACACCCGCGCTCGTCGAACATCGGCAGCACCTCGTCGAGCGAGAGCTCGTGCCGACGGTTCCGCCGGCCGCGAAGCTTCTGGTAGGCGGCGTTCGCCACGATGCGGTAGAGCCACGACCCGAACGCCGACTCACCCCGGAACATGTCGATCTTCCGGATCACCGTCCAGAACGCATCCTGCACGACTTCCTGCGCGTCGTCGGCGTTGCCAGTGATGCGGGAGGCCAGCCGATACGCACGCTCGCCGTACGTGCTCACCAGACGTTCCGCGGCCCCGGGCTCGCCGCGGCGCAGCGCCGCCAGCAGATCGTGATCGCGGTCGACGCGAATCGGCGTGCCGGTCCGATCGATGGGTCGCTCGAGCACCGCCTCAGTATTCATGTCAGCTCCTCGCCGTGTTCCGTGAATGTTCGATCGATCTGCGGCGAAGGCTATCGTTCGCGCACGGACGCTTCTACCCGACGTTGGTCGGGTCGGAGCCACACCCTACTTTCGTTGGGTCCGCGGCCACCGCCATCGAAGGCGCGCCGTGACGAATGCTCCATTCGCAGCGTCCGAACGGCGTGCACTCGACCCGACAGACATCAGGCGCGCCGGTGCTCTCGACCGTGCTCGGCGCAGTGATCGTGCTGACGCTTTCGGCCTGCACCGGCACCGGCCGGTTCAGCGCGAGCGCCATCTGCGAGCGCTCGGGCGGCGACTACGTCGGCGGCACGTGCGGCCACCATTGGACTCCGGAAGAGCTCAGCGCGAAGGAGTGGTGCGAGACGCACGGCGGCGTGTTTCTCGCGCACGACCGCTGCGAATTCGGGAGCGGCGGGCCGTAGGCAGGTCGTCACCGCGCCATCATCACGGCGTCGAACCGTTCGCGGGCTTACGCCGAGCCGAAGCCGATCGGTAACCTGAGCTGAAACACGGCGCCACGCGGCTCCGTGTCGGTCGCCCACAGCCGCCCGCCATGAGCGTCCACGATCGAGCGGCTGATCGCGAGTCCCATGCCCATGCCGTGCGGCTTCGTCGTGTGAAACGCCTCGAACAGGCGCTCGCGCGTCGCCGGACTGAGCCCGGGACCGGTGTCCGCCACGCTGATCGCCACGGCGTCCGCGTCGGTCATGGAGGTGATCGACACCTCGCGCGGCGTCTCGGCGCCAGCGCTCATCGCCTCGATGGCGTTCATCATCAGATTGAGCAGGACCTGTTGGAGCTGGATGCGATCGGCCAGCACGAGAGGGAGCCTCTCATCCAGCTCGGTGCGAACGGAGACTCCGTGGCGCTGCACGTCGTACCGGACGAGGGCGATGACCTCGAGGATGATCGCGTTGATGTCCACGCGCTCCCTGCGTGGCGGATGCTTTCTCACGAGGGCCCGGATGCGGCCGATGATTTCGCCGGCGCGGTGCGCATCGTCGATGATCATCGCGGCCGACTCGCGCGCCTGCCCGACGTTGTCGCCGTCCAGCCACTGCAGGCACGCCGTGGCATTGTTCGCCATCGCCGCCAGCGGCTGGTTGATCTCGTGCGCAATCGACGCGCTCATCTCACCGACGGTGGTCACGCGGCCCACGTGGGCCAGGTCCGCGCGGGCGTGGGCCAGCGCTTCTTCGGCCCGCTTGCGCTCGATGAACTGCCCGATCTGACTGCCGATGCCGGCCATCACGGCGAGCAGCTCAGGATCGGACGGCCGGATCTCGTGACTGAAGAACTCCATCACGCCGAGGACATCGCCACCGAGCAGGATCGGCACGCCAAACCCGGCGTGCAACGCCTCGCGCTCGGCGACCGGCGCGCGCGCGAATTCGGGATCGCGGACGACGTCAGCGACGTAGACGGGTTCCCGAGTGGCCCAGACGCGACCCGGCAGCCCCTTCCCCGCGGCAAACGTCGTCGCGCGTGTCGCTGCCTCGAAGTTTGGGATCGCGATCGTCGCCGTATGCCAGATCTCCACGCATCGCAGCACCGCGGCCTTGGCGTCGAGGCGCCACAGCGCGCCCACGTCCCAGTCGAGGCACTCGCCGATCGCGCGCAGGATCCTCGGCGTCGCCTCTTCGAGCGTCGCGGCCGCCGCCAGAGCCTGCGTGACGGCATGCTGGGCGAGCAGTCTGTGCTCCGCGATCTTGCGCTCCGTGATGTCCTGCAGCGTCCCGAACAGCGAACGGGGCTGGCCCGACGCATCGCGGAACACGTCGCCCTGACTGCGCACGAAGCGGACTTCGCCAGTCGGCCGGACCATGCGATATTCGATGTCGTACCGGGCGCCGCCCTGCACCGCGGCCGCGATCGCGGCTTCCCGCCGCTCGCGGTCCGCCGGATGGACGCGGTCCAACACTTCGCGCAGCTCGACGGAGCGCGGCTGTGGCGACAGCCCCAGGATGCGCCAGGTCTCGTCTGACCAGATCGAGCGGTTGGTGTCGGCCTCGCGCTCCCAATACCCGACATGAGAGATCCGCTGCGCCTCTTCGAGCCGGCGCTCGCTCTCCCGAAGGCCGCGCACGATGAGCATGCCGGTCAGCGCGTCCTCCAGCCGGCCACCGATCTCCTGGAACAGCCGTGCCTCGGGCGGCGTCCACGCACGCGGAAAAGAGCACTGGTGCAGACCGAGCGAGTAGGGTCGATCCCCCTTGGGATAAATCGCCATGGCCATCATGGACTGAATGCCGAAGCGTTGCGCCGCATTGTTCGGCAGCGCGTGCTCAGCTCCCGCACCGAAGCGCACCGGAGCCATGGACGCCCGCAACAGGGTGAATGCCGCCGCGGTCTCCGGGTCGATCGGGACCTCCACGCGTTGCGCGCCCGCGCCGGGAAACTCGGGTCGCGTGTGCTCCATCGGCACACGCCATGCGCGGGCGTCGGGATCGCACGGATACACGAGCCATGCGCGGTCGCAGCCGAAGATCGACAGCGCCGCCGCGAGCACGTTGCTCATCATCTGCTCGAGGTCGTTCGTGCTCTGAATCGCCCGGTTGATGCGATCCATGCTTTCGAGAAACCAGAGGTGCGCCCGCTTCTCGTCGGCCAGCACCGCCTCGGCCCGCGCACGCTCCGAGCGCTCCCGGGCCTCGCGGAGCGCGCGCTGCACTGAGGCGCCAATGCGCGAGAGGCGCTCCTTGAGCACATAGTCGGTGGCCCTGATTTTCAGCGCGTCGACCGCCACTTCCTCGCCGAGCGTTCCCGACACGAAGATGAACGGTACGTCGGGACACGCGTGCCTGGCGAGCGCGAGCGCCGAGAGACCGTCGAAGGTGGGAAGCGTATTGTCGGCCAGGATCACGTCGAACGGCTGCCCCAGCGCGCGCACGAAGTCGGCCTGGGTCTCGACCCGCGTCACATCGACGAGGATGCCGTCGCTCTCCAGAGCCGCCTGGATGAGCTCGGCATCGGCGAGATTGTCCTCGAGATGCAGGATTCGCAGCGCCGACGTCATCGGCAGGCTACGCGAGCGGCCCTCGCCGAATGCTGCCCGGCGGCGAGCCCGAGCCGGCGGGCGATCAAGGCGGCGCCGACGGCGAGCTCGTACCGCACGATGACGCCGGTCATACGGTTCGCCACGCTCGTCACCTGAGCATCACCCCGCCCCCTTCGGCAGTCTGCGATCGTAGCACCGACTCGCGTGGTGAGCCGCTACGCCGGCGTCCGCGTCGAACGGGTCGTCGTCCACGTCGGCCGAACCGAAACGCCACCCGGCGGAATGAGCGCGGCGCAGCCTCAGGCGCCGGTGACGGCTCGGACAGACTGCTCGGGCTGCATGCTCACGACCGCCGAGGCTGCAATGGCGCGACCCGCCGCCAGCCCCAGACGGAGTCGGTCAGCGGGGCACCTGGTTGCCCTTCGCGTACATGCACTGCTCGTACGCGGCGTCGTATCGGTGCTGGACGTCGTTGGCGGCGCGCTGACCGGCACCGGCGCCCAACGCGGTTCCCGCCAGCAGACCACCGCCGGCGCCGACCGCCGCACCGAGGCCGGGATTGTGGCCAATGGCGCCAATCGCCGCGCCAAGACCGGCGCCGATCAGCGTGCCGATGCCCGCGCCCTCCGCCGTCGCCACGCCACCCGCGTGCTCCGGCGTCGTTCCGGCCTGCTGTGTCGCCCACTGCCGGCACACCAGGTCGTCGCCCTGGAACGCGTCGAACGCCTTGCCGTGACCCGGGAGCGCCGTCACGCTCGGACCGGCCGGCACCGTTGCGCAGGCACCGAGCAACAGGCCGCAAATTCCGACAAGCGCAACCGTCCGCATCCTCGCCATTGCCGCTATCTCCGCGTCATGTCGTTTACTGCACGTGCTGCCATCGCGCTTGTGATGGCGCCGCAGGGGATAGGAGTTTCTTTCGCGCCTCGTAACCTTCCGTCGATCGCCGTCCGTCTCAATAGACGAGGGCCTGCCGTAGGACTCGGAGGAGGCGGCCGCCATGATGCTGCGGCACGTGCGCGCAATCGTCGGCATGCGTATCCACGCCACGGATGGCGATCTCGGGCATGTGCATGATGTGTACATCGACGACAGTGACTGGCGCGTCCGATACTTCCACGTCGACACGAGTCACGCGTTCCTCGGCCGGCAGGTGTTGCTCGCGCCGGCGGCCGTCGAGTCCGTCGACTGGGATGGCGGTCGCATCCGCGTGTCGCTCACGCGCGAGCAAGTGCGGAACAGCCCCGATATCGACTCGCACAAGCCGGTGTCGCGGCAGCACGCGGTGGCGGTGTCCGACTTCCTCCCGTGGCCGCTCGCCTCGTCGGTCTCGCTCTGGGAAGGCGAAGAGCTCGCCGCCCGGCTGCACAAGATATTGGTCGAGATGGACGTCGAAGAGGCGACGCCCTCATCCGAGCGGATGAAGGGCGAGCCGCATCTCTGGAGCGCTCACGCGCTCCATCACTATCCCGTCGAGACTGATCAGGCGACGCTCGGCAGACTCCAGGACTTCGTGCTCGATCCGGATACGTGGACGCTGCGCTACGTCGAGGTCGAGACAGGTGGTCCGTGGCACGCGAGCGTGTTCCTGCTCCCGATGGAGTTGATTCATCGCATCAGCTGGGACACGAAGCAAGTCCTGGTCTCAACCAGCCTTCGTCGCGTGTAACGGCCGCGGCTCACGCGTCATCGAAACTCCCAAATGCGCCGTTCGATCACCTCAACTCTCACGATGTGGAGGACCGCATGAATCAGCGATTTCTGACTCTCCCGGTCGTGGTTTTGCTGGCACTGTCCGCCGCCGCCTGTGCCAGCTCCGGCGGCAGCAGCCGGATCAGCATGAGCTCGCTGTGTCAGAAGAGCGGTGGCACGTATGTCGGCGGCAGCTGCCAGCCGGCCTCGAACTCGCAGACCGCCGCGCAGCTGTGCTCGAACCATGGCGGCGTGTACATGCCCGGCGGCGACTACTGCGAAGTCTCCAACAGCCTGTTCTGGAAGCCCTAGCCAACGAGGGCCGGACGCCATCGCGGCGGCTCGCCGGCGCGGTGGCGCTTCGGCGTCACCTCCTGACGCGTCCGCGTGGTGAGTGGGAGGCGAAACGATGAGGAAGCGGCGAATCGCGGCCCACGTGCTCGCCGCCGTTCTCCTGCTCGGATCGATCGCGACGGTCGCCGCGCAGCCGGCGGCCGGCCCTGCACCGGCGCCGGCGCCGACTCACCCGATGCCGTCGTCGGCCGGCACCATTACGCCGATCCCGGTCCCCGAGGTTGCCCAGCGCGCCGAGCAGGTGACCACGCTCCTGCGAAGCGCCGAACAAATGCCCGCGGATCGGGACGTCGGCAACGCCCAGGTGCAGCTGGCGCGAACCGGCGAGTGGATCGGCAGGCGACTCGTGAGCACGACGCAGGCACTTGCATCCTCGCCTTCGGCGAACGCGCTCGCGAATCTGACCGAGTCCTGGCAGGCAACGCGCTCGCGCCTGGCCGACCTCAATGACAAGCTCACGAGGCAGGCGACGCTCGTCCAGCAACGCCTCGAAGAGATCGAGACGATGCGGGCGACGTGGGAGGCGACGCGCACCAGCGCCCGACAGGGGGCCGCCCCCTCCACCGTGCTGGCGCGCATCGACGACACGATCGCCGCGATAGCGGCGAGGCGGCAGCATGCGGCGGAGAGGCTCGCCCACATCCTCGGTCTGCAAGATCGCGCGGTGAAGGACATCGCTCGCTGCGACGAGCTTCTCATCCGAATCGCGGCCACGGCCACGTCGCTCGAGGGCCCGCTGCTGTCACCCAACGCGCTGCCGATCTGGAGTCCCGAGTCCCGCACGCTCATTTCCAGCGACCTGCGCGAACGGCTCCGCGACGCCGTCCGGGAGATCGCCGATCGTGCCCAGGACTTTTGGGCCAATCAGCTCCCCCGCCTGCCGTTGCAGATCACGCTCCTCGTGCTGACGTTCGTGCTGATCCTTCTGGCGCGACGCGGAGCGCGACGCAGCGCCGACAAGGAGCCGAGCGAGGCCGCCGCCGCGCAGGTCTTCGAGCTGCCGCTCTCGTCCGCGCTGGTCATCACGCTGCTGCCGACGGCGTGGATCTACCCCCAGGCTCCGCGCGTCGTGCTGAGCGCCGTGGCGCTGCTCGTCCTCCTCCCCGTCGTGTTGATCGTCCGTCGACTCGCGTCGTCGGCCTTTGTTCCCGTCATCTATGCCCTGGCGGCATTCTTCGTCGGCGACCGCATCCGAGAGCTCTGCTCGGTCGTGGCGATCGTCGAGCAGTGGGTGTTCCTGCTCGAGATGCTGGCCGGCATTGCGTTCCTGGCGTTGGCCGTCCGGTCCGAACAGCTGCTCAGGCACACCGGCAGCGAGGTCGCGCTCGGATGGCGGCGTCTGATCGCAGGGGTCCTGTGGGGCCAGATCTTCGTCCTGGTCGTCGCCGTGTTCGCGGGCGCGTTCGGCTACATGCGACTGGCGAGGCTGCTCGGCGGCGCCGTCGTCACCAGCAACTACGCGGCGCTCGTGCTGTACGCCGCGGTGCGCGTCGGCGAAGGACTCGTCGCGTATGCGCTGCGCGTGGGTCCGCTGCGGACACTGTTCATCGTGCAGCGACATCGGGCGCTGCTGCAGCGTCGCCTCACTCTCGCACTGCGCTGGCTCGCCGCGGGCGCCTGGGTGGAGGCGACGCTCGATGGCCTCGGCCTGACGAGGGCGCTGTGGTCGGCAGGCGAGGCGGTGCTGGACGCGCGCTACGTCCGCGGATCGGCCAGCCTGTCGCTGGGCGACGTGGTCGCGTTCGCGCTCACCATCTGGGCCGCGTTTCTCGTGTCGTCGTTCGTTCGCTTCGCGCTCCAGGAAGAGGTGTACCCGCGCGTCCAACTGCCGCGTGGCGCCGCGTACGCGCTCACCACGATCCTGCACTACATCGTGGTCATCGCCGGGTTCGTCTTCGCGGTCGCCGCCCTCGGCGTCGATCTCAATCGCATCACGATCCTGGCCGGCGCGCTCGGCGTCGGCGTCGGCATCGGCCTGCAGAACGTGGTGGCGAATTTCGTCGCCGGCCTGATCCTCCTGGTGGAGCGGCGGCTGCACGTGGGTGACGTGGTTCAGCTTGGAGCGCTCGAGGGCCGGATCCGCGAAATCGGCAGCCGCGCGAGCACGATCCGCACGTGGGACGGCGCCGAGGTCATTGTCCCGAACGCCATCCTGACGTCCGAGCGCGTCACCAACTGGACGCTGTCCGACGCCTTACGCCGGGTGGATCTGACCGTCGGGATCGCGTACACGGCCGACCCCGAGCGCGTGCTGGAGATCCTCCGCAGCGTGGCGATGGCGCATCCCAGGACACTGAAGGATCCGGCACCGCTCGCCGTGTGCACCGGCTTCGGCGACAGCGCGCTGAAGTTCGAGCTGCGCGCCTGGACCCGGCTCGACGACGCGGACTCGTTGCGGAGTCAGCTCGCCATCGGCGTGCATCGTGCGCTGTCGGGCGCCAAGATCGAGATCCCGTTCCCGCAACGCGACGTTCACATCCGCAACGGAGACGGCGCCCGCGTCACGTAACGAAATGGTCGTGGCCGATTGACAGTCGGCGGTCGGGCTGGCGCCCTAATGCGCCGTGAGCACGCGTATCACACGGAGCACGGTATTCTGGAATCGGCTCGTGGCCTTCCCTGGTTGAGAACACGACGCGCAGGGCCGCAGTTCGCCGGCGCGACACGCAGCTCGTGACAGTTTCGACGCGGCGCGGCCGTCATCGCCGTCCCGCACGGAGTGAGCGATGCAGAGCCTCTCGGCGTTCGCCGGGCGCGTGTCCGACTCGGGTGAGGGGCGATGGACGATCAAGGCCGCCATCGACGAGGCCATGCCCGCACCCGTGCTCACCACGGCGCTGTACGAGCGCTTCTCCTCGCGCGGCGAGGGCGATTTTGCGAACAAGGTCCTCTCCGCCATGCGGCACGCGTTCGGAGGTCATCAGGAGAAAGCCGATCACTGATCTGATCACACCCGGGCGCGCCGCGCCGCTGGGCGCCACGTGGTCCGAGAACGGCGTCAACTTCAGCCTCTTCTCGCGACACGCGGCCGGTGTGACGCTCGTGCTCTTCGACGCCGTCGACGACGCGCGGCCGGCGCACGTCGTGCGCCTCGATCCCGCGGTCAACCGGACATATTTCTACTGGCACGTGTTCGTGCCCGGCATCCGCCCCGGACAGCTGTACGGCTATCGCGTCGAAGGTCCGTTCGACCCGCCCACGGGGATGCGATTCGATCCGAGCAAGGTGTTGCTCGACCCCTATGCACGCAGCGTCATGGTGCCGCCAGGCTACGCTCGCGACGCCGCGGTTCGCGCGGGAGACAACGCCGCCACCGCGATGAAGAGCGTGGTCGTCAATTGCGATGCGTACGACTGGGAAGGCGACGCGCCGCTGCGCCGGCCCTCCGCGCACACCATCGTGTACGAGATGCACGTGCGCGGGTTCACGCGTCATCCGAGCTCGGGCGTCGCCGACAAGACGCGTGGCACGTTTGCCGGCGTCATCGAAAAGATTCCGTACCTGCGGGACCTCGGCGTCACCGCGGTCGAGCTGCTTCCGATCTTCCAGTTCGACGCGCAGGACGCTCGGCCGGGGCTCGTCAACTACTGGGGCTACTCGCCGGTCTCGTTCTTCGCGCCGCATCACGCCTACAGCTCACGGCAGGATGCGTTCGGCCCGCTCGACGAGTTCCGGGATCTCGTCAAGGCGCTGCATCGCGCGGGGATCGAAGTCATTCTCGACGTCGTGTTCAACCACACCGGCGAAGGCGGCGACGACGGGCCGACGCTGTGCTTTCGCGGCATCGACAATCCCACCTACTACATCCTCGAGCCGGACCGCGCGCGGTACGCGAACTACAGTGGCACCGGCAACACCCTGAACGCCAACCAGCCGATCGTCAGACGGATGATCCTCGATAGCCTGCGGTACTGGGTCGAGACGATGCACGTCGACGGCTTCCGGTTCGATCTCGCCTCGGTGCTCTCACGTGGCGCCTCGGGCGAGCCGATGCCGAATCCCCCGGTGCTCTGGGACATCGAGTCGGACCCGGTGCTCGCGGGCACGAAGCTCATTGCCGAAGCGTGGGACGCCGCCGGACTCTATCAGGTCGGCAGCTTCGTCGGCGACGGCTGGCAGGAGTGGAACGGCCGGTTCCGTGACGACGTCCGGAGCTTCTTGCGCGGCGACAACGGCTACGTGCGGCGCCTGGCCGACCGTCTGGTCGGCAGCCCCGAGATCTATGGCCACAAGGAGCGCGAAGCGGAGCAGAGCGTGAACTTCGTGACCGCGCACGACGGCTTCACGCTCAACGATCTCGTGTCCTACGACGTCAAGCACAACGAGGCGAACGGCGAGAGCAGCCGCGACGGCTCCGACGACAATCGCAGCTGGAACTGTGGCGTCGAAGGGCCGACGTCCGATCCGGTCGTCGAAACGCTTCGCAACCGCCAGGTGAAGAACTTCTTCGCGGTCACGCTGCTGTCGATCGGCATGCCGATGATCCTGATGGGCGACGAGGTGCGACGCACGCAGCGCGGCAACAACAACGCGTACTGCCAGGACAACGAGACGAGCTGGCTCGACTGGACGCTGCTCGAGCGGCACGCGGATGTGCATCGCTTCGTCCGGATGCTCTGCCGGCGTCGACTGCTCGCGATGGAGGCGGATACAGCGCGGGTCAGCCTCGACCAGCTGCTGCGCGATGCACATCGCGCCTGGCACGGCGTCACGCTGCACCAGCCCGACTGGCGGGATGTCTCCCACAGCCTCGCCTTCACCGCCGAGGTGCGGACGACGCACTGGCTGATCCACATGATCTTGAACGCCTACCGCGAGCCGCTGGACTTCGCGCTCCCGCCACCCGGCGCGCACGGCCAGGGCGCATGGCATCGCTGGATCGACACGTCCCTGGAGTCGCCACAGGACATCGCTCGGTGGGCCGCGGCGCCGACGATCGTGACCACGACCTACCGGGCGCAGCCGCACTCCGTGGTGGTGCTGTATGCGAACAACGCGCGGCGGTGAGCGCGCCTCACTTCCCGGTCGTCGCATTGGACAACAGCGCGCCGAGTCCCTCCGCCATCGTCAGGTGAGTGAGCCTGCACCACGGCCATGACCTCACCGGCCTCCGGATCGATCATGGTGAAGCCGAGGATGCGGTGCCGGACGCCGAGCACTGGATGCCGTGGTACCTCGCCGAGCCCGTGGCGCGTGTCATGGTGGAGTTCGCGGACGCGCTGAGGCGCCCGTCGCGCGATGCGTCGAAGCACCGCGTCGTGACGCGGCGGGCTCGCGGGCATACCGTGACATTCGAGGGATGTGATGTGACTGCTCAGGTCGTGGTCATCACCGGCGCGTCGGCCGGTGTGGGCCGCGCGACCGCGCGCGAGTTCGCCGCGCGAGGCGCGCGTGTGGCGCTCATCGCCCGCGGTCACGCCGGGCTGGAGGGCGCGCGCACGGATGTCGAAGCGGCCGGCGGTCGCGCCCTCGCGCTCGCCCTCGACGTCTCCGACGCCACCGCCGTCGAGGCCGCGGCCGAGCGCGTCGAGCGAGAGCTGGGGCCGATCGACGTCTGGGTGAACAATGCGATGCTGTCGGTGTTCTCGCCGGTGAAATCGATGCAGGCGGATGAGTACAAGCGCGTCACGGACGTCACCTATCTCGGCTACGTCTACGGCACGCTGGCCGCGCTCAAGCGCATGCTTCCCCGCGACCGCGGCGTGATCGTCCAGGTCGGCTCGGCGCTCGCGTACCGCGGTATTCCGCTGCAGTCCGCCTACTGCGCCGCCAAGCACGCGATCCAGGGGTTCATGGACTCGCTGCGCTGCGAGCTCTTGCACGACGGCAGTCGCGTGCGCGCGGTGATGGTACAGATGCCGGCGTTGAACACGCCGCAGTTCGGCTGGGTGAAGAGCCGCTTGCCGCGCAAGGCGCAGCCCGTGCCGCCGATCTTCCAGCCGGAGGTCGCGGCGCGCGCCATCGTATGGGCGGCCGCGCACGCCGATCGCGAGCTGTGGGTCGGTACGTCGACGGCCGTCGCCATCGCGGGCAATGCCGTCGCGCCGCGCCTGGGCGACGCGTACCTGGCGTGGACGGGGTTCGACGCGCAGCAGACCGACGGCGCACCGGCACCGGACCGCGCCGACAATCTGTGGGCGCCCGTCGACGACACGCGAGACCACGGCGCCCACGGCGATTTCGACGCGCGTGCCCACGATCGGAGCTACGAGCTGTGGGCGCGCATCCACCGCGGCGCGCTGACCGCCGGCGGCCTGTTCGCCGGCGCCGCTCTCGCGGGTTTCGCGTGGAGTCGACGCCGCCGCGCCGGGTGAAGATCACACGACGGCGACGGCCTCGATCTCCACGAGGAAATCCGGGTGCGCGAGCCGGCGGACCTCCACCGTCGTGCTCGTGGGGAGCGCAGCGCCGAAGTACTCCATGCGAACGTCGACGTGCTTGAAATATTCGTCGATGTCGGTGACGAACGTCGTCGTCTTCACCAGGTCGGCGAGCGAAGCGCCGGCGGCGTCGAGCGCGGCTTTCACGTTCTCCCCGACTTGACGGAGCTGCGCGCGCATGTCGCCCTTTCCGACCACGTTCCCGGCCTTGTCCCGCGCGAGCTGGCCGGAGACGTAGATCGTTCGCCTGCCTTCGACGCTGACGACGTGCGAGTACAGCACGTGACCATTGACGACGCGCTTGGACAGCGCGTCGGGCTGGATGTTCTCGCGCTTCGCGGCCATGACGCCTCCTTGGGTGTAGTCGTGCGGTCCGTTCAGCCGTCACCCGTTCGGTGATGCCGACGGCGGCGGCGGTGGCGGCAGCGGGACGGCAGGCCCCCGGCGCCTCCTGACGTCGAGGTGACCGCAGTATAGCCGGCGCAGTTTGTATGACGGCGTTGTGTGCTGCAACGGGTATCCTTCGATCGCGCCTCACACCCACGAACCTCGGGCGGGCTGCCCACCGGAGCACTGAGCATGGCGAAGACGACCGGACGACGAGAGTGGCTGTCGATGGTGGCGCGCGGAGCCGCCGCGACGACGCTCGGCGTGCTCGGGCATCCGCGCGCGGCGCGCCCGGACGACGGATGCGCGTCCCCGTGCATCAAGCACATCGTCGTGCTGATGATGGAGAATCGCTCGTTCGATCACATGCTCGGGCTATTGATGAGCGAGATTCCCGACCTGCGCGGCGTCCGCGTCGGTGAGTGGAGCAACGTCGACGACAAGGGTAACGTGCACGCGCTGACGGCCGACGCGGCGTACCAGGGGCAGTTCAGGGTCGATCCGCCGCACGATTTCTGGAGCGCGCACCAGCAGATCTACTTGCATCCGGGAGACCGGACGCGGCCGCAGCCGCCGCGGCCGGACATGCGCGGATTCGCCGCAACCTACGCGCGCGCCGGGGGCAACCCGGCCCACGTCATGAAATGCTTCAGCCCGGAGCGACTGCCGACGATCCGCGCGCTGGCTAAGAACTACCTCGTCTGCGACAACTGGTTCGCCTCGCTGCCGGGCCCGACCAATCCCAACCGCGCCTTCGCGCACTTCGGCACGTCCTTCGGACGCGTCGACAACGGCCCCGTGTGGTTCATGATGCTCGATCGGCGCGTCCAACACGGCATCTACGGTCGATTGCGCGATCGCGGCAAGACGTCAAAGATCTACTACTACAATCAGCAGAGCGGGACGATCGCGATGACGTTCCTCCCGTCGTACTACTTCGGGCTCTATCGCGACTTCGTGACCGACTGCAAGAACAACGCGTTGCCGGACTATGCGTTCATCGAGCCGCCGTACGTGGATCAGGACGACGGGACACTGGCCGCCGACCATCATCCCGACAACTTCGTCCTCGCCGGCGACCAGTTCATCCGAAACGTCTACGAGGCGATCCGCTCCAGCGACGAGGTGTGGCGCTCGACCCTGTTGCTGATCCTCTGGGACGAACACGGCGGCATCTTCGACCACGTGTCGCCGCCCACGCTGCCGTACGCCGACAGCTTTCGCTCGCCGGTGGGGTTCGCGTTCGACCGACTCGGTGTCCGCGTCGGGGCGATCGTCGTGTCGCCCTACGTGACGCCGGGTGTCTCGCACGCGCTGTTCGAGCACGCGTCGATTCCCGCCACCGTCACGCAACAGTTCATCGGCCGACCCGACATCCACGCGCCGTACCGCCGCGAGCAGCGCGCGTCCACGCTGCAACAGCTCCTCGTCGACATGCCGCCGCGCATGGACCGGCCCGAGTTCGAGCGGGCGCCACGGCGCAGCGAGTGGGGCCCCGGAGACGTGATGCCGGCGTCGTGGTCCGAGTCGCGTCCAGGGGACCGCCCGACGTCTGGGCCGACGCGATCGCCGTCGTCACTTCAGATCGAGCACGTCCGCGAGGTGCACCGGCTCCTGGCGTCCCGGAACGCGAAGCTCGCGCGCGCCTTAGATCCGCATGGCCTCACGAGCCAGCGCGAGGTCGCGCAATTCATGCGTCTGGCGCTGACGGCGCTCCATCCCGAGCTCGAGGGTCGCGATTCCTGAGCGGCGCGCGCGCGGTCCGCTGACGGCTGCGGTCGCCGCGTGCGCGCTGATCGCCTTCGCCGTCCCGCAGGCGAGCCGGGCGCAGATGGTCCAGGAGCTATCGCCCGAGTCGCTCGGTCTGACCGTGTGCTCGAAACCGACCGTGGCGGAGAGCAGCGTTCCGGTGGTGCGCGATCTGCGGACGGAGTACCAGGAGTTGGCCTTCGACGTCTGTCGCGTCAAAGAGGACTACCGGGACGCCGGCTTCCGCGGCATGCTGCAGCGGCAATTCGGAACGGTCCAAGATCTGATCGTCGACGTCTTCACCGGTCCCGGTCTGCATCCGACGATCGGCAACATCGTGCCCGAGAGTGGGACCGCACTGGGGCTCTCGCTGAACGACGAGTGGCACCGCGCCGAGTCGCCGCACCTGCGGTTCACGACGAGCGTCGAGGGACGCGCGTCCGAGAACGGCTTCTGGGCGGCCGGCGCGGTCGCCCACATCCAGTTCGACTTCTATCGCACGTACGACGTCGCCCCGTTCCGGATGCCGCAAGCCACCATCGCGATCAAGCATTTCGATCTTCCCAAGATGCCGTTCTTCGGGCTGGGCAATCAGACCTCGCGTCGTGACCGTTCGTTGTTCGAGCTGACCGAAACCGAGGTGCCGATCCTCCTGGACTTCCCCGTGGCGTACGGACTGACGTTGTCGGCGCAGTTCACCGCGCTCCACGCGGCGTCGGACCCGTCGCCGACGTTCCTGAGCCGCTTCCCCGCGGCGTCGGCGCCCGGCCGCCGGTCGCGCACGACCTACGTCGTCCCGGGGCTGATCGCGACCTATCGCTCGCCGGACGTGCTGTACGGTCTGTCCGGCGAGGCTCGCGTGGGCTATGAGGCCTACGAGGCGCTGGCGGGGGGGCCGTTCTCGTTCGATCGATTCGAGGCGTGGACGGCCGTGCACTACGGTATCGAGGATCAGCCGTTCGCCGAGGCGACATTCCCGTACGTGCGCGCTCTGCTCGGCTCGAGCCGCTTGAGCGCGGAGGCGAACCTGATCATCAGTGAGGCGCGCAGACACAGCTCGGTGCCGTTCTATCTTCAACCGACACTCGGCGGCGGCGACATCCACAACGAAAACTGGCTGAGGAGCTATGCGAACTACCGCTTCAGGGCCCCCAACGTGGTGGCGTATGGCCTGACCTATGAACGTCGACTGATCGATCCGATCGGCATCTCCGTCTTCGCACAATGGGGGAAGGTGGGGCGCGACGTCGGCGAGCTCGATTTCGACCGTCTGAAGCACAGCATCGGCATCGGCCTTACGTTGCGACTCGGCGGCAGATCCGTGGCGGAATTTTCCTTCGCGTGGGGCGGCGGCGAAGACACCCGCTTCTACGCGACCGGCAACACGAACAACGCAATCGGATTCGGCGCGCGGGCGGCCGGTACCATCGGTCTGCGGGGTGTGTTCTAGCCCTGCCCCATCCCCCTACCGCGCCGCCGACTCGTAGCGGCTCGTCTGCTCCACGTTCGAGGCACGGAAGCGCGCGACCGCGTCGGCGTGCGCTGCCCGCTCCGCCGGTCCGAAGTCGACGCGTGGCCGCGGCTCGTCGTCGAAATTGCCGTAGCGGTCGGTGCCCCGCACCAGCATCGCGGTGAGCCGTGTGCGGCTCGTGCAGCGCACGTTGGTCGGGATGTAGCTCAGTCCGAGCCCGATCCGCCGATCGGCGGAGAGATTCGGACGCGAGTTGTGCAGCAGCAGCGTGTGGTGCAGCGAGAACTGACCGGCGCGCACGGGCATGAACTCTGTGCGGCTCGTGTCCACATGGGCGGTGATCGTTTGACCGCGCGAGAGCAGATTGTGAGTCGCCTCGCGGTGCTCGGCGTGATGGAGTTGGCCGAGCATGTGCGAGCCCGGAATCACCTCCATGCAGCCGGCTTCGATCGAGGCATCGGTGAGCGCGATCCAGGCGGTCACCTGCACGGGCGGCTCGAGGCCGAAGTAGGTTGCGTCCTGGTGCCAGCTCACATAGGCCGGGTCGCCCGCGTTCTTGGGCCAGACCGAGAGATGGAACAGACGGATGTCCGGACCGATCAGGTCCTCGACGGCGTCGAGGATGGCGGGATGGTGCACGATCTCGTCGACCCACGTGAACAGCAGATGCGGCTTGAAGTTGTGCCCTTTGGTGAGCTCACCCTGGCTCGCCTCGAATTCCTCCATGGCCCGCCGATATCGCCGCGCCTCATCCGCGGGGAACGCGTCGATCGGGTACACGAACCCGTCTCGGTGGTAACGCTCGATGTGCGCGGCGCTCAGCTTCTTGGCCATGGGCGCAATCCTACACCGCGATCCCCGCGACCGCCGCGTGACGCCGTCCGAGGCCGTGCTCGCGCGTCACCTCACGATGGCGCGCCCGGCATGAGCGGCACGCTCACGGCGTCTGGTGGTCTGCGCGCGCGTGCTCGTGCAGCTGTTGTTTCGAGATGAACTCCGCGCCACACACCGGGCAGCGAAAGTCCCGTCGCGGCGCGATCGTGCCGGGCAGCGGGTCTTCGCGGCGCGGGCCGTGTGGCGCGGATCGGATGTGTGGCTCAGCCATCAAGCCGCCCGCGGAAACGGCCTCTCACGCCGACTGCGCTCCGACCCCCGCCCTTCACTGCCGACGGGCTCGAGCAGGCGGTCGACGCCACGCTCGAGCAGCTTCTTCACGAGCGCAGCGGCCGCGGCGCTGGCCGCGGCGGCGATGATCTTGCCGGGGATGGTCGGTTCGGCGGCCACGCGCTCGGGATGCTCCGTCATGCGCGAAATCGCCTGGCGCAGCCTGCCCGCCTGCGCCGTGAGGCGCTGGCGGCGCCGCTGACGCCAGATGCTGAGCCCGACGCCGCCGGCCGCGGTGGCGACGAACGCCAGCGTCGTGAGCGTGGCGCCGAGTGCGTGGCGGCGTAGTTGTAACCGCACGTCGAAGAGCTCGTGCCGCCGCCGATCCAACTCGGCGAGCAGCTCGTCGAGCTCGTATCGGACCGTCGCGATCTCGCCGCCGAGCGCCTGCGCGGTCGCGCGCGGGCTCTCCGATTTTTTATCTACGCGAGGCGTTCCTTCACCCATCGCATGTCCTCTTTCAGTGTCTGCCGTGTCAGTGACAATGGCCCGGTGACGTGACGCCGCCAGCCGATGTAGCCGATGATCGCCGCGATCACGAGAATGGCGCCTCCCACCAGCAAGGCGGCGAGCCATCCGGGGATGACGAGCGCCAGCGCCAGGATCGGCGCGACCAGCAGCAGGTTCACGCCGATCAGCGCCGCCACCGCCGCGATACCGAGCGCCTTGATGGTCGCCAGCTCGGCGTTCAGGTCGGCGCGAATCTCGGCCTTGGCGAGCTCCAGCTCCTTTTGCGCCAGGACCGTGACCTTTCCGGTGATCTCTTTGATGAGCGCACGATTGGACAGTTCACGCGCCGCGGGCCCATTTCGTACGACGTCCATTGCAGTCTCTCCTCTATCTCCATGGCTGCCATCGGCGCGTCCGTCACGCTTCGACAACGTCGCCGCCAACAGCTGCTCTTCCCCACCGAGCGCACGTCCGAGCTGCAGCGCCTGGCGGTACACCACCTGCCATTCGTCGTACGTGACCGGCAAATGACGGATGTCTCGCGCGATGTCGTTCAGCCGTGCCGAGAGTGCGGTCGACCGCAGATGAGCGGCGGGATTCTCGGAATACACCGACCACACGCGCTTGATTTGTCGCTCGATGTCCTGCGCTCTCGGGTCGAACGTTTGCAGCGCCGCCTCGGGGGTCAGCGCCTCGACCATCACGCCGTGCGCCCACGCCGTGTCCTGCTCCGAGCCGCGCAGAAGCAGCGCGTTCGGATAGAGCGCGACCTCCATGTGGTCGCCCGCAAAATACGCCAGGCGCTGCGGGACGTACTCTTTGAACGTCGGCCCGCCCAACGTGAGCAGGATTCGCGATGGAACCGTCATCCACCACCCCGGCGTCGCCTCGCGGACGGTGAATCCGTGCTCGTTGAGGACGGCCACCGCCTTGCCGGCGATCTCATGATAATGACGCGCATCGGTGATCAACGGAATCTGCAGGTCGATACGGCGGCGGACGAATGAGATGATCCGCAACACCGGGACGGTGACGAAGACCACGAAGAACGACGCCGCAATGGCGATCGTGATCGGAAAGCCCCGGAGCACGCGCATGGCGGCCGATTCTTGCGAGGCCGGCCGGCCGTTCGTCGGCATGGGCTCGAGCGCGCTGACGTTCCGGCGCCGGACGGCGATCGTGATGCCGACGGCGAGCGGCACCGCTGCGGCCAGGACGATCCAGGCGATACGCACGGTCCACGACGGAATCCAGTCAGGCAACGGGACGAACCCCAGCGCGAACACGGCGATCTTCGGCACCGCGATCCCGAGCAGGAGAATCGGCCATGCCGCTGCCGCCCCAACCAGCGCGGACAGAAGCGTCTGCTCGCGCTCGTTCGTCTGGCCGAACAGCGCGACCACCGCCCAACCGAAGATGGCGGACGTGATCCGGCCCAGCGATCGGCTGACAAGCGCGAGCAGGGCCTGGATAACCGCCATGCAACCCCACGGAGCAAAGAAACTGCCAGTGTCGAGCCGGCGGCGGTCCGGGTAAGTTTTGCCAAACGGCCGGCGCGAGCCGACCGGTGGGCGATCAGTCCTGGCGCGCGGCGAGGATGGCCAGCGAGATGTGCACGCGCTCGCCGAGATACGCGCCACCCGTGTCCATCGCGGCGTTCCAGGTCACGCCGAAGTCGCGGCGGTCGATCGTCGTCTCCGCCCGGAAGGCGGCGGACATCTTCTTGCTGAACGGGTGCATGGCCTGGCCGAGAAAGCGCGTATCGAGAACAACCGGCCGCGCCACGCCGTGAATGGTGAGGTCGCCCGTCACCTTCCAGTGCGACGCATCGAGCGCCTCGATGCGGGTACTCTTGAACGTGATCGTTGGGTGATCCTTGCCACCGAGCAGGTCGGGGTCCATGAGCCGGCTCATGAGGCGATCGTTGGTCACGTCGACGCTGGCCACCGCGATCGACGCCTTGACCGACGATGCGGCGGGCTGGGCCGCGTCGAACTCGAGCGAGCCCTCGAGCTCGCGAAAACCCGTGCGGTAGGTCGAAAAGCCCATGTAATCGAGCGAGAACTCGACGCTCGAGTGCACGGGATCGATGCTCCACTTCGCGAGCGTGTTCGCCATGGTGGCCTCCTCTGGCCGCGTTTTGCGGGAAGCATAACCCAGCCGCTCTGTACCAGGCGCCGCGTCACGCTGATTGTCTCGGGGTGTCGGCGGGGCTCAGCGCCTGCTCTCGGACGAGCAGCGGAATGAACAGGAGGACGAAGACCATCGAAAACAGGATTCCCAGTGCGGTCAACACGGGCGGCAATCCCCACGCGTCGATCCCGTAGCCCACGAGGGGACCCAGGACCGCAAACGAGGCGCGAGTCCCCAGCTGCGCCATGGAGATCACCGTGGCGCGGAACGCGGAGGAGATCCTCTCGTTCAGCGCCTGCATGAAGAACACGTCACCCAGGCCTCGGCTGATCTGGATCAAGAGACCGAGCACGATCCCTGGCCACCCGAACAGCCACGCCATCCCGAAATACGCGATCACGGAAAAGAGGCCAACGGCGGTCAGCAAAGGTCGGCGGCCATACCGCGCGCTCGCGGCTGCGGCAGATCTCCCGGCGAAGCCCGAGAGCAGGCTGTAGCCGGCGTCCAGGAAGCCGAACAACGCGAGAGGCACGCCGACGTCCTGCCAATATTTCTGGCGCGTCCAGACCATCACGAGCCCGCCGGCCCCCAACGCGATGAGATTGAGGAACGCCAGCCGCGTCGTGCCGTCCCGCACCAGGGTGGCGGAGACCGCCTGCGTGAGGTCGGCGGACCGTCTCTTCGCCTGCTCCGCGACGGCGGGCGGCTCGACCACGCCGAGCACGAGAATCACCGGGATCCAGCTCAGGATCGCGTTCGTCCACAGCAGATGCCCATACGACAGGCTCACGATGGCGCCCCCGAGCAGGCCGCTGACCGCGGCTCCCGTCTGTCCCGCGAGCTTCATGTTGCCGAGGACGGACGTGCCTCGCGATCGCTCGCCGCCCGCTGCGAGATGCGAATCGTAGAGGAGCGCGACGTCGCCGCCGGAGATCATGCTGAGCGCGATCCCCATCGTGAGGTGATAGAAGAGGAAGCCTTCATAGCTGTTCCACAGGGGCAGAACGGAAAAGCTCAGCGCCTTCAGCGTCGAGCCCAGCAGCAACGTCTTCTTCCTGCCCCACAGGTCGGAAAGAAGTCCTGACGGCACTTCACCGCAGAGGATCACGATCGCGAACACGGCCTGCAGCTCCATGAACTGTCGCATCGTGATGCCCTGCGTCGCGAGATAGGGCACCCACACCGGGATCACGATCATGAACGGGTCGAAGAACGAGAAGCCGTAGAGCAGCTTGATGTTCTTCGTCACGGGCCTCACCGGGGCACTTCGCCCATCTGCTGGCCGAAGCGCCAGCGGTGGCCTTCGAGATCGAGCGCCCAGTAGGTGCGCTCGCCCCAGGAGTGGTCGCGCAGCTCGTTGGCGATCCGGGCACCCGCGGCGACGGCCCGCTGATAGTGCGCATCGATGTCGTCGACCTGTACGCTGATGAACTGGCTCTCGGCGCCGCCGCTCAGCGGGCTGATCGCGCCGTGGTGGCCTTGCCCGCCGACCCCGATCAGGCTGTCGCCGACCTCGACCGTCGCGTGGAGGAGCTCGCCGTCGGCGCTCACGAACCGCGCGGTCGAGATCTCGCGGAACCCGAACGCGCGCTCCAGGAACGCGAGCGCGGCGCGGATGTCCGCATACGGCACTTGAGGGACGACCGTGGGGCGGCGCCTGGGCTCGACCGCCTGCCGGATTGCCGCCATGAGTACCGCCTTCCCTCGCTCGAGCGCCGCCGGATCGAACGCGGCTTCGCGCCGGAGCTTTCTCGCCAGGTCGACCGGCTTCATCGCGCTTTCACCTTGTCTTTCCCGTTCGGCTCGATCAGTTCGCGCAGGCGCGCGCGCGCGCGGTTGAGCCGCGAGCGCACGGTGCCGATCGGCACCTGCAGCGCGTCCGCCATGCTCTGGTACGAAAGCTCCTCCCACGCGAACAGCAGGAGCGCCTCGCGCTCATCGTCCGGCAGCGCCTCGATCGCGTCGGCGACACGCGGGAACAGCAGGCGCGCGTCGAGGGCTGCGGCGCTCACCCGTCCGTCCGTCGCCTCACCGGCCGCCACCCGCGCGCCCGCGCGCAGCCATCGGGCCTCCGCGCGCCGGTGCTTCGCCAGGAGATTCCCGCCGATTCCGTACAGCCACGGGAGCGCGCTGGCGCGCGACGGATCGAACGTGGTGCGTCGTTCGAAGGCGATGCGGAAGAGGTCGCCGAGCAGCCCTTCCGCCACTCTGGCGCCGGCCCGGCGGCCGAGGAAGCGCAACAGGGTCGCCGCGTGGCGGTCGTAGATCATCCCGAAGGCTTCGGGCACGCCCAGCGAGCGGCGGATCACGTCCGCGTCCGAGGGAGAGCTCATCGCCTTCTCTTTCCCGATCGCGCGGTTCGGTTCGCGAGAACTCGTGCCCCTGGCCGGGCAGGATGTTAGGTCGGACCAGGACTGTCGGCAAGGAGGCGGACGATCACCACTCGCGGCGGATGGTCCACGGCGCCATCCGCTTCAGCATGCCGTCCCTCACGATCAGCGTGTGAAACAGGATCGCGCCGAGGTGGGCGAGAAACGTGATGAAGAACAGGTACGCGAGCACGGTGTGCGCCCGGCGCAGCGCCGCATACAGCACGGGACTGTGCGGAAGGATGAACGGCAGGTGGAGCGACCCGTACAGCACGATCGGATAGCGTGCGGCCGACAACATTGCCCAGCCGACCAGCGGCAGCAGGAACATCAAGCCGTACATCGCGCGCTCCGACGCGCTCGCCAGACGACGTTCGAGCGACGACATCGTGGCGGGAAAAGGCGGAGGCGGATTGAGCTGCCGATTGACGAAGCGCACGGCGGCGAGAATCAGAATGGCGATCCCAAGCGGGCGATGGATGGACACGAGCACGTGGTAATCGGCGAGCGACGCCACCATGGCCACACCGATGCCCAGCATGCTCAGGATCATCGCGGCCATCGCCCAGTGCAGCAGCCGCGACAAGAGCGGGAATTGAGCGCGCGGCGTCGGCGTTGGCATGTCACTCCGCCTTGCGTACGTCGGCGGCCGTGATCGCGCTCGGCTGCTTCGCCTCGCCTTCACGCCTGGTGAAGGACCGCGAGTAGACGGCCGAGCGCGCGCTCAGCAGCGGATCGTCCGATGGCGCGATACCGGCCGGCAGCACGAGGGGGTCGAAGTTGAGGTCCGTCGCCGCACTGGTGTCCTCAGCCTCCACCCGGTCGAGCGTGAGCGTTCCCACGTCGACGCGCTCGCGATCGGCGGGCCACGCGACGGTCGCGTCGCGCGTCGGATCGCCCGGTTGCCCGATGATGAGAACCAGGTGCCATCGCAGCGGATGGCGGCGCATCTGCGCGATGAGGGCGCCGAAGAGATAATTTGGGTCCGCTCGCGAAGCGTCGGTCGACGCCTCGCCCAACTGCATCGGCGTCAGGAGCCAGCGGACCGGGGTCGATTCCCCCGCCGAATTGATGAAGCGAAACGCATTGAGACCATAGAACGTCGTGTTGTCGAACCCCGAGGCGACGGGCTGACCCTTGAGGACGCTCATGACCTGAACGGTCTCCGGGTGGCGGTCGAGAAACGCCTTCATCGCGGCCGGATCCGGCTTGCCGGTACGCGCATCGGGCTTCGAGGCGACGAGGTTCTCGTAAAACGCCTCGGGGGTTCGGAACGGGAACACCGGCAGATTGATCATCGCGGTTCGCCACGCTTCACCGTCGGGCAGGCTGAACTGAAGCCCGAGGCCGCGGACGGCGCCGCCGTCGTCGGCGACGTGGGGTTGGCCGCCGGACAGGGAGAAGCGGCCGATCACAGGCACGTGACCGGGTTGAAAGACGACCGCCTTCGAGAACCGCAGTCCCTGGCCGTTACTCTCGAACGACCCCGCCACGCCGAGCCCCTTCGCGTGATTCCGGCGAAAGCCCGCGTGCACGCCATTGACGCGCTGGAAGGTGTCGACGAAACGGGCCGGCGTCAACGCGTGGGGCGTGAGCCAACCCCCGAGATAGGCGAAGCCGCCGGCGGCGACGCCGAGGACGACACCGATGAGCGCGAATCGCGTCAGCACGCGGCTGAGGGTCATGCCATCGTTACGATGTCGCCTCGATGGGGATCGTTACGCTCGGCCCCGCCCTACCTCGGACGTAATCGACGGCGGCGACGGTCACGGCGGCATCGACGCGATGATGCACGCCGTCCAGGAGCGCTTCCCGACCTATCGCTTCCGCCTCGCGGACAGCGTGGACGCCCATAACGACCGCGTCCGCTTCACATGGCAGGCGGGCGGCACGCCGGATGCGCCCATGCGCTTCATCGGCACGGATTTCGGCGTCGTTGCCAAGGACGGTCGTTTCGAGTCGGTCACCGGCTTCGTCGACGTGGGACCAGGAGCGCCGTCGAAGGCGTAACCGACCACTGACGCCGCCGCCCGAAATCGACGAAGTTCTACGGCTCCGGGCGGCGGCGTTGCCGAGCTTCCGCGCTCACCACGCCGCTTCAAAGCCTTCGGTGAACGCGCCGCGTAGTATGCATGGGATGAACGCCGGCCTCCCCGGGCAGCGCTGCCCATTCTGCCAACACGCCAACCCCGCCGGCGCGCGGTTCTGCAACGACTGTGGCGCGCCCGTCGCCCCGCCGGGCATCATCGCCGAGCCGCGCTCCTACACGCCGCCGCATCTCATCGACAAGATTCTCGCGTCCCGGAGCGCGCTCAGCGGCGAGCGCAAGCTGGTCACCGTTCTCTTCGCCGACGTCGCGCGCTCGATGGAGCTCGCCGAGCGCGTCGATCCCGAGGAATGGCATCGCCTGCTCGATCGCCTGTTCCGGATCCTCACGGGCGGCGTTCATCGATACGAGGGCACCATCAACCAGTACACCGGTGACGGCATCATGGCGCTCTTCGGCGCCCCGATCGCCCACGAGGATCATGCTCAGCGCGCGTGCGCGGCCGCCCTCGATCTGGCGCGCGAGCTCCGGGCGCTTGCCGACGATGTGCGGCGCGAGAGCGGGCTCGAGTTCGCGGTGCGGATGGGCCTGAACTCGGGCGAGGTCGTCGTGGGCCGAATCGGCGACGACCTGCGCATGGACTACACCGCGCAAGGACACGTCGTCGGGCTCGCCGCCCGGGTGCAGCAGCTGGCGCCGCCCGGCGGCATCACGGTGACCGAGCAGACGGCGCGTCTCGCGGCGGGCTTCTTCGACTTCGTCGACCGCGGAGAACAGAGTCTCAAGGGGGCAAGCGCGCCCGTGCGCGTGTTCGACCTTCAGGGTCGGGGCCAGATCCGAAGCCGCCTCGACAGCTCACGCGCGCACGGCTTCACGCGCTTCGTCGGCCGCGAGCCCGAGCTCGCGCGGCTCGACAAGGCCCTGCACGACACGCAGTCGGGCCGGCCGCACGTCGTCCTCGTGACCGGGGAGCCGGGCGCGGGAAAGAGCCGACTCTGTCACGAGCTCGTCGAGCGCCGCGGCGTGGCGGTTCACTATGCCCGTGCGCTCTCTCACGGACGCTCGCTCGCCTTTCACGTGATCGTCGCGCTTGCGCGGAGTCTCTTCGGTGTCGGCGAAGGCGCATCGCCTTCGGACGTCCGGGACGCGGTGCGGCGTGGTCTTGGAACCACGTCGCCCGACCCGGTCGCCGTCGATTTCTGGCTCGACCTTCTCGGGGTGTCCGAGCACGTCGCTCCCTCGGGACTCGATCCCGACACGCGCCGCACACGGCTGTTCCGATCGCTGCTCGATGTGATCCGGGCTCGCGCCCGGCGCGAGCTCACCGTGCTGTGGATCGAAGACCTGCACTGGATCGATCCGGCGAGCGAAGCGGCGCTGGAAATGCTCGCCACGCGGCTGCTCGCGCCGGAGTCGGCCGGTGGCCGCATACTGCTACTTGCGACCACGCGGCCAGAGTATCGGCCGGCGTGGTTCTCACGGGTCGAGCGTCTCTCGCTCGCGCCGCTCGCCGACCACGACTCGCGACGGCTGCTCGACGACTGGCTCGGATCCGACAGCATGCTGGGACCCCTGCGCGCCAGAATCGAGGCCCGGGCTCGCGGCAATCCCCTCTTCGTCGAGGAGATCATTCGCTCGCTCGTCGAGCGCGACGTCCTGCGTGGTGAGCGCGGCGCCTATCGGCTGGCCGCCCCGATCGACGACATCACGCTGCCCGAGACGGTTCGGGCCGTTCTCGCCTCGCGCATCGATCGGCTCGGGGATCGCGACAAGGAGGTGCTGCAGGCGGCGGCGGTGGTCGGGCGCGAGGTGCGCATCGACGTGCTGCGCGCCGTGGTCGATCTGCCCGCGCGCGAGCTTGCCGCATCGCTCGAGCGGCTCTCGAGCGCCGAGCTTCTCGATCCCGCGGAGTCGTCCGACGAACACGCCTTTCGGCATCCGCTGGCGCAGGAGGTCGCCTATCGCACCCAGCTTCTCGATCGCCGGCGAGGAACCCATGCCGCCATCGCGCGAGCGCTGCTCACGATCCACGGATCCGCGGCCGCGACGCACGCCGCGCTTCTCGCTCATCATTTCGATGAAGCGGGCGACCGGCTCGAGGCAGCACGGTGGCACGAGCAGGCGGGCCGGCGCGTCGCACGCAGCGACCCGGCCGATGGAATCAAACACTGCCGCCGCGTCATCGCGCTCCTCGCCGCCGTCCTCGAGTCGCGCGAGACCCTGACGCTCGAGCTCACGTCGCGCATCGCGCTGCTCGAGATCGGCCGCATCGCCGGCATCGAGGAGCGCGAGGCACGCGACCTCTTCGACGAGGCGCGCGCCGTCGCCGAGCGACTTGCCGACAAGGCGGGCCACGCGTTTCTGCTCACCTCCTACGGACGTCTGTGCGGACTCGCGGGCGACGTGGGGCAGTACCTTGCGTGCGCGAAGCGCGCGATGGAGTTGGCCGAAGGATCGGACGCCGTGTTCGATTTCGAGATGCGCTCCGTCCTCGCCCATGCAGAGCTTGCGGTCGGCCGCCTCGCCCCCGCCCGGGCGACGGCCGAGCGGGCGCTGACCGCCGTCGCGCAGATTGCCGGACTGCGCGAGGCGCTCGGCCATTCCACCGCGCCCAGCTTGTGCCGCGTGTGGTGGGCGCTGGCGAGCGCACACCTCGGGCGCGCGGAAGACGCCGAGACCGCGCTGCAGACACTCCTCGCCGACGAGGGCGAGCGCGCACTCCACGCCCTCTATGGGACGCACGCATTCCTGTGCGAAATCGTACGCCTGCGCGGTGATCTCGAAAGCGCGCTCACCCACGGCCGCCGTGCCGTCGAGCTCGCCGAAGAGCACGGAAGCGCGTTCTCTCGGGTGGAAGCGGCGGCGTTGCTCGGCGCTGCGGAGCTCGCCGTCGGCAACGTCACCGCGGCCACCAGTATGCTCGAGGGCGCGCTCGCCCTCGCTCGCACTCGGCGCACCGCGCTGTGGTACGAGCCGCGCATCCTCGCGACGCTCGCCGACGCGACACTGGCCGCCGGCGACCGCTCGGCGGCCCGTGAGCGCCTGTCCCAGGCGCGCGAGCTCGTCGACCGCGGCCGAGGCTGGCGGCTCGGCGCCTTCGACGTCGCGGTGGCGTGGGTGCACCTCCTGGCGTCGGAGCCCGCTTCCGACCGCGCGGCGATCGCCACCGCGCTCACGTCTCTCGACGCCCTCGCCGCCGAGCTGGGCTCAGATCCGTATCGGCGCATCGCGGCGCTCGAGCGCGCGCGGCTCGCGCCATAAAACCGTGTACGCTTCGCCCGCGAGGAGAACGCGATGAAATTCATGTTCACGATCTACCACGACGAGAACGTACTGAACGCGATGCCCGAGAAGGAGATGCAGGCGCTCGTCGACTCCGCGATCGAGTATGCCGAGGAGATTCGTCGCAGCGGCCACTACATCGCCTCGAACGCTCTGCAGCGGACCGGAACGGCCCGCACGATTCGCGTCCGCGACGGCAACGTCTCCACCGCCGTCGGCCCCTTTGCCGAAACAACGGAGCAGCTCGGTGGGTTCTTCGTCATCGATGCCAAGGACATGGACGAGGCCTGCGCCATCGCCGCGAGGTTCCCACCGGCGCGCGTCGCGGTGATCGAGGTGCGTCCCGTCCAGGAGCTGACGCACTCGCGCGATCGACGCGGGCTTCCGAGCTGAATCGAGGAGCGGTGCACGACGTCGTGCCCTAACGAGCGGGCGAAACCGGCGTGGCGGTCGCCGCGCCGTGCCGGTCGCGATAGCGGAGGAAGAGCGCATCGCGATCCCGTTGCGGCACGGGGTAGCCGACGTACCCCGTCGCGGTGATCGCTCTGGCCAGCGTCGACGCCTCGTCGTCGAAGAAGCGCTCCACCGCCTTGAGATCGGCGTGGATCGCCGCGCTACGCGCGCACGCCCCGTCGTATTCGAGCAAGCGCACGGAGAGCAGCTCGAGCGCTCCTCGAGAGCCGCCGCGTAAGAGGGCCGCCCACGGCCAGTCGCGCGGGAGTCGGCGGAACGTGTAGACGTGCGAATGACGCGGCACGCGCACCCGGTCACGCGGGCGCCGGACCGTCGGGTGTCCGACGAACCGGAGCAGGCGCATGAGCGCGAAGAACGCCTCGCCGGTGACCTCGCGCGAGCGAAATGCGCCGTGGAGGTCGAACGCCGCGAACGCCTCCGGCGACGTGGTCAAGCAGAACCGGAGGTCGGCGCCCTCGGCCTGGATTCCGATGAAGGGATACAGGAACGGGAAGGCGCCCGCGACGTTCCGTCTCGGGCGCAACGACTGGATGAGGCCGATCTCGGTGAGAGACGCCTCCAGCTCTGACACGCACGTCTGCCACTCGATGCGGTGTGCCGCGCGCACCAGCGCGCGGCGCTTTCGATCCTTCTTCGTCCGGCGTGTCGTGCGGTATTGGGCCAGCCGCCGCCGGAGGTTGCGTGCCTTGCCGACGTAGACGAGGGCGCCCGCCGCGTCGTAGATGCGATAGATGCCCGGCTCGCGCGGAACTCCGGCGAGGAAGTCGGCGCCGAACTTCCGGTCGAAGATCCGCACGTGTCATTGTCCCAGCGAGCGGACCGATCCACGAACTATTTATCGCCGGGCGCTGGCTTCCAGAACCCCTGCGATGGGATGCGAAAGGCGCGGTTGAAGCGCGACGAGGCGTTCTCCCACGCGATGATCATGGTCAGCTCGGCGATGCTGTCGTCGTCGTAGTGTTGCCGGAGCCGCGCGAACAGCTCGTCGTCGACGTCGCGTCGCGTGTCCGTCATTGCGTCGGCGTATTCGAGCGCCACCTTCTCCACGTCCGTGAAGAGCGGGCTGTTCGCGTAGTCTTCGAGGAGCGCCCGGAGCTTCTCCGTCGAGACACCGTTTCGGCTGCCGACGGCAGCATTCGCGTCCTGTCAGAACTCGCAGCCGTTCCACCAGGCGACGCGCCGGTTGAGCAGCGCTCGGAGCGCGGCGGGCACGTGCTTCGTCTCCTGTTGCAGGGCGGCCCACATCGCCTTTGCGGCACGGAAGTACGCCGTGTTGCGCGCATAGAAGAGGTACGGATAGAGCGGCGCGCGGTACAGCTTGCGCTGTTCCTCGAGCGTTTCCCGCAGGTCAGCGGGCAGCGTCTCGACGTCGACCGGCGGGATGCGCGTCTTCCCCTCCAGCATTGGCATCCTCCTCAGCGATTCACGATGTGGTCCGAGTATGTGCCGAAATCGATCCGACGATCTCATCGGTCGTCACGACGGCGCTGGCATAGTTCGGGATATTGATGTCGAGCGCGGTGACCTCGTAACCGAGCTCGGCGCCGAAGCGCACCGTCGGCCGCCATCTTGACGTCAGGCGCAACGGCGGTCAACGTCTCGGCATCCTAGATACGCAAAGGGGGCCGGCATGACGACGATGCGCCTGACAGGCACGCGCCTCACCACGGGGTTCCTCTCGGCACTGCTGTGCGCGGTGGCGCTGCTCCTCACGGTCGGCCACGCCAGCGCGGAGGAACGGATCGACGCGACGTCGTTTCGCTGCATCACGAAGATGACCGCGGTGCGCCAGTTCTACGTGGACAATCTGCGCGGGGACATCAACGCCACGCTGGCCGCCGCCAATTCGCCGACCGGCGCCGTCTATCCGCCGGGATCCGTCGTTCAGCTCATCCCCGGCGAAGCCATGGTCAAGCGGGACACGGGCTTCAACGCGGCGACCCGCGACTGGGAATTCTTCGAGCTCGATGTATCGAAGGACGGCACTCGGATCAGGAAACGAGGATTCGCCGACGTCGTGAATCGATTCGGCGGCAATTGCTTTGGATGCCACGTCGCTGCCCGACCCGAGTGGAATCTCATCTGCGAGACGCTGCGCGCCGATCCCGCTGACTCGCGCCATGAGCGGGGCGTTACAGCGAACGGATCCGCGCTGTGACAATCCCCCGGTCAGCGCCCAGGATGCGGAGGCCTTGAAACAACTGAACGAGCTGCTGAAGCCACGCTGATCCGCACGGGGTATCACGGGCCGAAGGTGAATACGTACACCTGCAGCCCGGGATCACTGGCGACGAGGGTCAGCACGTGGCTGCGGCGGGGCGCGCGGGCGACCAGCCGAATCATGCCCGCACGATCGAAGCGCGCCACTCCGTCGGGGCCGACGTCGGCGCCGCGTGCCTCACCGATCGGTTTGTCGTCGAGCATCACCGTGATCGCGGCGTTGCCCGACGGTCCGGGGCTCGCCACGAGGTTCACCTCACCGGCGGTGAACGGAAGAACGATCCTGCCGGTGCCCCTCTGAAGCTCGAGGGACTGGCGTGAGCTCTGCCACTGCCCCTCGAGCCTCACCGTGCCCGGCTCGCGGCGTTCGGCGCCGACGTAGGTTTCGGCGGTGATGCCCGCGTACGACGGCTCGCCGGTCTTCGCGAACGCCGTCACCTCCGAGCTGATCGGCGGGAGCTTGGTGCCGGGGTTCGCCGCGACGAGCAGACGGCGGATCTCCGCCTCGATCTCGCTGTAGCTCCCCTCGCCCACCCACCGCTTCACCAGCATTCCGTGGGCGTCGAAGAGGTATTTCGCGGGCCAGGCGTCGTTGCGGAAGGCCCGCCACGTCGCAAAGTCGTTGTCGATGGCGATCGGATAGCTGAGCCGGTGATCGCGAATTCCACGGTCGATGTTCTGGGCGCGCTTGCCGAACTCGAACTCGGGCGCGTGAACGCCGACGACGACCAGGCCGAGCTCGGCGTAATCGCGATGCCACGCCTTGACGTACGGCGAGGTGCGGATCCAGTTGATGCAGGTGTATTCCCAGAAGTCGACGAGGACGACCTTGCCGCGCAGCACGTCGCGCGTGAGCGGTGGTGAGTTCACCCAGCGCTCCACCGTGAAGGCCGGCAGCTCGCCGGCCGCGCCGACGCCGCCGACACCGATGGCGACGCCGAGGACCGCCAAGGACAGGATCGCTCTCAGTCGCTTCAACGCTTTCCGTAGTTTGTGAAGACGTAATCTCTATTCTTCACGATCGTGTGGCACGCGAGCCCACACTTGGCGTCGTTTGCCTGCGGCGGTGCGTCAGCCTGCGTCGCGGGCATGAACGTGTCGGTCGCGGCGTCGTACTTGAACGCGCCCCACCCCCATCCGCCGCTGTCTGCGAACCGCTTGCTGTCCTTCACCATGAAGTCGACGTCATGCAGGCTTCCCGGCACCGTGGCGCTGGGAAAGGTCTCGAGCTTTTTCGGGTTCCAATGGACCTTCGCCATCCTGGCGCCGTCGGGGAACGGCTTGCCGTTGCCGGGGACGCCGGACTGGTAGGCCTTGATCATCACGGGATCGGCGAGGATCACCGCCATCACCATGTCGTTGTAGCTGATGGAGACTGTCTGCCAGCTTTCGTATCCTTTGAACTCTGAGAACGCGAGGCCACCCGGCACTCGCACGCTGTACTTGGCGGGGCCGGTGTCCTGCGCGGAAATGGCCCTGACGCCCAAGACGGCGAGCGCCACGAGCGAAACCACAACCATCACACTCGCCAGCATCCTCGTGCTCTTCATCTCCCGTCTCCCTTCACGAGTCCTCCGTGTGCGCGCTTAAGACGCCCTCGCCACGCCGGACGTTGCGCGCGGAAGGCTCAGGTCGCAGGCCGCCGGCCCGCATAGCGCTGACGAATCGGCACCTTCACGGCGAATCCTTCTTCGAGCTTCGCGTCGACCGTGACCCCGTTGGCGACGGCGGTCTCCTCGACTTTCCAGACCCCGCCGGTGCGGGCGACGAAGGCGACAAGGCTCTCGTCCGCCCGCAGCGGGAGCGCACGCAGGCGCACTTCCGTGATGCGCTCACGCTCGTCACGGCCGAGCGGACGAAAGCTGGAGGCCGTTCGCGCGAATGTCTCGCGATAGTTCTCGAAGTCCCGGATCCCGGCAAGGCCGGTGACCCTGAACACCTGATGCTGGTGAGCGATCCATGTCAGGTGCACGCCTTGATCGCGGTCCCTGCCGATCAACTGCAGGGCCGGTAGCCCCGAAATGGCTCGTTGCGTCGCCTGGCGTACGAGCTTGTCGTCGGCACCGTCTTCGCGCGCGCCCTGCACCGGATCGTCGCCATCCGCCACGCGATGAAGCGCGACCGCGGCGCGGCCGCTCGGGTCCATGGCAATCGCCGTCGCCGGAGTATTCTTCGTTTTCCATCCCACCGGCATCTCGAGCGTCAGGCCGAGGTCGGGATGCTGGAACCTGCTGCCGACGAACAGGCCGTTGGCCGGATCCGCGCCCACCACGAGACCGTCGAGACGTACCAGGAACGCCGCCCGGGTCGCGGCGATGGGGCGCGCAGGCTGGCGTGGCAGCGCCTGCGCCTCCGCCGTCGTGTCTTTGACCCGGTCCGGCGTCGCCGGATGCGTCGAAAAGAAGCTGATCCTCGACGCGTCACCTCGAGCGAGCGTCTGCTCACGTTCCAGCGTGCGGAGCATGGACGGCAGTCCGCGGGGATCCCAGCCGGCGCGCGCCGTTAAATCAACACCGATCCGGTCGGCCTCCCGCTCCTGTTCTCGGCTGTAGGGCGCCAGAACGAGTCCGCTCGCGAGCTTTCCGGCGCCGCCGATGACGCCGCCGAGCGCAGGGCTCACAATGCCCGCGATCGCACTCGGCACACCGAACAGCACGACGAGCGGAGTCGACGCTTCGAGCCGCCGGACTGCATGGCGCGCCACCACGTGCCCGATTTCGTGCCCGATGACCCCGGCCAGCTCGTGCTCGCTATTGGCGAGAGCCAGGATGCCGCGCGTGACGTACACGAACCCGCCGGGCAGGGCAAAGGCGTTGGGTTCGGGGTCGTCGAGGACGTGGAATTCGTAGGACACGTTCCGCGATGCGGCTTCGGCGGCGAGGCGCCGTCCGATCTCGCCGACACACCGGGCGAGCGCGGGATCCTGCACGAGCCCGATGCTTCGTGCGACCTCACTCGCCGCTTCCTGCCCGAGCTCTCGCTCCTTCCTGTCAGAGATGAGCGAAGGCCGCGACGCTCCGGCACCACAACTCGTCAGAGCCGGCGCTGCGAGCGCCGCCAGAAGGGCGAAGCAGCACTGCCGCCGCGTCGTCACGATGCGCCGATTATCCCCGCCGACAGGTCGTTACCCCTCTCAAAGATCGTCTTGTGGCCCGACGCAACTGGCGGCGGAACGTTGAGCGCCGTCGCGCCATCCAAACTGGATATAGAATGCCCGTTGCGCCCACGGGCACACCACACGGTCCGCCAGGAGGTTGAGTGGTGCAAGCGACCGAAATCAAAGTGGTCTCTGTCGTCGGCCCAGCGCTCCTGGCCGTGGTCCTCGCGGCCACGCTCGGCGGTTGCAGCGAGCGCTCGGGCGCCGCCCCGGCCCCCCCGGCGCCGGTGGTCAAGGTCGAGCCGGTCGTCCAGCGTGACGTTCCGATGTCGGTCGAGTACGTCGGGACGCTCGTCGGGTACATCACCGCGCAGATTCGCGCGCGCGTCGGCGGCCACCTCATGAGCCAGAACTACACAGAGGGCTCCGTGGTGAAGGGCGGCGACCTGCTGTTCCAGGTCGATCCCCGGCCATACCAGGCCGCGCTGGAGCAAGCGGAGGCGCAGCTGCTGCAGGCCGAGTCGCAGCTCAGCCAGGCCAAGGCACAGGTCAGCGCGAGTCAGGCCCAGGTCGAGCAGGCGCTCGCGCAGGTCGCGCAGTACGCCGCCCAGGTCCAGAAGGCCGAGGCCGACCAGCGTCGCACCGAGCTGGACGTCGGTCGTTACACGCCGTTGGCGAAGCGTGGCTCGGTGAGTCAGCAGGAGCTCGACAACGCGGTCCAGAACAATCTCGCGAATGTGGCGTCGGTCGCGGCGGCTCGCGCCTCGGTACAGAACGCGCAGGCCAATGTGTCGAACGCCCGCGCGACGCTCGAGAACGCGCAAGCCAACGTGAAGACGCAGGAAGCCAACATTGCCGCGGCGCGGGCGTCGCTCACCAACGCGAAGCTCAATCTCGGCTACACGCGAGTGCTCGCGCCGATCTCGGGCGTGGCGGGTTTTCGTGTGGCGAACATCGGTGACTACGTCGGTCCAAACGATCAGAATCCGCTGACGACGGTCTCCCAGGTCGATCCGATCTACGCGGAGGTACCGATCAGCGAGCAGCGGGCGCTGGCGGTGTTCCGCCGATGGGAGGCGAATCCGCGAGAGCCTCGCGATCTCGAGCTGGAGCTGATCCTCGCCGATGGCAGCGTGTACCCGAAGCGCGGCCGTGCGGTGGCGCTCGACCGACAAGTCGACGTGACAACCGGCACCGTGCTCGCCCGTGGCGTCTTCTCCAATCCGGGGAACATCCTGCGCCCGGGCCAGTACGCGAAAGTGCGGGCCGTCGTCGACGTGAAGAAGAATGCGTTGCTGATTCCCCAACGCGCCGTGCAGGATGTCCAGGGCATCCACCAGGTGGCGGTCGTCCGGCCTGACGAGACGGTCGACGTGCGGACCGTGAAGATGGACGCGCGCGTCGGCTCGCTCTGGATCGTGACCGACGGGCTGAAGCCCGGCGAGCGGATCGTCGTCGAGGGAGGCGACCGCGTGCGCGCCGGCCAGAAAGTCCGGCTGGCCGCGACCTCACCGTCCGAGACCGCCGCGCCCAAGTAGACGGGCCATGTCGACGTTCTTCATCAACCGGCCGATCGTCGCCATGGTGATCTCCATTCTCATGGTGATCCTCGGCGTCGTGGCGATGGTGCAGCTGCCGGTCGCGCTATATCCGAACATCGCGCCCCCAGAGATCCTGTTGCAGGCGCGCTACCCGGGCGCCGACGCCGTCACGCTCGAGCAGTCGGTGGCCACGCCAATCGAGCAGCAGATGAGCGGCGTCGACAAGATGCTCTACATGTACTCGCTCAACCAGGCCGCCGGCAGTCAGATGCAATTGCGGGTGGACTTCGACGTGACCACCGATCCGAGCGTCGACCAGGTGCTCACGAACCTACGCTATACCCAGGCGGCGTCTCAGCTTCCCCCCGACGTGGTCAACCAGGGCGTCAGCGTCATCAAGTCGGTGACCAGCCCGCTGGGACTCTTCGCGATTTACTCGCCCAAGGGCACGTACGATCCGCTGTTCCTCGCCAACTACGCATACGTCAACATCAACGACCCGATGACGCGCGTGCCCGGCATCGGGCAAGTCCTGATCTTCGGCGCCTCGCAGTACGCCATCCGCCTCTGGGTCAATCCCGACACGCTGGCCAAGCTGGACATCACCGTGAACGAGATCGCCGCCGCCCTGCAGGCGCAAAACACCGTCAACCCGGCCGGCCAGCTCGGCGGCGATCCGGTGCCGCGCGGCCAGGAGTTCACGTACACGGTCCTGGCGCAAGGGCGCCTGGCCAGTCTCTCCGAATTCGAGAATGTCGTCGTGCGGGCCAAGCCGGACGGCGCAATCGTCCGGGTCAAGGACGTCGCGCGCGTGGAGCTCGGAGCGCAGAACTACATCCGGCGCGGCCGAATGAACGGCGGGCCGGCTGCAATCGTTGCCGTCTACCAGCTGCCCGGCTCGAATGCCATCCAATCGATGCGGGCCGCGACGAAGCTGATGGACGAGATGAAGGCGCGCTTCCCCGCCGACCTCGACTACGTGACGGCGCTCGACACGACGCTGGCCGTGAGCGCAGGCATCAAGGAGATCACGATCACGCTCGTCGAGGCGCTGCTGCTCGTCGTCCTCGTCGTGTTCGTCTTCCTGCAGGGCTTCCGGGCCACGCTGATTCCGCTGCTGGCGGTGCCGGTGGCGCTCGTCGGCGCCTTCACGATCTTTCCTCTGCTCGGATTCTCGATCAACACGCTGTCGCTCTTCGGCCTCGTGCTGGCGATCGGCCTCGTGGTGGACGACGCCATCGTGGTCGTCGAGGCCGTCGAGCAACACATCGAGCACGGGCTGTCGCCACGCGACGCCGCGTTGAAGGCGATGGACGAGGTGTCGGGGCCGGTCGTGGGCATCGCCATCATCATGGCCGCGGTGTTCATCCCGACGGCGTTCATCCCCGGCATCACGGGGCGGATGTACCAGCAGTTCGCGGTCACCATCGCCGTGTCCGTCCTGATCTCGGCCTTCAACGCGCTCACGCTGAGCCCGGCGCTCTCAGCGCTATTACTCAAGCCGAAGCGCGAGATGCGCGGCCCGCTCGGATGGTTCTTCCGTGGCTTCAACCGCGTCTTCGAGCGGGTGATGGGCGGGTACATGACCGGCAGTCGTGTGCTGATCCGCAAGGCGGGCGTCGCGATCCTCTTGCTGTTCGTGGCGGCGGCTGTGTCGGGCCTGATCGGCCTCCGGCTTCCCGGTGGTTTCGTCCCGGAGGAGGATCAGGGCTACATCTATGCCAACGTTCAGCTTCCGCTGGCCGCCTCACTCGACCGCACCGCGGCGGTCAACGACAAGCTCGACGCGATCTTCAAGACGCAGCCGGGCATCAAGTACTACACGGGCGTGGCGGGCTTCAGCCTGCTGAGCCTGGTCACGACGACCTACAACTCGTTCTACTTCATCACGCTCGAGGACTGGGACGCCCGCAACAAGCACGGCCTCACCGCCAGCGTGATCATCCAGCAGCTGAACCAGAAGCTGGCCGGCGTGGCCGAGGCGCAGGTCTTTGCGTTCTCACCGCCGGCGATTCCCGGCATTGGCACCTCCGGCGGCGTGACGTTCATCCTCGAGGATCGTGCGGGCAAGGACCCCGCGTTCCTCGCCGAGCAGACGGACAAATTCCTGACCGCCGCGCGGAAGCGCCCCGAGTTCGCGCGGCTGTTCACGACCTTGCTGCCGAGCGTGCCGCAGTTCTTCGCCGAGGTGGATCGCGACAAGGTACTGAAGCAAGGGATCAGCCTGAGCTCGGTGTACCAGGCCCTCCAGGCGTTTCTCGGCGGCGCCTTCGTGAACTACTTCAACCAGTACGGACGCGTCTGGCAGGTGTACGTGCAGGCCGAAGGTCAGTTCAGAACCCAGGCCGACCAGGTCGGTCGCTTCTACGTGCGCAACGCCGCGGGCCAGCCGGTGCCACTGTCGACGCTGGTCCGGATGCGAGAGGTCAACGGCCCGGAGTTCACGACCCGGTTCAACGAGTATCGCGCGGCGCAGATCAACGGGCTTCTGGCCCCCGGGTTCAGCACCCGACAGGGGATGCGGGCACTCGAAGAAGTCTTCGCGCAAAGCATGCCGCCTGGCATGGGTTTCGACTACTCCGGGATGTCGTTCCAGGAGCAGGTGGCATCCCAGGGGGTGCCGGCGACCGCGGTGTTGGGCTTCTCGGTGCTGGTGGTGTTCTTGATCATGGCCGCGCTCTACGAGAGCTGGACGCTTCCGTTCGCCGTCCTGCTCGCCACGCCCATCGCCATGTTCGGCGCCCTCGCCGCGCTCTGGCTCCGCCGCTTCGAGCTCGACGTCTTCTCGCAGATCGGTCTGCTGATGGTGATCGGGCTCGCCGCCAAGAACGCGATCCTCATCGTCGAGTTCGCCAAGGTCGCCTACGAGCGGGGCATGCCGCTCGTCGACGCCGCGCTCGAGGGCGTCCGTGTGCGCCGGCGCGCGCTCTTCATGACGTCGTTCGCGTTCATCCTGGGCTGCGTGCCGTTGTGGACCGCCGCCGGCGCCGGCGCAGTTGGACGGCGGGTCCTCGGGACCGTCGTGATCGGCGGCATGCTGACCGACACGCTCATCGCCAGCCTCTTCATCTCGGTGAGCTTCTATGTCAGTGAGCGCTACGGCGGGACGTCGCCGCATGCCGTCCCGCCGGTACCCGCGCCGGCAGCGATTTCCGGCGGGGCCGGCGACGAGCCATCGGCGGGGGGATCGCGGCGGTGAGCGCGCGAGCGTGCGCCTGGATCGTCGTCGCGGCCGCGGTGCTCGCCGGCTGTGCAATCGGGCCCGACTACAAGCGGCCGCGCGTGACCGAGCCGCCGACGTTTCGTGGGCAGGTCACCACCGAGGCCGCGTCACTGGCCGACGCGCCCTGGTGGGACGCCTTTCAGGACCCGATTCTGAGGGATCTGATTCGCGAAGCGCTGCAGAGCAACTATGACGTGGCGATCGCCGCGGCGCGCGTGCAGGAGGCCCGCGCGGCGTTCGTCGCCACGCGATCGGACCTCTATCCGTCGCTCGACTACGGCGTCAGGGCGGGGAGAGGGAAGGTCACGCCCGGGGTCGCGGGCTCTCCGGGCGGACCGGCACTCACCACATCCAATTTCTATTCCGCCACGATGGCGATGTCGTGGGAGCTCGACATCTGGGGCCGCATCCGCCGCTCGACGGAGGCGGCGCGCGCGACGCTCTTCGCCACCGAAGACGCCCGGCGCGGTGTGTGGCTCACGCTGGTCAGCGACCTCGCCCAGGCCTACTTCGAGCTGCTCGCGCTCGACGTGCAGCTGCAGATTGCGCGCAACAGTCGCGACGCGTACCAGTACACGTTCGATCTGTTCCAGGATCGCTTCACGCTCGGCGTGGCCAGCAAGCTCGAGACGGCGAGAGCGGAAGGCGCACTTGGGGGCGCGGAAGCCGCCATCCCACAGCTCGAGAGCGACATCGTCGCGAAGGAAAATCAGCTCAGCATTCTCCTGGGACGCCCGCCGGGGCCGATCGTCCGCGGTCAGCCAATGTACGAGCAGGCGGTCGTGCCGACCGTACCGGCGGGACTGCCGTCGGCGCTGCTCGAGCGCCGCCCCGATCTGCGCGAGGCCGAGTACCAGCTCGTGAGCGCGAACGCACGCATTGGCGTCGCGAAGGCCGAGTTCTTCCCCAAGCTCAGCCTGACCGCGCTGTTCGGCACGGCGAGTCCGGAGATCTCCGCGCTCACGGGCGGCACCGCGACGATCTGGGCCGTGGCAGGCGGGCTGAGCGGCCCGCTCTTCAATGCGGGACGCACACTCGGCAACTATCGGGCATCCATCGCGCAGTGGGAGCAAGCGAGGCTGCAGTACGAGCGGGCCGTGCTCACGGCGCTTCGCGAGGTGTCGGATGCGCTCACCGCGCTCGGCAAGCTCAATGAGGCCGAGACGGGGCAAGACCGATCGGTGCGAGCGCTCGCGGAGGCGGTCGAGCACGCGACGGATCGCTATCGCCAGGGCCTGGCCAGCTACTTCGAGGTGCTCGAGGCGCAGCAGCAGCTCTATCCCGCGCAGAACACGCTCGCGCAGATCCGCCGCGATCGCCTGCTGTCGTATGCCCGCCTCTACCGCGCGCTGGGCGGCGGCTGGACGCTGACGGACGCCCAGTGGCCAGGCGGTCCGTAAGCGCCACGAGGATGGTCACCGACTTCTCGTCTGAGATGTTGCTGGGCGACTACTCGTCCGACGAGCACTGCTTCGAGTTCGATGTGCGCACCGGCGTCTACTCGCACCTCAAGCTTGCCGCTCCTCGCAACGGCCGTGCTGGCTATGCGGGCATGGCGCAGCTGCTCCGCTCCCCGCGAGAGGGCATCGTGCCGGTCGCCAAGTACCTGCTCGACGGCGACGCATGGTTCTCCGTCGGCGCCGAGCAGTGGAAGCTGTTCGATCGCTCACTCACGCTGGAGCACCGCGAGCGGTACGGTGTCTTTTTGTGTGAGCTCTCGGTGCATCGCGGCGGTCAGTGCATCAGGCGGCTGCGTTACCTGCGGCGCGACTGGTTCGCGGCCATCATCGACCCGGCGTACGACCACCTCGACTTTTCGCTGGCGAATCTGCCCGTGGACTTCGTGCCGCACGACTCATCGTCGCTCGAGAAGCAGCGCGCGGACTTCATCGAGATGTGGTCCAGCGACTCCAACGCCACCGACCCGCGCGATCGACAATGAAGACTGTCGGGGCGATCGCGATGACCACCGTCGTGTTCGGCGCGCTGGGACCCGCGATCGGCGCGGCCACCGGGCAGCCTCAGCAACGTCGTGGCCCTGTCGTGCGCGCTCCTCGTCGGGCCCACGGCGATCCCGACCGCGTGATTCCCCCTCACGGCGTCGAACGTCCGTACGCCGCGAAACGATCAGGTCGGGAAGCCGGGCAAATCCGGAGGCTGGTGGTACGGCTTGTCACCGAGCGCTTGCACGCGCGCCCAGAATCCCGGTCCCGCCGCGTTGCCGACCGCGTCGAGATCAGCCGACTGACGCCAGATGTTCCAGGATTCTGGATGCAGCCGACTGGCCTCGGCCAGCCGACGGCCGCCCTCCTCTTCGCCGCCGTGCCGGCGCAGCCACACGCCGAGCCGGAAGTGCGCGTGCGCCAGCGCGATATCGGCGGTGACGCGCGGCATCTTGTCGCGCGCGGCCGGAGCGTCGAGCGCGTGTCGTCCGGTGGTGACCCATTCCTTGACGGCGTTCACGTAGAACGCCTTGCCGGCGTCCCGTGCCGACTGATCCGCGGGCGACATCGTGAGCGTCTTCGGATCCATATTCCGGAAATGATCCGTCGACCCGGCGGTCTCGGGCGGACGCACGATGCGCCCGCGCTCGTCGATCCACACGGCGCGCGGCACGTTCGCCATCCCGTATAGTGACGCCACACGGTGATCGGGATCGATCAGGCACCAGTATTCCGCGTTCGCCTGCTCGATCCACGGTCGCACGTGTTGCGCGCCGCGGCTGTCCTCCGCCACGGCGACGACCATGAAGCTACGATCCCTGAGCTCGCTGAAGAGCCGCTGCCACACGGGCAGGTCGAGACGACAGCCTCACCACGACGCCCACGTGACGAGCAGCACCTTCTTGCCGCGCAGATCTGAGAGGGTGCGCGGCGTTCCCGACAGATCGGGCAGCGTGAAATCGGGCGCCATCAGTCCGGCGAGGGCGGCGTTGCGGTCGTCGGCGCCGGCACCGAGCACCCACGTCGCGCGATCGTCCGAGCAGAGCACCGGATTGCCGAGCCGGCGCCAGAACTCCTCCACGTCGACGCGGCCCGCCCCGACGGCCGTCGACGGCAGCGGCACACACTGGTCGTCGCGACACATCCCCTCGGGTTTGAGGGTGAAGCCGGTCACGCGGGCGGCATCGGCCGCCGCCAGCCACAGGCCGTTGCTCGCGTCGACGGTGAAGTCGCCGGATTCGGTCAGGATCGTCGTCATGATCGCCCGATGGTAGGCCGGACTCGCGACGGCAGCAAGACGGAGCGCGCCTCGCGCGCAGGTTTACATCGCCGACGCCGCGGTATACAAGAGTCGGAACCGGAGGCTGCCGTGGCGAATGTCGTGGGGCCGGGACCGGCGCAGTGGATCGACGACCTGTCGCCGATCCCCCCCGCCGAGTGGAGCTATGACCGCGCGGCGCACCTGCTCGAGCGTGCGGCCTTCGGCGCCGTTCCCGAGGACATCGCGCGCCTTGCGCGGATGACGCCTCAGGCGGCCGTCACGTCGCTCGTCGCCTATCAGCCCATCGACAACCGCCACCTCAAACCGTTCGACCACTCCGGCGTGCACGATCCCGGGCTCGAGCCGTTCCCGGCGAGTCGGCCGGCCGCGACGGATCTTGCGAAGGCCACGGGCCAGGCGCTCGGCGTGCGGGTGAAGCCGGAGGGCAACCGCCGCTTGCAGGCGGTCACCAACAAGTTCTTCTACTGGCTCCGCGCGAGCCGGCTCGAGACCAACCGCGTCGCCTACTGGTGGGCCGAGCGCATGCTGACGACCCACCGCCCGCTCGAAGAAAAAATGGCCCTGTTCTGGCACGGCCACTTCGCCACCAGCGAGGAGAAGGTCCGTGACTACCGCAAGATGCTTCGCCAGCTCGAGCTCTTCCAGCGGCACGGCACGGGGAACTTTCGCGACCTGCTGATCGGCGTGGCCCGCGACCCGGCGATGCTCGCCTTCCTCGGACGTCGTCTCGTTGAAGTCGGGGACGCCGGGAATCTCGGTGAGCCCGAGCTTCTTGTAGGTCGAGACCGCGAGCTCGACCGGGCTTTTGATGCGCGTGGCATAGGACGCGGAGCTGTAGAAGTCGCGCGACAGGAAGATCGTCTGCAGCAGCGGCGCGATCGCGTAGCGGTGGTCTCGCAGCACGGCGCCGAGCCGCGCCCGCAGCGCCGGCGACACGTCCTCGCGCACCAGGAAGCGATAGATCTTGCTCGCGACGAACTCCGCCGTCACCGGCTGCGCGAGGATGATGTCGATGACCGCGACGCCGTCGAAGCGACCGGTGCGTCCGAGGACGGTTTTGTCGCCGGCGTCGTGCCGATCGCGGTTGACGACGAAGGCGAGGTCCTGGAAGTTCCAGCCGGTGAACGCGCGCGCGGCCTCTCTGATGTCGGTCTCGCTGTAGTGGCCGACCCCCATCGTGAAGAGCTCCATGATCTCGCGCGCGAAATTCTCGTTGGGGGCGCCCTTGACGTTGACGCCCGCGTCGTTCCGTCCGCCGACCGTGGCGGGCTGGGCGCAGGGACGCAGCTGGATCACGCCGGGTCTGTTGATCGAGCGCGGCAACTTCGCGCGGAGCGTCCTCTTTCCGGACATCAACTTCATTCCGCCCGACCGCTATCCGCCGGACGAGTCGATCCGGATCGTGAGCGAGCGCATCGCGCAGGGTCTCGACGTCACGAGCGCGACCAAACCGGGCACCAGCGAGACGGGCGGTGGCGAGATGACCGCGATGTCCAACATGCTGGCCGATCGCGACGAGGACTTCAACACGCGCTACGCGAGCTATCGAGGCTGGCAGATGGCGATCGAACGCGTGAAGCCCGATTCCGCGTGACCGCGGGCGTCAACCTCACCGCGATGGTCCGTGCCAGCCGTCTCCGCACGACGGCCGAGGTCGTCGACGCCTTCGGGCGGCGGTTCCTGCGCGTGCCGCTCGATGCCGACGTGCGAGCGCGCTTCATCGGCTTTCTGAACGGCGAGCTCGGCACGACTGACGTCGCCCAGGCGGAGACGTACATGGAGGACGCGCTTCGGATGCTCGTGCACCTCATCATGAGCGCCCCCGAGTACCAGCTCGGCTGAGGGCGAGGACGACACGATGAACGAATGTTCGAGGCGAGCGCTGCTCAAGGCCGGGCTCGGCACGAGTCTGGCCGGTGCGCTCGGCATGCCGGCGTTTTTTGCGCAGACCGCGACGGCCCTGACGGACGAGGCCGCGGCGAGCGATCGGATCCTCGTGGTGCTCGAGCTCTCGGGCGGCAACGACGGCCTCAACACGCTCGTGCCATACGGCGACGACGCCTACTACCGTCACCGCCCGACCATCGGCCTGAAGCCCGATCGGCTGCGCAAGATCGACGACCGGTTCGGCTGGAGCCCTGGAATGGCGGGCTTCGAGCGCTTATATAAGGATGGCCGTCTGGCGGTCGTCCACGGCTGCGGCTACGACACGCCCTCGTTCTCGCACTTTTCCTCCATGGCCTACTGGCACACGGCGGCGCCCAACCGCGGCGAGGAGTACGGCTGGGTCGGGCGGCTCGCCGAAGGGCTACGCCCGGGCGGAGCGCCAAACTTCGTGGTCAACATCGACACGACGCAGTCGCTGGCGGTGCGCAGCCGCGATCACACGCCGGTCGTGTTCGACGACCCCGAGCGGTTCAGCCGCAAGGGGTTCTCGCAGGAGCTGCCGCTCTTCCAGCACGTCGCGGAGGGGTCCGGCGACAATCCCGCGCAGCGCTACCTGCGCGACATCGCTCGCAGCGCTCGCGACGCCTCGGCGCTGGTCCGTGAGGCCTGGGCGCGCTACCGCTCGCCGGTCGATTACGGCATCGTTCCCCTCGACCTGCCGAAGGTCGCCGCGCTCATCGATGCCGGACTTCCGACGCGGCTGTACTACGCGGCGTATCGCCACAACGCCTTCGATACCCACGTGCACCAGGGCGACCTCCACGCCCGGCTCTCACCTACGTGTCGGACGCGGTGGCGGGCTTCATGCGGGACATCGAGCGGCTCGGCCGGAGCGGCCAGGTCGTGCTGATGATCTTTTCGGAGTTTGGCCGGCGCGTGCCCGAGAACACGAGCCTCGGCACCGACCACGGCACCGCCAATCTCATGTTCGTGGTCGGCAAGCCCGTCAAGGGCGGTCACTACGGCCAGCCACCAAGCCTCACCCAGCTCGATGCCGGCGACAATCTCGTGTATACGACGGACTTTCGGCGCGTCTACGCGAGCGTCATCGAAGGCTGGCTCGGCTTCACCCGGACCGCGGAGCTCTTGCGCGGGCGGTTCGAGTCGTTCGCGATGTTCGACACACGCTGACGTTCGGTAGCCGAACGCAGACGCGCGGCGATCAGTCACCGATTCCGTAAGCGCGGATCCAACAGATCGCGGAGCGCGTCGCCGAGCATGTTGAACGCGAGCACGACGATGCTGATCGCCAGACCGGGGAACACGGCCAGATAGGGCGCCGTCTCGAGGTTGCGCCGACCTTCGCCGCTCAGCATACCGCCCCACGTCGGCGTTGGCGGAGGCGTGCCGAGCCCGAGAAAGCTCAGCGCCGCCTCGATCACGATGGCGTTGCCCAGCCACACGGTGCCGATGACGAGAATCGGCGCGAAGACGTTGGGCAGGACGTGGCGCAGGACGATCCTGCCGGCGGAGGCGCCGGAGGCGTGCGCCGCATCGATGAACGTCTGCTGCTTGACCGCCAGCACGGTACCTCGGACCACGCGCGAGGCGCCGGGCGCGATGACCAGACCGATGACGAGGACGATGTTGGTGAGGCTCTGTCCGAGGACCGAGATCACGGCCAACGCGAGCACGATGCCCGGAATCGCCATCGCGGTGTCCACGCCTCGCTGGATCACCTGATCGAGACGGCCCTCCCAATAGCCGGAGACCAGGCCGAGCGCCGTCCCGAGCAGCGTGCCGATCATCACCGACGCAAACCCGACGATCAGCGACACGCGGGCGCCGTAGACGATGCGGCTCAGCACGTCGCGTCCCAGCGGATCAGTGCCGAGAAGAAAGCTGGAGCTCGGTGGCTGCATGCGGACGGGAAGGCCGCGCTCGTCGAGGTTGAAGGCGTACGGGTCGCGCGGCGCCAGCAGCGGCGCGAACACCGCCACGACGATCAGCGCGCACACGATCGCCGCGCTCACCGCGCCGACGGGCTTGCGCTGCACCAGCACGGCCACCGTCCGCCAGGCGGCCACCGCGGGATGCGGGGCCCGGCGCGGCGGCGCGCTGTGCGCACGCGGCGAGACGCGTCGAGGCGCCTCAGCGGTAGCGGATTCGTGGATCAAGCCAGGAGTAGCTCAGGTCGACGAGCAGGTTCATGGCGACGATCACCGCGGCGAAGAACAGCACGGCGCCCTGGATGACCGTATAGTCACGGAGCAGCACCGCGTCGAGCAGCAGGCTGCCGACCCCCGGCTGCAGGAAGATGAACTCGACGATCACCGTGCCGCCGAGCAGCACCGAGAACTGCTGGCCGATGATCGTCACCACCGGGATGAACGCGTTCTTCAGCGCGTGCCGGATGATGACCGTGCGCTCACGCGCGCCCTTCGCGCGGGCGGTGACGACGTAGTCCTGTCGCAGCACCTCCAGCAGCGACGAGCGCGTCATGCGCATGGACACGGCGGCGAGCCGCGCGCCGATGATCAGCGCCGGGATCAGCAGCTGGCTCAGATTGCGCGCAGGGTCCTGCCAGATGGGCGCGAAGCCGATCGGCGGGATCCAGTGAAACCAGATGGCGAGGAGCGTGATCGTCACCGTCGCCAGCCAGAAGTCGGGCAACGACAGGCCGAGGATGGCCCCCAATCGTCCCGCGTAATCGGCCGGCGTGTCCTGGCGCACGGCGGACAGCACGCCGACGGGCAGCGCGATCACCAGCGCGACGATCATCGACATCACAGCCAGGTGTGACGTCAGGCTGATGCGCTTGCCCAGCTCCTGGGTGACCGGCCGTCGCGTGACGAGCGAATGGCCGAGATCGCCGTGCGCGACACCGGCCAGCCACGCTCGATACTGCTCGAGGAACGGACGGTCGAGGCCCAGCTCCTGCCGAGCGCGCTCCAGCTGCTCGGGCGTGGGCGCCGCCGCGGCGTCGAGCTGCATGAGCACGGTGTCGCCGGGCAGGATGCGCACCAGGGAGAACACGGCGAACGACACCAGCCACAGCACCAGCAAGCCCTGGACGATCCGCCGCGCGATGTAGCTGCGCATCACCGACCCATGCGTCGTCCTACTGCGCGAACTTGTCGAACTTGCGGCTCGGCGCCTTGTCGGTCATCCAGGCCGTCTTGGCCTCGTACGAGCAGTAGCCCGGAAACCAGCAGTACGGGTTCGCGCCGGCGTAGACGTACGCTTGGGTGATGCGATAGTGCGGCGGCACGATCGTCGTGATGCGGTAGACGTTCGCGCGCAGATGATCCCAGATCGCGCGCTGCAGCGCCGGGCGCTTGTCGCCGGCATCTTGACGCCAGGTGGCGAGCAGATCGTCGAGCTTCGGATCGTTGATGCCGGCGCGGTTCACCGTCCTGGGATACGACGAGTGAAACCGCAGATAGGCCCAGTCCATGAAGCTGGGCCCCGCGCCGATGGGACTGGCGGCGGCGATGGCGTGTGTGAACGGCTGCGCGCCGCCGGCCTTGTTGATCCACGTCGAGGTCTCGAGCTGCTTGAGCTTCACGCGCACGCCCACGTCGCCCCAGAAGCGCGCGACGAGCTGCACGAACTCGTTGTACGTCCAGCCTTCGAACTCCGCCCACTCGAGCTCGGTCTCGAAGCCGGACGGAAACCCCGCGGCGGCCAGCAACTCCTTGGCCTTCTTCGGGTTGTATTGATAGTTCGGCCCGAGGTTCGCGTAGGAGTAGTCCGCGCGCTTGGTATAGCCGGCCAGGCCCCATGGGAACGGCCCGTACAGCGTCGCGTCGCCCCGATTGATCACCTCGGCGATGACGTCGCGGTTGATCGCCATCGACAGCGCCTGGCGCACGCGGACGTCGTTGAACGGCGGCTTGTCGAGGGCCATGCTGATTCCGTAATCGCCCCAGCCGAACGACGGCACGCGATAGAGCTGCAGATCGGGCACCGTCTTCATGAGCGCGTACAGCACGTCCAGCGTCGGCACGCGCATGAGGTCGATCTGCCGCGAGCGGAACAGCGCCGTGTCGGTGGCGCGGTCCTTCGTGAAGAACAGGCGCACGGCGTCGACGTAGGGCAGTGCGCGCCCGTCCTTGTCCTTGAGGTAGTAGTCGGGATTGCGCACGAGCAGCGCGCCTTCGCCCGGGGCGAACTCCTTCAGCATGAAGGCACCGGTCCCGATGGGGTTCTCCGCCAGCCCGCCGGGCGCCTCGACGGCCTCACGCGGCACGATCACCGGCGACAGCGAGTCGACGACGTTCAGGTAGAACTTCGGGTCCGGCATCGCGAGCTCGAACTTGACCGTGTACTTGTCGACGACCTGGATGCTCTTCACGAGCGCCGCGCGCGTGGCGTACTGGGTCTTGTCCTTCAGCAGCTCGTACGAGTACTTCACGTCGTCCGCAGTCATCTCGCGCCCGTTGACCGGCGGCCGGTTGTGGAAGCGCACCCCCTGGCGCAGCTTGAAGATCCACGTCGAGGGATTCACCATCTCCCAGCTCGTGGCCAGCGTCTTGCGGATCACCGGCGTGCGCTGGACCTCGGGGAAATACCAGGTCGCCTCCCATTCCGTGAGCGTGTCCCAGACGAGCGCAAGCTCGGGCCGGTAGCCGGCCATGGGATCGAATGCGCGCACGGTCGCGGGGAAGTGCAGCACGCCGCCGTAGCGCGGCGCCGGCGGCACCGGGGGCTGAGCGGGATAGCGCGTATCGAGCTCCTTGATGAACGCCGGCGCCGCGTACGCGAATGACGTCGCGTCGGACGCATCGGCCTTCGGCGCTTTTTCTTGCGCCGGTGTGGAGGAGCTCGCCAGCGCGAGCACGAGGGCGGCGACAGCCAGCGCGATCGGCCGGGACAGAGGCGTCTTCATCGCTCTGATCCTTTCTCTGCCGAACGGGACGGTCGAAGAAGAGGGCCCGATGCTACGGCCGAGCCCCCACACGGTCAACCCCCGACGCCGGTCGGTCGCCCGGTGAGCCCCGGCGTACACTCGGCCTCACGACGATGCTGGGACAGGGAGGCCGCTATGTCAGTCGCAATGACGCCGAAGGAGCGTGAGGCGTTCCTGGCCGATGTTCACGTGGGAATGCTGGCCGTCGCCGAGGAAGGGCGCGGGCCGCTGACCGTGCCGGTCTGGTATTTGTACGAGCCTGGAGGAGAGATCCGACTCGTCACCGGGCGCACGTCACGAAAGGCCCGGCTTCTCGAGCGCGCGCGGCGATTCAGCTTGTGCGCGCAGACCGAGACCCCTCCGTACAAATATGTCAGCGTCGAGGGACCGATCATCGCCATCGAGGCGGCGGAGCTGGAGCGCGATCGGCGCCCGCTCGCACGCCGATATCTCGGCGGGCAGAGGGGCGATCAATATATCGAACGCACACGATCCGAGCATGCCGACAACGTGCTCGTCCGCATGCGCCCCGAGCGGTGGCTGACTGTGGACTACGCGAAGGCACAGCGCGCCTGACGTCCGCCTGAACCTCCGAGCCATCCGAATCCCGGTCTCCCCCGTAGATGAGGGAGAAGGAGGAAGACGATGGGCGTCAGACATCCGCGTGTTCCAGTTCAGGCCTGCTCAGCTCGAGGTCACGCCCGGGACATTGGTCGCGTGGTCGAATCACGACGACATCACGCATACCGTGACGTCGGGCAGGCCGGACGCGCGCGATGGCCGTTTCCAGCAGCGCTTGGAAGGTAAAGGCAGCACGCTCACCGTCGATTTCAACGAACGTGGCGTCTATCCGTATTTCTGTGAGCGACACCCCTCGATGCGCGGTGAGATCCGCGTCAACTGAGCCAACCCAGGAGGGCAACACCCATGCGGAAGGTCACAGTGGTGAAGTCTGTCTGTGCTCTTGTCACCGTCGCGACGCTGGCGGCGGGCTGCATGAAATCTATGGCGGATCACAGGGCCGACCGCTCGGCCCAGGCCACATCCGCGACCCCGGCGGCGGCGCTGCGCACGACGCTCAACGCGCTTCTCGGCGAGCACGTGATCCTTGCCGCCGCCGCCACCGGTGCCGCGCTCGACGGGCGAGAGGCGGAGTTCAAGGCGGCGGCGGGTGCCCTGGACGCCAATTCGACCGACATCGCCAGGGCCATCGGGTCCGTCTACGGCGCGGATGCCGAGCAGGCGTTCCTGCCGCTGTGGCGCCGCCACATCGGGTTCGCCGTCGACTACGCCGTCGGTGTGGCCACCAAGGATCAGCCGAAGCAACAGAAGGCCGTCGCCGATCTGGTCGCCTATACGCAGGACTTCGGCGCGTTCCTCGAGTCGGCAAACCCCAATCTCCCGAAGTCGGTTGTCGCCGACCTGGTGAAGCACCATGTCGTGACGTTGAAAGAGGTGATCGACGCTCAGGCGTCGCGCGGCTATGCGCGGGCGTACACCGCTCAGCGTGCGGCCACGGCGCACATGGCGATGATCGCCGATCCGCTGACGAGCGCGATCGTGAAACAGTTCCCTGCGAAATTCAGCGGCAACCCCCAGGCGCCAGCGGCCAGTCTGCGCACCGTGCTGAACGTCGCGCTGCGAGAGCACGCCTACCTCGCCGGCGCCGCGACCAACGCCGCGCTCGGTGGGCGAAACGATGAGTTCAAGGCTGCCGCGGCCGCTCTCGACGGCAACTCCGTCGACGTGGCCAAGGCCATCGGTTCCGTTTACGGCGCCGATGCCGAGCAGGCCTTTCTGCCACTCTGGCGCCGCCACATCGGATTCTTCGTCGACTACACGCTCGGCGTCGCGGCCAAAGACCGGGGAAAGCAGGACATCGCGGTGAGCAACCTGATCGCGTATACCCAGGACTTCGGGGCCTTCCTCGAGTCAGCCAACCCGAGGCTGCCGAAGTCGGTCGTTGTCGACCTCGTCAAGCACCACGTGATCACTCTCAAGGAGGTGGTCGACGCTCAGGCGGCCAGGGACAACGCGAGAGCGTTTACGGCGGTGCGAACCGCGGCGGGCCACATGCAGATGATCGCCGACCCACTCGCAGAGACGATCGTGAAGCAGTTTCCCGACCGCTACCTGGCGACCGCGAAGTAAGGCCGGGGCAACGGCCCGTCTCACGGCAGACGCCCCGGCCACGCCGGGGCGTCTGTCACGAGCGGACCAACCCTTCATTCATATCCGGGGCAGAGGCGCGGCGGCTGTTGCCGCGGCATTCAGCGCGCGATCGCCGGCGAGATCCGCCGGGCGCAGCCACACGAACACGAGCGCTCCGAGAACCAGGGCGACCGTGACATGACCGAATGCCACGCCCCATCCGATGATGCTCGCACCGCCGAACAGATCGAGCGTCGCGCCGAGTACGAGCGGCCCGAGGAAACCGCCGGCGTAACCGAGTGTCGAGTGGACGGCCAGAGTCGCCCCACGCTGGCCCGGCGCGGCGCTGCCGGCGCTCCCTGCGGTGAGTGACGACGAGTCGGCCCAGATCAGCATCGCGTACAGAAGCACCAGCGCCGCTGCGCCCGCATACGGCAGCGCCGAAGAAAAGCCGATCAACGCGGCCAGCGCGGCGGACATGATCATTGCGCCGAGGATGAAGCGGCGGCGGCCGAATCGAATGGCGAGCTCATTGCCCCAGATGCTCGCCCAGACGCCGACGAGGCCCATCACGCTCGCCACGGTGGCGGGCGCCAGCGGAATCCACGCGGTGGTTTTCTGCGCGGCCACGAACGTGAGGAACGTCACCACCCAGCCGCGGAGGGCGGACATCTCCCAGGTATGCACGCAATACGCGATCGAGTACGCGAGCGCCGATCGATTGCGGAGGATCGGGCGGAAATCGAGCAATGCGCGGCGCGGGCCGGCCGCGGCGCTGACGGGTCGGCTCGGCAAGCCGACGAGCACGAGCACGAACGCCAGCACGGCGCCGAGCGCGCCGGGCACCAGCGCCCACTGCCAGCCGAGCCACGCACTCACGGCGCCGGCGACGCCGAAGGACAGCGCCCCACTCACGCCGACCGCGGCCGCGTGTGCGGCGACGGCCCTCGATTGCTGCTGGCCTTCTGCCAGGTCGCTCAACGCCTTCAGCCCCGGCATGTAGCTCCCCGCCCATCCGGCGCCCATCAGCGCCCGAAAGGCCAGCGCCGACCAGAACCCGCTTGCGATCCACGCAAACCCGGCGAAGGCGACGGCGGTCAGCGCGACGGAGCCGAGATACACGCGCTTGGCGTCGACCCGATCGGTGAGCGACGAGAGCAAAGGCACCGCGAGCGTGTAGGCGGCATAGTAGATGCCGCTGATCCAACCTGCCTCGGTGTTCGTGAGAGCCCACACCGATATCAGTGTCGGCAGCACGGCGGCCACGCTGAACGCGCCGATCTGGGCGCACGCCTGTGCCGCACACATCGCGACGACGCCGCGCGACAGCGTCATCTGCGCCCCATCTTCATGTCTTCACCCAGCAGCCGCTCGACGATGACGCAGTCTCGCCACTCGCCGTCGAGCTTGCCGTGACGCTCGTAGACGCCGACGACCCGAAATCCGCACCGCTCGTGCAAGGCGAGGCTGGCGGTGTTCTCCGGAAAGATCCGCGACACGATCTTCCAGAATCCCCGCTGCGCGTACGCGCCGCAGAGCGCGTCGAGCACCACGCGACCGGCTCCCTTGCCCCGCGCCGAGCGCGCCACGTAGACCGAATGCTCGGCGACGCCGGCGTATGCCGGCCGAGCTCGATAGAGACCGGCGCCCGCCCAGGCGACGACGCGGCCATCGAGCTCCGCAACGATGGTCGGAAACCGGTCCCCCTTGTCGCGCAGCTGCGCGGCGATCTGCTCCACAGTCCGCGGCTCAGTCTCGAAGGTGGCGATCCGGTCGGCGATCCCTTCGTTGTAGATGGCGGCGATGACGGCAGCGTCGTCGGGCGTCGCGAGTCGGGTCGAGAGCTCAGGTCGAGCCACGAGTCGATCGTGCTACGGCATGCGAGCGGCCGGAGCGGGAGCAGCGTGCTCGGCGACCGAGATCGCGGCCGCCCTCTGGCGCTCGTACCACCGCGACATCAGCTCCATCGCAAGCCAGGCGGCCGAGCAGCCGACCAGCAGCGCTACGCGTCCCGGCACCCAGCCCCATCGGTCCACGATCCAGGCGAACACCGTCGGGGCGGCGGCATTCACCACCAGCACCGGCGTCGCGATCAGGCCGAGCACGGCGCCGTATCCCCTGACGCCGAAGAGCGCGAGCGGAACCGCGCCGCGGACGATCGTGATCACGCCCTGCGACGCGCCCATGAGAAGCGTGAACGCGACAACCAGCGGCAGGTTGCTCGTGCCGACCAACAGCAGCGCCAGCGCGGGCGGCAGGATTCCGATGGCAATACGACCGACGGTGATCGCGCGCAGGTTTCGCGCGAAGGCAATCTCCACCACCCGCCCGCCGAACTGCGCCACGCCCTTCAGCGAGGCGACCCAGACCGCGGCTGCCGTCGCCAGACCCGCCGCCTCCAGCAACGGAACGAGCTGCACCGACACGACTCCGAACACGAACCCGTTCAGCGACATGATCAGCGCGAACAGCGCGATGGCGATCGACCGCGTACTGCCCTCCAGCGGAGGTCCGTCTGCCGACGCGACGGGGCCGACGCTCGGTTCAGCATGTGCGTCCGACTCGCGTCGCGCGAGACCGAGCCAGTGCAGCGGCAGGCAGACGACCAGGTTGATGACCGCGAAGACGGCGAGCGTTTGCCGCCAGCCCAGGTGTTCTTCGAGCGCGTGCCCGACCACCCAGAAGACCGACGAGGCGAAAGCGCCGAACAGCGTCAGGTACGAGATTGCCTTGCGCCCGCGCGAGGGCGCGACCTGCACGAGCGCGGCGAACGCCGCGTCGTACAGGCACAGCCGCATCCCGACGCCGAGGAACGCCCAGACCGCCAGATACAGCGCTTCGCTGTGGACGTGCGACAGCGCGAAGAGACCTGCCGAGACCAGCACCGTGCCGAGCGTCATCACGGCGCGCCCACCATGACGGTCGATCGCGCGACCGACGGTGTTCGAGACGAGGCCCATCGCCAGCAGCGCCACCGTGAAGCCGAGGAAGACGAAGCCGCGGCTCCAGCCGGTGTCCCGAGTGATGGGCGCCGCGAGGACGCCGAGGCAGTAGTAGCTCGTCCCCCAGGCGGTGATCTGCGTGATGCCCAGCGCGAGAACTGCGCCCACCATCGGGTCGCTGAGGCGGGTGCGCCATCCGGCGCGCCGGTTTCCGTGTGGTGCCGTGCTCACGATGCTAAGCGGTCACCGCCGCGGCTTTCGCCCTCTCACGAACGCGCTGATGAATTTCCCGTCGATCGAGGCGATCGCCTCGGCGCTGAGCCCGGCGCCCGCGAGATACTCCCGCGCGCTCTCGGCCGTGTAGATCCGCGTCGGCTCCACGTCGACCTCTTCGAACCCGGCCTTCGCGAGCTTGGCGCGATAGTCGGACTCCTCCAGCGCGCCGGCGACGCACCCGATCCACAGCTCGACGCTGCGGCGGATCTCCGACGCCACCTCGCCGCGCACGACCACGTCGGAGACGGCGAACCGCCCGCCGGGCTTCAAGACGCGAAACGCCTCGGCCAGCACCGCATCCTTGTCAGCGGACAAGTTGATGACGCAGTTCGAGATGATGACGTCCACGGAATCGGCGGGCAGCGGGATGTGCTCGATCTCGCCCTTAAGGAATTCGACGTTCGTGAGGCCGGCCTTCCGCTGGTTCTCGCGGGCGAGCGCCAGCATCTCATCCGTCATGTCCAGTCCGTACGCCTTCCCCGTGGGGCCGACTCGGCGAGCGGAGAGCAGGACGTCGATTCCGCCGCCCGAGCCGAGGTCGAGGACGATCTCTCCGGGCTTCAGCTCGGCCAGTGCCGTCGGATTGCCGCAGCCCAGCGACGCGGCGACGGCCTCGCGTGGAAGATCCGCCGTTTCGGCGCCGCCATAGAGGTTGGACGTAATCGGATCGCCGCCGTTCTGCGAGTCGCTGCGACAGCAGGACGTCTCGCCGGTGGCGACACGCAGTGCCGCCTGTCCATACTTCTGCTTCACGAGCTCGCGCACGCCTTCGTCGCTCATGTGGTGCCCCCGCAGCACGAGCTCGCGCCGACCACGGCCAGGCTCGGCTTCGCCCGCACCTCAGCGTCGCCCTCGAGGTCGTAGTTGAGGTGGTACACCTCCCACTCGACGCCGTCAGGATCTTTCACCCAGAACTTGTCCTGGTTGGCGTGGCAGCAGTTGACTCCCATCTCTTGCATGACCGGCAGGCCAGCCGCCTTGACGCGGGCAAGCTGCGACATCACGGTCTCGACGGAATCGACCTGGACGCCGACGTGATCGATGGTGCCGGCGCCGATCGGGCCACCGGTGGACAGGGCGAGGTTGACCGGTGCCCACTCGGGCAGGAACTTGACGTAGCCGTGCTTCACCTTCACAGGGTCGCCACCCAGGAACTTCTCGTAGAACTCCCGGCTCTTGGAGAGATCCGACACGTGCATGTGGAGATGGACCTTTGCGCTCATGCGCCCCCCTAACAGCACGCGGTGAGCAGGCGCACCAACGCGGTGACTCGCTCCCGCTGCACGGAATAGTAGATGTACCGCTCTTCCTTGCGGCTCTCGAGCAGGCCGGCCCTGCGAAGGATGTCGAGGTGATGGGACAGCGTCGGCCCCGGGATCTCCACCGCCTCCTGGATCTCGCCGACCGATAGCTCGCCCCCGGACTTCACCAGCAGGAAGAAGATCTGCAGGCGGCTGAGATGGGCAAGTGCCTTGAACGCCTCGACGTGCGTCTCATCGGCCGACAGCTGCGCCAGCGGCAACCGAGTGATCGTCTTCATGGTTCGAAGTTTATGGAAGTATCAAATCGTTGTCAAGACCCCGGGGCGTGGTGGTAGCGCCGCGGTCAGGGCGCGCTGCGACGACCGGAGTCGGTCGTCTTCGAATGCGGCATGACGACCGTTGAAGCCACCTCCGGCAGCGTCGGAACGAGCCACCGAAAGAGCCCGGTCGCCGCCGCCGCTCCAAGCAGCTGCGCGATGATGAAGGCCGGAGCATCGGCGGGGCGGATGCCTGCGAACGTGTCCGTGGCGGAGCGGGCGAGCGTAACCGCGGGGTTGGCAAACGACGTCGAGGCGGTGAACCAGTAGGCGGCGGTGATGTACGAGGCGACGGCGAACGGCACCGCGGACGATCGCAGGCGAGCACAGCCCCAGATCACCGCGAGCAGCCCGAAGGTCGCCACGAACTCGCTGAAGGCTTGCGCGGCCCCCGAGCGCGCGTGGCGGGATGCGAAGAAGACCGGCGCCTCGAACATCAGATGCGCCGCGGCGACGCCGACAAATGCTCCACTCACCTGCGCCCCGAGGTAGAGCGGAACCTCATTCCACGGCAGGCCGCCCTGCGAGGCATCGGCGAGCGTGACCGCCGGATTGAAATGAGCACCCGAGATCGGACCGAACGTGAGAATCAGGGCAACGAGCGCGGCACCGGTGGCCATCGTATTGGCGAGAAGCGCCACGGCCACGTTTCCACCCGCCAGCCGTTCGCCCATGATCCCGGAGCCGACGACCGCCGCCAGCAAGAGACACGTCCCGACGGCCTCGGCCGTCACGCGCCGGGCGATCGTTCGTTGCACGTCCGTTGCGTCTCGCATCAAATCATTTGACGTCGCCGCGCCCAGCCGCACACTACACGCGGAGGCGGGCATGAACAAGCAACGAGTGCTGTTCCTCTGTACGCACAATTCGGCCCGCAGCCAGATGGCGGAAGGCTTTCTGCGGTCGCTGGCAGGCGATCGGTTCGAGGTCGCCAGCGCGGGCACGCAAGCCACGCGCGTTCACCCGCTCGCGATACGAGCCATGGCCGAAGTCGGCATCGACCTCGGGCCGCACACGTCCAAGGTTGTCGACGAATTCGTGGAGCAGCCGTGGGACTACGTGATCACCGTGTGTGATGCCGCCAATGAGGCGTGCCCGGTGTTTCCCAAGAAGGCGAACCGGCTGCACTGGAGCTTCGAGGATCCCTCCCAGGCCACCGGGAGCGACGATGTGCGACTCAACGTCTTCCGGCGAGTGCGGGACCAGATCAAGCGCCGCATCGCCGAGTGGATCAGAACCCCCTAATCCCCGGCCGCCTCCCGAGGCGGACACTCAGTCAAGCGGCCCGTCTTTTGCTCTACCCTCCTGGCAGGCATGGAACTCCGAGTCGCCGTCGTGTGCAGTGCGGTCGTCGCTGGGCTGCTCCTCATCGCCGGCTGAGAGTCTTCAAGGGTTATGAACCCAAGACTTCGAGCCGCGGTGGCGCAGGCGCGACGTGTTTGCGGCGCCGTATGGGTGTTCGTGGTTACTCATTCATGGCGACGACGGTCGCGTACTAGGGCCGCGCCGAATCTCTTGCGCCGGCTCTATGTCTTTGGGGCGGTCGATCGGTCAACCTATCAGCGCGAGATCAGCCGTCTCGGTCGCGGGCTGAAGGCATGGCGGAAGCGTCGGTAGCCGACTCCTGCCCGCCCACGCACATCGGCCTCTGTTTTTGATCCGCGTCTGGTGCTATGTTCAGCGGGCGCCACCGCGGGGGAACGAATGCCGGACCGGAGTGCCTTGGTGGCGATCCTGCTCGGAGAGCGTCCGCTGTGCGCGGACTGCATCGCCGAGAAATCGGGCGTCGACCGCAGCGAGGTCGAGCCGTTACTCACCCGCATCGGCGTGACGGTCGCGCTGAGCCGCGTCGTCGGCACGTGCCCGGCCTGCAACCGGATCGAGCGGGTGTACGCCGCGTTCGGCCCTAAGTAACGCGCGTCAACCTTCGAGCGCGCTGGCGCTCGCGACGATGATCTTCGTTCCGTCGGCCTTCTCGCAGAAGACCGTGACATCGGCTCGAGTCTGGCCACGCTCGACGCGACGGCCCGTGATGATCCCTCGTGTGGTGAACGGCTCGTTCGGCCACAACACGTTGGTGAACTTCGCGTCGAGGCGGCCACCCAGGTAGAAACCGCGGCCGAAGTGCCGGGTCAAGAGCTCGGTGACGCACGAGAGCGTCATGCGGCCGCCGATCACCGTGTCCCCGAACCCGAGCTCCTTCGAGGCGGCCTTGTCGTTGTGATAGTTCCGGCTGCGATAGAAGAACTCGTTGCACATCGCCTCGGTGAACGTCTTGCGGAGCTCGATCGACAGCGGCTCCCCGGCTGGCTCGTCGGCTCGCCGCGCGCCTTCCTTGCTCGCCGGATCTCGCAACGTGACCTCACCAGTAGTCTGCTCCGCCAGGAAGCTCTGGTGATGCACGCTGCGCGCGATCAGGCCTCCGGACTTGTCCCGCACCCACATCTCCTGCGCCACGACCTCGCGATCGCGCCTTCGGTAGCGGTCGGCCACGCGCGCGGTGCAGCGCAGCAGCTGTCCGACGCGCGTCGGCGCGTAGATCTCCCACTCTTGACGCCGCCACAGGTTGCCGAAGAGGTTGTCGAGGTACCAGCCCTTGAACTCGCTGTCCACCTGCTGGTAGACGATCGCCGGAGCCACCGGTCCACCGAACGGCGAGGCGGTCGTGTACCACGGATTCGGCTCGTCGAGGCCCTTCACGTAGTGTTGGACCATCTCGTCCGTCACCGTGAGCTCGAGCGCGCCGAGATCTTTGCCCGGGTACACGTCGGTCGTGATCATGCGTGTGATCCTCCGTGGTCAGGATCCCGAGTATGCCATCGGCGGGCCTCGGCGACACACGCGGGGCTGTCAACGCGTGCCGCGGGTAGAATACCCAGCATTCCGAATGGCAGGGAGGATCGTGACGATGCGCGAGGTCATCCGAGGCTCCATCGCATCCTACGTGCTCGTGGCTGGAGCAGCCGCCGCGCTATCCGCGCTGGCGACCTGGCAGGGCACGGTGCTCGTGACGCCCTCGGCCGCGCAACCGGCGCCCGCCGGCGTTCAGCAGATCGTCTCGCAACCGCTCGCGGACGTACCGGGACGAGAAGTCCGCATGCTTGTCGTCGAGCGCGCGCCGGGGACGGCCAGCGCGCCACATCGCCATCCCGGCCACCATACGTTCGGCTACGTGCTCGAGGGCACCTACGAGTTCGCGATCGACCGCGGCGAGCCGCGCCTTCTCAAGGCCGGCGACACATTCTATGAGCCGCCGACCGCCGTGCATTCGACGTCGCGCAACCCGAGCACGGACCAGCGCGTGAAGCTTCTCGTGTTCATGGTCGCGGACCAGAAGAATCCGACCACCGTCCCCGAATAGAGGAACGCCACGATGGCGATCATCGATTCGCAAGTTCACGTGTATGAGGCGAACACCCCCAAACGGCCGTGGCACACCGTCCCGAACTGGCCCGCTCACGTCACCGGTGACGAGATGGTGGCGGCGATGGACAGAGTCGGCGTCGACGGCGCGATCTTCATCTCCGCCTTCTTCATGTACCGCTACGACGGGAGCTACGCGGTGGAAGTGCAACGCGCGCATCCGGGCCGGTTCGCGCTCGTCAAGCCCGTCGATCCGGATAATCCCGAAGTCGCCGATGTCATCGCCGATTGGAAGAAGACGCCGGGCACCGTTGGCATCCGGATCATGATGACGAAAGAAGCGGGGCGCGATCCGAAGCACCCCGGGCTCGATCGGATCTTGCGCGCGGCCGTCCGGCATGATTTCCCCGTGAACATGCTGTGCTGGGGCAACGTGGACGCAGGCGCGGCGCTCATCGACCGCCACCCCGACACGCGGTTTATCATCGATCATCTGGCCATCATGCAGCCGCGAACGCGGGCCGACCTCGGGCCGCAGCCCTGGGCCGATCTGCCGAAGGTGCTGGATCTCGCCAAGCGCCGGAACGCGGTGATCAAGGTCAGCGGAGCCTGCACGCTGTCCCGGGAACCGTATCCTTTCCCCGACATCTGGGACCCGCTCAGACGCGTGTTCGACGCCTGGGGTTTCGAACGCTGTCTCTGGGGCACGGACTGGACTCGCGCCTTCGCGGTCGTCAATTATGAGCAAGCCGTCGAGCCCTTCCGCCGGACCGATCGGCTGAGCGACAGTGAACGCGCAATGCTGATGGGCGGCGCCTGCGCCAAGGCGTACGGCTGGACGCCGAAGAAAGGCTAGGAGGCGAACGATGGCCACGGCGCTCGAGGGAATCCGGGTCCTCGATCTTTCGTTTTACGAGGCGGGGCCGAGCTGCGCGGAGGCGCTGGCGTGGCTGGGGGCCGAGGTCATCAAGATCGAGTCGCCGGCGGGTGAGCCGGCACGCTACACGTTCAGCGAGAAGCCCGGGGTGGACTCGGTCTTCTTCTGTCTCATGAACCTGAACAAGAAGAGCGTGACGCTCAACCTCAAGTCGCCGCGCGGCCGCGAGATGTTCCAGGCGCTGGTGAAGACGGCGGACGTGGTGATCGAGAACCTCGGCCCCGGTGCGATGGAGCGTCTCGGGCTTGGCCACGACGCCCTCTCGAAGATCAACCCGCGCATCATCACCGCGTCCGTCAAAGGATTCGGCAGCGAGGGGCCGTACGCAAATTACAAGAGCTTCGAGATGATCGCCCAGGCGATGGGTGGCGTGATGAGCCTCACCGGATCGCCCGACGGGCCGCCGATGCGGATCGAGTCGGGCATCGGTGATACGGCGACCGGTCTCCACGCGGCGATCGGCATCCTGGGGGCGATCATCCAGCGCGGCGTGACGGGCGTCGGACAGCGCGTCGAAGTCGCGCAGCAGGACGTCGTGGTGAACCTGACGCGCATCCATTTCCGCGACCACTATCTCGGGGTGTCGCCGATCCCGCGCAAAGGGAACCGCTCACCCAACGCCGCGCCCTCGAATCTCTATCGCTGCAGTCCATTCGGTCCGAACGACTACGTCTTCATCCACGTCGCCAATCCGGAGATGTGGAAGGGGCTGATCAGCGTCATCGAAGATCCGCAGCTCAAGGATCCGCGCCTGACCGACCGCGCGGAGCGCATGAAGCGGCGCGACGAGCTGGAGGCGATCGTCGAGGGCTGGACGTCGAAGCGGGACAAGCACGAGGTGATGGCGCTGCTCGGCGCCGCCGGCGTCCCCTGCGGCGCCGTTCTCGACTCCGACGAGGTGATGGCGAACGAGCATCTGCGCGGCCGCGGCATGATCGTCGACGTCGAGCATCCGACGCGCGGGCGCATGCCGACGCCGGCCAGCCCGATCCGCCTCTCGGCGTCGTCAACGGAGGTGACGCGCGCTCCGCTGCTCGGCGAGCACAACGCCGAAGTACTCGGCAAGGTGTGCGGGTTGGACGCGGAGGAGCTCGCGAAGCTGAAGGCGGAGGGGGTTATTTAGCAGCTACGCGACGTCGGGAACCTGCTCCTGCAACAGCGGCGATCGCGAGCGATGCACCGTGCCTGCGCGCAAGGCGAGCACGGGCCTGAGCCGCTTGGCGGTCTTGATGCGCACGCCCAGGCTGTCCTGCAGCGTCCAGTCGTCCTCGTCGATGGCGAGGACGGACACGTCCGCGGCACGTCCCCGCGCCAGCGAGCCCAGCTCGTCGGTCAACCCAAGCATCGTCGCCGCGTTGACCGTCACCATGCGGATGACGTCCGTGAGTCCGACGCCCAGCGCGATGAGCTCGTTCATCACCTGGACGAGTGAGAACGCACCGGTGCCCCCGATCGTCGTCACCTCTCCCTGCTCGCCTCCGAACGCGCCCGCGCCCCAGACACGGCTCTCGTCCCGACGGCGGATCGTGTAGCCGTGGATGTCCCCCCCGATGGTGAACGGCATGACACCGGCATCGAGGGCGATCCTCGCGGCGTTGAAGCTCATGTGGCCGCCGCGGCCGATGTCGATACGCACGCCACGGGCCATCGCCTCGAAGATCAGCGGATGCACCTTGCCCTCGCGCGACACGAACGCGCCGGGGTGCTTCGTGAACGGATGCGCGAGAATGTCACCGGGGTCGAGGAGCGGCAACGCGTCATCGAGAACGCTGTCGGGATCGATCGCCGTCCCGTTCTCCTCCGCCCAGAGGCGGCCCAGGTGCACGTAGACCGGCACCTGCGTGGCGCGCGATGCCTCCTTCCCCAGGCGCAATGTCTCGATGCCCCACCGCGAGTAGCCGCCGACCTCCGCGTGGCACTTGATGCCCTTGACGAAGTCTCGATTCTTCTCGATGGCGTTGATCGTTTCCTTCACGTTGATGCCGTGCGGCCCATACAGGCCGACGTGACGATGTCCGAGGAGACCGCCCACGAGATAGTTCGAGACGAAGGCGTAGACGCGCGTGGCGGCCTGGTCCTTGATGAATTTTCGGAAGCCCTGGATGGTGAGCGGGGCGGCGCCGCCCTGATCGACGACGGCGGTCACGCCCGAGCGAACGCCGACCTCATCCGGGTTCATCCCGAAGTCCCCGGTGACGTGCTGGTAGATGTGGCTATGCGTGTCGATCATGCCGGGGATGACGAGCCGGTTCCGCGCGTCTATCGTGCGGGCGGCCGTGCCCGCGATCCGCGGCGCCACCTGCGCAATCGTCCCGTCTTTCACGGCGACGTCGCGGACACCATCGATTCCTTGCGCGGGATCGAGCACGCGGCCGCCGCGGACGATCAGGTCGAGCTTCGCCATGGGACCTCCATCATAGTCTTGCACGGCGCTCTACGGGCTGCGCCTCGCTGGGGTAGTATTGCGGCGGTCGATTACCCTCGGAGGGACTGCACCCATGCGGAGAGCCACGATCCTGTTCGCGGCCGGCTTGTGCGCCGCGGTTCTCATCAACCTGCCGGCGATGGGGCAAGCGCCGGCCGAACTCACGCTGACCCGCATCGACTGCGGCACCGGCGCCACGCCGGTGGACGTGGGCCAGCGCTTCAGCGACACGTTCGCCTACAAGGACCTCAAGCTGACGTTCACGTACAGCTGCTACCTGGTCAAGCACGGCGACGACTACATGGTGTGGGATACCGGCTTCGCGCCCGGAACGAATCCCAACGCGCCGAAAGTCGGCATCGTGGATCGCCTGAAGGAGCTGAAGGTCACGCCCGATCAGGTCAAGTACGTCGGCATCAGCCACTTTCACGCCGACCATACCGGACAGCTCGCACCGTTCACGAACGCGACGCTGTTCATCGGCAAGGGCGACTGGGACCAGATCACGTCGCCGACGCCGATGCAGGGCGCCAATGCCGCGGGTTTCAAGAGCTGGATCGATGAAAAGAGGAAAGTCGAGCCGCTGACCGGCGACAAGGACGTGTTCAGCGACGGCAGCGTGATCGTTCTCAGGACGCTGGGTCACACGCCGGGCCACAGCTCCCTGCTGGTCAGGCTGAAGGAGATGGGCCCCGTGCTGCTGACCGGCGACGCGGTCCACTTCCGCGAGAATTACGAGAGTAACGGCGTGCCGGCGTTCAATTTCGACCGTGCCGCGACGATCGCCTCGATCGAGAGGATGAAGGGGATCGTCGGGAACGTGAAGGGGACCGTCATCATCCAGCACGACATGCGCGACATCGCCAAGCTGCCGGCGTTCCCGGCGGCCGCGAAGTAGGAGGAGCTCATGACGCGCGCGTACAACGTGGTCGACGCCGACGGTCACATCCTCGAGCCCCTCGATCTGTGGGACAGGTACATCGATCCGGAATTCCGCGAGCGCCGGCCGCGGTTCGTGATCGACGAGAACGGGAAGGAACGCCTGAGCGTCGAAGGCAAGCTGCTCGGCAATCCTCGAGGGATCGGCAGCCTGGGCTCCGTCGGCGCCCGGCAGGGGATCGTCAAGCCCAACACCCTGAAATACGCCGAAGGGCGCAAAGGCGGGTTCGACCCTCACGCGCGCATCGTCGACATGGACGCCGACGGCATCGACGCCGCCTTCCTCTATCCGAGCCTCGGCCTGTTCGCCGGCGCCGTGGAGGACCCGGCGCTGGCCGCCGCGATGTGCCGGGCCTACAACCGCTGGCTCGCCGACTACAGCGCGCCGTATCCCGAGCGGCTGTTCGGAGTCGCGATGCTGCCGATGCAGTCGGTCGATCTGGCGATCGACGAGATGCGCTACGCGCGCGAGAAGCTCGGAATGCGCGGCGGGTTCCTGCGGCCCAATCCGTACCACGGCAAGAAGACGATCAACGACCCGATGTACGAGCCGTTCTGGGCCATGGCCGAGGACCTCGACTTCTGCGTCGGCTTTCACGAGGGATCGACGAACGCGATGCCGACCGCCGGCGCCGACCGCTTCGAGGACGACCGCGCGGCGCGCCACATGGTTTCGCACACGGTGGAGATGATGCTGGCCGCGCTGAGCGTGATCTGGGGCGGTGTCGTCGACCGTCATCCGCGCTTGCGCGTCGGGTTTCTCGAGTCGGGCGGCGGTTGGATCGCACCGTGGCTCGACCGCATGGACCGACACTTCGACGACCAGGGCTTCAACCAGACCGCGCCCAAGACGCGGCCGAGCGAGCTCTTCCAGCGCAATTGCTGGATCTCGTTCGAACCGGTCGAAAACAGCATCGCGGTGCTGGCGGAGTACATCGGGCCGCACAAGATCATGTGGGCCACCGACTATCCGCACTCGGACGGCTTCTTCCCGGGCGCGCCGCAGATGCTGCGCGAGCGTCTCGGCTCGCTGTCAGCGGAGGCCAAGCACCAGGTGCTCGCCGGCGGCGCCCTCGGCTTCTACGGCATGAGCTGAGCGGGAAGCGTAACCCTGAGCGATCAACTATCGAGCGCGGCCACCGCCTCGATCTCGATCAGCGCGTCCGGGATCGCCAGATTCGAGATCTGCACCAGCGTGCTCGCGGGTGGGTTGGGCCCGAAGAACTCGGAGCGCACCTCGCCGTACGCCTCGCGATAGCGCACGTCGGTGACGAAGACGGTGACCTTGACGACATCGTCCATCTTGCCGCCGCCGGCCTCGACGATCATCTTGATCTGCTCGAAGATGCGGCGTGTTTGCGCCTTGATGTCGCCCTTGCCCACGAGATTGCCGTCCTTGTCGTAGGGTAACTGGCCCGCCACGTAGATGGTGTTGCCCACGCGCCAGCCGAGCGTGTAGCGCGGCCGCTGGTCCTTCATGCCCGGCGGAGCGATCGGGATGCGTGCCATGACGAGTCCTCCATTTCTCGAGCGAGCGGCCTCGCGCTCCTGGCGCGGGCCGCGATAGTATGTGCCCGTTCCATCTCCTCCGGGAGGGATTACCTATACGTCAGCTTTCCCTGAGACATGACGCTGCCCACGTTCGAGACTGAGCGGCTGACGCTGCGGCCCATCACCGAGCACGACGCCGAAGGCCTGCACGAGGCGTACGGCGATGCCGTCGCCATGCGGCACTGGGATCTGCCTGCATCGCGGGATGTGTCGCAGACCGCTCAGCGGATCCGCGAATCCGCTGAAGCCGACCCACGCTGGCATGGCCTCTGGGCGATCCAGACTCGCGCGGGCCGGTTCGTCGGCGCGATCAACTATCACGCGCACAACGAACAGTCACGGCGGCTCGCGCTCGGGTGGATCGTGGTGCCGTCGTGCTGGCGCCAGGGTCTCATGACGGAGGCGGCGCCGCCCGTGATCTCGCACTGCTTCGGGCATCTGAACGTGCATCGGATCGAAGCACGGATCGAGCCGGACAATCTATCGTCACGGCGGCTGGCGGCGAAGCTCGGCTTCACCGAAGAGGGCACGCTGCGCGACTGGGTCTGCGTCGCGGGCGAGCTCCGCAGCGTCGTGATGTACCGCCTGCTGCGCACCGAATGGGGGCGACCATGCTGATCGTCGACGCGCAGATTCATCTCTGGAATGCGGGCAACCCGACCAGCCCGTGGCACCGGCAGATCCCCGCCTATCTCAAAGACGATGCCCTGAAGGAGATGGACGCCGGCGGCGTCCATGCTGCCATCCTCACGCCGCACACGCCGTGGGATCCGAATGCGAACGAGCTCTGCATCGAGGCGGCGCGCGCACATCCCGACCGGTTCGCGATCCTCGGCAACTTTCCCCTGAACGAGCCCGAGAGCCGCGGACTGGTCGACACGTGGAAACAGCGCCCGGGAATGCTCGGATGCCGCTTCACCTTCATCGGGCCGGAACAGAGCAAATGGCCGACGGACGGCACCGTGGACTGGCTGTGGCCGGCCGCGGAGCGGGCCGGCCTGCCGATCGCGATGATGGCGGCGAACTTTCTGCCGAAGGTCGCCGAGGTCGCGCAGCGGCACCCGAATCTCAAACTGATCCTCGATCACCTCGGTCGCCCGAGGGGGGACGCGCCGCCGAGCGAGCGGTGGGCGAATCTCGGAGAGGTGCTCGCGCTCGCGAAATATCCCAACGTCGCCATGAAGGCGACCGGCGCACCGAGCTACTCCGATCAGCCCTACCCGTTCCGCGACATCCACGACAACCTGCACCGGCTCTACGACGCCTTCGGCCCCGCGCGCTGGTTCTGGGGCACCGACATCACGCGCATGCCGTGCTCGTGGCGTCAGTGCGTGACGCTCTTCACGGAAGAGCTGCCCTGGCTCAAAGGCCGCGACCTCGAGCTGGTCATGGGCCGGGCTGTCTGTGACTGGCTCGGATGGAAGCGTTAGGAGATCCACCATGAGACCCAACAAGCTGCGCGCGCTCTTGAAGTCCAACAAGCCCACGCTGTCCACCCACATTCACACGACGTGGCCGTCCGTCGTGGAAGCCATCGGACATACGGGTCTCTACGACTACGTCGAGTTCGTGGGCGAGTACGGCCCCTTCGATCTCCATGACCTCGACAACCTCGCGCGCGCCGCGGACATCTACAACATGTCGATGCAGCTCAAGGTCGACCAGGAGCCGCGCGGCTTCCTCGCGCAACGCGCGATCGGCTCCGGCTTCCACAGCATCCTGTTCGCCGACTGTCGCTCCGCCGCCGACGTGCAGGAGTGCGTGCGCATCGTGCGCGCGGAGACGCCGGAGGACCAAGGCACCTACGGCGTGGCCACCCGTCGGTTCACGTACATGGGGTATGGCGGCACGAAGGAGTACGTCCAGGCGCTGCGTGACATCGTCGTGGCCATCATGATCGAGAAACCCGGGACGGTCGACACGCTCGAGGACGTTCTGTCGGTGAAAGGTGTCGACATGGTGCAGTGGGGCGGCTCCGACTACTCGATGGGCATCGGACGCGCCGGCGAGCGCTACTCGCCGGAGCTACGCGTGGTGGAGCGCCGCGTGTTCGAAACGGCGATCAAGATGGGGGTGCCGCCCCGCGCCGAGATCGCCACCGCGGATCAGGCGAAGTACTTCCTCGACATGGGCGTCCGGCACTTCTCTGTCGGCACCGACATCACCGTCCTGCACCAGTGGTGGAAGTCCCAGGGTGAGGACATGCGCAAAGCGCTCGGCGACTGATTCGGAGTAGGCTCCCCTGCAGGGACGCCGCGATCTCAGCCAGGCTTGGCGTCGGCGCCTCGATCTTTCGGGTGCGGCCCGGCGGGCATCTCGCGGGCTCGAAGGAAGAGCCCGACCGACACGAATACGGTGACGCAGGCCGTGATGATGGCTAGGGACCTGCCGCGCCACAATCTGACGAACCAGCGGTTGATGTCGTCGAAGAGCACCGCCGCCTCGCCACCGAAGCGCCGCAGATCGCGCTGGTACATCTTGGTGCTCGCCAGCGGGATCTTGTAGGCCTTGCCGTCCACGATCACGATCTGGACGTTCTCATCGGCGTCGCCGTCGTCGGCGTTCACGTAGATCAGCAGGGCACCGAGCAGACCAACGACGGCCAAGGCGACGGAGCACATCATGAGGCGCCTTCCCGTCGTCAACGCAGCACGCGCTCGGAGGCTAGAGCGCGCCCTCGGCCTTCAACGCGGCCACGGCCTGCGCGCTCAAACCGAGCCAGTCGCTCAGGACTTGCTCCGTGTGCTCCCCCAGCATAGGAGACGCCGTGACGCGTGTCGGTCGACCATCGACACGCACGGGCCAGCCCGGCATCTTGAAGGGCCGATGCACGGGATGAACCATGGTCTGCATGATGCCGCGCTGCTCGAACGTGACGTCCTTGTTGAGCTCGTCGGTGTCCAGCACCGCGCCGGCGGGAATGCCGGCCTCGCCCAGTAGCTTCATCGCGTCGAGCTTGTTGTTCTTCCGGGTCCACCCCGAGATGACTGCATCCACCTCGTCCTCTCGCGCGAGACGGTCGGCAGGAGTGAGATAACGCGCATCGCCGATCAAGTCGTCCCGACCGATCAGCTTCAGCAGGCGATCCCAGTGCTCGGGGTTCGCTCGGCTCGTCATGATGTAGACGTAGTCGTTCGGCCCGCCGGGCGCGCACGGATAGAGTCCCATCGGCGCGTTGTTGACGCCCGGCACCTTGCTCCCGCCGCGTTCCGCCGCCTTGCCCGTGAAGCCCTGGGTCGCGAAGTTGATCCGCATGTAGTGCAGGATCGCGTCCTGCATGGCGACTTGCAGCCGATGTCCGTGGCCCGTCTCCCGCCGTCGGTACAGCGCGCTGACGATGGTGATGGCCATCAGCATGCCCGTGCCGGTGTCTCCGAGTGAGATTCCGGGTCTGATCGGCGGGCCGTTCTTGTCTCCGGTGACGCTGAACGTGCCGCCGCACGCCTGGGCGATCATGTCGAAGGCGAGGTTCTGCTCGAACGGGCTCCCCTCACCGAATCCCTTGACCTGAGCGTAGATGATGCCCGGGTTGATGGCCTTCACGACGTCGTAGGACAACCCGAGCCGCTCGATCGCGCCGGGAGCGAAATTTTCGATCACGACGTCGGCGTGGCGAATCAGGTCCTTGACCAGCGCCAACCCAGCAGATGACTTCAGATTGACGGTGATCGATTTCTTGTTGGCGTTGAACGCGTGGAAGTAATACGGATCGTTGTCCGGCTGTCCGGGGCGCAAACGCCGGCCGGGGTCGCCCATCTTCGGATTTTCGATCTTGACGACTTCAGCGCCCATCCAGGCGAGGGCCTCCGTGCACGACGGACCGGCCTCGAACTGGGTGAGATCGACGACCTTCACGCCGCGCAGGAAATCGAAGTCCGATAGGTTCGGGGACATGAAGCGCGCCGTCACGACTGGTGCGATCGCAGAAAGACGCGCACCTGGTCGATCGTCTTCTCGAGCAAGTCCTTCGGCTCTCGCCAGGGGAAGACCGTCGACTGGGCCTTCGGCGCGAGCGCGACGATGTCCACGGACGTCTGATAGGGGTGCGCGGGCGTGTCGTCCGGCATCACGAGCATCGGCGTCTGGCAGGACCGGACGAACTCGCGCGACACGCTGTACACGAAGTCCGGGCGCACGCGATAGAGGTTGTGGAGATACGCGTCGATGCTCTCCATGGTGATCTCGGGCCGCCGCGCTCGCAGCTCGGGGGCCCAGACATCGCGCCCGGACTTGTACATCACGTCCGGGTTCTCCGGCCGATGTCCGACCGGCTGACACAGCACGGCAGCCACGACCCGATCAGGAGCCCGCTCGATCAGCTTGAGCCCGAACGGTCCCCCGATGCAGTAGCCCATGAACAAGAACTTCTGGATGCCGAGGTGGTCCATCAGCCCGAGCTGGTCATCCGCGAACGCGCCCCAGGCGTCGCTCGTGGGAATCGGCCCCGTAGACTCGCCGCCGTTCGCGTTGCGCTGATCCATCGTGATGCAGCGGAAGTCGTTCTTGAATACTTCCATCGCGTTGAACACCGCGGTCGGCCACTTGCTCACGCAAGAGTTCAAGCCCCCGCCCGGAGTGACGAGCAGCGGGAAACCCGAGCCCACCGTCTCGTAGCGAATGCGAACGTCACCTTTTTGATAGAACGGCATCGCAGTCTCCTTCGGCACTCGATGGGTGCTCCTTCGTATACGACGAGGGGCCGGCCCGGTCAACTGCTACACTCGGGCACCGCCGATCACGAACCGCATTCCGATGAACGCGAGGACGGCCATGGACGACAGTCGGATCATACCGGTGTTCCAGATGCTCGCTGAGGACCTTCACGCCCTCGGCGTGCGTACCGTGTTCGGGCTCATGAGCGACGATACGGCGGTCTTGGCCGTGACGTTGGACGGCCTCGGCGCCAGATTCGTGGGCGCGCGGCACGAGAACAACGCCATCGCCATGGCGGAAGGCTATGCCTACGCCACCGGAGAGCTCGGCGTGGCCCTCATCGGGCGTGGTCCGGCCACGGCCAACGGGTTGCACGCGGCGGTGGCGGCCAGTCGCATGGGATCGAAGGTGTTGGTGATCTATGGCGACGCCGCCGTTCAGACCGGAGCCGTCAACACCATCGGTCCCGACTACAAAGGGTTCAACGCCCAGGCCGTGCTGGGCGCGGCGGGGCTGGCCTGTTTCACGGCCGGCAGCCCCGCGACAGCGCGTCAGACGCTGCGCGATGCCGTGGCCGCCGCGAATCGAGGTTCTCTGGCCGCGCTGCTCTTGCCTACCAACGTCCAGACGATGAACGTGGAAGTTGGGGGCGAGGCGACACCCCCGCCGCTCGCGGCGGCCCAGCCAGCGGAGGCCCGCGCACAATCCATCGACGCCGTCATCGCGCTTCTCGGCAAGAGCCGTCGCCCGCTCATCGTCGCCGGCATGGGAGCACATCGAGCCGGGGCCAAGGCCGCACTGGAAGCGCTCGCGGACACGACAGGCGCGTTGCTGATGACCTCAGCTCGCGGCAAGGACATGTTCCACGGCCATCGGTACAACCTCGGCATCCTCGGATCCTTCTCTCACACCATGGGCCGACGCATGATGGACCAGGCCGATTGCGTGCTCGTGTTCGGCGCCGGGTTGAACTTTCTCACGATGAGCTTCGGCGCGGCCATTCCTGCCGTGCCACTCATCCACGTCGATTCCGTACGGGCGCACATCGGCCGCTGGACCACGGCGGATCTCGCGGTGGTGGGCGATGCGAGGGTCGTTGCCGAGCAGCTGCTGGCCGCGCTGCCCGCGCGGACCGCCGCCGACAAGCCGTTCCACACCGCGGAAACGCTCGCCAGCATCGCGGCCTTCGATATCGCTCGCGACTTCGAAGCCGCTCACACGCCGCGCACCGTGGATCCGCGCGCGTTGGGCGTCGAGCTCGACAAGCTCCTGCCGCGCGAGCGCACCATCGTCTACGACGCCGGAAATTTCCTCGGCGTCCTGCCGTACGTGACGGTCCCGTCACCCGGTCATTTGAAGATGACGAACGAGTTCGCTTCCATCGGTCTTGGCTTCGGCACGGCGCTGGGCGTGGCGAAGGGCCGCCCGGGAACTCCCACGGTGCTGATCATCGGCGACGGCGGCTTCCTCATGACCATGAGCGAGCTGGAAACCTCGATCCGCGAGGATCTTCCGCTGATCATCGTGCTGATGAACGATTGCGCGTATGGCGCGGAGCTGCACTTCCTCGCGATGCGCAAGCTGCCGGTGGGGAAATCGGTGTTTCCGGACGTCGAGTTCGCGTCGGTCGCGGGGGCATTCGGATTCCAGGCGTACACCATTCGCACGCTGGACGAGCTACGCGCGCTCGGTCCAATTCTGAGAGCGCCCGACGGTCCCATTCTTCTCGACTGCAAGGTGAACGCGGAGATCGCCGCGCCCTTCATGGGCGAGTTCGCCGAGTTCGAAGCGCGGCACCAGTGAGGTCAGTCGCGGTGCTCGCGACCGTGAATCCCGACGCCTCGCCGCTCGCGATGGCGATGTGGCTCCGCGTCGATCATGACTCGCTGACGATGATCAGCGTGGCGCATCTCGCCAAGATTCGGAATCTCAAACGCGATCCGCGCGTGTTCCTCAGTTCGGGTAGACGATCGTGCGCAGCATGATGCGGCGCTCGTCCGGCCGGTAGTCGCCGGCGCCGCGATGCATCGTCGCGCGCTCGTCCCACATCAGGACGTCGCCGACGCGCCAGCGGTGGTAATACACGAAGCGCTCGTGCGTCGCGTGCGCGGCAAGCTCCTCGATCAGCGGCCATGCCTCCTCGCGCGTCATGCCGACGAACCCATGCGTGTGCATGGGATTGACGAACAGAATCGATCGCCCGCTGACCGGATGCCGCGTGACCGCGGGCCACTTCACTTCCTGATACTTCTTCTCGGTCACGCCCTTGTCGTCGCCGTACAGGCGCTCGCCGGCGGGACCGGTGCTGCGGCCGTGCAGGCCGGTGAGGCCAGACAACAGCCGCTTCCGCGGCTCGGGCAAGGCGTCCCAGGCCGCGCGCATGTCGGCGAACATCGTGCCACCCTTCTCGGAAGGCACTTCCTTCGCGTGCAACATGGCCAGCAGCGGCAGCGCATTCTCGAAGGTCGAGTCGGTGTGCCAGTCGGTCGCGCGCTTGACGCCGTACCAGTCGATCGTGCCGCTCTCCTCCACGTTGGTCAGCCAGGAGACTTCCGGACAATCGACGTGGCGATACTTGATCAGCGCGTGGGGGCGCGGCACGCCGAAGCGGCGGCCGAAGGCGGCGAGCTCCGGTGCACCCAGGTTCTGATCGCGGAAGACCAGCACCGGATGCTCGGCAAACGCCGCTTCGATCCAGACGAAGATGCCGGCATCGAGCGGCTTCGACAGGTCGATCCCGAGCGCCTCGGTTCCGAGTGCCGTGCCGAGGGCGCGAAGTTGCGGTGCCTGTGTCATATCAGCTCCTCGCGAGCGGGTTGGGCGTCGGCTCGGAAATCTTGCTCAGCGTGTTGCGATCGGTGTGATGAAACGGCTCCGACTGACCGCGGATCGTCGGACGGCTCGGTATAGATGTCGCGGGATAGTCGCTCATCGCTCCCGCTCCACGCCAGGTTCGTCGCTGAAGAGTGATGGAACGAACGTATGTGGATCCGCCGGCTCGGTGAGGAGCGCTTGCTGCCGCGGGGTGAGCGGGACATCGGGCGGTGCAAGCACGCGTGCCCGCGACCAGGCCATCTGGGAGACGCAATACTTGTAGAGCAGCGTCCGGCGCTCGTGATCGGCTCTCCACGGGGCTGTGCCGTGCATGACCGCCTCGGTGAACAACACGACCGAGCCCGCCGGTATTTCCGGAATGACCACGCAGGAGGCTTTCTCGGGGGCCTCGTGGATCTGGCGCGGCAGCCGGAAGTTGCTCTTGTGACTTCCCGGAATACACCAGAATCCGCCATAGGCCGGTCCTGCGTCGGCGAGGTTCCAGGCCGCGACCACGAATCCCTCGTAGATGCCGTTGGGGGCAAAGTGAAAGCGCTCTCCTGGCCTGTTGAACGAGTTGAGAGCCGAAGCCCCGTAGTCCGCGTGCATGGCTCCCATCGTCTGCCCCTTGTGCATGCGGATCCCATAGAGACGATCCAGCCGAAAGCAGTCCCCGAGCCGGAAGCGAAGAATCGGCATGATCGCCTCGTGATCCAGCAAGCGACAGAACGGCTCCCCCCAGTTGAGAAAGCCATGATCCGGTCCGTGCTTGCCCGCCGCGGAGCCGAAGCGGATGCGTTCGCGAGGGCTGGGAAGCTGCTGCGCGTCGATCAGCCCATTCAGCTCGGCCACCTCGGCCGGCTTCAGGACGTTGTGGATCACCAGATAGCCGTGCAGGTCGAACAAGTACTGCTGCAGCTCGAGCTCCATCGATCCTCCTCGCTCGGACGCGAGTATGCCATCGGTCCCCGGCGGGCGTCGCGCAGCTCTGTTACTCTGCCGATCCGGGAGGAACCCCATGAGTGAGTCGAGATTTACGACGCTGACGCCCCAGACGATGACCGCCGATCAGAAGCGCGTGGCCGACGCGATCCAGTCCGGCCCGCGCGGCGCCGGACTGCGCGGTCCCTTCAACGCGCTGCTGCGGAGTCCCGAGCTCTGCGATCTCGTCCAGCGCGTCGGCGCCTACGTGCGCTTCGGAAGCTCGATCCCGGCGCGACTGAACGAGATGGCGATCATCATGGCCGGGCGCACGTGGACGGCGCAGTACGAGTTCTACGCGCATCGGCGGCTCGCGCTCGACGCGGGATTGAGCCCGGCCATCGCCGACGCCATCGCCGCCAACCAGCGCCCGGCGAGCATGGCCAAGGACGAGGAGACCGTGTACGACTTCGTCTCGGAGCTGCTCTCGACCGGCCGCGTGTCGGATGCGACGTTTCAGCGCGTCAAGGACGCCTTCGGCGAGCGCGGCGTCGTCGATCTCGTCGGCGCCGTCGGCTACTACAGCCTGGTGTCGATGACGCTGAACGTCGCGCAGGTCCCGCTGCCCGAGGGAGTCACGCCGCCCCTGAAGTAACGCGGCGAGCTCACGATGGGCCGCGCAATCGAAGACCTCGCGCACTTCGTCGCCGATACACCGTGGGAAGCGATTCCGAAGTCGGTCCGCGAGCATGCCAAGCTGGTGGCGCTCGACACGGTCGGCGTGATTCTCGCCGGCTCGGTTCAACCCGAAGTCGCGAGCGTCCGCGCGCGACTCACCGCGACGGGCGGCCATGGCGCGACGATCTATGCGCCGGGAGCGCCGACGTCGGATCCGCGTACCGCGGCGTTTCTCAACGGCCTGGCCGGACGGTCCATCGAGCTATGCGAAGGCCATCGCTACGTGTCCTGTCAGGGCGCGGTGCAGGCATTGCCGACGGCGTTCGCCTGCACCGAGTGGCTGCAACGCTCGGGCCGGGAGGCGCTGGCCGGACTCATCTTCGGATACGAGGTCGCGGCCAGACTGGGCGCCGGACTGACGGCGCGTCCCCTCGCTCACCAGAATGGCCAAGCACCCTTGCTCGGCGCGGTGGGCGCCGGCGCACGCGTGCGCGGATTGAACGGCGACCAGACGAGCCTGGCCCTCCGGCTCGGCGCCGTGCTGATTCTCACACCGGCGTACACCAACGCCGTCGCGGGTGCGACCGCGCTTAACGTCGCCGGGGGGATGAGCGGCTTCGCGGGAACGTTGGCGCCAGAGCTCGCGCTGGCCGGCGTCACCGCCCAGCCGAACGCAATCGAAGAGGCGTTTGGCCAGCTGGTCGGTGATGGCTTCCGCCCCGCGGCCGTGACGGAAGAGCTCGGCCAGCGATGGGAGATCACGCGGAACTATTTCCGGCTGCGCGCCTGCTGCAATCCGATCTATGCCGCGCTCGACGCGCTCGAGGACATCCTGGCCGAGCACACACCGCCTCCCGAGAACATCGCGCGCGTCGACGTCGCGACGTATCGGTTCGCCGCCAACATGCGAGAGCCTGACCCCGTCAACTATTTCGCCGCGAAGTACTCACTCCCCCATGCGGCCGCCGCGCTCATTCTCCGAGGCAGCGCCGGCTATCACGCGTTCACCGACGAGGCGGTGGCCGATCCCTCGATTGCGGCGATGCGCCGGAGAGTGACCGTTCGCGAGGATCCTACGCTCAACGCCGGCGTGCCGCGACTCAAGCCAGCGCGGGTGACCGTCACGTTCACCGATGGGCGTCAGGTGACACGGCTGCGGGAAAGCGCGCGCGGCGACTTCCAGCAGCCGTATCGCGAAGACGAGATTCGCGCGAAGTTTCGAGAGCTCGCGGGCGTGGTGCTCAGCCCCGGCGCCTTCACGCGCGTGGAGGACCTCGTCGCGAGACTCGACGAGCTAGAGCATCTCTCCGATCTCGTCGCCGCGCTGACGCTCTGAGCCAGTCAGCCGGCCGGAGCAAACTCGCCCCTACTTACGTCGTTCGGCTGAAAAGATCGGCCCTGCCTGCGCATGCACGCACCACAGCGGCCGTCATCAAGGCGAATTGCGAGAGCATCAAGCTCGCGGATCACGTCGCTCGTGCGCGAGTGACCTATGGGTTACGCGGCTTTCGATCACCCGGCAAGTTTTGGAACTTCGTATATGGATTGAAGTGTCAAGGGAAGGCGATTGGGCTCGCGGTTGCGAAGCTTCAGCGGTATGTTACCGGACGCCTATGAGCTGGCGCCGGTGGACGACCGGACTGCGCCGTTGGACAGCCGGGCTGCTGGTGGTGGCGCTCCTTGCGCTCTGCCCGGTGGCCTATGCCAGCCCCCTGGACCCCACGTGGATCGTCGGATTCTGGGACGATGGCGACTACGACAGGGCTGGAGCAGCGCACCGAGTATGGCCGCCATGACGACACCGGTGCCGGAACGAGAGCTGGACGACCTCTGGGACGACGGCGAGTTCGTCCTGTCGCGGGTCAGGCGCAGCAATGACCGTGCGCCGGCGCTGTTCGTGCGACCTGCCACAGCGCACCCGGCGGACGCGACGATCGCGCGGCTGGAACACGCGCATTCGCTTCGAGGTGACCTCGATAGCACGTGGGCCGCGCGACCAACGGAGCTGACCGGTCGGCGTGAGCGGCTCGCACTTGGACTCGAGGATCCGGGCGGCGACGTGCTGGCAACGGTGCTCCGTAAGCCCTGGGATGTTACTCCGTTCCTCCGCGTTGCTGTCGGTATCGCACGCGCCCTGAGCGGTCTGCACGGACGCGGCCTCGTCCACAAGGACATCAAGCCCTCGAACGTGATCGCCGACGTCGCGACCGGCCAGGCCTGGCTCACCGGCTTCGGAATCGCGTCACGACTTCGCCGCGAGCGACCTTCCCCGAGCGGCCCGCGATCATTGCCGGCACGCTCGCCTACATGGCGCCAGAACAGACCGGACGCATGAATCGCTCGATCGATTCGCGGAGCGACCTCTACGCGTTCGGAGTGATGCTCTATCAAATGCTGGTCGGCGAGCTCCCATGACGCTCTTTCTCGACGAGGTCGGCGAGCTGCCCGCCGACACGCAGATCATGCTTCTCCGCGTGCTGCAAGAGCGCGAGTTCGAGCGAGTCGGCGGCAGCGGACCCGTCCGCGTGAACGTCAGGGTCATTGCCGCGACGAATCGGAACTTAGAGGCGGCAGTCGCGAACGGGATGTTTCGCGCGGACCTGTTCTACCGGCTCAACCTGTTTCCATTGGAAGTTCCGGCCCTACGTGAGCGCGGGGCGGATATCCCGTTGCTCGTCGAGTACTTCGTTCATCGGTTCTCCCACCGCGCCGGCAAGAAGATCCGGGCTCTCAGCAAACAGACGGCCGCCTTGCTCCAGGCGTACGACTGGCCGGGCAACATCCGGGAGCTGCAGAACGTCATCGAGCGCGCGGTCATCATCGCCGACTCCGACACCCTCGCCATCGATGAACGATGGCTCGGTGGGCGGCCGCCTGCCGCTTCATCGGTCGTGAGCCCGCCGGCCGCCACACTCGCGACTCACGAGAAGCAGGTCATCGAGGCGGCGCTCAGGGACAGTAAGGGCCGCGTGTCCGGGCCGTTCGGCGCGGCAGCACGCCTCGGCGTTCCGTCATCGACTCTGGAGTCGAAGATCAAGGCGCTGAAGATCGACAAGCGCCGCTTCAAGTCGGCGTGAACCATGCAGCCTGAAGCGCTGCAATCAATAGCGCTCGCCGTGGCGGAAGCGCGGTCGGTACACCTTGTGCTTCAACGGATCGTCGAGGGGCTCGCGGGGCGACCAGGGACCGCCCTCGCGCGGATTTGGTTGCGTGGGCCGGGCGATCTCTGCACGTCATCGTGCCGCGTCCGTTCCGAGTGCCCGGACCAGACGACATGCCTGCACCTCCGGGCGAGCGCCGGGCGGTCCATCTATGACTCCGGCGCAGACTGGACCCGGCTAACCGGAGACTTCGGCCGTATTCCGCTGAACCTGTGGAAGGTAGGCCATATCGGCGGGACCGGGACGCCGATCCGCATTGCAGAAGACCTCGCAAGGGACCCCGCGATTGCCCGACCAGAGTGGGCGCGCGCCGAGGGAATCATGGCGTTTGCCGGTCAGCCGCTGATCTTCAAGGGCGAGATCCTGGGCGTGCTCGCCGTATTCAGTCGGGACCATATCGATCAAGAGCAGTTCCAGTGGCTCCGGACGTTTGCCGATCAGGCCGCGGTGGCCCTTGCCAATGCTCGAGCCTTCGAGGAACTGGCTCGTCTTCGCGAGCAGCTCGAGGTGGAGCGGGATCATCTCCGGGAGGCGCAGGCTTACCTGTCCGAGGCGCAGCGGTTGAGCGTGACGGGCAGTTTCGGGTGGAGGCCGCCGAGCGGCGAGATCGTATGGTCGGACGAGACCTACCGGATCTTTGAGATGGACCCCGGGACGACGCCCACGATCGAGCTGGCTCTCACACGGGTCCATCCCGACGACCGCGAGGCGCTGCAGGACTTGATCGACCGCGCCGCGCGAGAGGCTCAGGATGTGGACCGCGAGTATCGCCTGTTGATGTCCGACGGCACCGTGAAGCACGTTCGCGTGGTCGCGCAGCCGACGCGTGACGCCGTCACGGGCGGCACCGAGTATGTGGGCGCGGTGATGGACGTCACCGCTGCCAAGGAGTCGCGCCAGGCCCTCGAGACAGCGTACGCCGAGATTCAACAATTAAAGGACCAGCTCCAGAGAGAAAATATCGTCCTTCGCGAGGAGATCGACAAGACCTCCCTGTTCGAGATCGTCGGTGCCTCGCCAGCCCTCAAGACGGTGCTCTCTCACGTATCCAAGGTCGCGCCGATGGATTCGACTGTGCTGATTACTGGAGAAACCGGCACGGGCAAGGAACTCATCGCTCGCGCAATCCATAAGCGCTCGGCGCGGTCGTCTCGGGCCTTCGTCACCGTCAACTGCGCAGCGATTCCCTCTGCACTGATCGCGTCGGAGCTCTTCGGCCATGAAAAGGGTGCCTTCACCGGAGCCGTGCAACGACGGCACGGGCGCTTCGAGCTCGCCGACGGGGGGACGCTCTTTCTCGATGAGGTCGGCGAGCTGCCCACCGACACGCAGATCATGCTTCTCCGCGTGCTGCAAGAGCACGAGTTCGAGCGAGTCGGCGGCAGCGGATCAATCCGCGTGAACGTCAGGGTCATTGCCGCGACGAATCGGGACTTGCAGGCGGCAGTCGCGAACGGGATGTTTCGCGCGGACCTGTTCTACCGGCTCAACGTGTTTCCGTTGGAAGTCCCGGCCCTGCGTGAGCGTCGGGCGGATATCCCCATGCTCGTTGAGTACTTCATCCATCGCTACTCCAAACGCGTGGGAAAGCAGATTCGTGGCCTCGGCAAAGAGACGACGACTCTGCTGCAGTCGTACGACTGGCCCGGCAACATCCGGGAGTTGCAGAACGTCATCGAGCGCGCGGTCATCATCGCCGACTCCGACACCCTCGCCATCGACGAGCGATGGCTCGGTACGCGCGCCGCTTCACCGGCCGTCTGCCCGCCAGCCGCCACACTGGCGACTCACGAGAAGCAAGTCATCGAGGCTGCGCTCAGGGACAGTAAGGGCCGTGTGTCCGGACCGTTCGGCGCGGCCGCGCACCTCGGCGTGCCGTCATCGACCCTGGAGTCGAAGATCAAGGCGCTGAAGATCGACAAACGCCGCTTCAAGTAACGTCGTCGACCCTCGCCGTACGCTCGTCCACGGGCGCCGGTCGCTTACATCTGCTCCAGCGTCTTACCTCGGGTCTCGCGCACGCACGCCCACACGAACGGCAGGGACACCGCCGCCGCCACGGCGTAGAGCGCATACGCCCCGGCGAGCCCGACCGCATTCAACAGCGGGAGGAACGTGACGGTGACTCCGAAGTTGATCACCCAGTTGGTGGCGCCGGACACGGCGAGCGCCGGTCCGCGCATGCGGTTCGGAAACATCTCGCCGAGCAACACCCACATCACCGGGCCCCACGACATCGCGAAGGCGATGATGTAGAGGTTGGCCGCGGTCAGCCCCGTCACGGCGGCCGCGTGACTCAGTAGCGGCTTGCCGTTGGCTCCGATTCCCGCCGTGGCGAAGACGGCAGCCATCACGCCCAGGGTGAGGACCATGCCGGCCGAGCCCGCGAGCAGCAACGGTTTGCGGCCGGCGCGATCGATGAGCGCGATGGCCGGAAGCGTCGCCACGATATTGACGAGGCCGGTGAGGAGGTTGATGCGCAGGGCCCACTGCTCCGTCGCGCCCGCCGCCTTCCACAGCACCTCGCCGTAATAGAAGATGATGTTGATGCCGACGAGCTGCTGGAACGCCGCCAGCCCGATCCCGATCCAGACGACCGGGGCGAGCCGACGCGTGCCGCGCACGATCACGTCTGACAAGCGCGGCCGGCGCTCGCCTCGCACGCTTTCCTCGACCTGCCGAACCAGGGCGTCGGCGTCGCCGCCGATCCGAGCGAAGACACGCCGAGCGTCGTTGCGCCGGCCATGCGCCACCAGAAAGCGCGGCGATTCGGGAATCAGAAGCACGCCGGCCAGAAACGCGATCGACGGCACGGCCTCCATCCAGAACATCCAACGCCACGCCGGCACCCCGAGCCAGAGTGTCGCGCCGGCTCCTCCCGCCACCTTGGCGAGGACGTCGTTGCTCAGGAACGCGCCGAAGAGACCCGAGACGATCGCCATCTGCTGCAGCGACCCGAGGCGGCCCCGCATGTACGACGGCGCCACCTCCGAGATATACATCGGGGCCAGCACGCTGGCGGCCCCGATCGCCAGACCGCCGACGAGCCGGGACGCGATGAAGCCGCCGGCCGAGCCCGCCAGGCCGGTGGCGATTGCGCTGATGAGAAAGAGAGTCGCGTTCAGGAGCATCGTGGGACGCCGCCCATACCGATCGGCAATCGCTCCCGCGACGAAGGCGCCGACGGCGCAGCCGAGGAGCACGGAGGCGACGGCAAAGCCCGTGGTCGCGGCCCGGGTGCCGAAGGCGTGGCCGAGGGCGTCGACCGCGCCGTTGATGACGCCACTGTCGAAGCCGAAGAGAAAGCCGCCGATGGCGGCGATGGCGCTCAGGACAACGGCGTAGGTCGAGCGCGTCGCCGAGTCCTGAACGATCGCCGTCGTGCCAGGGGCCGGCACGAGGCCATCGGTGGCGGTCACCTCGGTCGCTCGTGGCGATTCGTTCATGACGAAGCTCCTCTCACCGAGCGGTATGCGGGCTCAAAAGTTGACCCCCACTTGAAATCCACCAACGAAGGCGTCGGCAATCCGGCCGGTGCCGCCCGGCCGGATGATGTATTGCACGTCGGGCTGGAAGAAGAGCGCGTCTCGGCGGAATCGAAGGCGGTAGGTCAACTCCAGAGCGATCTCGTACTGTTGCACGCCGATGGCCGAACGCCGCTGAGAGTCTTGCAGGTCATCGCTGAAGCGACCGTACGCGACGCCGAAGCCCCCGACGTCCGTCGGGCGTCACGGAAAAATCCCGCGGGCCAGAACGCCGGCGGTCGCGAACACCGGCATCTGACTGATCGACTGGTCGGGAGAGACGAGCACGGACCCTGTGATACCCAAGCCACGGTGGCCGGGCTCGCCGAACCGCATCAGCACCTGGTCGAAGAGCCCGTAGAAGCCCCAGTTCCCACGAGTGACACCGGGAGCGCGGCCGCGCGCGGCCGTGGTGAAGTCGGTGTACTGATGATCGTCGTACCAGAAGCCGGCCTTGTAGTTGCCGAGCAACCCGGCGTCGCCGGGGAGGCCGTTGATCTGGTACCCGGCCTCGGCGATCGCGAAGAGCGGCCCGTCCATCGACCAGTCCGCGCCGTGATGGCGGTTGGCGCGGATGGACTCGTCGCCGTTGTACAGGCCGCCCATGACGTACGTTCGCTCTGTTGGCTTTGCCTTGACGACACCGCCCCACGTCGCGCTGGGGTACGCGCTCATGCCGGGCGCGTTGAAGAACACGCCGACCGGATTGCCGTCGAAGGCGTTCTGAACGAACACGTAGTTGTACGGCGACACCAGGAAGTCGTCGCCGGCCGCGATGCGGCCGACCCGGAACTGGACGCGGTCGTCGAGCAACCGCTGCTGATAGGCGACGTTGACGAGCCGGTACGTCTCGCCGCCGAATACTTGTTGAACAGAGAAGACGTTGCCGATGTCTTCTTGCGACAGGCTCTCGCCGAAGCGTTCCGAGAACGAGACGTCGAACGAGGCGCCCGCCAGCCCGAACAGCTTGTCGAGGTCGAATTGCACATCGAGGCCGAGGTTGCTCGCTTGCCTGAACCCGTGCTGCTGGCCACCGCTCCGATTGCCGAGAGCGTCCATGACGAACGTCAAGGTCGGCGTGATCCCGAGCGCCTCGAGACTCGTGCGCAGACCGCCCCAGTCCCCGAACAGGTGCGCTTGAGGCAGCGTCAGCTGAAACGGCGTTCTGGCGAGGCTCCGTGCGCCAGGCGGCGCTAGAGGCAGCGAGGCGCCTTCGGCGTCGCCGGCCGCCCGGTCGCGCGAAGCGTCCTCGGCGTGGGCGGCGGCCGCCCAGCCGAGGATCACCAGCACGACGACGGCTATGCCGCGCCGAGCTATGACCACGTCCACCCGTCGACCTCGGGCTTGTCCACACCGTGCTGGTACGCATAGCCCTGACAGTCGATCTGCATGTTGCGCAGCTTCTCCTTGACGTGGGCGCCAGCCACCCGCAAGCGTGGAACCCGATCGATGACGTCGATGGCGAGACTGAAGCGGTCGATCTGATTCCGGATGGCGAGGTCGAGCGGCGTGTTGATGTTCCCCTTCTCCTTGTAGCCGCGCACGTGCAGGTTGTCGTGATTGGTGCGCCGGTACGTCAGCCGATGGATCAACCAGGGATACCCGTGGAAGTTGAAGATGATGGGCTTGTCCGTGGTGAACAGGCTGTCGAAGTCCCGGTCCGACAGGCCGTGGGGATGCTCCGTCGACGGCGCGAGCCTGAACAGGTCGACCACGTTGATGAAGCGGATCTTGAGATCGGGAAAGCTCTGCCGCAGCATCCACACCGATGCGAGCGCTTCCTTGGTCGGGATGTCGCCGGCACTGGCCATCACCACATCCGGCTCCGTACCTTCGTCGTTGCTCGCCTGGCCCCAGATGCTGAGGCCCTTGGTGCAATGGGCGATGGCCTGCTCCATGGTCATGTACTGCAGGTGCTGCTGCTTGTCCGACACGATCACGTTGATGTAGTTGGTGCTCTTCAGGCAGTGATCGGCGACGGACAGCAGGCAGTTCGCGTCGGGTGGCATGTAGATGCGGCAGACCTCCGCGCTCTTGTTCAGCGCCAGGTCGATGAAGCCCGGGTCCTGGTGCGTGAAGCCGTTGTGATCCTGTCGCCACACCGTCGACGTGATGAGCAGATTCAGCGAGGAGATCGGCGCTCGCCACGGCAGCTCCCGGGAGACCTCCAGCCACTTGGCGTGCTGGTTGAACATCGAGCCGATGATGTGGGCGAAGGCCTCGTAGGTGGAGAAGAAGCCGTGGCGACCCGTCAGGAGATAGCCCTCGTACCATCCCTCGAGCGTGTGCTCGGAAAGCATCTCGAGCACTCGGCCGTCGGGCGACAGCTCGCCGCCGTCGTCGTCCTCGGGGCGATAGTCGGCGAGCCAGAGCTTCTTGCTCGCTTCGTAGACCGCATCGAGCTTGTTCGACGTCGTCTCGTCGGGGCCGAAGACACGGAAGTTGGTCATGCTCCGTCGCATCGTGTCGCGCAGGAAACGCCCGAGCGGCCGCGTGTTCTCGGCCTTCGTCTGCCCCGGCCTGTCGACGGTGACGGCATAGTCGCGGAAGTCCGGCGTGCGAAGCGTCTTGCGCACGAGCCCGCCGTTGGCGCGGGGGTTGGCGCTCATGCGCCGCGGCCCTTTGGGCGCGAGGGCCCTCAGCTCTGGAACGAGGCGCCCCTTGTCGTCGAACAACTCCTCGGGTCGATAGCTGCGTAGCCACTGCTCGAGCTGCTGCAGGTGGCCCGGATTCTCGTGCACGCCGGCCAGCGGCACCTGGTGGGCGCGCCAGAAGCCTTCCACCCGATGACCGTCCACTTCCTTCGGACCGGTCCACCCCTTGGGCGTGCGCAGGACGACCATGGGCCAGCGCGCTCGGCTGGCCGTGCCGCTCGTGCGCGCGTCTTGCTGGATCCGGCGAATCTCCAGGACGCACTGCTCGAGCGTGTCGGCCATCTGCTGATGCATCAGCGCGGGATCGTCGCCTTCCACGAAATACGGCGTCCACCCGTAGCCCCTGAACAGATCGGCCAGCTCCTCACGGGGAATGCGGAGAGGAGCGTCGGGTTGTTGATCTTGTAGCCGTTGAGATGCAAAATCGGCAGCACCGCGCCGTCGCGGATGGGATTCAGGAACTTGGTGGAATGCCACGAGGTCGCGAGTGGTCCCGTCTCCGCCTCACCGTCGCCGACCACGACCGCGACGAGGAGATCGGGACTGTCGAAGGCGGCGCCCGACGGCGCCGCGCTCGCCAGGAGCTCCCGCATGTCGCTGGAGACGCCCGACACCCCGAGGAGTCCAGACTCCTCGTAGAGGAGTCGCTCGATGGCGTGCACGTCCATCTTGCGATGCTCCATGAGGTACAAGACGACGCCGGGATCGAGCGTGCCGCAGCGCGTGCCCATCGGCAGGCCGTCGGCCGGTGTGAATCCCATCGTCGTCGCTACGCTGCGTCCGCCCTCCATCGCGCACATGCTCGAGCCGTTCCCGAGGTGCAGCACGATCGCCTTCGCCCGCGGCGCGCTCGCGTCCAGGTGCGTGAACTCCTCGGCGATGTACTCGTACGACAGCCCATGAAAGCCGTACCGCTGCACGCCGGCGCCGTGGAGCTCTGCCGGCAAGGCGAATCGCTGGCCGAGGTCAGGATTCGTCCTGTGGAACGACGTGTCGAAGCAGGCGACTTGCGCCAGCGCGCCGTTCGAGCAGGCGCGCCATGGGCGACAGGCTGTGCGGCTGGTGCAGGGGCGCAAGCGGGATGAGACGCTCGAGAGCCTGGAGCGTTTCGGGCGTCACTCGCACCGGCGCCGTGAACTCGAGTCCGCCGTGCACGACGCGGTGTCCGACTGCCAACAGCCGGTGATGTACGAGGTGCTGCTCCAGGAAGTCCCCGAGATATTCGACCGCACCCTCATGGCCGAGCGTCGTGTTCCCCCACGACTTCTCTGCGACAACGCGGCCGGCCGGGTCGTGTGCGCGGAACCGCGGTGCCGTGTACAGTCCCTCGACCTCTCCGTGGAGCTCGCGTGCCAGTTCACCGGCACGCTCGGCGAACACCGCGAGTTTGAGGCTCGACGAGCCGGCATTCAGAACGAGGATCGCGTCGCTCGGGTCAGCCATCGCCGTCGATTACGAGAGCTGAAAACCATCCGCCGCCTGAGACCTCCTCGAAGGAGCCGGCGTTCGGAACGGGGATCGCGCGGCTGGATGCGCGCATCGCGTGTTCAGTACGTTCGAGGGCGCGCGCCCGTGATCGTTACGCTCGCGCCCGAGCAGAAGGCTCGAGTCCTGCGAACAGCACGACCACCGAGCGTGGTCCCGCGCGGTAGGTCTGGCCGGGGACGAGCGGCGCGTGTTCCCAGTCAACGATGTCGTGCGGAGAGTCGAGGAAGGTATCGATCCAGCGGCGCCACGGACGTCGGCCGCTGCCCGAGACCGGCGGCAGTTCGAATTCGAGCGCTTCCCAGTACGCATTGTGGAGAGCGTGAACGAACACACGATCCTTCGTCAGCTGCGCCGTGAACGCGATGCTGTGCGAAGAAGGACGCCAGTCCGGTCGCCCGAGCTCGACGCCGTGCCAGGTGATGTCGGCCCCCCGGATGAGGTCGCACAACGCGACGCGCCGCCGCTCTGGCTCTATATCTCGCAACAACCGGCGGGCGTTGAGGAGACTCACGAACCGCTGCACGTCGGCCCGCTTGGCGAGCAGTGTCCAGTCGAACCAGCTCGTCTCGTTGTCCTGGCAGTACGCGTTGTTGTTGCCGCCCTGCGTGCGTCGCACCTCGTCTCCCATGAGGATCATGGGCATCCCCGCCGAGAGCATGGTGACGGTGAAAAAGTTTTTCACCTGTCGCGTTCGCAATGTGTCGATCTCGGGGTCGTCCGTGGGACCTTCCACGCCGCAGTTCCAGCTTCGGTTGTCGTCGGTGCCGTCGCGGTTGTCCTCGCCGTTCGCCTCGTTGTGCTTCCGATCGTAGGAGACGAGGTCGTTCAGGGTGAACCCGTCGTGCGACGTCACAAAGTTGACGCTCGCCTCGGGCTCGCGCTGCTTGTGGGCATACAGTGACGGGCTGCCGAGCACGCGGTCGGCGAAGCGAGAGACGCTGCCCTCCTCACCGCGAAAGAAGCTACGGACATCGTCGCGAAAGCGCCCGTTCCATTCCTTCCAGCTGTCGCCGACGAAGCCTCCGACCTGGTAGAGGCCGGCCGCATCCCACGCTTCGGCGATGAGCTTCGTCCCCGCCAGCACCGGATCCGACTCGATGTCCCACAGCACCGGCGGGTTCGGCAGCACGTCGCCCGACTCGTCGCGATCCAGGACGGACGCGAGGTCGAACCGGAAGCCATCGACGTGCATGACCTCGACCCAGTAGCGGAGACTGTCCAGAATCATCCGTCGGACGATGGGATGATTGGCATTGAGCGTGTTGCCGGTGCCGCTGTAGTTCGCGTAGCGCGCGCGATCCGCCTCGAGCATGTAGTAGGTCGTGTTGTCCAATCCGCGGAAGCTCAGCGTCGGCCCGCGCTCATCGCCTTCGGCGGTATGGTTGAAGACGACGTCGAGAATGACCTCGAGGCCCGCTCGGTGGAGCGCCTTGACCATGTCGCGAAACTCGTCGACGGCGCCGAGCGGATCCCGAGATGCGCTGTAGCCCTGGTGAGGGGCGAAGAACGACACAGGCGCATAGCCCCAGTAGTTCTCCAGGCCGGGCGGCGCGTCCTGGGCGTCGAACTGGAACACCGGCAGCAGCTCCACCGCCGTGATGCCGAGTCGCTTCAGATAGGGAATCTTTTCGACGAGGCCGGCGAAGGTGCCACGGATCTTGTCCGGCAGCCCTGAGCTCGGATGACGCGTGAAGCCGCGCACGTGCATCTCGTACACGATCGTTTGCGACGATGGTCGCTGAAGCGGCGTGTCGCCTTCCCAGTCGTACGCGGAGACGTCGACCACGACGTTTTTCATCGCGGTTCTGGCGTTGTCGCGGGAGCCTCGCGCGTCGTCGCGCCTGTACGCCTCCGGAACGACGACGCCTCGGCCGTACGGATCTAGCAACACCTTCTCTGGATCGAAGCGGATGCCTTTCGCCGGATCGAACGGGCCCTCGACCCGATAGGCGTAGAGCTGGCCGGGTCGGATGTCGGGCACAAAGACGTGCCAGTAGTGATAGGTGCGGTTGACCGCGGGGTCGAGACGAATCACGCGCGCGGGTTTCGCATCGTCGAGCTCATTGAACAGCAGCAGGTTCACCCCGGTGGCATGCCGCGAGAAGACGCTGAAGTTCACGCCAGCAGGCGATGGCGTCGCGCCGAGCGGTGAGCTCGTGCCGTCCTCCAGGCCGTTGCTCACGGCTTGCCCAGCAGCTCCTTCGCCGACGAGACGACGTGGTCGGGCTCGAAGCCGAACTTCTGCTGGAGCGCCTTCAGCGGAGCAGACGCCCCGAACGTCCGCATGCCGATCACGTGCCCAGAGCTACCGACGTATCGTTCCCAACCGAACATGGAGGCCTGCTCGATAGCCACGCGTGCCTTCACGGCTGGCGGCAGCACGCTGTCGCGGTACTCCTGCGTCTGCTGCTCGAAGATCTCCCACGATGGCATCGAGACGACGCGCGCACGGATGCCTTCGGCGACCAGCTTGCCGTGGGCCTCGACGGCCAGACTCACCTCGCTGCCCGAGGCGATGAGGATCACTTCGGGGTTGCCGCCCGGCGCATCCGCGAGCACATACGCACCTCGCGCGACGCCGCTCGCCGGCGCGTAGACACGCCGATCGAGCGTCGGCAACGGCTGTCGTGAGAGCGCCAGCACGGCCGGCTTGTGGCGCAGCTGCATCACGTACCGGTACGCCTCGACCACCTCGTTGGCGTCGCCGGGCCGCAGCGTCACGAGCCCGGGCATGGCGCGGAGCGATGCGAGGTGCTCGACCGGTTGGTGCGTCGGGCCATCCTCGCCGTCACCCATGGCGTCGTGTGTGAACACGAAGATCGTCGGCAACTCCATCAGCGCCGACAGCCGAATGCCTGGCCGAGCATAATCGCTGAAGATGAAGAACGTCGCGCCGAATGCCCGGAGCTTCGAAAGCGAGAGGCCGTTGACGATCGTCGCCATCGCGTGCTCGCGGATTCCGAAATGCAGCATCTTGCCGCCCGGTTTGTCCGCCTGGAAGCTTTCAGCGCCTTTGTAGGTCAGCACCGTCTTGTTCGACGGCGAGAGGTCCGCTGACCCGCCGAGGAACCACGGGATGTTCTGCGCGAGCGCGTTGAGCACTTTGCCGGAAGCGTCGCGCCCAGCAATGCCCTTCGCATCCGCCGGGAAGACCGGGAGGTCGCGATCCCACCCGGCCGGCAAATCGCGACGCTGCATTTGATCGATCTCGGTCGCGAGATCGGGGTACTTCATCCGGTATGACTCGAACAACGCCGTCCAGCGCTTTCGCGCCTCGGCGCCACGAGCTCCGATGCCCGCCGCGAAGTGCTCGCGCACGCCGTCGGGAACCAAGAATTGCGCGTCCTCGGGCCAGCCGTAGCTGCGCTTGGCGAGACGGACTTCCTCGTCACCCAGCGGCTCACCGTGGGCAGCGGCGGTGTCGTGCTTGTGTGGAGCGCCGTAGCCAATGTGGCTGTCGAGGATGATGAGTGTCGGACGCCCCTTCGTTTCTCGGAAGACGCCGAGCGCGTGCTGGATGCGATCGAGGTCGTTGGCGTCGCCCACGCGCAAGACGTTCCAGCCGTACGCCAGGAATCGGGTTGCGACATCCTCCGTGAAGGCGAGGCTCGTGCTTCCTTCGATCGTGATGTGGTTGTTGTCGTAGACCCAGCACAGATTGTCGAGGCCGAGGTGGCCGGCGAGCGAGGCGGCTTCGGCGCCTACGCCCTCCATCAAGCAGCCGTCACCGCACACGACGTAGATGTTGTAGTCGAATATCGCGAAGCCTGGTCGGTTGTAGCGGTCGGCGAGCCACTTCTCGGCGATGGCCATTCCGACGCTCGTCGCTATGCCCTGGCCCAGCGGCCCGGTCGTCGTTTCCACGCCCGACACGAGGTGATACTCGGGGTGTCCCGGCGCCTTGCTGCCGATCTGACGAAAGCGGCGGATGTCGTCGAGGGAGACGGACGGCTGCCCCAAGCGCTCGTAGTCGGCGTTTACCGCTTTCGTGCCCGTCAGATGGAGCACCGACCAGAGCAGCATCGACGCGTGGCCGTTCGACAGCACGAATCGATCACGATTCGGCCAGATCGGGTCCTCGGGATCGAAGCGCATCACGCGATTCCAGATCGTATAGACGAGTGGCGCCAGCGCCATGGGCGTGCCGGGGTGCCCCGACTTGGCGCGTTCGACGGCATCGATCGCGAGCGTTCGGATGGTATTGACGGACAGCTGGTCGAGATTCGCTTCTGTCATCGGCTTTGCCTCGCTGGTTCGAGCTCCAGGCGCGCCACCTTGCCGAGCCGCCGCAGATGTCGTGGGGCCTGACTGAACTCGGCGGCGACAAACGCCTGCACGAGATCCCAGGCCACGCTCGATCCCACGGTGCGGCCACCGATGCAGATGACGTTCATGTGGTCGTCCTCGACTCCCTGCACTGCTGAAAAATGGTCATGGATGAGTCCGGCGCGGACCCCCGGAATCTTGTTTGCGCAGACCGAGGCTCCGACACCGCTGCCGCAGATGGCGACGCCGCGCTCGAGCGTTCCCGCCGCCACGGCCTGGGCGAGCGGGATGACGAAGTCCGGATAGTCGTCGTCCGGGCTCAGCGTGTCGGCACCGAAATCGACGATGTCGTGTCCTGCTGCGCGCAGCCGCGCGATCAGATCTTCCTTCAGCGCAAACCCGCCGTGATCGGTCGCGATGCCTACACGCATAGTCGTCTCCCCGATTCGCGTCAGTGTCGTGATGGGACACGTCCGAGCACGGCCGCTGCGTCCTGATCCGCCAGCACGACGGCGGCCTGCTGACGCACTCGCCCCGCCGGAATCGATCGATCGCTGTCATTGAGACGCGCCAACATCTCCGCCTTTTCTCGTCCGGTCACCAGCCAGACGATGCGGCGGGCACGGTCGAGCATGGGATAGGTCAAGGTCATCCGGCGTCGACCTTGATAGACGCCCGTCAGGGCGACATCGGCGTCCGTGACGTCGAGCACCGGATCGCCGGGAACCAGCGATGCGGTGTGGCCATCGGGCCCGAGGCCGAGATGCACGAGATCGAGCACGGGCGGCGCGCCGGCAATCTCGGTGAGTATCGTCGCGTACTGCGCGCACGCCGCCTCGAGATTCGCCGACTCCACGGGCATCGCGTGAACCTGCTCAGGACGGAGCGGACAATGCTCCAGCGAGCTTTCGCGCAGGTGCGTGAGATTGCGATCGGGGTGTCCGGCGGGCGCTACTCGCTCGTCCACCTGGACGACGTGCACATCGGCCCACGGCAGCGGTTGATCGGCCAGCGCACGCAGCATCGTCCACGGCGTGTGACCACCGCTCACAGCCATGATGAAGCAGCCGCGTGCGGCGACGGCCGCCCACGCCTCCCCGGCGGTAAATGCGGCGGCCGTCCGGGCCACCGCATCGGCGTCGGCCAAGACCTCGATCCTCACGACGAACTCACCTGCGGGTTGTGCCATCCGCCGCGCGGCGACACTCTCGCGTCGACTTCCTTCGGGCCCCACGTACCCGGCTCGTATTCGGAAACCGGGGTGCCCGCCTTCAGCACGGGATCGACGATTCGCCAGGCCTCCTCGACGTAGTCCTCCCGCGCGAACAGCGTCGCGTCGCCGTGCATGGCGTCACCGAGCACGCGCTCGTAGGCGTCCATCTCATCCGCTCGGGGGAGCTGCGTCCCCACCATCTCAGCGGTCCGGCTGACAGTCTCCTGCCCCGGCGCGATGACGTTGGCGCCGATCGCAATCGTGACATCCGGACTGATCCGAAAGCGGACGGAGTTCGATTCGAGGTCGAAGCCGTGAAACATGGTGGGCGGCTGACGAAGGCGCACGACCACCTCGGTGCACGTGACGGGCAGCTGCTTTCCAGCCCTGATGTAGAACGGCACGCCCTGCCACCGCCAGGAATCGATCTGCAGTCGCACCGCTGCGAACGTCTCCACCGTGGAGTCCGGCGCCACGCCTTTCTCGGACCGGTAGCCGCGAAATTGTCCGCGCACGATGTTGTCCGGGCCGAGCGCCGGGATGGCTTTGAGGACCTTCACCTTTTCATCGCGGATCGACTCGCTGTCCGTTCTGACGGGGGGTTCCATCGCGAGGTTGCTCAGGACCTGAAACAGATGATTCTGGACGACGTCGCGCACGGTGCCCGTCTCGTCGTAAAACGCGCCTCGTCCCTGGACGCCGAAGTTTTCCGCCATCGTGATCTGCACGCTCTCGACGTGACTGCGATTCCAGAACGGCTCCAGGAACGCGTTGGCGAAGCGAAAGAACAGCATGTGATGCACCGGCCGCTTGCCGAGGTAGTGGTCGATGCGAAAGATCGTCTCCTCGTTGAAGCAGCCGAACAGCGTGCGATTGAGCGCCTGGGCCGAGGCGAGATCGCGGCCGAACGGTTTCTCGACGATGACGCGGGCGCCGGGCGTACAGCCGGATTTGGCCAGCTGCTCCACGACCAGCCCGAACATCGTGGGCGGAATCGCGAGATAGTACGCGGGGCGCTGCGCCGGCCCGAGGTTCTGGCGAATGGCCGAAAACGTCGCCGGGTCTCTGTAGTCGCCGTCGACGTAGCGCAACAGCCCGGACAGGACGTCGAACGCACGCGGATCGAGCCCGCCGTGCTGCTCGACGCTGTCGCGGGCCCGGGCGCGGAACTGCTCGAGCGTCCATCCGGACTTCGCCACGCCGATGACGGGCACGTCGAGGTGGCCCCGTTTCGCCATCGCCTGGAGCGCCGGAAAGATCTTCTTGTAGGCGAGGTCGCCGGTGGCGCCGAAGAATACGAAGGCATCCGAGTGCGTAGTGCTCATCCCGCGCCCCCGTCACGCCGACGGCTTTTCGACGTGGCCGCCGAACTCATAGCGCATCGCCGACAGCACCTTGTCGGCGAAATCGGACTCGCCGCGGGAGCTGAAGCGCTCGTACAGCGCGGACGAGAGGACGGGCACCGGAACGGCCTCGTCGATGGCGGCCTTGATCGTCCACCGCCCCTCGCCGGAATCCGACACGCGTCCCTGGAAGCCCTTGAGCTCGGGATCCTTGATCAGTGCCGCGGCCGACAGGTCGAGGAGCCACGACGCGACGACGCTTCCGCGTCGCCACACCTCGGCGATGTCCGGCAGATTGAAGTCGTACTGATAGTGCTGGGGATCGCGCAGGGGGGTCGTCTCGGCATCGACCTCGTGGCCGCGCTTGCCGATGTTGGCGGCTTTCAGAATTCCGAGGCCCTCGGCGTAGGCGGCCATGATGCCGTACTCGATGCCGTTGTGGATCATCTTCACGAAGTGTCCGGCCCCGTTTGGTCCACAGTGCAGATAGCCGCGCTCAGCCGAGCCGCCCAGCTTTTCTCGCCCCGGAGTGCGCGCGATCGTACCCGCGCCTGGAGCGAGCGTGGCGAAGATCGAATCGAGATGCTTCACCACCGCATCCTCGCCGCCGATCATCAGGCAATAGCCGCGTTCGCGTCCCCAGACGCCGCCGCTGGTGCCGACGTCGACATAGTGGATGCGTTTCGGGGCGAGCTGCTGCGCCCGACGGATGTCGTCGACGTAATAGGAGTTGCCGCCGTCGATGACGACGTCCCCCGCCCCGAGATGGGGCAGAAGATCATTGATCGTCGCGTCGACCGCCGCCGCCGGGACCATCAGCCACACGGCTCGCGGCGTCTCGAGCTTCTTCACGAAATCTCCAAGCGACGATGCGCCGACGGCCTTGGCCCGAACCAGCTCCTCGACCGCCTTCGGGGAGCGGTCGAACACCACGCATTGATGGCCGCCGGCGAGCAGCCGATGGACCATGTTGGCGCCCATGCGGCCGAGTCCGATCATTCCAAGCTGCATAGCTGACTCCTATGTATTGGAAGCGTCGAAGATGCTCTGAATGGATGTGTTCAGGAGGGCGTTGAAGTCGGCATCGGACTGCTGCGCCGACAGCCCCTCGACCAGCGCGCGGGAAAAGCTCGCCACGACACCGTGATTCCTCGCGAGGCGCTTGTTGCCTTCCTCGCGCGAGTACCCGCCTGACAGCGCCACGACCCTCACGACCTTGGGATGACGCACCAGTTCCGTGTAGAGGTCGTCCTTGTCCGGCAACGTCAGCTTGAGCATGACCCGATGATCCGCCGGCAGCGCGTCGAGCTCGCCCCGAATGGCGGCCTTGAGGATATCTTCGGCCGCGGCCTTTTCCGGGCAGTGGATGTCGACCTCGGGCTCGACGATGGGCACGAGGCCAGCGGCGATGATCTGGCGACCGATCGCGAACTGCTGGCTCACGATGTCCTTGATGCCCGCTCCGTCGGCCTGCTTGATGAACGAGCGCATCTTGGTCCCAAAGATGCGCTTGGCGTTTGCTTTATCGAGCAGCGCGCCGAGCTCGGGAATCGGCTTCATCAGCTGTACACCGCGGCTCTCGGCGGCGAGGCCCTTGTCCACCTTCAGGAACGGCACGATCCGCTTCACCGTCCACAGATAGTCCGCGGTGGGCTTACCCTCGACGTCGCGATCGATCGTGTTCTCGAATAGAATGGCGCCGAGAATCCGCTCGCCGGTGAACGCCGGGCTCGTCATGATGCGCGTCCGCATCGCGTGCACGATCGCGAACATCTGCGTGTCGTTGGACCACGTCCCGTCCTTGATGCCGTACGCGCGCAGCGCGCCGGGCGTGCTTCCACCGCTCTGGTCCAGTGCCGCAATGAATCCGGGATGCGTCCGCATCTTCTCCAGCTGTGCTGTGAAGTCGACGCTCAGCCGCTTCATCGCGCTCCCTCCTTGCGTGCTCGATAGCGCCGAATGAGCGCGTTCGTCGAGCTGTCGTGGGCCAGCGCCGGCACCGTCCGGCTCTCGAGCTCAGAGATGATCCGTTGGGCGAGCACCTTGCCCAGCTCGACGCCCCATTGATCGAACGAGTCGACATCCCAGATCGCGCCCTGGGTGAACACGCTGTGCTCGTACAGCGCGACCAGCTTGCCGAGCGTTTCGGGCGTGAGCCGGTCGGCGAGGATCGTGTTCGAGGGACGGTTGCCGAGAAAGACTCGATGCGGGACGAGGTTGTCGGGTGTGCCCTCGGCCTTCACCTGCTCGCGCGTCTTACCGAACGCCAGCGCCTCCGTCTGCGCCAAGACGTTGGCGATCAGTATGTCGTGATGCCGCCCGAGCGGGTTCAGGGTGTGCTCGAACGCGATGAAGTCGCACGGGATCAGACGGGTCCCCTGATGAATGAGCTGGTAGAACGAGTGCTGGCCGTTGGTGCCCGGCTCCCCCCAGTAGATCGGGCCGGTCGGATAGCTGACGTCCACTCCGTCTCGCGTGACGTGCTTGCCGTTGCTTTCCATCGTGAGCTGCTGCAGATACGCCGGGAAGCGTTTGAGGTATTGCTCGTAGGGCAGGATCGCCACCGTTTCCGCGCCGAAGAAGTCCGTGTACCAGACCGTCAGCAGGCCGAGCAGCACGGGAAGGTTGCGTTCGAAGGGAGCCGTGCGGAAGTGCTCGTCCATCTGATGGAACCCGCTCAACAACGCGCGGAAGTTCTCGGGGCCGACCGCGAGCATCGTCGACAGACCGATGGCCGAGTCCATCGAATAGCGTCCGCCGACCCAGTCCCAGAAGCCGAACATGTTCGCGGTGTCGATCCCGAACTCCGACACCTTCTGCGCGTTCGTGGACACGGCCGCGAAGTGCTTCGCCACCGCCTTGATGTCGCCGCCGAGCCCCGCCAGCAACCATTGACGCGCGCTCGCCGCGTTGGTCATCGTCTCCAGCGTCGTGAACGTCTTGGACGAGACGATGAAGAGCGTTTCCGCCGGGTCCAGGTCGCGTGTGGCCTCCACGAGATCCGTTCCGTCGACGTTCGACACGAAGCGAAAGGTCATCGCGCGATCGCTGTAGTGTCGCAGCGCCTCGTACGCCATGACGGGGCCGAGATCGGAGCCGCCGATGCCGATGTTGACGACGTTGCGAATCCGCTTGCCGGTGTGCCCCTTCCACGCGCCGCTCCGCACCCGATTCGAGAATTCGGTCATGGCGTCGAGCACGGCGTGGACCTCGGGGACCACGTCCTTGCCGTCCACCACGATCGAGGTGCCGCGCGGCGCTCTGAGCGCGACGTGGAGCACGGCGCGGTTCTCCGTCACGTTGATCTTGTCGCCCCGGAACATGGCGTCGATGCGCTCGCGGAGCCCGCACTCCGCGGCCAGCCGGCACAGCAGCGTGACGGTCTCGTCGGTGATGCGATTCTTCGAGTAATCGAGGTAGATCCCGACGGCCTCCGCGGTCAGGCGCTCGCCACGGGTGGCGTCGGCGGCGAAGAGCGCGCGGAGGTGCCGCTCTCCGACGTCGTTCCGGTGCGCCTGCAGCGCCTTCCACGATTGGCGTGATGTCATATCTGATCCCTTCATGTCTTGGCTGACTGAGCCGGGGTGGTGACGGCTCGTGCGGCGCGACGCTTCACGGGCGATCGATTCCAGAGGCGCTCGCCGCCGACGAACGCGTTGGCGTTGTCGCCGGCGCGGCAGCCCGGCGGCAGCGTCGCCAGCTGGTGAACGTTGCCGCCCCCGAGCACCACGTCCTCGGGCTCGAGCGCGGCGATCAACCGGGCGACGACGTCCTCGACGTCGCGCCGCCATTGCTCGAGCCCGTGCGCCTGCAACGCGTGCACTCCGACGTATTGCTCGAACGTTCCGTCACGGTACGGCAGATGGCCCAGCTCCATCGGCTCCACGATGCCGTCGACGATCATCGTCGAGCCGAGGCCGGTGCCCAGCCCGAGAAAGAGCATCTTGCCGCCGCGGTAACTGCCGAGCGCCTGCATCGCCGCATCGTTGACGACCTTGACCGGGCGTCCAAAGGCGCCTCGATAGTCGAATCCGACCCAGCCGCAGCCGAGGTGACGTGGCTCCACGAGCGGACGGCCGTGGAGCACCGGCCCTGGAAAGCCGAGCGACACCGCATCGTACGCCCATCCAGCGGCGACGGCCCTGACGCCGTCGACCATCTGCGCGGCGGTGAGCGTAGGTCCCGAGGCGAACTCGCGCGGCGCCTTCTCGCCGGTGGCGAGCACCTTCACGTGGGTGCCGCCGATATCCACGACGAGCACGTGCATGTTCGGCCCTCAGCTCGCCTTGGCCAGGTCGGCGCTCTTGGCGGCGATAACGCCCATGAGCTCGCGCCACGAGTCGACGAACGACTTCGCGCCTTCGTCCTGGAGCTGACTGGCGAGGGCGTCCACATTGACGCCTGCGCTGGCGAACGTTGCCAGCACTTTCTCTCCATCCCCGCCGTCAGCGGGCAGCATCCCCCCAAGCGCTCCGTGGTCGGCCAACGCTTTCAGGGTGCCTTCGGGCATCGTGTTCACCGTGAACGGCGCCGCGAGCGCCCGTATATAGAGGATGTCGGAGGCTGAAGGATCTTTCGTGCCCGTGCTCGCCCAGAGCAGCCGTTGCGGACGGGCGCCGGCATTGAAGGCGCGCTGCCAGCGCGGCGAATCGAGCAGTGCCCGGTAGGCCTTGTACGTGCGCTTGGCCATCGCGATGCCGAGCTGATTGTGCAGCGCCTCCGGCACCCGGCTCTTGACCGCCGCATCCCATCGACTGATGAAGACCGATGCGACCGAGCCGACGTCGGCCGGCAGCCCGGCCGCCACTCGGCGCTCGATGCCCCGAATGAACGCATCGGCCGCGGCCAGGTATTGCTCGGCCGAGAAGAGGAGCGTCACGTTGATCGGCACGCCGGCGAAGATCGCCTCTTCGATGGCCGGCAGCCCTTCCTTGGTGCCGGGAATCTTGATGAAGAGGTTGGCTCGACCCGCTCGCGCGTGCAGCGTCTTGGCGGCGGCCAGGGTGGTGGCGGTGTCGTGAGCGAGCACCGGCGAGACCTCGAGGGAGACCCAGCCGTCGACGCCGCCGGTCCGCTGCCAGACAGGCCGAAACAGATCCGCGGCGCGGATCAAATCTTCCAGCGCCAGCTCGAAGAACAAGTTCTCACCCGACTTGCCCTCCTTGACCTTTGCCCGGATCGCGGCGTCGTAGGCCGAGCTGTTCTTGATGGCGTGATCGAAGATCGTCGGGTTGGACGTGAGGCCAGTCACGGAGAGCTCGTCGATGTAGCGCTTGAGCGTGCCGCTCTCCAGAAGATCGCGGGTGATGTTGTCGAGCCAGAGACTCTGGCCGCGGTCGTGCAGTGTTCCTGTAGCGTTCATCGGAGAACCTCCGGCGGCAGCGCCGCCATCATGGGCTCGGCGCGGCCCGAAGCGCGGGTCAGGTCACGCAATGATTCGAGCGCGGGCCCGGCGACCTGGTCGCCGGTGACCCGCCAGCGCCAGTTACCTGCAGTGCTTCCGGGCTGGTTCATTCGCGCCTCCTTGCCGAGGTTGAGCACGTCCTGCAAGGGAGCGATCGCGAGCGCCGCAGCCGACGACCACGCGAGATCGAGCAACGCGGAGGCGGCCTCGGCATCGGTGCCGGGCGCGCGCTTGAGGTAACGCCACAGATTGCCGCGCTCGGCATCGGGCAGGTCCTCGTGCCATCCGCGCGTCGTCGGATTGTCGTGCGTGCCCGTGTAGACGACCGTGTTGGCGACGTAGTTGTGGGGCAGGTACGGATTGTCGGCGTGGCCGTCGAACGCGAACTGCAGCACGCGTGTGCCCGGGATGTGAAACTCATCGCGGAGCGCGCTCACGTCGGGCGTGATCGTTCCCAGGTCCTCGGCGACGAACGGCAGGCCGCCCAGGTCCTTGGCGACGGCGCGGAAGAACCCGGAGCCGGGGCCCGGCACCCACCGGCCCGACTGCGCCGTCGGCGCTTCGGCAGGAATGTGCCACGCCGCCGCAAATGCTCGGAAGTGATCGAGGCGGATGCCGTCGACGTGCGCGAGCAAGGCGCGCATACGGTCGATGCACCAGCGATAGCCGCGAGAGGCCAGCGCGTCCCAGTCGTACATCGGATTGCCCCACCGCTGTCCCTGCGCGCTGAAATAGTCCGGCGGGACTCCAGCGACGACGCGCGGTCGATGGCTCGCGTCGAGCAGAAACAGCTCCGGGTTGGCCCACACGTCGCTCGAATCCGGAGAGACAAAGAAGGGCAGGTCGCCGATCAACCGCACGCCTTTCGCGCCGGCATGGGCCTTCAGCCGTGCCCCCTGCCGGAACAACATGAACTGGGCGAACCGAACCCGATCAACCTGGCTCGCCAGCTCCTGGCGCGCCTGGCTCAGCGCCGCGGGCACGCGCCGGATGAGGTCGTCCGGCCAGTCGAGATAGCTCGCGCCGTCGTATCTCGCCTTCAGCGCTCGGAACAAGGCGTAGTCGTCGAGCCAATGTGCCTGCTCTTCGACAAACCGCTCGAAATCCGCGCTCAGATCCGATCGCGCGCCCGCACGGAAGTTCTTCCACGCGGTCTCGAGCAACGGGTACTTGAACCGCGTGACCGCGTCGAAATCGACGGTCGTCGGCGAAAAGGAGCCCCCCGCACCGTCGGCCGCCCGGACCAGCTCGTCCTCGACCAGCCAGTCGGGGCTGATCAGCAGCGGGTTCCCGGCGTACGACGACAGCGATTGATACGGCGAATCGCCATAGCCGGTCGGCCCCAAGGGCAGCGCCTGCCACCAACGCTGCCCCGCCGCGTGAAGGCGGTCGACCCACGCCACGGCGGCCGGCCCGACATCGCCGATGCCGTACGGCGAGGGCAGCGACGTCACGTGGAGCAGGACGCCGGAGGCCCGATAGCCCGCCGGAAACGGAGGCATCGTCATGAGCGGCCACCGATCGCGGTGTCGACGAGCTCCTGGGCTTCGCTCACGAGCGCGTCGAGGTGCGCCGTGTCTCTGAAGCTCTCCGCGTAGATCTTGTAGATGTCCTCGGTGCCCGACGGCCGAGCCGCGAACCATCCGCCTGTCGTGACGATCTTCAGGCCGCCGATCGGCGCGCCGTTGCCGGGCGCTGTCGTCAGCCTGGCCGTGATCGGCTCGCCCGCGAGCGTCTCCGCCGTCACGGCCTCAGCCGACAACTGGTGGAGTCGCGCCTTCTGCTCCGGCGTGGCCCCGGCGTCGACGCGCGTGTAATGAAACGCCCCGAACTCGGCGAGCAGCTCTCTGTAGTGCTCGCCTGGATCCTTGCCGGTGCAGGCCGTGATCTCGGCGGCGAGCAGATCCATGATCGGACCGTCCTTGTCGGTCGTCCACACGGTCCCGTCATGGCGGAGGAAGCTGGCCCCCGCGCTCTCCTCGCCCCCAAAACAGCAGGAGCCGTCGAAAAGGCCGGGCACGAACCACTTGAAGCCGACGGGCACCTCGTAGAGACGGCGACCGAGCTGTTCGACGACACGATCGATCACGCTGCTGCTGACGAGGGTCTTGCCGACCGCGGCGTGCGCCGGCCAGTCAGGGCGATGGCCGAGCAGATAGCGGATCGCCACCGCCAGGTAGTGGTTGGGATTCATCAGCCCCGCCGAACGCGCGACGATGCCGTGTCGGTCCGAGTCGGGATCGTTGGCGAACGCGATGTCGAACTGGTCTTTGAGCCCGATGAGCCCTGCCATGGCGTACGGGCTCGAGGGATCCATGCGGATCTTGCCGTCGTGGTCCACGGTCATGAACGAGAACGTCGGATCCAGGACGGGGTTCACCACCGTGATGTTCAGCTTGTAGAGACCATTGATCGGCTCCCAGTACGGAGCTGCCGCGCCGCCGAGCGGATCCACCGCGAGCGTGAGGCCCGCCCGGCGGATGGCGTCCATGTCGACCACGTGCTCGAGATCTTCGACGTACGGCAGCACGAGATCCGCTTCGTGGGTGGTCGCGGCCTTGATCGCCGCCGCGAACGGCATCCGCTTGACGCGAGCATTGCCCTCGCGCAGCAACATGTTCGCGCGACGCTGAACCCACGCGGTCACGTCGGTGTCGGCGGGCCCGCCGTTGGGCGGGTTGTACTTGAAACCGCCGTCCTCGGGCGGGTTGTGCGACGGCGTGACCACGATGCCGTCCGCGAGGTGCACCTGGCGGCCGCGGTTGTACACGAGAATCGCCCGCGAGATCACCGGCGTCGGCGTGACGCCGCCGTCGCGCTGGATGATCGTCTCGACGCGGTTGGCGGCCAGCACTTCGAGCGCGGTGCGCTGGGCCGGCTCGGACAGGGCATGCGTGTCCTTGCCCATGTAGAGGGGCCCGTCGATGCGCTGGCTGGAACGGTAGTCGCAGATCGCCTGCGTGATGGCGGCGATGTGCGCCTCCGTGAACGAGCCGTGGAACGGTGAGCCGCGATGGCCGCTCGTGCCGAAGCTGACGACCTGCGTGGGATCGTCCATCTCCGGCCGGCGGCCGTAGTACTCACGTTCGAGCCGGCTCAGATCGACCAGCATGGACGTCGGTGCCGGCTTGCCGGCCAGCGGGGAGATCGCCGCGGCCTCCTTCGCGTCGTGGAGCATCGCCGGCTCCATCACGCCACCGGGCACGGCTTCACGTGCCAGATGTCCGCCGCGTACTCGGCGATCGTGCGATCGCTCGAAAACTTGCCGGAGCCACCGATGTTCAGAATCGCCTTGCGCGCCCATGCCGCGCGGTCCGCGTACAGTGTGGTCAGCCTGGCGTCGGCCTCGAGATACGACGCGAGGTCGGCAAGGTGCATGTAGTGGTCGCCGTGTGTGAGCAGCGTGTCGCCGAGCGGCGCAAACACGCCCCGCTCGTTCGGACTGAAGTGGTCGGACAAGATCAGATCCAGCGCCTCGCGCACCTCCGGCTCGTTGTCGTAGTGCCAGCGCGGGTTGTACCATCCGCGGCTGTCCGCGACCTGTTCCGCGGTGAGGCCGAAGAGGAAGAAGTTCTCCTCGCCGGCTTCCTGCGCCATCTCGATGGTGGCGCCGTCGCGCGTGCCGATGGTCAGCGCGCCATTCATCATGAACTTCATGTTGCTCGTGCCGCTCGCTTCGTAGCCCGCCGTCGAGATCTGGTTCGAGACGTCGCTCGCCGGAATGAGCCGTTCCGCGAGCGACACGTTGTATTCGGGCAGGAACGCGATCTTGAGCCGGCCGCCCACCACCGGGTCGGCGTCGATCGTGTCGGCCAGGTTGTTCAGGAATTTGATGATCAGCTTGGCCAGCTGGTACGCGGCGGCGGCCTTGCCCGCGAAGAAGAACGTTCGCGGCGTCATCGGCAGGCTCGGGTTCCTTCGCAATCGGTTGTAGAGCACGACGATGCGCAGCGCATTGAGCAGCTGCCGCTTGTACTCGTGGATCCGCTTGACCTGGCTGTCGAAGATCGTGTCCGGGTCGACGATGACCCCGGCGCTGCTTTGCAGCCAGTCCGAGAACGCCGCCTTGGCCGAGCGCTTGGCCGCCAGGAAGGCGTCGCGGAAGCTCCGATCGTCGGCGAGGCGGTTCAGCCTCGTCAGCTGGCCGAGGTCGGTGATCCAGCCGGTGCCGATCGCGTCGGTGATGATCCCGGCCAGGGCCGGGTTCGCCAGCAGCAGCCAGCGGCGCGGCGTGACGCCGTTCGTCTTGTTGCCGAACCGGTCCGGGAACAGCTCGGCGAGATCCTTCACCGTGGTGGAGCGCAGCAGCGCGGAGTGGATCGCGGCCACGCCGTTCGTGCTGTGCGAGCCGACGATGGCCAGATTCGCCATGCGCACGTGCTTTTCCGGTCCCTCCTCGATCAGGCTCGTCCGCGCGACGCGGCCGTCATCGACGGGGAACCGACGGCGCACGTCGTCGAGCAGTCGCCGGTTGATCTCGTAGATGAGCTCGACGTGCCGGGGCAGCAGCGTCTCGAACCAGGCGAGCGGCCATTTCTCGAGCGCCTCGGGCAGCAGCGTGTGGTTCGTGTACGCGAGCGTCCGCCGCGTGAGATCCCAGGCCTCGTCCCATTCGAGATGAGCGTCGTCGAGCAGGATTCTCAGTAATTCGGGAACGGCGATGGCCGGGTGTGTGTCGTTGAGCTGGATGGCCGCCCGCTCGGGGAGCAGACTCCATTCCGAGTTGCTGCGGCGGAATCGCCGGATCAGATCGGCCAGCGAGCACGCGACGAGAAAGTGCTCCTGCGCGAACCGCAGCTGCTGGCCACGCGTCGTCGAATCGTCGGGATAGAGGACCCGCGTCAGCGACTTCGCGGCCAGCGTCCCCGCCAAGGCACTGACGAACTCGCCGTGGCTGAAGGCCTGGAAATCGAAGAAATACGAGGCGGACGCCGCCCACAGGCGCAGCGTGTTGATCGTCTTGCCGCCGTAGCCGACGACCGGTCGATCGTACGGAATCCCGATCAATGTCGACGGCAGCCCGGGAATGAGGTTGAGCTCTCCGTTCTGCATCGCGAAGGAGCAGTTCAGGTTCACTTCGACCTTGTCGTCCGGGCGAACGATTTCCCACGGATCGGGTCGGCGCAGCCAGTTGTCGGGCTGCTCGCGTTGCCAGCCGCCCACGATGGATTGTCGGAACATTCCGTACTCGTAGCGGAGCCCATAGCCGATGGCGGGCAGTTGCATGGTCGCCATCGAATCGAGGAAGCACGCGGCCAGACGTCCGAGGCCGCCATTACCCAACCCCGCATCGGGCTCCTCTTCGAGCAGGCCGAGCCAGTCGAGATCGGCGCGCTTCACCTTGTCTTCCACGATCTGATCGAGCAGCATGTTCGTGATGTTGTTGCTCAGCGAGCGGCCGATCAGAAATTCCATCGACAGGTAATAGATGCGCTTGGGATTCGCGCGCTCGTACGTCTGCTCGGTGCGCACCCAGCGCTGCGACAGCACGTCGCGGACTGAGCGAGCGAAGGCCTCGTACCGCTCGCGCGCGGTGGCCGCGGCCAGATCGATCACGTTGTCGAAGAACAGGTGGCGCTCGTACAGCGCGTCCGCGCTGCCTGCGAGCTCGATGGGGCCACATCCGTATTGCCGACGCAGCGCAGCCATGGTGTCCAAGGACGTCTGTGCGCTCATCGCCGTGCTTTCTCCCGACGCACGCGCCCCGGAACGCGATTGACGGGTGGTTCGTGTGGCATCTCGTTCCAGAGGCGAATCACCGGATCGGAGCGATCGTGCTCGTACCCGAGCGCGCTGACGCTCGCCGTGCCGAGAAACAGGTACCGGCCTGCGCCGGGCGGCAGGCCGAGCCAGCGCGCGGCGAACACTCGCAGAAAGTGTCCGCTCGAGAACAGCAGCGTGTTGCCGTCGATGGCTCGCACGCGCCGGATGACGCGGTCGGCGCGAGCTCCGATCTGCTCCGGCGACTCGCCGTCCGGGGCGCCGTCGCGGAATAGCTCCCAGTCGGGCCGCTCGCCGTGGATGTCGGCGCTGGTGCGGCCCTCGTACGCGCCGTAATTCCATTCCACGAGATCGGGTTCGATTTCAGCCGCGGACCTGAAACCGGCGAGCTCACAGGTCCGAACGACCCGCTGCAAGGGACTCGTGAGTACCGCAGCGAACGTCAGTCCTTGTAGCCGCTGTACCAGCCGTGTGGCATCGGCTTCGCCTTGCGGGGTGAGCGGAAGGTCGGTCCGTCCCGTGTGCTGATGGGAGATGGTCCAAGCCGTCTCGCCGTGCCGCGCCAGATATACGATCGGGAGCGTCTCGCTCATCTACGGTGTCCTTCCGGCAGCCTGAGGCACGGCATCGTCGTTTCGACGCGCCGCGATGGCTGCCGGTTTCGCGAAAGAGAACGTCACCGGTGCGTGGTGATTCACGATGAGGCGCGCCCCCCGCTGTCCCGTCAGATACGTCCACACCCACTGCACGAAGACGCTGACGCGAAGGCTCGACTGGCCCAGGAATTGGAGATGCACGGCGGCCCACGCCATCCACGCGAGAAAGCCGCTGAGGTTGATGAAGCCGCTGTGCAGCACCGCGAAACCCTTGCCGACGACGGCCATGGTTCCTTTGTCGAAGTACCGGAACGGCTTCGGGGCGGCTTGCCCCGTGATGCGCCGGGCGATCAGCCTCGCCGCATAGCGACCCTGCTGCATCGCGACCTGCGCGACGCCCGCAAGGGGACGGCCGTCCTGATCGAGCGACGCGGTGTCCCCGACCACGAAGATTTCCGGATGACCGCTGACGGTCAGGTCCGGTTGCACGCGGACGCGGCCGGCATGATCCGTCGTCGCCCCGAGCCACTTGCCCGCAGGCGACGGCATCACGCCCGCTGTCCAGATCACGGTCTTGCTGGCAATGCACTCGCCGGCGACGGTCGCGCCTTCGGCGTCGATGTGGTCCACGCCCTGGCCAAGCCGCACCTCGACGCCGAGCTTTTCGAGACGACGCATCGCCGCCGCGCCGAGCGTCTCGGGAAAGGCGCCGAGCACGCGCTTGCCCGCGTCCACGAGGATGATCCGCGCCGACGTCGGATCGATGCGCCGAAACTCCGATCGCAGCGACTGGCGCACGAGCACGGCGATCGCGCCCGCCATCTCGACACCGGTGGGGCCGCCGCCGACGAGGACGAAGGTCAACAGATCGCGGTGACGCCGCGGGTCTTCCTCCGCTTCCGCCTGCTCGAACGCCTGCAAGATCCGGTTGCGGATCGACACCGCGTCGGCGAGGCTCTTGAGCCCGGGCGCGAATGGCTCGAATTCGTCGTGGCCGAAGTAGCTGTGGCTCGCACCCGTTGCAAGAATCAGATAGTCATAGTTGACGGCGACGCCGGTGCGGTCTACCGAATCGACGAAGACACGTCGCCGCTCGACGTCGACGCCGGTGACCTCGCCGAGGATGACGGTGGTGTTGCGTTGCTTACCGAGAATATCGCGAATGGGCGACGCGATCTGTCCCGGGCTCAGGACCGACGTGGCGACCTGGTACAGCAGCGGCTGAAACAGGTGGTGATTCTGCCGGTCGATGAGGACGACTTCGACAGTGCTCTTGCGGAGCGCTTTCGCAGCCGCGAGGCCGCCGAAGCCCCCGCCCACGATGACGACGCGCGGCACGGCATCAGACATGGCTGCGTACGACCTCAACGCGGCCGGCCGACAGCTCCACGGCGAGCCGCAGCATCGGAATCACGAGCGGAAACGATCCGGGAAGCCACATGATCGCCCCGGCCAGCGCCTGATCGTCGAGCGAGGAATATCCGCGGTAGATCACGCGGTCCGAAAACGTCAGGATCGCGGCCAGCGGCATGCTCTGAAACATCGCGAGCGCCAGGTACGGAATCATCGTCCAGCGCGGCCAGATCGGCCGGGCCGGCCATGGGAGGATCACCGGCTGCCAGAACAGCAGTGCGCTGCCGAGGAAGCACGCGTGCTCGAAGTGGTGCCAGAAGTCGGACTCGAGCGTGAGGTCGTAGAGCGCCGGTGCGTGCCAGACCCAGAAGGTAATGGCGAACGCGCACCAGCCGACGGTTGGATGCAGGATCCACGGCGTGACGGCCCGGACACCCCGCGCGTTCGTCACCGCGAGCACGACGCGGCGGATCGGCCGAGGGAAACCGACGAGCAGCGGACCGACCGGCGCCCCCATCCACAACAGCGGCGCGACGACGACCACGAGCAGCATGTGCTGCACCATGTGGGCGGACAGCCATCGCTCGGCCAGCGTGTCGATCGGTGACGAGAGCGCGAACAGGATCGTGGCGAGCCCAGCGACAAACAAGACGGCGTGGCGCGTCTGACAGCGGCGCGCGACGCGCTGACGCAGCCGACTCCATCCGCGCAAATAGATGACCGCGGTCAGCATGACGGGGATGACGACCGACGGCTCGACCGGCCACCCGCTCATGGCCGCAACGTCGCCATGAACGCGACGAGCGCGTTGACTTCGGCGGGGCTGAGATTCTTGCCGTAGGCCGGCATGTTCCCGCCGCCCTGCAGCACCTGGCGAATGAGCTGGTCGCGGGTCTGCCGCGTCGCGATGCCGTCGAGCGCCGGGCCGCGCTTGCCGCCCTCACCGCCCAGGCTGTGGCAGGCGCGGCACTGCTTGTTCTGCAGCACGAGCGCGCCTTGCAGCTCCAGCGGCGTGCGGCCCTTGACGTAGCGGACGGGCGTGGCGGCGGCGGTCCACGCCTCCATCTTCGGCGACCACGGGACCGTCACACCAAGGCCGGCGAGCGTCGCGACCGTGAGGACGATCACGACGACCACGAGCACGGAGACGGGACGGCGCGTCCAGCTCTTTTCTCCGGTGCCGGCGAGGAATGGCACCAAGAACAGCGCGCCGATTGCCACCAGCGGACCGACGAGGATGACCACCGTCTCCGTCCACGGCGGCAGCAGCGCGAACAACGCATAGAGCGCGAGGAAGTAGAAATCCGGCTTCGGCGCGGTGTCGATCAGCGTCGGATCCGGGACCCCGTGTGGACCGAAGGGACCGAACAGCACCGCACAGAGCACCACGGCGATGACGACGATGCCGCAGGCGACCATGTCCTTGCGTGCCGCGTGCGGAAAGAAGGCCACGCCGTCTTTGTGGACCTCGTCGTCGTATTTTCGCCGGTACGTCTCTCGGTTTACGACGCGGCCTGGCATCGGCCATTCGTTGATGCCGATGCGGAGCACGAGCCAGAGGTGAAGCCCGATCATGCCGATGAGGATCCCGGGGACGAGGAAGACGTGAACGGCGAAGAACCGGGACAGCGTGCGCCCCGCGATGATCGGCCCGCCCAGCAAGAGCTGCACGAGCGTGTCACCCACCCCCGGGGCGCGGGACGCGATCGAGGCGCCGATGCCGAGCCCCCAGTACGCATCCTGATCCCAGCGGAGGATCTGCCCCGTGAACGCCATGCCGAGCGTGCACAGGAAGAGAAAGACGCCGACGATCCACGTGAGCTCGCGCGGGTATTTGTGGGCGCCGAACAGGAACACCTGAATCATGTGCAGCGTCATGATCGCGACCATCGCGTTCGATCCCCAGAAATGCACTGCGCGCAAGAACCAGCCGAATGGCGCCTGAAAGTTCAGATAGAGCAGACTTTGATAGGCCCCGTCTGCGGACGGCACGTACACCAGCGCGAGACAGATTCCCGTCGCGATCTGGAGTACGAAGAGCGCCAGCGTCGCGCTGCCAAAGACGTACCACCAGCTCGCCGTGCTGCGCGGAACGGGGTGCTCGAGGACCAGCCCCGCTGCGTCGCCGAGCCCCGTCCGCTCCTCGAGCCATCGCAGCGTCGAGCGAACCGGACCGCTGTCGCTCACACCGGCCTCGAGAGTGTCGGCAGCTGTCCGCCGCGAACCCAGAGCGCGCCGTCGTTGATTCGATATTCGTATTCGAACAGGCCACGCGGAGGCGGTCCGGAAGCGCGAGAGCCGTCCTCGTAATACGCGCCGCCGTGGCACGGGCACATGAACAGGCGCGACTGCGGGAACCAGCGCACCGGGCATCCGAGGTGCGCGCAATTGACGGCGAACACCTGAAATCGCTCCCCCTCGATCCGGCGCACCCAACAGGCGACCTTGGCCGTCGCGCCGTCCCACGCGACGCGAACGGGGTTCTCGTAGGTGGCCAGCCGCGTCTGGCCGGCGGGGAATCCGTTCACCGGGCCCAGCGGAATCCACGCCTGTCCATCCGTGCGCCGGCGGGCGGCGCCGAAGATGTATCCCACGACCGGGACGCCGACCAGCGCGGCCCCGAGCACGTTGAGACCCAAGCCGAGCTTGAACAAGAATCCTCTGCGCGACTGAGACACCGGCGTCATGGCAGCCTCCCCGGCACCGGCCGCCGTTGCGCGACGAGCCAGGCGACAACGTCCGAAATCTGTTGCGATGTCAACGGCGAGGCGGCGCCATCCAGCCGCCAGTCCGGCATTCCAAGATCCGATCGGCCCGCGATCACCGTCGTTCTCAGGTGCTGATCGCTGACGAGCGCGAGATACGACGGGTCGGCGACCGCGCCGCCCTTCGGGCCGCCGCGGCCGTCCTGACCGTGACACCCGGCGCACGCGGCGACAAAGACGGCGCGACCGCGATCGACATTGGCCGCGTTGCCGGACGATCCTGGGCCGGCCGCGTAGGTCGGCACCTGGTAATCCGCGACGACTTCGGGCCGCTTCCAGCGATCCTTGATTCCCTGCACCAGAATGTCGATTTGCTGATCCGTGAGCTGACCGCCGGCGCTGAGCGCGAACGCTGGCTGAGCAGTCCCCGGGATGCCGGCCGCAATCAGCTGGCGCATGCGGTCGGTTGGAACCATGGCGAGATACACGGGATCGTTCAGTGGACGCGCGGCGCCGAGGCGTCCGGTCTCGCCATGGCAGCCGGCGCAATTCCGCGCGTACAGCGGCGCAAACGTCATGATCTCGGTCGGCGCGAGCTCGCGCGCGTCAGGCCGTGGCCGCCCCGGCAAGCCGTCGCATCCCGTGAGTGCCAGGGCCGCCACGAACACCGCGACGATCAGTGCCTTCATGGTTTGCCTCGACCGGTGGCGTCGACGCCCGCGCGATCGACGAACGGCCGTGTCTGCGCCGTCGCGACCGGCGTCGCGCGCGCGACGACGTAGCCGGCCGTGAGGCCGAATGCGATCTGCGACGCGACGAACCACGTCCATGCGATCCGCGCGTTCAAGACCGGATCGACCACGCCCATGATGGCCCAGAGGAATCCGGTCCACAGCAGCGGCGCGAGCAGACCGCCCCAGAGCAGATGACGCCGCGGAAGCAGGGGCAGAATGGCGGCGTAGAGCGCCCCGACCAGCATCGAGGTCAACACGTGCGCCACGATCCCGACGACAAACGCGAGACCGTCGAAGGCACGCAGCGTTGCCACATCGGCCTCCGCCAGGTGCGGCACGGCGATCGCGGCAAGCAGATTCAGCGGATAACAGACACTGCGCTGCGCGACGATGCCGTAGACCGCCGCGCACAGCGCCATCGCCACCCCACCGACGAGTCCGCCTCTGACGCCTGCTGAAAGCGGCTGCACCTCGACCGGTAGTCGCAGGCGATGTCGGTCATCGCCGAATGAAAAGCGCTCGACGCCTCGGGTCCGCGCCAGCACGGGCGGCGGTCCGCTCGGTGCCCGCACGATCTGCACGTACTCCACCTTCTGTTCGGGCAGCACGCACCGCCACCACCCCACCCCACCGATCAGGGCCAGCACCACACCGACCAGACTGACGGCGACGTGAGTCACCAGCCCGGCAGAGCCCAGCGTGACGCCGAGCGCGACGACCATCGGCCAAACAGTCGGTGCGGGCAGTGTGATGCGGTCGCGCTCCGTTGATTCCGTCATGGCTTGTCGAACGCCAACACTGCGAGGAGCAGTGGCAGATACATCAGAGAGGCGAGCAACACGCGTCGCGCCGAGGTCGTCGAACGTGATTTCGCGTGCGCAAGGCCCGCGCCGAGCAGCGCAAGCCCAAGCGCGCACGCGATCACGAAGTACGCGATGCCACTCATCCCCATCACCGTCGGCAGCAGGCTGACGGCGACGAGGCTGAGCGTCGATGACACGATCTGGCGCTCGGGCAGCGTCCCGTGCGAACCCGCGACGGCGAGCACGCGCACGCCCGCGCGCGCGTAGTCGCCGGCGTAGAGACGTGCGATCGCGAGCGTATGAGGCAGCTGCCAGAGGAACAGAATTCCGAACAACACCGCGGCGCCGAGACCGACGTCACCCCGGGCCGCGACCCAGCCGGTCACCGGCGGCAGTGCGCCCGGAACCGCGCCGACCAGGATGCATGCCGCGCTGCGCACCTTGAGCGGAGTGTACGCGCCTATATAAAGGATAGTGGTGCTCAGGGTCAGAATGGCAACCGCCACCCCCACGCTCGCGGCGAGATAGGCGACGCCGACGGACGTCAGCGCGCCGGCGAAGAGCAGTGCCTCGAGCGGCTGAAGCCGACCGTCCGGCAGCGGGCGATGCTTGGTCCGCTCCATCCGCGCGTCGACGTCGCGCTCGACGTACTGGTTCAGGGCCAGCGTGCCGCCGGCAGCCAGCAGCGTGCCGAACAGCAAGTGCGCGAGGCGGACGTAATCGGCCGGGCCTGTGAGCGCCACGAAATACCCGACCAGCGTGGTCGCGAGGACCATAACGAGGACGCGCGGCTTGGCGAGCGCGATGAGGTCGGACGCCAGCTGATACCGATCTCGCGGAAGCACGGCGACCATGACGTCGACACGTTCTTTCATCGGCCGACCACGTACACCACGGTGAAGACCACGACCCATACACCGTCGACGAAGTGCCAGTACCAGGAGACGAGCTCGACGCGCTCGCGGTGGACGGCCTTGAGCGCGCCGGAGAACGCAAAGACGACGCACAGGCTCAGCATCACGAGCCCGACGATCACGTGCGACGCATGCAAGCCGACGAGCGGATAGAACGTCGAGCCAAAGAGATTCGTGCCGATCGTGAGGCCCCGCTCGACGATCAGTCGGCGCCACTCCTGCGCGGTGCCGGCGAGGAACGCGAGGCCGAGCACGACCGTGACGAACAGCCACGCCCCCGCGCGGGCGATTCGGCCGGCGGCCAGTGCGCGCGTTGCCAGGGCCACGGTGATGCTGCTCGACAGCAGGCAGACGGTGTTGACGATCGGCAGATCGAGCACCTCTCGCGGATAGGGGCCGGTCGCGCTCTTGCCGATGTAGAAAAGATAGGCGACCACGAACACCGCGAAGAGCGACATCTCGGCCACGATGAAGCCGATCACGCCGGCGCGTCCTCGAGCGGCGGTGCTATTCATGCGGTCCGTCCGGGTCATCGGGGTGCTGCACGTCCCACAACGGCCGCCGGCTCGTCACCGGGGGCAGCGTCGCAAAGTTGTAGACAGGCGGCGGAGAGCTCGTCGCCCATTCGAGCGTCCAGGCCTCCCACGGGTTGTCGCCGGCCGGCGCCCCGTGGCGGAGCGAATACACGACGTTGAAGAGGAAGATCAGCACGGCCGCGGCCTGCAGCGGGACCCCGGCGGTGGTGACGAGATTCAGAAGATCCCAGCCGCGATCCGCGGGGTAGGTGTAGATCCGTCGCGGCATGCCCAGGACCCCGGGGAAGTGCATCGTGACGAACGTGAGATTGAACCCGACGACAAGCAGCCAGAAGTGCCATCGCCCGAGGCGCTCGCTCAGCATCCGTCCCGTCGCTTTCGGAAACCAGTAATAGATCGCGGCGAAGATCGTGAAGAGCAGGCCGCCGAGCAGGACGAAGTGGAAGTGCGCGACGACGAAATACGAATCGGTGAGCTGCCAGTCGAACGGCGCGACCGCGAGCATGATGCCGGTCAGCCCCGCGCAGAGGAACTGGAACAGAAACGCGCAGCAGAACAACATCGCTACGCGAAAGCGCAGCTTGCCGCCATACATCGTGGCCAGCCAGTTGAAGATCTTCACGCCGGTCGGAACGCCCACGAGCATGCTCGAGATCGCGAAGAACGAATTCAGCGTGGCGCCCATGCCGACCGTGAACATGTGATGGGCCCAGACGCTCATGGAGACGGCACCGATCCCCAGCGTGGCCACGACCAGGGTCGCGTAGCCGAAGATGACCTTTCGGGAGAACACCGGAATGATCTCGGAGGCGAATCCAAATCCCGGCACCATCAGGATGTAGACCTCGGGGTGGCCGAAGAACCAGAAGAAGTGCTGCCAGAGGATCGCGGACCCTCCCGCCTGCGTGTCGAAATAGTGGGCGCCGAGGAATCGATCCAGCAGCAGCATGATCTGGGCGGCTGTCAGCGGCGGCAGAATGAGCACCGTCATCCCGGAGACCGTCAGCATGGTCCACACGTAGACCGGCATCCGGCCGAGGGTCATCCCGGGCGCGCGCATGGTCGCGATCGTCGCGATCAGGTTGATCGCGGTCGCGACCGTCCCGACGCCGGTGATCAGGATCGATAGGTTCCAGTAGTCGGTGGCGTTTCCCGGCGTGAATGCCCGCTCCGTCAGCGGCGCATAGGCGAACCAGCCCACCGCGGGCGCCGAGCCGCTGCCGTAGAGCCCGTCACCGCCGATGAAGCTGAAGTACAGCAGCGCGCCGCCGAACACGAGCATCCAGAATCCAAAGGCGTTCAGGCGGGGAAAAGCGAGGTCGCGTGACCCGATCATCAGCGGGACGAGGTAGTTTCCGAATCCGAAGACGATGGGGATTCCGAACAGGAAGACCATCGTGGTCCCGTGCAGCGTGAACAGACGATTGAACGTATCGGCCGGTACGACGGTGAGGCCGGGCCATGCGAGCTGCAGCCGCATGAGTGCCGCCTCGACGCCGCCAATCACCAGGAAGACAAACCCGGTGACGACGTACATGATGCCGAGTCGCTTGTGGTCGACCGTCACCACCCAGTCGTGCAGGATCGCCAGCACACCAGACGACTCCGACGCTGGCGCGATATCGCGAGGTACGGGGACGACGCTCGGCACGCTGCTCATGGCTTCACCGCAACGTCACGAGGTACGCAACCAGCTGGTCCAGCTGAGTGTCGTCGAGCTTCATCGCCGGCATGAGCGCTCCTGTTTTGAATGCGCCCGGGTCTTTCACCCACGCCCGAAGGTTTTCGGGCGTGTTGCGCGCGGCGCCGGCGCCCAGCGTGGAGCGACTCATCAGGTGAGTCAGATCCGGACCGAACACGCCGTTGCTCGGTGTTCCGCGGACGGTGTGGCAGTTGATACACGCCAATGAAGAGAACAGCTCACGGCCCGCGGTGACCGTCCCCTGCTCCACCGGCGGACTTTGTTGCGCCGCCACCCAGGCCCGGAACTGATCCTGTGAGTGAACGACGACGACCAGGAGCATCACGGCGTGCTGGAGCCCGCAATACTCCGCGCACTGGCCGACATACGTTCCCACCTGCCGCGGCTCGATCCAGACGCGGTTCGTCTTGTTCGGGATCGCGTCCATCTTCCCGGCCAGCTGCGGTACCCAGAAGCTGTGGGCCACGTCGACCGACTGCACCGTGATGAAGGTCGGGGCCGGGTTGGCCGCGTCACTCACGGGGACGTGGATCTCGTTGGCGGTGACGATCCCGAGCTTGGGATAGCGGATCTCCCACCACCACTGGTTGCCGACGACGGTGATCTCCAGCGCGTCGGGCGGCTGCGCCCGGCGCTCGATCCCCCAGGTGTATCGGGCGGTGACCAGGAACAGGACCACGACGATCAGCAACGGCACCACTGTCCACGCCAGCTCGATCTGCTTGCTGCCGTACACCTGCGCCGGCTCGAGGTCGGGGTTCGCCGGCCGCCTGCCGAACCGGATGAGCGTATAGATCGCGAAGCCGGCGACGATGACGAAGATCACCGCCGTGATGCCCAGCACGAAGAACGACAATTCGCGGATCTGGAATGCCGGCGTCGAGACCGGCGCGAAGATGTTCGGCGTCGGCGCGGGCGTCATCGCCCCAACCGCCTCGCGACACCTTCGGGCGCATCGAGCATGGACGTGGCCCTCATCGTCAGAATGCTGTCCTCGAGCGCCGGTTGAGTGGCAAATGACGTGCCGCAGCTGTCACGACCCCCGCCGCTCGAGAACAGTTGACGCTTTAGAGGGTCGGACGGCGCTCGTCGTCACACCGTCCCCGGCCGCGTTTCGCGACCCGTCGCGAGAAATTCGTGAAGTCGGGTGCCGGCGTTCGCGAGAAATTCGCGAACCCAAGCCAACCCCACGAGAACAAAGCGTTTACGCTTGGCGTTGCGGTTGCTCCACCGGCGGTCGGGAGAGGACTTACGTGACCTATAGAATCCAGCACTCGGCCCAGCACGGCGCGAACGTCTTCGTCCTGAGTGGCGTACTCGACACGGAGCACGCGACGCGGCTACAGGAGCTGCTCTCGACGGCGGCGCCTGGCCGCATCGTTCTCGATCTCAAGGAGGTCACGCTCGTTGATCGGGCCGCGGTGCAGTTTCTTGCGCACGTCGAAATGGCGGGCACCGAGCTCGTGAACTGTCCCGAATACGTGCGCAGCTGGATCATGGCCGAGAACGAGAGCCCGTGATGCGACGTCCAGGATTCGTCGTGCGTCCAAATCGCCAAGGTGTTCATCCGGCTGGGGCGCTCCCTTGGGGGCTCCGGCAGACCGCGTGACCAGCGAGGGAAACGGCCATGGTGATTCACAGCGCGGCGGCAATGGTGGGCGGCGTGCTGTTCGTCTGCAGCGTTCAGCCGGTCTGGGCCCAAGAGTCGCGCGACATCCCCGAGCGGTACAGCCGTCAGGTCGCGCCGACGCCTGGCACGTACTGGCGCCCTCCCGACCTCCGCGACTATACGCGCGTGCTGAAGTCGACCGAGGCTCCGCTCATCGACCCGAACAAGCGGTACGACCTGCCCGAGCTGATCGACCTCGCACAGCGCAACAATCCCGAGACGCGGGTGGCGTGGGAAGCGGCCCGCGGGGCCGCGCTCGCCGTCGGGCTCGTGGAGAGCGAGTACTTCCCCGTGCTCGCGATCTCGGCGCTCGGCGGCTACCGCAGTGTGGGCGTTCCCATCCCCAAAACGATCGTCTCCGATGGCTTTTTCCGCTTCGACCTGGCCCAGGCCGTGCCGACCTTGAATCTGCGCTGGCTGCTCGTCGACTTCGGTCGTCGCGGCAACGCCCGAGACGCCGCGAAAGAGCGGCTGATGGCCGCGAACCTGGGGTTCAATCGCAAGCACCAACAGACCGCCTTCGCCGTGCAGCGGGCCTTCTATGCCCTCACGAGCGTCCGCGCCAGGATCGCCGTCGCGCAGAGCTCGCTCGACGCGGCCAGGACGGTCCAGGACGCGACCGAGCGGCGCCTGCAGGCGGGCCTCGCCACCCGTCCGGAGCTGGCCCAGGCCCGACAGCAGGCTGCCCAAGCGTTTTTCGAGATGGAACAGGTCGTCGACAAAGAGCGAGATGCCCAGGTGACGCTCGCGGAGAGCCTCGGCGTCACCCCCACGACGCCGGTCCAGTTGACGGATTTTGCGGCCCTGCCGCCACCCGCCGAGCTCCAGGACACCGTCGAGAAGGCCATCGATCGCGCGCTGGAGAAGCGGCCCGACCTCATCGCCAAGGTCGCCGCGCTTCGCGCGTCCGAGGCCGAAGTGGGCCGGGCGCGTGCCGCCTACTGGCCGACACTATCGCTGGTCGGCGATGTCGGCTCGATCCTCGGCAGCGCGCGGATTACCGCGGACAACAAGTCGACCGGCTGGTTCGGGGCGACTCAACCCAGCTATGGGATTGGATTGTTGCTGGAATGGGAGGTCTTCGACGGCGGAGCCCGTCGGCGCCGGGTGGAGATCGCCGAATCGGCCCGGCGCGCCGCGCAGGATGAGATCACGGCCACACGCGATCGCGCCATCAGCGAGGTCTGGAAGGCGTACACCGACGTCAAGCTGGCATTTCGACGGCTCGATGTTGCGGCGGCCCTGCTCGAAGCATCACAACAGTCGTACGAGGATTCGTTGAAGTCCTATCGTGTCGGGTTGGGCACGCTCACCGACTTGCTGGCCGCCCGCCGGGAGCTCAGTCGGGCGCGATTCGTCGAGCTTGACACGAAGGTACAGCTGCTGGAGGCTTCGGCCGCGTTGGCCTTCACCACCGGCGAGGCGTCGGATACCCGCGCCGTACCTGACCGATAGGAGGACACGTTGGGGCCACAAATCAACGTCGTCGGATCGTTTTTCCCGTCCTGGATGCTATGCGCCGCGATCGGCATCGTCGTTGCCGTCGTCGGCCGATGGCTCTTTCTCCGGCTCGGCCTGGAGCCTTACCTCGGCCCGCGCGCGCTCGTCTACTCGAGCCTGGCGATTCTCGTCACCCTGGTGCTCTGGGTGACGCTGTTCAGGGTCTAGGCCGATGCCACCGCACGTCGGGCTCGACGATTCTCCGATGCGGCGTCTGGCCGGGCGTGCGCTCGGCGCCGTCATCGTTGCCGCCGCCATCGTGGCGGTCATCGTCACGCTGCTGCAGTGGGAGACGCGACCGCAGACCGATGACGCCACGGTGCGCGCCAACTTCGTGGGTGTCGCGCCGCAGGTGACGGGGCACATCGTCGAGCTGCGTGTCCGGGACAATCAGCTCGTCCAGGCCGGAGAGCTGATGTTCGTCGTCGATCCGCGGCCGTACGAGATCGCCCTCGCGCGGGCGAGGGCGAACCTCGCGCTGACGCGAAAGGAAGTGGATGGCCTGCGCAACGGCCTCTCCACCGCCGAGGCCGGGGTCGCGAAGGCGAGCGCACAGCTGGACGCCTCCGCGGCCGACGTCCTACGCCGCGAAGCCGATCCGGTGGCGGCCGACGCCGAGATCGCGCGCCTGCAGGCGCAGCGCGCGGCATCGGAGGCGACGCTGTTTCGCGCAAAGTCGGATCTGAAATACTCCGAGGACTACGTCGCGCGGGTCGAGCAGCTGCTGCCCGAGAAGTTCGTCACCGAGGACAAGGTCGAGGACGCGCGCACGAAGCGAATCTCCGCGGCCATGGCCGCCGAGCAGGCGCGGAGCTCGGTGGTCGCCATCGACGCCGCGCTCGACGAAGCGCGCGCGAAAAAACGAGCCGCCGTGGCCGCCCTGACGGCGACCCGCGCCCAGCACCTCGCCACCGAAGCCGCGCTTCGCCAGTCCAGGAGCGAGCGGGCGAAGGCCGACGATTCCATCGGCCAGCTGGCGAACATGAACGCCCGTATCGCGGCGGCGGAGGCTGCCGTGCACTCGGCCGAGCTCGATCTCGAGTACACGCGTGTGCGCGCCCCGTTCACCGGCCGCGTGGTCAACCTCAACATCTCGACCGGCGCGTTCGCGCGGAGCGGCACGGAAGTCTTCACGCTCGTCGACAGCGGCACGTGGTACGTGATGGCCAATTTCCGCGAGACGCAGCTCCGCCACATCCCCGCGGGAGCGCCTGTCGAGCTGTATCTGCAATCGCACCCCGGACGGCACTTCAAAGGCACCGTCGTCGGCCTGGGATGGGCCGTGCTGCCCGAGAACGGAACGAGCGTGAACGGGTTGCCGCGCGTCGAACGCTCGCTCGACTGGATCCGGCTCGCCGCGCGCTTCCCCGTACGCATCAAGGTCGAAGACCCCGACGATTCCTTCCGGATCGGCGCCTCGGCGGTCGCGACCGTGCATGGCTTGGGCAGAAGCGTGAGCCGATGACGGCGGCGGCTCTCGTCGATTTCCTGCGGCGAGAGCTGGCGCCGACACCGGGGCGCAGTGGCGCGACCTTTCGGCTGACGCTGGCGTGCGTGATCGCCACCATCCCGATCCTGACCCACCGCATCCCGCACGCCCTCCTCGTGTTGATCTTCATGTATCTCATCACCCAGGAGGACACGGCCGCGACGCTGCTCGGCTCCGTCCTCGCCGTGGCCGGTGTGACGGTCGGCCTGGGCGTGGCGGTGCTCACCTGGATGGTCGTGCTGGATATCGCGTGGCTGCGAATCGCGTGCTTCGTCGGCTTCGCGTTCGCCGGCCTGTGGCTCAAGCGCGTGCTGGTAATCGGGGCGCTCGGGTCCGCGTTGGGGGTGCCGGCGGCGCTCCTGATGATTGTGCCAGACATCGCCCCGGTGCCACCCGAAAGTCTCGTCGAGTTCGCGCTGTGGTTCTGGTTGTGCGTGGCGCTCGGGCTCACCGTGAACCTCGGGGTGCAGCTGCTGCTGTCGCCCGGCGACCCGTTGGCGCTGCTGCAACGTGAGGTCGACGCGAGGCTGGGCGCGGTGGAACACACGCTCCGCGAGCTGGCGCGCGCGGATGACCTCACGCCGGTTCCTTCGGTGTCTCTCGACGCACTCGCCACCGCCGGCATGTCCCGCCCGCTCGCGCTCCTGAGAAGTGCTTCGGTCACGAACGCGCAGGCGCGGCAACGGCATGACACGCTCGCGGCCACCATCACGCTTGTCGACCGACTCGTGACCGATGCGGGGGCGCTGCGGATCGTCGTGCCCTCGACGTCGAGCGCGTCGACGCGTGAGTCCCTGACCCGTGTCGCCGACGCCTGCGCGCGCACGCGCCAGGCCTTCGCCGAGCGCCGATGGCCCGAGCCGGCAGAGGTCGTGCCCGCCGCGTCTGCCGATTCGGCGCCGGCGCCCGCACCCCTCATCGATATCGAGCGCACGCTCGAGCAGCTCTCGATGATCAGCCGCATCGAGCGTCCAAGCCCGCCGGCGAAAGAGAGCGGCCCTCATCTGCTGGTGGCCGACGCGACCACGAATCCCGAGTACGTGCAATTCGCGGTGAAAGGGGCGGTGGCCTCGCTGATTTGCTACGTCCTGTTCGTCGGCTTCGACTACCCCGGCATCTACACGTCGGTGATCACAACGTTGGTCGTGTCCCTGTCGACCATCGGATCGAGCAACCAGAAGGGGCTCTTGCGGTTCGGCGGCGCGGCTGTCGGCGGCGTGATGGGCCTGTTCGCTCTCGTCTATGCCTTTCCGAACATCGACCGTGTCGGCGGATTCTGGCTCGTTTTTGCCCTCGGCACGGCCGTGGCCGCCTGGATCAACTTCGGGTCGCCGCGGATCGCCTATGGCGGATACCAGACCGGACTGGCGTTCTACAAGGCGACGCTGCAAAAGCTCGGGCCCGCGACGAGCGCCACCGTCGTGCGCGACCGGCTCATCGGGGTGGCGTTCGGTCTGATCGTGTTCACCATCGTGGAGCACGTGTTGTGGCCGGTTCGGGCCGCGGATCGAATGCACGCCCGCCTGGCGGACGTTCTCCGCTCGCTTGCTGCGTTCGCGCGCGTGGCGTCTCGACCGCCGGCCGACGTCGATGCGCGTCGACAGCTGATCGCGCTGCAGGTGGCGGACGTGCAGGGTTTCGTCGAATTCTCCAAGTTCGAGGCGGGCGCGCGCGGCGCCGACGCGCAGGCCGTCGAGCGCCTCACCACCAGCGCGCAGATCGTCTTCCTCGTCGTGCTGGCCATCGCTCGCGCGGCGGCATCGGCTGCGAGGCCGACGGACGCCGTGCAGACTGTGACCTCGCGCGCCGACGACGAGGTGGCCACGATCCTCGAAGGCCTCGCGGATGGCGTCCGCGACCGTGGCGTCCCGCACGCCCTCGATGTCGACCGCGCGCTCGCGGCCCTCGAACAGTCGATCACCGGGCGGATCGACGCGGCTTCCGGCGACGCCAGCTACGCCGGGGTGACGGCGCTGTACCGCGAGCTGGGTGTCGCCGTGAACGGCCTCGTATCCGCCTACAGACGCTCGATGACGGCCATCGAGCTTGCAGAGGTGACGGGATGAAACATTTGTGGGCCGTCGGGTACGACGACGTGGAACGCGCCAGTCAGGTTCGCGACGAAATCGTCAGGCTGGGATGGATCGAGAACCGTCTGCTCCTCGCGGACCTGGCGATCGTCGTGCGCCACCTCGATGGGTCGTTCACCCTGGATCGAGAACGCTTTCCGACGGGCGCGAACATCGTGGGCGCCTCGGCGGTGGGTTTCCTCGCCGGCCTGGTGATCGGCGTGCCCATCGTCGGGGCGGCCATTGGGGCAATGGTCGGAGGCGCGGGCACGGCGATGAGCGTCATGTCGGCCGGGATCGCCGACGATTTCGTCAGAGACGTTCAGCGACTGATGAAACCCGGAACGTCGGCCATTTTCGTTCTCGACTCCGAGGGTGACATGGAAGTGATCCTGCACCGCATCCGCGGCCTCGGCGGAACGGTGTTGAAGACGAACGTCGATGTCGAACGCGCACGCTTGATCCAGTCCACGCTGGCGGCGAACGCCGGACCGTCGTAGTGTCCTCCGCGCCTGATCTCCTGACGCAGTATGGTCTCGCGGTCATCTTCGTCTGGGCGTTTGCCGTGCAAGCGGGCGCGCCGGCGCCGGCCGTACCGATGCTGCTCGGTGCCGGCGCTCTGTCCGGCGCCGGTCGAATGAACCTGGCGTCGGCGATTGCAGCGGCCATGGCGGCCAGCATCGTCGCGGACGTGGTCTGGTACTCTCTGGGTCGCTTCCACGGCACACGCGTGCTCGGGCTGCTGGGCCGCTTTTCGCTCGACCCCGACTCACTCATCCGGCACGCCAAGGAGCGATTCGTCGCACATCGGCTGCGGTATCTCGTCCTGGCGAAGTTCCTGCCGGGCGTGAACCCACTTGCCGCCGGCCTCGCCGGCGCCGTTCCGATACGACTCACGCGCTTTGTGCTCTATGCCGCGGCCGGCGCCCTGCTCTGGGCCGGCGCCTGGATCGCGCTTGGCTATCTCGGCGCCGACGTCATCGAGCGTATCGCAGCGGGGGCCGGCCGCCTCGGGACGCCGCTGATCGTCCTCATCGCGGCGGCGTTGATCCTCTTTCTCGCGTACAAGTTCGCGAGGCGCCGACGCTGCCTGCGTCATCTTCGGAAGGCTCGGATCACTCCGATCGAGCTCAACCGACGACTTCAAGCCGGCGATCATCCGGTGATCTTCGATTTGAGGACGTCGCTCGACATCGAGACGACGCCGTACCGAATCCCGGGGGCCCGCTGGATTTCGCTCGAAGCGCTGGACGAGCCACACCAGCTGATCCACAAGAACAGCGAGGTGGTGTTCTACTGCGCGGAGCCGCGAGAAGCCACAAGCGCTCACGCGGCGCTTCTCCTGGCGCGCCACGGTTACACGAATGTCCATCCTCTCAGGGGCGGACTCGAGGGCTGGCGCGAGGCCGGTTTCGTCGTCGAGCCGCTGCAGGTCGACCGCCGTCTGGCGCGGACACGAGTGCGGGCGACTGGAGCGATCCTCTAGTCCGCGGACGCCTTCAGGCAGCTGGGCATTGAGCGGCGACCGGCCTCTTACTCTTCTGCATCGAACGAACGATGTATGGCGCCGTGTTCAGCCCACGGTCGGGACCGTGAAATAAAACGTCGCGCCATGCGTCGCATTCGCCGTCGCCCAGAGCCGGCCTCCGTGGGCTTCGATGATCGACCGGCTGATCGACAGGCCCATACCCATGCCGCCCGGCTTGGTGGTGAAGAAGGCGTCGAAGAGCTGCGCCATGCTGGCCTGATCGAGACCGGTGCCCGTATCCTCTACGGCCACGAGCACGTCATTGCCGTGCGACCGGGACCGAATCACCATCTCGCGCGGTCGGTCGCTGACCGTCGTCATCGCCTCCACGCTGTTCATCACGAGATTGATGAGCACCTGCTGCAGCTGGACTCGATCGCCGTGCACGGGGCGGAGGTTGGGCGCCAGGTCGAGCCGCAATGACACGTCGTGCCGGCGCACCTCTGGACGCAGCAATGGCAACATGTCGTCGATCACGTCGTTGATGACCACGGCTTCGCGCTGGGGATCGGTCTTCTTTGCGAGCTGGCGAATGCGCTGGATGACGTCGCCGGCGCGGTGACCGTCGTTCACGATGGCGCAGAGCGCGTCACGGATTTGCTCGAGGTCTGGCTTGGCCGCCGCCAGCCAGTTGATGGACGCCTCGGCATCCGCCACCATCGCGGCCAGCGGCTGATTGACTTCGTGGGCGATCGACGCCGCGAGCTCGCCGAGCGTCGTGACGCGGGTGACGTGTGCGAGCTCCGCCTGCGCCTTCTGCAGGGTTTCCATGGCGACCATGTGGTCCGTGAGGTCGCGGCTGATCATGAGCGAGGCTTCCACGCGCTCGGAGCTCGGGCGCAGCGGTGTGTACGTGATGACGACGTAGCGGCGCCCGAATCGGTATCGAAGCCAGGCGGCGAAGCTCACCTCTTCTCCGGCGAAGCACCGGTCCAGATCAGGCTTGAACGTCTCCGCGAACATCTCTTCGCCGACGATGTCGGCGACGGTCATGGAGAGAGCGCGCGCGGCCGGCACGTTCCAGAACCGCTCGAACACGGGATTGACGCGTCTCAACCGATAATCGCGCCCGATGATGGCGACTCGGTCGGGTGAGGTCTCGAAGACCTGCGCGGCCAGATACTCCGCGCGCTTTCGATCGGTGATGTCCTGAACCGTTCCGAACATTCGCCGCGCCCGACCGGAGTCATCTGCCCTGAGATCGCCGCGAGCATGGACGAATCGCACGTCGCCGTTGTGCCGGAGCACGCGATACTCCAGCTCATACGGCTGGCCGTCTCGCAGCCCCTTCGTCGCGGCCATGAACAGCGGCCGATCCTCGGGATGCACCAGTTCGTAGAGTTCCGCGGCCGGGACGCTCCGTTCTTGCGGAGGCAGACCGAAGATGCGGTACGTTTCATCGGACCACACGCCGACGCCCGTCTCGAGATCGCGCTCCCAGTAGCCGACATGCGCCAGACGCTGGGCCTCTTCGAGCCTGCGCTCGCTCTCGCGCAGGCGGCGCACGATCAGGAGGCTCGTCAGCGCATCGGTGAGGCGCCGGCCGATCTCCGCGAAGAGCTGCTGCTCCTGCGTCGTCCAGACGCGCGGATACGCGCACTGGCTGATGCCGAACATGTATGGCTGATCACCCTTCGGATACAGGGCGACGGCCATCCGGGACCGGATGCCCAGCCGCTCGGCCAGCGTCGCGGACAACGGATGCTGTGGGGCGACGGACCCGAATTGCACGGGACCGCTCGAAGCGCGCACGACGCGAAACACGTCGGCCGCCTCGGCGTCCATGGGGAGGTCGCGGGGATAGAGCCGAGGGAATTCCGGCTTCGCCCGCAGCATCTGCACGCCCTGCGAGCGAGCGTTCGGGTCGCACGGGTACACCAGCCACGTGCGATCACAGTCGAAGATCGAGAGCGAGGCATCGAGGACATCCGTCATCATCTGCTCGAGATCGTTCGTGCCCTGGATCGCGCGGTTGACCCGATCGAGGCTCTCGACGAACCAACGGCGCGCGCGATCCCCGTCTGACGCAGCGGGCATCTGCGAGGCCATGGCCCCCACTTCTAGCATGGGCGTCACGACAAGGCGAGTGCCGCACGGTCGGGATCCGGGCTGCCGCCCCGAGAAGATCGGTAGAACCCGGACGCCGCGGGCGGTACTCTGCGCATCGCAGCCGACGAAGCACAAGAGACGAGAACGGGGTGCTCGATCGATCAATGACGTGTCCTCGGTGCCGGCAGGACAGCCCGGAGCACGCCACGTTCTGCCCCGGGTGCGGGGCCCGCCTCGTGCGAAGTTGCGCTTCGTGCGGGTCGGAACTGCGCGCGGGCGCGCGCTTCTGTCTGCAGTGCGGTCGACCGATCGGGACGCCGCCGCGTTCGGCTTCCCCTGCGTCGTACACGCCGAGCCACATTGCCCAGAAGGTCCTCAGCTCCAAGCGCTCGCTCGAGAGCGAGCCCAAGCACGTCACGGTGCTCTTCGCGCTCCTCGCGGATCGGGACCCCGAGGAGGCCCGAACGCTTCTGGATCACGTGCTCGAGCAGATGATGGAAGCGGTCCACTGCTACGAGGGCACGGTGAACCAGGTGATGAGCGATGGGATCATGGCGCTCTTCGGCGCGCCGATCGCCCACGAGGATCACGCGGTGCGGGCCTGTTACGCCGCGCTCCGAATGCAGGACGCTGTGCAACGGTACTCGGCGGACCTTCGCCGCACGCACGGCGTCGAGGTACGGATCCGCGTCGGCCTCAACTCCGGCGACGTCGTCGTGCGCTCCATCGGGAGCGATCTGCACGTGGACTACACCGCGGTGGGCCATACGACGCGTCTCGCGGCCCGCATGGCCGAGCTCGCCGCGCCCGGCACCGTGCGGCTCACCACGGCGACGCTGCGCCTGGCCCAAGGGTTCGTGCAGGTCCTCCCGCTCGGGCCGGTGCCGGTGACAGGGATGAGTCAGCCGACCGAGATCTGCGAGCTCATCGGCGCCAGCGCCGCGCGCACCCGGCTCGAAGTCGCGGCGCGGCGTGGCCTCACGCAGTTCGTCGGCCGCACGACGGAGCTGGCGCAGCTCGGCGACGCGCTCGACCGCGCCCATCTCGGGCACGGCCAGGTGGTTGGCGTCGTCGGAGAGGCGGGCGTGGGCAAGTCGCGCCTGTTTCGGGAACTGATCGACTCGCACCGTCTGCACGGATGGCGTGTCTTGCAGTCCGCGTCGTTGTCCTTCGGCGAGGCGGCCGCCTACCTGCCCGTGATCGAGCTCCTCCGCGGCTACTTCGCGATCGACGGCCGCGACGACCCGGGGAAGATTCGAGAGAAAGTCACTGCAAAGGTCGTGATGCTCGCCCCGACGCTCGCGCACATCGTGCCGCCTCTCTTGGCACTCCTCGACGCGCCGGGGGACGACACGCCCTGGCGGAGCCTCGATCCGCTCCAGCGCCGCCAGCAGACCGTCGATGCGATCACGCATCTGCTGCTCCGTGAGAGCGAAAACCAGCCTCTCGTGGTGATCTTCGAGGATCTCAACTTCATCGACGACGAGACACGGGGTTTCCTCGACAGGTTCATCGACGGGGTGCCCGCCGCTCGAATCGTGCTCCTCCTCAACTATCGTCCCGACTATCGGCACGACTCGCACGCGAAGACCTATTACCGGCGGTTGCGGATGGATCCGCTACCGCCTGAGAGCGCGGACGAGCTCCTCGATGCTCTCCTCGGCACGGACGTGGCGCTCGTTCCGCTCAAGCGACTGCTCATCGAGCGCACCGGCGGGAATCCGCTGTACCTCGAGGAGAGCGTGCGTGCGTTGGTGGAGAGTGCGGCACTGGCCGGGCGGACCGGCGCCTACGAGCTCACCCGCCCCGTCGAACAGCTGACGATTCCCGCCACCGTGAAGGCCATCCTGGCGGCGCGCATCGATCGCCTGGATCCCGTCGCCAAGCGTCTGCTCCAGACCGCCGCCGTCATTGGCAAGGACGTGCCCATGCCTCTACTCGTGGCCGTCGCCGAGGCGACAGACCACGAGACTCGCGCGGCGCTCGCTCAGCTGCAGGCAGCTGAGCTCCTCTACGAGGTCAGACTCTTTCCAGATCTGGAATACACGTTCAAGCACGCACTCACTCACGAGGCGGCCTATCAGGGACTGCTCGTCGATCGGCGGCGCGCGCTGCATGCCCGCATCGTCGCGGCGCTCGAGCGCTCGAGCGAGCGTGTGGCGGAGCAGCCCGAACGGCTGGCTCACCACGCCCTGCGCGGCGAGCTGTGGGACAAGGCGGCCGCCTATCTCCGCCAGGCGGGGCTTCGCGCCATGGCGCGGGCAGCCAGTGACGAGGCCATTGGCCATCTCGAAGACGCGCTGGCGGCTCTCGGCCGCCTGCCGGAGACGCGCGCGACGAATGAGCTGACCATCGACGTCCGTCTGGATCTGCGGAACGCGCTGCTGCCCCTTGGTGACCGGGTTCGCATGGGCGAGCATCTGTACGAGGCGGAGCTGATCGCTCGGAAGCTCGGAGCCGCGGACCGGCTGGCGAGGATCGTCACGTTTTCGGTCATCCAATGCCTCGACACCGGCGACTACAACAAGGCGCTCGAGCTCGGACCCGAGGCGCTGAGCATCGCGCGATCGCTCGGTGACCGCTCCATCGAGGTGCTCGCAACGACGTTCCTGGGCCTGACGCACGCGGCCAGGGGCGAATTCCGCGAGGCGGCCACGCTGCTCGAGCGGAACGTCGCGCTCGACGGCCATCTGCGCTACGAACGCTTCGGTGCGCCTGCCATCCAATCCGCACTCTCGGGCGCCTACCTGGCGAACATGTTGTCGCAGCTCGGCTGGTTCGACGAGGCCATCGCGCAGGCGGAGGCCGCGGTGAGCATCGCCGAAACGGCCGATCACGCCTACACGCTGCACTTCGGCTTGATCCCTCTGGGCCTCACGTACTTCCGCCGCGGCGATCTCCCGCGCGCGATCCGTGTCCTCGAGCGGGCGCTCAACGTGTGCCGCACGTCCCAGATCGTCGTCGGGATTCCACGCGCCGCCGCGACGCTCGGCGCCGCATACGCCCTCGCCGGTCGCGCTGACGAAGCTGTCCCCCTGGTCGCGAGCGCCGTCGAGGAGTCCCGGCGTCGGGAGACTCATAGCTGGCCGGCGCTCGTGCTTCTGTTTGCCGGGACGGCGTATCTCGGTGTCGGGAGGATCGACGAAGCGGCCGCCATCGCCCGCGAGGCGCTGGCGCTCTCTCGCCGACTCGGGGCTCGGCCGGGCGAGGCTCACGCGCTCTGCCTCGTCGCCGACGTCGCGTCGGCCGGCGGCGCCGAGGACGCCGAAGGCGATTACCGCGAAGCGCTCACGCTCGCGACCGAGCTCGGGTTGCGTCCACGCATCGCCCACTGCCACCTCGGCCTCGCGGCGCTGTACCATCGTACAGGGAATCGCGAGCGCGTCACGGAGCACGTGACGGCGGCGACGACGCTCTACCGGGAGATGAAGATGGCGTGGTGGCTGGACCGCGCGGCACACGTCGCCGCGTTGCGCTGAATCGCTCAGGTCTGGTAGGCGACGAGACCTGCGCCTGCAACTCAGCGCACAGCGACGAGCCCGCTGGCCGCCAGCTTACATTCTGCAGTACGAGGGCACCCAGCTCTTCGCAAGCATCTCGGGAGCGATGGTGCTGTAGTCGAAGTTCGTTCCGTCGCGCGTCATCTGCCCGACGTCGAAGAGCACCGCCGTCTCGGGGATGCCGCGGAAAAATGCGCGATACATCGGCGCCACCATCCAGCGAGCCGCGCGCAGTCCGAGCGGCCCGAGGAAATTACGGCGCTGACCGACGTGGGCCAGCTCGTCGGTCATGACGGCGCGCAAGAGCGCGCGCACGCGGTCACGGGCTTCGGGCTCGTCGTCGAGGATCTCGTCCAGGACGCCGTCGATGTGCGCGTACACGGTCAAGCCCATCAGCTCGCTGACGAACGCGGGCGGAGCGAGCATCGATTCGGGAAACATCGGGAACAAGCGGTACATACGGCACATCCACGCGCCGAGCGGCGCCCATTCGACCTGCTCGAGGTGAAACGTCCGGAAGATCTCCTGAAACAGCCGCATGTGACTGAACTCTTCGCACAGGTGATACAACCCGATCTTCGCGATCATCGAGGTCGACTCGTTCATCGGCCGGGTCCGGTCCCACGCGCTGCAGATGCCGACGTATTCGTGACGGGCAAACTTGTAGAGGAACGTCAGCAGCACCGTCTTCCGATCCAGCGTGCGGGGATCATCATGCATGACCGCGCAGTTACGGTAGAACCGCGCGGGATCGACCAACGCCCGCCGGGACCGAACGCGGTTCGCCTGGAAGGCGGCGAGCGCGTCCCGCTTCTCTTCGAGGTCTCTCTCGCTGTGGAGGAGCGCTCCGTCGTGGCCCACGCAATACGCCCAGTACGCCTCGAAGTTGGCGCGCCGCTCTCGCCGGGTTGCGGAGGTGAAGATCGACCGATAGCGGACGTAGCAGGAATCCGAACGTGGAGTACTCACGTCACAGTGTAACTCCCGTGTCTCATCGCCGAACGCCGCGGCTCCCATGTCGCCAACGCGCGACGTACATGGGCACGTCGATGGCGAGCATCAGAAGGGCGGCTGACTGCGGCCAGGCATGCCAGCACCGACCAGAGGATCTCCTCGATCGCGTGTCCGAGATGATTCAGGCTGATCACGGCATACCAGCAGCACACCTGGGCGAGGAGGATGAGCGCCACGATCGTCCATGACACAACGTGCAACGATGCGTTCCCGGCCAGTGCCGACAGCTTGCCGATCAACAACGCGCACTGTCCGGCAAAGCAGAGCTCGGCTACCGTCGCGACGCTCCGGCCCCCGACGATCGACGAGAGGGGGAAATTCCAGGACCCCCGCACGTCACCGCGTCGCCCTCGGCCGCGCAGCCTCCAGGGCGAACTCGGTCCGCGGCGCCGGTGCTGCGACTCGTGCGACGTCCTGCTTCAGGAGGTAGAGCGATGCGACGAAGAGGACGATGTCCTTCATGAGGAAGGCGACGTTGCCCGTCATGGCGGGAAAGCCGCCGGCCGACACGGCCCAACCGTCCGGCATGAACGGGATGATGGTGATGGTCCCGATAAACGCCGCACAGGATCCGAGCGCGCCGAGAATTCCCAATCGCTTGTGCCAGAATCCGAGGAACAACAGCAGCGCGAACAACCACTCGGATACGCCGAGCACCCAGCTCGCTCCCCGGATGCCAAACACCGGGTACATCCAGAAGAGCAGCGGACCGTTGCTGATATAGGGAATCAGCGCCTGCGCCTCGTAATCAAACCACTTCTGATACCCGAAGAATAGGAAGAGAACGACCAGCGACGCCCGCATCAGGTGGTAGTCGAGATCTTCTCTCAGCAGGCCGAGCCTGCTGAGAGCGTTGATCAGCACGTTCATGGTCGGGCACCCTCCTTCTGTGGCCTTTCCGACGCCGCGCCTCGAGCTCCGGTTGTGCTATGCGGCGCGGCGATGGGCTGTTCGCCCATACGCCGCTGTGACTTCGTTCTGAGATACTCATCGATCCCCAGTGGCCCCGAACCAGCGAAGACGAGCGCCGTAAGACACGCAACATAGAGCAGGTTGCATTCGAAGCCCGGGGGCCCGAACTGGGCCCGGCCGTCCGTCACGCTCGTCAACTTGATCGAGCTGAATCCATACGGCAGGTGGACGGTGAAGATTGCCACCAAGAGAAGCGCCGCGAGCGGCACGCTCACGAGTGGAAGGAAGGCTCCGAGCACGATCGCCACGCCACCGATGAGCTCGGTCAGAATACTGAGCCACGCGATGAGATGCGGTGCGGGCACGCCGAGGGCGTGCAGAATCGCCGCGAACGAGTCCGGCCCCCTGGATAACTTGGCGAATCCGTGCTCGATGAAGCCATAGCCGACAACGAGGCGCAGCGGGATCGGAGCCCAGCGGGCGGCGAACGCTCGCTTCATAGCACCACGACCATCTTCCCGCCGGCCTCATTGGCCTCCATGATGCGATGCGCCTCGCGGATGTCCTCGAAGCCGAACACACGTGCGGGCTTGGCCTTGAGCCTGCCCGCGGCCACGTCGTGCGCGATTTTCTGCAATGGTACGTCGGACAGCGGGAAGCCTGGTTCGCCGAACACAAAACTGCCGAAGAAGGTGAAGGAGACGCCGCTGGACATTTGCAGCAGCGGATTGAAGTCCTTGATCGGCGCGAGTCCACCCAGCCACCCTGCGAGGCACGCCCGGCCGCCTCGGCGCAGCATGGCAAGGGAATCGAGGATGGTGCTGTTACCGACGAGATCGAGCACCGCGTCGAGCTTCTTCGCTTCGGCAATCCGCTTGGAAAGCTCTGGCCCCTCCGTTTCAACACGCTCTGCGCCGAGCTTCTCGAGGAGCGGGACGCGCTCACGGCCGCGCGTGGTGGCGATGACCCGCACACCGACGTCGACGGCCATGGTGAGCGCGGCCTGGCCGAACGAGGATGCCGCGCCCCGAATGACCAATGCTTGCCCCCGGACGATGTCCAGATTGCGGAACAGGCACGTCCAGGCCGTCGCATAGGTTTCCGGAATCGCGGCGAGGTCGGCCCAGGGCAGATCAGACTCGATCAGGGCGACGTTCGAGGCCCGCACTCTGGTGTATTCGGCATAGCTGCCGTTGATGGTGCGCCCGAGACCGCCCATGAGCGCCGCCACCTTGGCCCCGATCGGAAACTCGCCGCCGGGGCACGACTTCACCAGTCCGACGCATTCGATGCCGATGACGTTTGCGGCTTCGGCCCATTCGCCCCGGCGCATGTGCAGCTCGGCGTGGTTGATGCCGAACGCCTTGATCGCGATCACGACGTGACCGGCCTTCGGCTCCGGGTCTGGAATGTCCTTGTACACGAAGCTGTCGAGTCCTCCGAACTTCTCCAAGACGATTGCACGCATCGTGGTTCTCCAGGCGATCGGTACGATTCAAGGTGCGAAGAAGTCTCGGATCGCCGCCGCGATCTCCACGGCATGCGTTTCCAGCGCGAAGTGACCTGTGTCGAAAAAGCGGACGACGGCGCCCGGAATATCGCGCTTGAACGCCTGGGCGCCGGACGGCAGGAAGAACGGGTCGTTCTTGCCCCATACCGCCAGCAGCGGCGGCCGGTGCGTGCGGAAGTATTCGTGGAACGTCGGGTACAGCGCGACATTGCTGGCGTAGTCGAGGAAGAGGTCGAGCTGGATCTCGTCGTTGCCGGGCCGAGCGAGCAGCGCCGAGTCGAGCGTGTAGCCCTCGGGCGCGACCAGCGATTGGTCCTGCACGCCATGCGTGTACTGCCACCGCGTCGCCTCGGGCGTGAGGAAGTTGCGCAGCGCCGCGCGGTTCACGGCCGTGGGCTTTTTCCAGTAACGCTGAATCGGGTTCCAGCCCTCGCTCAGCCCCTCCTCATAGGCGTTGCCGTTCTGCGAGATGATCGCGGTGATTCGCTCCGGGTGGCGCGCCGCCAGACGGAAGCCAACCGGCGCGCCGTAGTCGAAGACGTAGATCGCATAACGGGTGAGCCCGGCGACCGTCGTGAACCGATCGATCACATCGGCGAGGTGATCGAAGGTGTACCCAAACCGCGCCCGGTCCGGCGCCTCGGAAAAACCGAAGCCCGGCAGATCCGGCGCGACCACCCGGTGGTCGTCCGCTAAGGCAGGGATGAGGTCGCGGAACATGTGCGACGACGTCGGAAATCCGTGAAGCAGGAGCAGCGCCGGCGACGTCTCAGCGCCCGCCTCTCGGCAGAAGATCGTGAAGCCGTCAACGTCGACGAGGCGGTGCCTCGTCCTGTTCAGCTTGTCCGGCAAAAGACGCTCCACGTCCTGCCCTCCTGCCCGCCGCGAACCGTCAGCCCAGTGGCCCATTCACCCGGTTCGACGTTAACGACCGAAGTTCGGTTACGGTCTCATTGGGTGATCTTTCACGATGTCGTCGCGCTGATGGCGACAGTCGGAATGACAGCGGCCGATCCGCGAAATACTCCCCGAGCCGCGTTCGCAGCATCAACCGCGCACGGTGCGTGCGAGTCTTCACGGCACCGACACTGAGCCCTGTGATCTGGCTGATATCCGCAGGCGACAGGCCTTCGCCGTCCCGGAGGATGACGATCGCGCGGGAGTCTGCCGGCAAGGTCGCGAGGGCCGCCGTCAACACCCTTTGTACTTCGTGCTGAAGCGCGGGATCGCCGACGTGCCTGGACCAGTCCCCGATGGACGAGGCATGCTCGTCGACGGCCACCGAAATTTCGTCATACGAGCTCTCGTGACGCCGCGCACGCCGGACGCGAAGTTTCGTATACGCGCAGTTTGCGGTGATTCGGTACAGCCAGGAGCCGAAGGCCGCATCACCTCTGAAGGTCTGGATCCTCTGCACCACGGTTAAGAAGGCGTCTTGAACAACCTCCTCGGCATCCGCGTGGTTGCCGGTAATGCGCATGGCCAGCCGGTAGGTGCGCTCTCCGTATACAGCAATCAGCGTCTCGGCGGCCCCCCGCTCCTGCCGTCGCAGCGCATCCACCAGACCTGCGTCTCGATCCATGACCGGTCGACGGAGATCGAACGCCAGCTCTCCCATGACAACTCCCTTGCGTACGGAATACGCTTTGCTCTCACCCCCGGTGTAACGCGCCGCCGTACCCGGATCGTCTCAATGAGCGTGGAAAATGGCCTGGTACGCCTCGAACTCAGGCTTCTTGGCGGGTTTGAAGGGCGCGTCCACGGCGGTAGCCCGCTCGTCCTCCCGACCAGAAAGACCCAGGCGCTGCTCGCCTATCTGGCTCTGCCGCCAGGCCAATCGCACCCTCGCGACAAGCTTGCGACTCTTCTATGGGGCGACATGCAGAATGCGCAGGCCCGGGGCAACCTCCGCAACGCGCTGTCGAGAATCAAAAAGGCCCTGCCCAGGGCCGCCCGCGCGAGCCTTCGCTTCGAAGGCGGAAGCGTGTCTCTTGACGCCGTGGCCATCGACGTGGACGTGGTGCGGTTCGAGCGGTTGGTTGCCGATCGCAGCGCGGAGGCGCTCGGACAGATCGCGGCTCTCTACCGCGGCGACCTTCTGGCCGGGCTGGTGCTGGCCGAGCAACCGTTCGAGGACTGGCTCACGGCAGAGCGCGAGCGCCTGCACGAGCTCGCGATTCAAGGCCTGAGCCGTCTGTTCGTGGATCAACAGCGGGCTGGCGCTTCTGAGCCGGCCGTGCAGATCGGTCTTCGTCTCCTCGCGCTGGACCCGCTGCAGGAGCCGGTGCACCGCGCACTCATGCGCCTCTATACGCGGCTTGGACGGCGGGAGGCGGCCCTGCGCCAATATCGACTCTGCATGGACGTGCTGAAGCGAGAGCTCAACGCGCCGCCCGAGGCGGAAACCACGCAGGTGTACCAGCAGATCCTCCGCTCGCGCCCCGTCCACGCCGGCCGACCCGAGGAATCCAGCCCCGTCGGTACGACGGCATCGCCGCCGGCCACAGCGCCGACGAATCTGCCGGCCCCGACGTCGGAATTGATCGGCCGTGCGGGCGCGGTCGCGGAGTTGACAGAGCTGGTGGCGGTTCACCGGCTCGTCACGCTCATCGGCGCCGGGGGCGTGGGCAAAACGCGGCTGGGCCTCGAGGTCGCGCGACAGCTGTTGCCGTCATTCGCCGACGGGGTCTGGTTCGTTGAGCTCGCGCCGCTCTCCGACCCTGGCCTCGTGCCGGTCGCCGTCGCCGTGGCGCTCGAGCTCGCACTGCCCGACCGTGCGGAGTCGCCGGAGCGGGTGGCGGCTGCGCTCGGTGACAGGCGCCTCCTGCTGGTTCTGGACAATTGCGAACACGTGGTCGACGGGGCGGCGCGCATGGCGGACGCGGTGCTGCGTGCCGCGCCGCACGCGCGCGTGGTGGCGACCAGCCGGGAGCCGCTGCGCGCACCGGGAGAGTATGTGTATCGCGTTTCGTCGCTCGAGGTGCCGCCAGACGACATGCACGATCCGGAGGATCTTCTGCGGGCGCCGGCCGTCAGCCTCTTCGTCGCGCGAGTGCGGGCGGTGGAAGCACGCTTCGCGCCGGACGTGCGAAGCGCAACGACGATGGGCGCGATCTGTCGACGCCTCGACGGCATCCCCCTCGCAATCGAGCTGGCGGCGGCTCGGACGGCGACGCTCGGGCTCGACGAGCTCGCCGCGCACCTCGACGATCGGTTTCGCCTCCTCACAGGGGGCCACCGCACGGCCCTTCCGCGCCAGCAGACGTTGCGCGCGACTCTCGACTGGAGTTACGAGCTCCTCTCGCCGATCGAGCAAGCCGTTCTGCGTCGCCTCGCCGTTTTTGCGGGACCTTTCGCGCTGGAGGCCGCCAGCGCGGTCGTCACGGCCGATGACCTCGAAGCAGCGGCGGTGGTCGACATCGTGACGACCCTGGCGGCGAAATCGCTGATCGTCGTCGAGATCACGGATGCCGACGTGCAATACCGCTTGCTGGAGACCACGAGGGTCTATGCGCTCGAGAAGCTCACGGAGAGCGGGGAGCTCGACCGGGTGGCCCGACGCCATGCGCGGCACTATCAACTGCTCTTCGAGCGAGCCGAGGCCGAGTGGGGCCGGCGCGCGCCGGAGTGGTTAGCCGTATACGGTCATCATATCGGCAACGTGCGGACGGCGCTGGACTGGGCGTTCTCCCCAAGTGGAGACGGGTCGGCCGGCGTAGCGCTCACGACGTCGGCGCTTCCACTCTGGTTCCACCAGTCGCTCTTGCTCGAGTGCCGTGACCGGGTCGAGCGCGCGCTGGCCAGCCTTGCGGAACGCCCCGCCCCGGACACGCGCCGCGAGATGCAGCTCCGGACAGCGCACCTGGTGGCGCTCATGGAGACCAGGGGAATGAGTCGCGACACCATCGCGGCCTGGACCACCGTCCTTCACAGCGCCAAACGCCTCGCCGACACCGACTATCAGCTGGCGGCCCTCTGGGGCTTGTGGCTGTTTCACATCACCCGCGGCGAGGGCCGCACGGCTCTGGTGCTGGCGGAGAGATTTTGCGGCCTGGCGACGAATCCGGCCGATCAGCTCCGCGGTGAGCGGATGATGGGCGCCTCGCTGCACTACCTCGGTGACCAGGCGAGTGCGCGGCAGATCCTCGAGAGCGTGCTCGGCCGCCACGCCTCCGCCGCACCCCCTCAATCGCGCGCGGTCCCCTTTCAATATGGCCGGCCGAATGCCCGCTTGATCCTCTCGCGGGTCCTCTGGCTGCAGGGATTTCCCGATCAGAGCCGGCGGCTCACCGAGCGCGAGGTCGAGGACGCCGGAGCGATCGATCTCGCAGTGGGCGTGTGCTATGCGCTGGAGGTCGCATTCCTGGTCGCCGTCTGGAGCGGGGATCTGGTCACGGCCGAACGCCACGTGGCGGCGCTGCTCGACTATGCGGAACGACACGCGCTGGCCGCCTGGCGCCGACCAGCTCGATGCTACGACGGAGTCCGACTCATCAAGCACGGCGAGGTGGCTGAAGGACTCGAAGTGCTCCGCACCGCCCTCGACGAGCTCCATGAAAGCAGCTTCGTCCCGTATTACCCGGTCATGCTGGGCACGCTCGCGCAAGGTCTGGCCGCCTCGGGACAGCTCGCTCGGGCGCTCGCGACAATCGATGAGGCGCTCGCCAAGTGCGAAAGGGACGAGGAGCGTTGGTGGTTCGCCGAGCTCTTGCGCATCAAGGCTGACGTGATGCTGTCAGCGGACGGCGCGAATGCCGCAACTGCCGAGGCCCACCTTCAGGACGGCCTCTCGTGGACGCGCCGCCAGGGCGCCTTGTCATTAGAGCTGCGCTGTGCCACCGACCTCGCGCGGCTATGGCATCAGCACCGACGAACCGCGCCGGCGCGTGAGCTCTTGGCCCCGATCTATGCGCGCTTCACCGAAGGGTTCGCCACCGCCGACCTCGAGTCCGCGAAAGCACTCCTCAGCAGTCTCGGGTAACCGGGAGGCGCGTCGTATCCTCCATTTCACGAAGTACGCCGCTCGATCAGGTAGGCAATCGTCGCGCGGTAAACTACGGCGCGATGGGTCCGGCCGCCGCTGACCTCGAGCGCCGCGCCAATTCGCAGGACACGGCGGCGTGGTACGAGCGGCGTCGGATCTGCGCGGACGACGTCAAGCATGTGCTGCTCGCCGTCGTCGCAATGCTCGGCGTCGGATGCGCGGCGATCCAACGAAACCAGGCAACAGAAACAGAACGGATCCTGACGTCAGCGGGCTTTCAGACGTGGCCCACGGATACGCGCGAGCGGCAGGACGATCTTCGGTCGCTGCCGCCGCATCGCCTCGTGAAACGGACCGAGGACGGGCGGAGCGTGTACCTGTACGCCGATCCCGATTATTGCCGCTGTCTGTACGTCGGCGGCGAGAGCGAGTATTCAGAGTATGAGCGTCTCACGCTGATCGTCTCGCCGCGCATACGCGGCAGCTGACCGTCAGGCGGTGCATTGGGAGGGGCACCGTAAAGGGCACCCGTTTTGACGTCCCTGGCGATCCCAGACTCCGGCGTGGCTGTCGGTTGCCGACACCTCGATTCCGACGGGCCAGATGTATGCAGCGGCATCTGAGGACTCGAGCACCGAGATACGGAGTACGTCCTTCTCAGGGTTGGGGAGAAAGATGCTCGCCCGATCGAGCGGCACCACTCGCCGTAGCGTTCGGGCGATTGCGTGAAAGAGATCGCCCCGATCGAGGTTGGAGATCAGGACATTGTTGAGCTCGCATGGGCTCGGGAACCGCGTCTACGTCGGATTCTTGCGAATTTCGGCGTCGGAGGCGGTCCTCCGACGCCGAAGCACTTCGCGTTACGGCGCATCGGCAATCTGCACCAGCTGCTTGCCGATGTTCTCCCCGGTGAAGAGACGGCGGAGCGCCTCCGGCGCCCTGTCGAGTCCCTCGATGATGTCGACCCGGGTTCGAATCTGGCCGGCGGCGGCCCAGCTCGCGAGCTGGCTGATCGCTTCCCCAAAGCGCGGGGCGAAGCTGAAGACCAGGAAGCCCCGCATGGTCGCGCCGACCATATCCTCCACGTGACCGGACGCCCGAACGAGGCTCGCGACTTCGGCGAGAAGGCCAGGGCGGTCGGCAAGACGCTGGGAAATTTGTCCGTCGCGGTCGGCGGCACGTTCTACAAGGGCGCCGCATGTTACTTCGCGGGCGACTACGAAGCCACGCTCGATCTGCTTCGCGAGACCGTCGAGAGTCTGGGGGGCGACCTCGGTCGCAACGGTTACGGGTTGGTTGGGCTGCCCGCGGTGATGGCCCGCGCGTATTTGACGTGGATCCACACCGAGCGCGGAGAGTTCGAGGCGGCGCTCGCTCATGGCCATGACGGCGTGCGCCTCGCGGAGGCGGTCGACCGCCCGTACAGCCTGATCATTGCGTGCTGGGGCCTTGTGTACCTCCACGCCACGCGACAGGAGCTGGACCAGACCGCACACGTCGGCGACCGTGCGCTCGCGTTGGCGCGTGCGTGGGACCTTCCGCTTCCGTCGGCGATCACCGCTGGAACATGGGGCACGCGTACGTCGTCGGCGGTCGAACTGTCGAGGGTCTGGCGCCCACTCGCTCGTCGTCTCGTATCTTGCCGAGGCGTATTTGCTCGCCGGGCGTGCTGATGACGCGCGTGTCTTCGGCGAGCAGGCCCTCGCGCTCACTCGCAAGCGTCGTGAGCGCGGCTTCGAGGCGTGGTCTCTGCGCGTACTCGGCGAGATCGCGGCGAGCACCGGCCGGTCGTCCATCAAATCGGCCGAAAGCTACTATCGACAGGCGCTGGCGCTTGCGACCGAACGCGGTATGCGGCTGCTTGCCGCCCTCTGCCACCTCGGGCTCGCAAAAATCTCTCGACAAACGGGCGAGACCGGCGACCCGGCCCATCTCAGCATCGCGGTAAAGGAGTTCGGCGAGTTGGCGATTCCCTTCTGGCTGGAAAGGGCGCGGGCTCACGCCGACGGCGCCGGCACTGCGCTCTACCCACCGCCGAGCGCCTTGTAGAGACTGACTGCGGCCTGCGGGCGGCTCCAGGCGCGTCGTGCCGGCCAGCTCTTCCTCCACGTCCGCGAACGCGGAGAGAATCGCCTTGCTTCTGCGCTACCATGCCGCGATGCGAATCCCATCGGTGACGTTCGCGGGTCTGCCGATCGCCGAACGGCCGGGACCCAACCAGATCGCCGTGGTCGGCATCGAGCACGCAACGCCCTACGAAACGGGAAAGCCGAGTCATTCCGCCGGCGCGCCCGCGGCCCTCCGCGCGGCGCTGACGACATACAACCGCCTCGCTGATCACTACGACTTCGACATCGGCGGCCTGCGGCCCGACAGCGCCGTCGATTGCGGCGATTTGCCAGGGGATCCCGCCGATCCGCAGGGAAACCGCGAAGCGATCACGGTCGCCGTGCGCGCGCTGCTCGACGTCGACGCGATCCCGGTCGTGCTCGGCGGCGACGACTCCGTTCCGATCCCGATGTTCCGCGCGTTCGACGGCCGCGGACCGCTCACCGTCGTGCAGATCGATGCCCATCTCGACTGGCGCGACGAGGTTCGCGGCGAGAAATACGGGTACAGCAGCACGATGCGCCGGGCCTCAGAGATGCCGTGGATCCGGCGCATGGTGCAGGTGGGCTTGCGCGGGATCGGCAGCGCCCGCCCGATGGAGGTCGCGGACGCGCGGTCGTGGGGATCACGCCTCGTTCCGGCGGCCGACGTGCACCGACACGGCATCGCACGCGTGCTGGACCTGGTGGACGCCGACGCCAGCTGCCTGGTGACGCTCGACTGCGACGGAATGGACCCGTCGATTCTGCCGGCCGTGCTCGCGCCCGCGCCCGGCGGGCTGCTCTACTGGCACGTGCTCGAGCTGCTCCGTGGTCTCGCCGCCAAGTGTCGCATCGTGGGATTCGATCTCGTCGAGTTCATGCCGGCGCGGGATATGACAGGCCTCTCGGCGCTCACCGCGGCTCGGCTCGTGTGCAATGCGATCGCGGCGATCGCGGCGTCACGGAAGCGACGGTGAGCCGCGCGCTCCTCGCACTGCTTCTCGTGAGTCTGTTCGCCGCCTCCGCGCGCGCGGCGGATATCGATCCCGACCGGCCGGAGCTCACGGAGAGCGCCAAGCTCCTGCGGCGGGGCTTCGTGCAGCTGGAGAGTGGGCTGGCGTTCGCTCGCGAGCGCCGGGACGGCTTTGCTCACGAGAAAACGCTCGAGGCGGCGGCGGATTTGCGGATCGGCCTGCTCCACGATCTGGAGCTGAACCTCGGCTGGGAGCCGCTGGTCAGCGTCTGGGGGCGCGAGGATGCCGTGCGAGTCGGCGACGTCACGCTCGGCGTTCGGTATCGGTTCGTCGAGGGCTTCGAGGACGAGCCGTGGCCGCCACATGTGGCGGTGAAGGTCTTCGCCAAACTGCCCGCGATGAACGAGCCGATCGGCACCGGCCGGGCCGACTTCGGCGTGCTGCTGCTCGCCAGCTTCGAGCTGCCGAACGACTTCGAGCTGGAGGTCAACGTGGGCGCCGCGGCCGTCGGCCAGCCGCGATCGAGTCGCTTTCTGGGCCAGGCCATCGCCACCGCCTCGCTTTCACGTGACATCACGCAATCGATGCTCGGGTTCCTCGAGCTGCTCTTCAATTCGCGGCAGGAAGAGGAGGGCCGCGAGTACTTCGCGGTCAACGTCGGTCTCGTCTATCGCCTGACCCGCGACCTCGCCATCGATGCCGGCGTTCAGACGCTGGTGGCCGGCAGGGGACCCGACTACGTCGCTCGCACGGGGCTGAGCGTGCTCTGGCGCTAACGGCTACTCGATCACCTGATCCGCCCGCAGCAGCAGCGACGGCGGAAGCGTGAGGCCGCGTTGATCACCAACTCCAACTTCGTGGGCTGCTCGACGGGAAGATCGGCAGGTTTGGCGCCTTTCAGAAGCGTCGCGAGCGTCGGGAGCTGTTCGATCCTGCCAGCGGCGAATCGGCGGACGAAGACGACGCTCTGGCCTTCGACATAGCCGAGCTCCCGCATCCTGTCGAAGAACGCGACCTCGGGTAGATCGTCAGGTGAGCCCGCCGTCAGTACGCCAACGCGCGAGAGCCGTCGAGCGGGCTGCGCTCTCACGGCGAGCGGCGCGACGAGCACGGCTCCCAGGGCAGTGACGAACCTGCGGCGGTTACTGCGGTGACTCATGCTCGGCGGGGATGGTAGGCCGGCACGAGAGATGTCGGCAAGGTGGCCACCCCGGGGGAAATCGAGCGCACGCGCGATTGCCGCGTAACGCGCCCCGCAGTCCGGGCGTCCTAACGAGGCGGGAATAGTCGCTGACCGCGGCTTGCCGCACAACCGTCGCACACCCGGCTTGCGGGCCACAAACCAGGAGGTTCGGTATGAAGATCGTCATCATCGGCGGCACCGGCCTGATCGGCTCGAAGACCGCCGCCATTCTGCGCCGGGGCAGTCACGAGGTCGTCGCCGCCGCCCCCAATACGGGCGTCAATACCATCACCGGCGAGGGCCTCAAAGAGGCCGTGGCCGGCACGCAGGTGGTGATCGACCTCGCCAACTCGCCCTCATTTGAAGACCGAGCCGTGCTGGAATTCTTCGAGACGTCCGGGCGCAATCTTCTCGGGGCGGAGGCCGCCGCCGGCGTCCGGCACCATATCGCGCTCTCCATCGTCGGAACCGACCGGACGCCCGACAATGGCTATTTCCGCGCCAAGGTCGCCCAGGAGAAGCTGATCGAGAAGTCCGGGATCCCCTACACCATCATCCGCTCGACCCAGTTCCTGGAATTCCTCCGCGCCATCGCCGATTCGAGTGCACAGGGAGGCACGATCAGGATTTCGCCCGGCCTGTTTCAGCCCATCGCAGCGGACGACGTTGCGGCCATCGTCGCGGATGTGGCGCTCGCGGCGCCGCGCAACGGCATCGTCGAGATCGCCGGCCCGGAACGGGCGCCGTTCAGCGAGATCGTCGCCCGTTATCTGAAGGCGGTCGGCGACCCGCGTCAGGTCGTGAGCGACCCCGAGGCCCGATACTACGGCGGCCGGGTCGAGGAGCGCTCGCTCGTGCCGCTGGGCGACGCGCGCCTTGGCCGCATCGGTTTCGACGAATGGTTCCGCCGCTCACAGGCAAGAGCATGAAAAAGCCCCGCGTGTACTTCCGCGCGTACCTGGCGGCACTCCTGATGCTCACAGCCGTCCCGGCCCAAGCCGCAGATGTGAACCAACTGTTCGTGACCGATCTCGCGGACTACCCGGGCAAGGAGGGTCTCATGCTCGAGGTGTCGTATCCGCCGGGCGCACAGGACATGGTCCATCGGCACGACGCCCATGCGTTCGTCTACGTGATCGAAGGCGAGATCGTCATGCAGTTGAAAGGCAAACCTGCCGTCACGCTCAAGGCAGGGCAGACGTACTACGAGGGTCCGACCGATATCCACGTCGTGGGCCGCAACGCCAGCACCACAAAGCCGGCGCGGTTCGTCGTGGTGCTGCTGAAGGCCAAGGGGGCTCCGGTCCTCACGCCGGTGAAAGACGAATGACGCGGTGGCCGCTGCGTCATCGCCGCGCTGCAGTAGCCACTCGCCCCGGAGGCGATGCAGCGCCGACGCATGGTAGAGCTGCCCGCTGCGCGTCACTGATGAGATGAGCTCGTCGACCGCAGCGGGATCACCTCGAGCCAGGCTTCTCCCCTGTGGGGCACGCGCGGTTGCTCAGCGCGCTGAACGCACGTCGCCCGAAAACGCCAAGCGCAGGCCGAGCCCCACCATCACGCCACCTGCGAAGCGCTCCTGCCACGCAATCAGGGCCGGACGGCGTGCGAGCCACCGACCGAACGTGACCGCGCCGAGTGCCACCGTACCGAGGACGGCGAAGTTGGACAGCTTGGTCACGACCCCGAGCACGAGGAGCTGCACGGCGACGGGCCAACCATTGCCCGGATCAACGAACTGAGGGAGGAAGGCGAACAGGAAGGCCAGTGCCTTGGGGTTTGTCAGGTTGTTGATCGTGCCCTCGCGCAGAGCCGCCGAATCGGAAATCGAGCGGGCCACGGCAGCGCTTCGAGTGTGGCGGCCGAAGCCACCGAGAAGCCTGACGCCCAGCCAGATGAGGTAAGCGGCTCCGACCCACCGCAGCACCTCAAATGCGAACGGCGATGCCTGGACCAGGGACGCGATCCCGAGCGCCAGCAAGAGAACTTGAACGAAGCCGGCGACGAGCGTCATCCCGACCGCGCTCATGAACGCCGTGCGCCGACCCTGGCCGACGCCACGCCCGATCACGAGAAGCATGTCCGGGCCGGGCGAAAGCTGGATGGCGATGACAGCGGCATAGAAGGTGAGAAAGGCACTCTCGCGGGCGAGAGCGCACAATCGCAGACGGAGGCGCGACCTTGGCCGAACAGGTCCTTCAAACGCTCGCCGGATTCAAGGGCTATGCGACGATGGGCACGCTGCTCGTCCTCGACCTGGTGGGCACGTTCGTCTTCGCCCTCAGCGGGGCGACGGCCGGGGTCAAACACCGGCTCGATCTCTTCGGTGTGCTGGTCGTCTCGTTCGCGACGGCCACCGCCGGCGGCATCATGCGCGACGTCCTCATCGGTGCGGTTCCTCCGGCGGCACTGAGGGACTGGCGTTACCTCGGAGCTTCGCTGCTCGCCGGGTTGATCGTATTCTTCTGGTCGCCCGGCCCCGAGCGTCAGGGCCCGCTTCGCAATCTCGTGCTCACGTTCGATGCGGGCGGCTTGGCCCTCTTCGCCGTATCGGGCACTCAAAAGGCGCTCGCCAACGGCCTCGACCCGGTCATGGCTGCGCTGCTTGGCATGCTCACCGGCATCGGCGGCGGCATGCTACGCGACGTGCTGGTCTCCGAGATTCCCGCTGTGCTGCATTCCGACCTTTATGCGGTCGCGGCACTTGCGGGCGCAATCATCGTCGTGATTGGTGACGTCCTCAAGGCTCCGCCCGAGGCGGCGGCAATCGCTGGAGCCGCATGCTGCTTCGGAGTCCGCCTCGTGGCGTTATGGCGCGGTTGGCGACTGCCCACCGCGGACTAGGCGCGCACCTCGCGTCCGAGATACTCGACGGCGGCCTGGAGGCCGCCGCGTCCGTGCGGGATGCCGAGCGCGGCGAGCGCCATCTCGATCGCGCCGAGCACGCCAAACACCATCGGTGCGTTGACGTGGCCCATGTGCGCGATGCGGAACGCGCGGCCCTGCAGATCACCAATGCCGCGGCCGAGGACGACGCCGCACTTGTCGCGGCAATAGTCGCTGAGCGCGCCGGGATCGCGGCCCTGCACGAGCACCGTGGTGACCGAGTTCGCGCGCTCCTCCGCGCGGACGACGTTGAACGCGAGCGCGTTGCCCTCCGCCCACCGGCTCACGGCGTGACGCGTCGCCTCGGCAAGCAGCGCGTGGCGGCGGATCGCCGCGTCGAGGCCTTCCTCGAGGAGCATGTCGAGCGCCTTGCGCAAGCCGAACAGCAGGTGCTCCGGCGGCGTGCCTCCGTACTTCTGGTAGTGCGCTTCGCCGTTGCGAAATGTCCAGTCCCAGTAGCGTGTGCGGAGGTCCGCGTGCTCGTGTGCGGCGTGCGCGCGCTCGTTGGCCGCGACGAACGCGAGCCCGGGCGGGGTCATCAACCCCTTCTGCGAGCCCGCCATCGCGACGTCGATGCCCCACGCATCCATCTCGAAGGCCATGCAGCCGAGCGACGCCACGCCATCCACCATCAGCAGCGCGGGGTGCCCGACCGACGCGATCGCGCGATGGATCGCCGCGAGGTCGTTGACCACGCCCGAGGCAGTATCGATCTGGACGACGAGAATGGCCTTGATCTCGCGCGCGGTATCGGCAGCCAAGCGCTGCGCGAGCGCCGCGGGATCGACGGCACGCCGCGGGTTGCCCTTCAAGACCTCGACCTTGACGCCCATCATCCGGGCCATGTCGCCCCACCCGAGCGCGAACAGTCCGCTCTCGAGCACCAGCACGGTCTCGCCCCGCGACAACACATTGGTGAGCGCGGCCTCCCAGCCCCCGTGACCGTTCGCGGCGTAGATGTAGGCGCGCCCCGTCGTCCGGAAGATCTTCGGCAGGTCCTCGAGAAGGCTGTGCGTGACCGCGAGCATGTCGCCGGCATAGATGTCGATGGCCGGTCGCTGCATCGCGGCGAGCACCGCGTCGGGAATGTTCGTGGGCCCCGGGATGCTGAGGAACTCGCGACCTCTGGAGACTGTCATGGCGTCGATTTTAGCCCAGACTGTGCCCTGCGAACGTCTCTGTGCCGAGCCAGCCTGTCTTCGAGACGTCGAGCATGACGCCGTCGGGTCCGGTCCATTTCACCTCGACGTTGCCCTCGGTTCCGGGGACGACGCCGAGGGCTTGCTCGACATCATGACGGCGGGAGGCGCCCGCCGACGTCAGCTTGTCCGCAATCGCGTCGAGGCTCTCGACCTGAAAAGCCCTTGCCTCGTTCGACGCCCGCGGCCACGTCGCTCCTGAAGTTGAGGATGGCGAGGTTGATGTCGCCGTCGGTGAGGAAGACGCCGCGCGTCCCCGGATCGTTCACCTTGCCGACTTCCTTCATGCCGAACGTCTCGACGTAGAGCCGCGCGGTCTTCTCGACGTCTTGGTGGATAGCGCGATGTGCCCTCCATGGCGTGCGACCTCCTGTATCTTCTTCGGCCACTGCGCGGCTCATTTCGCGTCGTGAAAGATCACGCCCACGGTGCGGCGATGACCCGATCGTAATCGGCTGACTCGGTGCCGGACTGACGCGATAGATTCCGCGCGTGCCGTGCACCGGACGCCGATGCACCGCGAACACCACGGCGTCGCCCCGGCGCAACGGTACCACCTCGGCCCGCGACTGCATCCGTGGCCGCTGCTCGATGAGCACGAATTCGCCGCCGGTGAAATCCTGGTCCGGCTCCGATAGCAGAATCGTCAGCTGCAGCGGAAAGACATGCTCGCCGTAGAGATCCTGGTGGAGAGCGTTGTAGTCGCCCGCGACGTATTGCAGCAGGAGCGGCGTTGGCCGGGTCTGTCCTGCCTTGTGGCAACGCGCGATGAAATCGGCATGCGCGGCCGGATAACGGACGTCGATCCCCATCGACTCGTTCCAGCGATTGGCGATCGGCGCCAGATTCGGATAGATCGGCCTGCGAAGATCGGCGACGACGTCCGGCAGCGGATAGGCGAAGTACTTGTATTCGCCCCGCCCGAAGCCGTGGCGCGCCATGACGATGTGGCTCCGGAACCGGCGATCGTCCTCGTAGAGGCCGGCAATGCTCTCGCACTCGACGGCGGGCAGGAGCTCCCGGACGAGCGTCCAGCCGTAGGCGTCGAGATGCGTCGAAGCGCCCGCCCAGTCGACGGCGCTGACGCGGCTGTCGATGTCGACCGAGCTGACCGGCCTTGCTTTGAGCATCGTACTCATCGGTTCCTCCCTACGGACGTCTTCCGATCCAGCATGCGTCCACCGCGGCCCTCGCCGCACTCCGGTTCTTGCTGTGGAAGCCCGCCGCAGGACAAGGTCCGATTGGTGGTTCGGGCGCGGGGGACGTTTACTGCGCTCGTGCTATGACGCCGGAGGCGGGTGACGCCCGACAAGCCGGTGGCCCATCGCCGAGCCAACGATCGCGGACGCGGCATTCGCGCGCCGCGTCCGCGATACGGATGATGCGTTACTTGGTCGTGTTGGTCGTTGTCTCGCTCGTGCTCTTGGCGCTGCGACCCGAGCGGCCACTCATCAGCGTGCCGTCCTCATTGACGCGAACGTGGTGCTTCTTACCGTTCGTGTCGGTGACTTCGGCCACGTAGAACGTTTTGCCTCGCGAGGTCTCCTGCTTGATGGTGCCGACGGTGCCGCCCTTTGCCTCCTGATTGATCGTCTGCTGGACCGGCTGCGGCACCTGATCCATCGTCATCGTCTGGCCCTTGCGTCCGCTCTTCTCCTTCGTATGCTCTTGCGCGGCCGCCGGCCCCACGAACACGAAGCCGGGCGCCAGAGCGGTGGCGGTCAGCAGCAGAGCGGCCGTCATCTTTCGCTTGTTCATCGGGCTCTCCTCTTTGTCTTAGGTCTCAGTCTCGGGCGTCGCCCAGAACCACACGCAAGGACCAGACCAGCAGCGGCAGCCATACGAAATAGTTTCCCGCCAGACGGCAACAACAATACGAACGCTATCGGTGATGGTGGTGTCCGCCGCCGACCGGCACCGGAAACGGCACGAGCAGACAACCGCCGGTACCGATCGCAACCGCCACGGCGAGGAGGACACTGGCCGTAACGCGGCTCATGATGGTCTTTGCAAGTCCTACCGAACGATCTCGCGCCAGGTGGATGGCTTCCATGGTTCGTTCCCTCCACAACGGAGACGGCGCTCGCGCGTCCGCTATTTGCACCCGCGACGCGTTTGCGAGAAATGCATTCGCCGACGCGATCGTCTCAATCCCGAGTGAGTGGCGCGGATTTTTCCTCGAGGATGTCTGTCGCGTCGTTGGCTGTGGGCTTCGCCGCCGACCCCGCGGCACCGCCGCCTCCAGTGAACGCGGCCCGCGGCGCCGTCAGCACCGACCGCGTCGTCGGCGCCGCCCGCGTCGTCGGCGCTATTATCCGAGCGTTCCGACGTGTCCGGCACGAGCCAGGTGACGGACCGGGCTGTCGTTAACCTCTCGAGCCGATCTATTTGACGACCGCCTGCGATCGGCCGCATCCTGTCGTTTGTGCCGATGACATGATGAGCCGAAGAACGTTGCTTGGGGCGGTCGGTGGCATGTTGGCCACGGCGCGAGGGACGCTGGCGCGCGCGACCGGTGCCGCGCCGCCAGAATCGCGACGGTACCGCATCGGCATCATGGAAGCCCGCGCGGCGAGCGCAAATGCCGCGTACCTCGCCGCCTTTCGGCGCGGCCTGGAAGAGCTCGGGTACGTCGAGCAACGGCAGTTCGTCCTCGAGTATCGATCGGCCGACGGACAGCCGGATCGATTTCCCGCAATCGCGGCGGAGCTCGTTCGCATGCCCGTCGATCTCATCCTCGCCGCCGGCACGCCGGCCGTCCTGGCCGCCAAGCGGGCGACGCAGACGATACCGATCGTCATGACCTCCAGCGGTGACCCGATCGACACCGGGATTGTCGGCAGCATCCCCTATCCGGGCGGAAACGTCACCGGTGTGAGCGCGCTCATCGCGGAGACGAGCGGCAAGCGCGTCGAGCTCCTGAAGGAAGCCGTTCCGACAGCCCAGCGCATCGCGGTGCTGCTCGACATGGGGAATCCGGCCGTCGTGCGGCAATGGAGAATCACCAACTCGGCCGCCACGTCGATGAAGCTCGCGTCGCAGTTGCTCGATGTGCGCCGCGCCGACGATATCGGCCGCGCCTTCGAGCGTGCAGCGCGCGAGCACGCGGACGCCATGCTGGTCGGCCGCGGCGCGGTCGCGCTGCACCAGGCGCGGCAGATCGCCGAGCTCGCGATCCGATACCGAATGCCCACGATGTTCGGCTCCCGGGACTTCGTCGAGCTCGGCGGATTGATGTCCTACGGGGTCAACTACGTCGAGCTCTATCGCCGATCGGCGACGTTCGTCGACAAGATTTTCAAGGGCGCCAAGCCGGGTGATCTGTCGGTCGAGGAGCCGACGAATCTGGAGCTGGTGATCAACGTCCGCACGGCGACGAAGCTGCGTATCACCCTCGCGCGCACGCTGCTCCAGCGCGCCGACCAGCTCATCGAATGACCGCCAGGGCGCGCGAGAGCACGCAGGGCTCGTCGTGACAGCACCGCCAGCGTCGGGGAGAGTCGACATGCTCGTGAAGCCGGAAGAAGTCGGATTGTCCGCAGCGCGCCTTGGCCGCATCACGGATCATCTTCGAACCTACATCGACGCGGGCAAACTCGCCGGCACCCTCACGCTGGTCGCGCGTCGCGGCAAGATCGCCTACTTCGAACCGCAGGGCCATCTGGAGATCGACCGGAAACGACCGGTCACACCCGACTCCGTCTTCCGCATCTATTCGATGACCAAGCCGATCGTCAGCGTGGGCCTGATGATGCTGTGGGAGCAGGGGCGGTTTCAGCTCGATGATCCGGTACACAAGTTCATCCCCTCGTGGCGCGATCAGCGCGTCTTCGTCGGCGGCAACCATCCGGCGTGGAAGACCACACCGGTCGAGCGCGCCATGACGGTGCGTGACCTGCTGAGCCACACCTCCGGGCTCACCTACGGCTTCATGGAGCGGACGAACGTCGACGCGGCATATCGCAAGCTCGGGGTGATGGATTGGACGAGGCCCGGCTATACCGTTCGCGACATGATCGACGAGCTGGCCAGGCTGCCGCTCGAGTTCTCGCCGGGCACGCGTTGGAACTATTCCGTCGCGACCGACGTGGTCGGGTACCTCATCGAGCTCATCTCGGGACACCGGCTCGACGCCTACCTGCGCGAGCACGTGCTGCAGCCGCTCGGCATGGCCGACACGTCGTTCGTCGTCACCGACGACCAGAGCAAGCGCTTCGCCGCGAACTATCAACGGCAGCCGGACGACAGCCTCAAGCAGATCGACGATCCGTCGAAGAGCATCTATCGCCAGCGCACGTTCTTCTCCGGTGGCGGCGGCCTCATCTCGACCGCGCACGACTATTTTCGATTTGCCTCGATGATGCTGAACAAGGGCGAGCTGGACGGCACCCGACTGCTCGGCCGCAAGACGGTCGAGCTCATGACGATGAATCACCTGCCCGGCGGCCAGGACCTCACGGAGCTCGCGCTCCCGGGGATGTTCACCGAAACCGCCTACGCCGGCGTCGGCTTCGGTCTCGGCTTCTCGGTCATGCAGTCGCCCTCGCGCGCGCAGATCGCCGGCACCCCCGGTGAATTCGCATGGGGCGGCGCCGCCGGTACCGCATTCTGGATCGATCCGGGCGAGCAGCTCATCGTGGTGTTCATGACGCAGATCATGCAGATGGGGTTGCCCGCACCCTATCCGCTGCGACGCGAGCTGCGGGCGCTCGCTTACTCGGCGGTGACCGAGTAATCGCGACGCGCGGACGCCAAAGCCACGGGCCGCGAGGGACTCTCCCTCGTGACGTCGCGCGGCTCCTTGTCGTCGCGCAGCGCGACGAAGCTCGCATGTCGTAAATGGTCGTTCGGCGTCCACTCGGTGAACGCGACGTGGGCCACGAGCTTCGGCTTGAGCCAGCGGCACCGCTTCATCGCCTCCGCCGTCAGCGCCACACCGCGGCGTGCGTTCTTCGGCTCCGGCAGGTTGGCGAACGGACATCGATCCGTCGTGAGCTCGTCAAACCGAGCCGCAATCTCCGCCTTCGCGTTCGGCGTGAAGCCATTGCGTATCTTCGCGACAAAGCGCAGGGCCGCACCCTCGTAGTACCCGACGAGCAGCGCATCGAAGCCACGCGATCCGGGCAGGTAGCCGCCGACCACGAACTCCTGGCCCGGGCTGACGCGGCACTTCACCCACGCGCCACTCGAGCGCCCAGGCTCGTAGCGGCTATCTCGGCGCTTCGCGACGATACCTTCGAGGCCAAACCGCTTCGCGGCCGCGATCAACTCGCCGACCGCGGCATCCAGCGTGACGGTGGCTTCAACGGGATCGTGAATGTCGGCGAGGATGGCGGCGAGCGCGTGCCGCCGCTTCTCGAGTGACACGCCGATCAGGCTGCGGCCGCGATAGATGAGCGCATCGAACGCGTAGTAGCGAACGCCGGGCCCGCTTCCTTCATTCTGCAGAAGATTGAACGCCGGCCGGCCCGCATCGTCGAGCGCGACGATCTCGCCGTCGATCACGGTGTCATCGGGCAATCGTGTCAGCGCGTTGGCAATGGCCGGGAATCTGGCGTTGAGCGCCCTCTCGTTGCGCGAGAGCAGTTGAACGGCGCCGCCCATCTTCAGTGCGAGCGCGCGATATCCGTCGAGCTTGGGTTCATAGGACCACGGCGCGCCTTCCGGCAGCTTCGCAACGAGCACGGGGCGCATCGGTTGGATGAATCGCGGCGTCGCGGCCGGCAGGCCGGCCAGGTCGATGGCCTCCTGTCGCGTCGCACGCCTCTTGGCCGGCGGCAGATGGCCATCACCGCCCGATCGGTTGCTCTGCCATTGGCGGTCATTGTCCGCGGCGATGCGCTGCATCGTCCGACCCGTGAGGGCTGACGTGTCGTCGGCCGCATGGTGGCCACGCTTGCGGGCGTCGTCGTCCGCAATTTTCACCAGCGACCACCGGCGCTCCTCATCGCGGTGCAGATGCCACGCGCCCGCCAGCTTCTTGCCACTCAACGACACCTGGAGATCGCCCTTCCAGTAGTTGCCTTCGATGATGTCGTAGGTGCCGATATCCCAGACCATGACCGTGCCGCCACCGTACTGGCCCTGCGGAATCGTGCCCTCGAAGTCGAGGTATTCGATCGGGTGGTCTTCGGTCGCCATCGCCAGACGGCGCTCGTCCGGTGTTTGTGGGACGCCCTTCGGCACGGCCCATGACTTCAGCACGCCGTGCATCTCCAGCCGAAAGTCGTAATGAAGCTGGCTGGCCGCATGTTTCTGGATGACAAACCGTCGCCGACCGCCCTGCCGGCTTGCGCGCGGGACGGTGGGCGCCGGTTCCGACGTCTTCGTGAAGTCGCGTTTCGCGCGGTAGGCCTCGAGCGATTGTGGGCGCGGTCGCGCTTGCCGGCGCCCGCGCACCGCTCGTCGCGTGCGCGGCAGTTGTTGGTGTAACTGCAACACGGGCTGGTACAGGTCGCCGGCATTCGCGAGACGCTGCAGCGCGGTAGCGGGATCGAAGTACAGCATCTGCGTATTCGTGCTGCCGATGGCGCGCTCGAGCTCTTCCCAGCTCACCGGGCTCGAAACGAACGGCTGGTCGCGCTTGGCGCGCAGCGAGTACACGCCAACCGTCGTCTTGTAGTCGGCGTTCTGGCTCCAGTCGATCAAGACCTTCCCCGCACGTCGTGCCTTCGCCATGTCGGTGACGACAAGCCCCGGCTCCGCGCGCTCGAGCGCTTCGGCCGTCACCAGTGCGAATTCGGCTGTCTGCTCGTAGGTCACCCGGGTATTCAGTGGCACATGAAGCTGAAGCCCTTTCGAGCCGGACACCTTCGGGAATGCCTGCAGGCCGCTATCGGCGAGCGCCACGCGGAGAAGTAACGCGACGCGAGCGCACGATAGAACGTCCATCCCTTCACCGGGGTCGAGATCGAACACGACACCCGTCGGCTCGTCGATTCGCGGAACCCGGTGCAAGAACGGATGGATTTCGAGATTGGCCACGGTGGCGCACCACGCGAGCGTCGCGACGTCATTGATGACGATGTAGTTGATGTCCGGGCCACCGGCACGGCGAGGGACTGGGAACGTCTTCACCCAGGCGGGCGTGAAGGTCGGCGCATCCTTCTCATAGAAGAAATGCCCTCTGGTGCCGTTGGGGTAGCGCTTCAGCGTGACGGGACGGTCGTGAAGATGCGGCAGCAGATAGCGGGCAACCGCCATGTAGTAGTCGATGACCTGTCGCTTCGTGAAGCCTGCGCCCGGGTAGAGAACCTTGTCCGGATTCGTCAGGCGGATGGTGTGCTGGCCAATCCGCAGCGTCTCCTCGCTCGGGTTCGCGGACGGCTTACGCGTCGCCTGGGATCGGCTCATTGCTGCTCCAGCGCCTTCATTAGATTCCCGACTCGCGCCCGGCGCATCTCTTTCTTCGTCCAGCGCCTAACGGGTGGCACGTCCCTTGCGGACAGACATACCGTGAACGCGAGCCACATCATCCTGGCCTGGGCTTTCCTCCTGTCGCGAGGAATCGGCCTCGGCGTGCTCGTGCCCGAGGCGGCCTATCAAGCGCCGAGCAAGCAGCTGTGCGAAGCCGTGCGAGAGACCGTCGCGCTCGTCGTGGATCAACACGTGTACGTCTCGGAGTGCAATGACATCGACCGGATCTACATCGGCGTACCCGTCTACGGGGCCACCACGCGACGGGGCTGACGGGCGTCTCAGCCGCGCTGCGCGAGCCTGTCGGGAACGACGAGCCGGTTGACCCGTCCTTCGAAGCGGAATAGCAGATTCATGAGCGACGTGCCGCGGCGCCAGCCGAACAGCTTCCTGAGCACCCGCCGACGCGGAAACAGCACCTGCTGTCGGTAGCCCGTCACGAAGGCATAATGGCCGTTTGGATCGTCCTCGTCGAGGCGCCACTTTTCACGGAACCGGCGCAGGCTCGCACGGTTCCACGCGTCGCTCCAGCGCAGCGTGAAGTACGGCAGATCGGACCACGCGAGCGGCGACGGATTGACCCAATTCACGACCGACTCCGGCTCGACGTAGATCGTCCCGCCCGCCTCGCGCACCGCCAGACACAAATCGATGTGCTCGAAGTCGCTGAGCAGCTCGGCATCGAGGGGGCCCAAACGCTCGAACACCTCCGCGCGGACCAGCAGACAGTGAAATTCCATGAGCTCGGTCTGCTTCCGCTGGATCTTGGGTAGGGCGTCGTCCAGCGGCTGTTGTGGCGCGTCATGTCTTTCAGAGAGCACGCGACGACCGTCGCGGACCTCGATGTGCGCCGTCGCGCCGGCCATATGGATCCTGACGAACGGAGGCGACCCGATGCAGTACACGGGGCCGACGACCCATGCGGCCGTCTCCTCCGCGCATCGCACGAGCGCACCCAGCCAGCCGGGGCGAACGAGCACGTCGTTGTCGATGAACACCACGTACTTCCCGCGCGCGTGACGAAGGCCGAGGTTTCGTGCCTCGACAGGCGCGAGGTAATGCGGGCTGCGGATGAGCTGAAATCCTTTGGCGTTCGCCTGCGCCTCGAGGTAGTGCTTGATCCGCGCCGGTGATCCGCCGTCGACGTAGACAAGCCGGAACGGGATGTCCGTTGCGGCGTACAAGGACTCCAACGACTGCGGGATGTGACTGAACCGCTCGCGCGGCACCGCGATCACCGTGACGTCGGGCTCGCTCACAGACCGATCCTAGCGCGTCCGCAGGGTGGGTCACACGAACGAAATGACGGGCGCAGGGATCACTGATGTCATGAGAACGGTCTCCCGCTGTTGATAGGGTTCGGCTGCGGGACCGTTACCCGACCCTCAAACAGGAGGCCGCTCTCATGACACTCGTCGGATGTGATCTGCACTCGCGCAAGCAACAGGTTGCAGCCCTCGACACGACGACCGGCGAAGTTCTCGAACAGGAGCTCGTCCACGAGGGCGACGCCGTCGAGCGCTTCTACCGCGCCCTGCGCCCGCCGGTGACGATCGGGATCGAGGCCACCGGTTACACCCGGTGGTTTCAGACTCTGATGCACCGGCTCGGTCATACTGTCCTCGTCGGCGAAGCGGCGAAGATCAGAGCCATGGTCGTCCGTAAGACGAAGACGGATCGGCGCGACGCTCGGCACCTCCTCGACCTCCTTCGGCACGATCGCTTCCCGACCGTCTGGATCCCCGATCCCGCCACGCGTGACCTTCGGGCCCTCATTGCTCACCGCGTTCGACTCGTCAGGATGAGGACGATGGTCAAAAACGGCCTGCAGGCGATCGCGCTGAATCAACGCCTGACGCTCCGCTCTGCATTGTGGACCCAACGCGGCCTTGCCCAATTGGAGGCCCTGTCCCTCCCCGCGCACGCTCCACGGCGCCGCGACGACAGCCTCGAGCTGCTCGCCTGGTTGACCACCCGAATCGACGACCTGGACGATCGCATCGCCGCCAGTGCTGATGCTGACCCGCGCGCCCGGCTCCTGCTGACGCATCCCGGCGTCGGTCCGCTCACCGCACTTACCACGGTCGTCGTCCTCGGGCCGACCACGCGCTTCCCGGACAGCAAACATGTCGTGAGCTACGTCGGCTTGGCTCCCGCCGTTAACGCGTCGGCCGACAAACACCATCTCGGCAAAATCACCCAGCAAGGCAGCGCACTCCTGCGCTGGGTCCTCAGTCAAGCGGCGCCCCTCGCAGCCCGCGCCGATGATGATCTTCGCCGTCGCTACTTCGCCATCCTGCATCGACGCGGCCGACCCAAGGCAAAAGTCGCGCTCGCCCGCAAACTTCTTGTCCGGCTCTACGTCATGCTCCGCGATCGTGTCGACTACGACGAGTTCTGCCGCCGTGGCCGTGCGCGCCACCAGCGACGCGCGATCTCCGTCATGTAGAGCACGCGTCTCCGGGCCGCTTCCCACGGCAGACGTTCCAGTGCGGGCGTTCTCGGGGTGATTGATGGTCCGGCGTGACCGACTCACTGATTGGGACGCCCACCCTCGACGATTGCGCAGTGCGCTCGTCGACGATCGAATACTGACCTCATGCGCCGCAGTCTGTGCGCGAATGGATGACTGGTGGACGCCGGCCGCGGGAAGGACATGTTCTTCTGGGAGAAAGGGCTCGCGATTTGCGATAAACCGCCTTGACGTCGAAGACCGTTCTCATGGATCGATCACCTGATCCGCCCGCAGCAACAGCGAGCGTGGGATGGTGAGGCCGAGGGCCTGATCCACATATCAGCTTGCGCCGGGCCGTACGACATCAAGGCCCCCGCCTCGACGAAGGGCGAGCTGCCCGCGGCCACCGGCAACGAATTCCTCAAGGCGACGTCCACGATGAGCCGTCGATGGTCGATGAAGTGGCGGTCATTGGGAACGATCACGGCGTCCATCCGCGCCGTGACGATCTTGGTGATCACCCGTTCGACATCCGCGCCGTTCACGTCGAAACGAGTGAGTTTCACCTTTGCCCGCCGCATCTCTGCTTGCACGTTCAGCCACCCCTGAACGACCGACGGGTTGTCTGGTCCGACCAGAATCGCCTCCAGGAGCAAATTCGATCGTTTTTCACGCGAACGGAGGTCAGGAGGTTCGCAGTGTCCGCTACGACGACATCGGGCTCGAGACGAAGCAAATCAGCAGCGAGCTCGGTCGACCGTCGAAGCACGGGTCATTCGCGGCACGGGTATCAACAGTTGGATGGAGGCGTTCACGCTCGACAACCCGCGCGGCGAGCGCCGCGAGGTCATCACCCCACGCATTCCGAGCGTTCGAGGTGGCTCGCGGCGCATCAACGCGGCCATCGAGCCCTGACCTTGGCGCCACGCGGCCCAATCGAGCACACGGAGAATGAAGAGATGTTCATGGGAGTCCTCCCGCGGCGCGGGCGGCGAGCGGCGTGCCGAGCATCGGCGCGTGCCGAACGATCGATAAATCCGGATCCTACGTGCTGGCGAAGAATCTCGATACGAGCGCTGGCGATTGCCTGGTCACGACGGCCGGCTTCGTCACGATCGATCTCGCGGGTTACCCGATCACCGGTGGCGGCACGGGATCCGGCATCTCCAACAGCTCGAACACGGTTTTCGACGTCAGACGCGCCCCAACGAACGTTGGGGCCTCAGGGAGGTTGGCAGCACCGTGCCTAATTCAGACCAACTCCGTCTTCGAGCCAAATCGAGACGCAGCCTGAGTCCGCGAGAAAGTCCGCCCTTCCATCGCGGCCTGTCCAGAGCCCCTCCGCCTTGTCACCATATTGTAGGTAGGCTGACCGCACGATCAGGAACCCACCGGCGTCGTCCGAGCCGGTGTGCTTGATGGTGGCCAGATGGTAGAAGCGCTTGTTGACGCGACCGGTGTCCATGTTGAGGGCTCGAACACCACGTTCAGCGATATTGATGACCACGGCGAGCGCGCCTCGGGCACCCGGAACTCCTCCCATACGCACCCAACCAGCGACGCTTCTCTCGGAGTAATATCGTTCCTCGCCCAGCGCGAACTGCTTGCGGACCTTGATCAACAGATCCAGATATTCCTTGCCAGATGATTGTCCCCGACCATCAAGGGCCCGGTCGATTGCATAGTAGTCACCGTAAAAGATGCACGGATAACCGCCGGCACGCAGCAAGATGAACGCATACGCAATGGGTTTGATCCATTCCCGAACATGCGAATCGAGGGCCCTGCCGTACTGATAGTCATGATTCTCGACGAATGTCACGGCTTTCGCGGGCTGCTCCGCCATCATCGTGCCGCGGTTCAGGTCCCGTAGATCGTATTGGTCTGGTGCCCAGCTGGCGTTTCTGAATTTGAAGCGCAACGGGAAATCGAACACCGAGACCTCCTGGGGGAAGGCGCCGGCGGCGCTGACGGCAGTCAGATATGAATGAAGAGGCCCTGTGTCACCGGAGATGTACTCGGCTACCGCGAACAACGGCCGGCCGACCTGAGCCCGCACGTGGCCGATCCATTCGCGCGAGTAGTTCGCAGTGTAGTGCTTGACGGCATCGAGCCGTACACCATCCGCACCGATCTCCTTCGCCAGCCAGGCGCCCCAGTACTTCAATTCTTCGCGAACGTCAAAGCGAATCCATTCGCGCGAGTAGTTCGCAGTGTAGTGCTTGACGGCATCGAGCCGTACACCATCCGCACCGATCTCCTTCGCCAGCCAGGCGCCCCAGTACTTCAATTCTTCGCGAACGTCAAAGCGACCGAAGTCGATATCCGCGCCGGAGAGAAACTCGAAGTTGCCCTTTTCGAGCGACACCCACGTGCCGAATGACTTGTCCGCAGGAACATAACCGAGCTCGTTGTGGAGATAGCGGTAGATATACTTGTCGTCCGGATCCTTGAATGTCGCACCGTCTTGCACGATCGCATCGACCCGATCGACGCTGTCAAAATGACGGGCTTTCCACTCGAAACTCGAGGGCTGGGGCCCGCGACTTCGATAACGGAACCAGGTATAGCCCCTAATCTCGATTTGTCCTCGTTCATAGCCAGTCCCCCAGTACTCCTCCGTTCGATTGTCCGGGTTGACTCGGATCGCCTGCCAGAGGTCCGGGTCTGGATCTCCGCCAAATTTCTGATTGAGGACGATGTCGACATAGACATGAACGTAGCGGGCGCCATCGACCTTCCGGAGCTGACCGCCCTGAAGGACATAGCCGTGAAGCGCGTTGATCGCGTCGTGGAGCTCGCTCTTACTCCCGTATTTCGTCGGGATGGTACCGCGCTGGTCGTATTCACCCAGATCGAAGTGGTCGTATACGTCATACCCATTGCTGAACGTTCCTGAAGAGCATTTCTGGGGTGGCGGAATCCATACCGCATCGATCCCGATCGAGCGCAGCGCGTCAGCCTCCGCCTGTAGGGTCGCCCAAAAGGATGGGCCGGACGGGAGGAACCAGTGAAAGAACTGAAACATGACGCCGTTTATTTCCTGAGACATGGCTCCTCGGTCCTCTTCCGAGCACGTCCCCGAGCAGTAACTCGATGGATCCCAAGCGTCGAGCCAAGATCATAACAACGGCCAGGGCGATGATCGGCCCGACGGGCAGGCTGTGGCGCTTCTCAGTACCTTGCCCTGCCGCCGGCCAAGGCTTACCGTGTGGCCCAATCAGCTTGGCTGGCCGCCCGCCGCCACCAAGGAGGCCCCGATGGACGGAAAAGTCGTACAGGACGCCGTGATCGCCCCCAACAACAACTGGTCCGCTGTGCTCACGCCGGGACAAACGCTTCGAATCGTCGACGTCGAGGGCAAGCAGGCCGTCGACTTCCTCTGCTACAACGCCGACGATGTGGCCGACCGCTACAACGCGGCGGACACCATGAAGTACAACAAGAACGTGTATCTGGGGGCGGGCCACGGCATCTACTCCGTGCGCGCGACCAAGCTCTTCACGATCGTGGCGGACACGATGGGCGGCGGCCACGATACGATCGGCGGCTGCTGCAGCGCCGCCAGCAACATGTTCCGCTACAAGGTGCCGGACACGCCGAGCTGCTACGCGAACTTCCTCCGCGCGCTCGCGCCTCACGGAATGGGCGAGAAGGATGTCGTCGCCAACATCAACTTCTTCATGAACGTGCCCGTGCAGCCGGACGGCACCATGGGCATCGTGGACGGCCGCTCGAAGCCGGGTGACTACGTCGAGCTGCGGGCGGAGTCGCGCGTGCTCGCGGTGGTGTCGAACTGCCCGCAGATGCACAACCCGTGCAACGGGTTCAACCCCACGCCGATCCGCGTGATGGTGAGGGAGGGTTAGTCATGCCTCCCGCCAGGCGCTCGCCTCGTCGAGCGTCTTGCGCGCCTCGGCGTCGAGCTGTAGCTCCACGCCACCAACGAGCTCCTGGAGCTGCGTCTTCGAGGTCGCGCTGGCAATCGGCGCAGTGATGCCCGGCCGGTGCGCGAGCCAGGAGATGGCGACCTGCGTCGATGTGACGCCCAGGCCGGCCGCGACCTTCTCAAGCGCTGCCAGGACGGCGAAGCCTCGCTCGGTCATGTAGGCCTTCTGCACGCCGGCCGCCCGCGCCGTCGACGGGAGCGTCTCGCCGCGACGATACTTGCCCGAGAGGAAGCCGCTGCCCAGTGAGGAGTACGGGATGACCCCGACGTTCTGCTCGAGGCAGAGCGGCTCCAGCTCACGCTCGTACTCGTCGCGGAAGACCAGGTTGTACTTCGGCTGCAGGCATTCGTAGCGTGCGTAGCCCTGCCGCTCGCTCTCCCACAGCGCCCGAGTCAGCCGGTAGGCGACGTGGTTGGACGCGCCGAGGTAGCGCACCTTGCCCTGGCGCACGAGGTCGTCGAAGGCGCGCAGCGTCTCGTCGAGCGGCGTCTCACGATCGTCCCAGTGAGCCTGGTAGAGATCAATGTAATCCGTCTGCAGCCGCTTCAGCGAGGCCTCGACGCCCTGCATGATGTGCTGGCGCGAGAGGCCGGCGTCGTTCGGGCGGGGTCCCATCGGACCGCACACCTTGGTGGCCATGACGATCGCCTGCCGGTTGCGGCGTGCGGCCATCCAAACGCCGAGCACCGTCTCTGACTCGCCTCCCTTGTTGCCGGGCGCCCACCGCGAGTAGACATCGGCCGTATCGATGAAGTTCCCACCGGCCTCGACGTAAGCGTCGAGCACGGCCTCTGAGGCCTTCTGGTCCGTCGTCCACCCGAACGTGTTGCCGCCCAGGCAGAGCGCGGCCACCTTCAATCCGCTGCGACCGAGCTTGCGCATCAGCATGCGTGCACGTCCCCTTCCTGAGTAATGTCACTGTACGCCACCGCGGACCGAGCCGCCGAGGCCGGCTGCGCACGTAGCGTAGCCGATCGCTCCAGTCTTCCATGTGCCGCACGTCGTCAGGAGGACGTGGCGTCCATCACCGGGGCGAAAGGCCAGATCGTCGTCCGGCCAGACTCGCGATGATCGCCGTGAACTCTCCGGGATCGACGGGTTTGGGCACGTGCATGTTGTAGCCAACGCTGAGCGAGCGGATCCGGTCCTCCGCCCTCCCATAGGCGGTCAGCGCGACCGCCGGTGTCCTGCCGCCCAGGTCGGCGTCCAGAGCGCGGACTTTGTCGATCAACGAATAGCCGTCCTCTCCGGGCATCTCGATGTCAGAGACGAGCACGTCTGGACGCCATTGCGACACGAGCTGCAACGCCTCGGGTGCCGAACGGCACGTTCGCACCGTCGCGCCTGCCCCTATCAGGATCACCGAGGCCAAGTCGAGAGCCTCCTCATCGTCGTCAACAAGGAGGACACCGAGTCCGTCGAGGCGTATGGCGCCCGCAACGAGCGTGGCGGACGTGGCCGTCGGGTGCACGCGTCGCTCGGCCTCGACCGGAATCTGTGCAACGGAGACCGGCAATTTCACGACGAAGGTGGCCCCTTTTCCGTCGCCGCTACTCTCGGCCACGACACTGCCGCCGTGAAGCTCGACCAGATGCTTCACCAGGGCGAGGCCGAGACCAAGGCCCATGTGTGCGCGTGTACTCGATGAATCGGCCTGGCGAAATCGCTCGAAGATGAATGGCAGCACATCCGGCGAGATGCCCTGGCCCGTGTCGCTGACGATGATTTCCACGTGCGAATTCACACGAAGCAAATTGATCTGAACTTGGCCGCCTTTCGGCGTGAACTTCACCGCGTTGTTGAGCAGGTTCCACACGACTTGCTGAAGACGTGCGGGATCACCCATCATCGCCATGTCGGTCGAGTCGAGCACACTCTGAAGGCGGATCTGTTTTGCGTCCGCCGCCGGCCGAACGGCGTCCAGGGCGGCTTCGATGACGGTCTTCAGATCGACCGTCCGAACCTCGAGCCGCATCTTTCCCGCGATCACGCGCGAGACGTCGAGGAGATCATCGATGAGTTGGAGCTGCGCGTTGGCATTGCGAAGGATGACATCCAGCGCACGCTCGGATGCCGCGGGATCGACCTGTCCCGCCTTCAACATATGCGCCCAGCCCCAGACCGCGTTGAGCGGCGTGCGCAGCTCATGGGACAGCATGGCGAGGAAGTTGTCCTTCGCGCGATCGCTCTCTTCGAGCGCCGCCTTCTCCCGCAGCAGGAGCTCGTGGGCGAGTTCCGCACGCTCCCGCCGCGCGCTTTCCTCTTGAAGGCGCTCGGCGGCAGCGAGCTCCTCGCGTGTGCGTCGGTACCCCAGTCGCGCCATCCACGCCAGACCGGCAATGAGAGGGACCGCGAACAGCGCGAGAAGCCCGGCGCGCTCGGCCCATGCCGCCACGATGTCGCTTCGATTGAAGCTCGCGACCACATACACGGGGTGTTCGCCCAGCCGAATGAACGAGTTGACGCGATTCACGTTGTCAACTGCCGAGCGCGCGTAAAACACGCCTTCCGTCTCGCCGCGCTTGATTTTCGCCATCAGCGGATGCGTCGGCCCCACCCCGCGGTCGTCGGGCACGCCGCCGGGCCACCGCGCGATCAGCCGTCCGTCGGCGCGCACCAGGGCCAGACGAAGCCCGGGGTTCGTCTGCGCCATTTCCTGCCAGAACGCGTCGAAGTATTCCGGGCGGAGGCTGACGCTGACGGCGCCGCCGTACGTGCCATCTGCGAAGGATCGGCGCCGGCTCATGTCGAAGAACCGCTCGCCGGTCGCACGGCTGACGAGCTGTTCGGTGAAAAACACGCGCGGCCCTGTCCCGCTACGGTGCACGCGGGCGAATTCGCGATCTGAGTAGTTGATGTGCCGCGGCGGCGGGAAGACACGGTTGGAGCCGAGCATGCGGTCGTCCGTCCCCATGACGAACAAGCCCTGAATCTGCGGCAGTCCCGTCGCCATCGCGTTCAACCGGTCATGCAGCTCTGCACTCCGCGCGAGCCACTCGGCGTCGCCCGCGTTGCCGAGCAGATCGAGCATGCGCACGAGAAGCATTTCGTTGGTATCGAACACCTTCAAGGCATGCTCGCGCGCGATGCGGACGGCAGATTGCAGCGTCTGCTCCGCCTCGTCGAAGGATTGCCGATAGAACAGTGTCACGACCGCGATGAGCGCGACGGCCGGCAACACGACGGCCAGCATCGCGGCGTGACGCAGCCGCGACAGCATGCGGGCTCGGGGCGGCGCGTTCAATACCGGCGAGGTTGGTTGCGCAGTGGCGCTCATGCCCGCCGCGAGAAACCGACCCCGATGGTCGAAATCAACAGCGGTGTGCGCGGATCAATCGCCCACCTCGTGACCCGTCGATGAGCACCATGAAATTGTCGCACAGACTCTTGTAGGGCGACCGGGCATCAGGAAGTCCGGGACAGACGTCTCATCGCCGTGCTCTCGTTCGCCGGCGGGCGAGCGCCGTCGCCATCTCACCCAGCGTCCTGAGCGCACGCTCGATGCGAGGACTCCACGTCGCGCCGCAGCTCAGGCGCAGGCAGTTCGCATATCGTTGGCGGGCCGAGAACACGTCGCCCGGGACGAAACAGATGCCTTTCGCCAGCGCTTCATCGAGCAGCGCCCGGCTCGCAAGCGGCTTCGGCAGCTCGACCCACAGCACGAAGCCGCCGGCCGGCCGGCTGATCCGGGTCTCGCGGGGGAAGCTTTGATCGACAACCCTCATCATCCGATCGACGTTCTCTCGGAACGTCCGACGTACCCTGCGAAGGTGGCTGTCGTAGCCGCCCGTGGCAAGGAACTCCGCGAGCGCGGCCTGCGGCAAGGCCGGTCCGCAAAGCGTCGACGCCGACTTCATCTCGAGAATGCGCTTCATGTGCCGCTCGGTGGCAATCCATCCGACGCGGTAGCCTGGCGCGAGCGTCTTGGAGAACGAGCTGCAGTACAGGGTATTGCCGGATCGATCGAGCGCGCTGAACGGCTTCGGGCGCTCGGCGCCGAAATAAATGTCGCCGAAGATGTCGTCTTCGATCAGCGGGACGCGATGCCTCGCGAGCAGCTCCGCAATCGCCTCCTTCTTCTCCTCGGGCATCGTGCATCCCAGTGGATTGTTGAAGCTCGATGAAACGACGCAGGCGGTGATCGCCTTCGCCGCCAGCGCCCTCTCCAGGGCCGTGAGGTCAACGCCGGTCTCCGAATCCGTCGGAAGCTCGAGCGCCTTCATGCGCAAGGATTCGAGAACGGCGAGGAGCCCGAAGTAGGTCGGTGACTCGACGGCGATCGTGTCGCCGGGCCGCGCGACGGCCTTCAATGCCAGGGTGAGCGCTTCGGTACACCCGCACGTGATGACGATGTTCTCGGGCGAGAGCGCCTGTCCGACGCGAAGCGCACGTCGCGCGATCTCGCGCCGAAGGCGAAGATCGCCGCGCGGAACGGTGTACGTGTTGTAGGCGACGCCCTTCATGCGCGCGACGCGTGCGAGAAACCGATCGAGCCCGCTCGCGGCGAGGAGCTGCGGGCTCGGGCTCGCGGACCCGAGCGGCACGAACCGCGCGTCGTTCGCGTACTCCTGCAGCGTCGAGACGACGCTCGAGATCGTGATGTCGGTGGCCGTCGCCGGTGGCTTCGACATCGCCGGCAGGCCGAGCGAGATCGGAGTGCTCGCCGTGACGTAGAACCCTGACTGCGGCCGCGCCTCGAGCACGCCGCGGTCCTCGAGCGCGCGATATGCCTGCAGCGCCGTGGAGAGGCTCGTCCGCCGCCGCTCGCAGATCTCGCGAAGCGACGGCACACGCGATCCCGGAAGCAACGTCCCGTTGTCCACCAGCCCTGTGATGAAGCTCGCCAGCTCCTCGTAGCGGTAGAACGGGGTCGTCCGCATGGTCCGCTATGCTCGCACGTCGCATACCGCCAAGCAATAACTGTTATGGTTTAAATTCATATGATTTGTAACTGTTCTGATTCGCCGCCGGTCGCTAGAGTGGCGGATGGAGGAGATCCCCATGCTGAGACGTTCGTTCACGCAGGTCAACGTGTTCTCGACCGATCCAGTCGGAGGGAATCCGCTCGCGGTGGTCCATTCGGCCGGGGGACTGAGCGACACCCAGATGGCCGCGCTCGCGCGATGGACGAATCTCTCCGAGACGACGTTCCTCCTGCCGCCGACGGACCCCGGCGCGGACTACCACGTGCGCATCTTCACGCCGGGCGGCGAGCTGCCGTTCGCCGGCCATCCAACGCTCGGCTCGTGTCATGCGTGGCTCGAGGCGGGCGGCAAGCCGCACAACCCCGCCGAGGTCGTGCAGCAATGCGGAGTCGGGCTCGTGCGCGTGCGCCGCGAAGGTGCGCGTCTGGAGTTCGCCGCGCCACCGCTGCGGCGGACGGGTCCGCTCGAGCCCGACGTGCTCGCACAGATCGTCAGGGCGCTGGCCCTCGTGCCGTCGGACATCGTCCACCATCAATGGGTCGACAATGGTCCGGGCTGGTGCGCCGTCATGCTCGGCTCGGCGCGCCAGGTGCTGTCGCTCACGCCGGACTGGGCGGCGCTCGCGCCGCTGAAGCTGGGCGTCGTGGGTCCGCACGAGGCTCCTCAGGACGCCGCATTCGAGGTCCGAGCCTTCACCGGACGCGGGACCGAAGATCCGGTCACCGGCAGCCTCAACGCGAGCCTCGCGCAGTGGCTGATCGGCGCCGGCCTCGCCGCCTCTTCGTATGTCGCCGCCCAGGGCACGGCGCTCCAGCGCGCGGGCCGCGTCTACGTGCGGAAGAACGGCGACGACATCTGGGTCGGCGGCGACGTCGTGTGCGTTGTCAGCGGCGAGCTGCGCCTCTAACGGCTACATCGGGCGCACGATGAGGATCCGTTCCATGAGAATGAGACCACAGCGAGAGGGCGCGAGATGGGTAGCGAAATAACGCGCGAGCGCATTGCCGCCACCGAGCGGCTGATCAGGCCCTATATCCGCCGGACGCCGGTCATCGAGGTCGACGCTGCCGATTTCAGCCTCGGCGGTTCGTCCATCTGCTTCAAGCTCGAGCTGATGCAGCGTTCGGGATCGTTCAAGGTCCGAGGTGCGTTCGCCAATCTGCTCATGCGCAAGGTGCCGCCGGTCGGTGTCGTTGCCGCTTCGGGTGGGAACCACGGCGTGGCGGTCGCCTATGCGGCCGGCCAGTTGGGGGTGCCGGCGAGGATCTTCGTGCCGTCGATCTGTTCGCCGGCGAAGATCGCGCGTATTCGCGAGTATGGTGCCGATCTCGTCGTCGGCGGCGAGCGATACGCGGATGCGCTCGCGGCGAGCGAGACCGTCACCGCTCAGTCCGGCGCGCTGGCGGTTCACGCGTTCGACCAGGTCGAAACACTGCTCGGTCAGGGCACCCTTGCCCTGGAACTCGAAGACCAGGTTGCCAACCTCGACACGCTGCTGGTCGCCGTCGGCGGCGGCGGGCTCTTGGGAGGCATCGCAACGTGGTTCGAGCACAAGCTCCGGGTGGTGGCGGTGGAACCGGAATCGTCGCCCACGATGTATCGGGCGCTCGCAGCGGGACGGCCAGTCGATGTCGAGGTCGGCGGCATCGCGGCCGATTCGCTCGGAGCGCGGCGGGTCGGGGCACTGCCATTCCAAATCGCGCGGGCCTGCATCGATCGCGTCGTGCTGGTCAGCGATGACGCGATCCGTGCCGCACAGCGCCTCCTCTGGGACGTGATCCGTGTCGTCGCCGAGCCCGGCGCTGCCGCCGGCTTCGCGGCGCTGCTCTCGCGCCGCTATCAGCCCGAAAGATCCGAACGCGTCGGCGTCGTGCTGTGTGGCGGAAACACGATCGCGGTCGATTTCGACCGGTGACGCGCGCCGGTCGCCAATCGGCCGGGCGAGCGTTGTAGACTGCCGCGCATGAACAGCCGCCGAAGGCGACGACGGTGACCATCATCGGCGCGGGTCTGGGCGGCATCGCTCTCGTGGCCAACCTGGGCCTGCTCGGCTATCGCCTTCGCCTGCACGATCGCGACGAGGCGCGCACCCAGAGCGCAACGGACGAGTCACGCCTACTCCATCGGCCGCAGATCGCCCAGCATCGTCGGCACGAGCTCGGAGACGGTCGGATGAATGTGCATCGCGCGGCGGATCACCGTCCATGGCGCCTTGGCGTACATCACGTCGAGAATCGAGTGGATGACCTCGTCGCCGCCCGTGCCGAGGATCGCGGCGCCCAGGATGGCGCCGGTCTCGGCGTCGACCGCGATCTTCATGAATCCCTGCGTCTCGCCCTTTTCGACCGCGCGTCCGACGCGCGTCATCGGGCGCTTGGCGACGAGCGCCTTGCGCCCGCTCTTGCGAATCTCTCCCTCCGTCATCCCGGCGCGGCCGAGCGGCGGATCGACGTACAGCGCGTAGGCGGTGATGCGATCGCTCACTCGACGCGGATCGTTTTCGAGCAAGTTGGCGATCACGATCTCGGCGTCGTTGTACGACGTGTGCGTGAACGCCCCCTTGCCGTTGCAATCGCCGAGCGCCCAGATTCCCGGGACGCCCGTGCGGAGCTGGTCGTCGACCACGACGTAGCCGCGCGCGTCGACCGCGACCCCGGCCTTCTCGAGACCTAGATCGTCGGTGTTCGGGCGGCGGCCGACGGCGAGCAGCACATGCGTGCCCTGCACGCGCGGCGCACCGTCGGTACAGTCGAGGTTGGCGACGATCCCGTCTCCGCCTTTGGCGAAGCCGATGCACTTCGCGTTCGTGCGCACCTCGACGCCCTCGTGCTCGACGATCTCCCGGATCGCGGTGGACACGTCTTCGTCCTCGCGCCCGATGAGCCGCGACCCCATCTCGATGATCGTCACCTGGGCGCCGAAGCGCCGAAACATCTGGCCGAATTCGAGACCGATGTAGCTGCCGCCGACGACGATCAGGTGCCGCGGGAGAACGTCCACCGACATCATCGAGCTGTTGGTGAGAACGTCGATGTCGCGAAGCCCCGGCATGTCGGGCACGACCGCGCGGCCGCCGACGTTGATGAAGATCTTATCCGCGCGGAGACGCTCTCCGTCGACGGCTATCTCGTGCGCGGATTCGAAGCGGGCGTGACCCTTGTAGACGGTGCAGTTCTCCATGTTCCGCAGCCAATCTTCGAGACCGGTACGCGACGCCTTCGAGACCGCCTCTTTGCGGGCCATGACCCGCTTCATGTCGACACGCACCTGTCCGACGTCCACGCCATACTCGGCGGCGCGAGCGGCCACGCGCGCCGCGTACGCGCTGGCCACCATCGTCTTGGTCGGAATGCAGCCGGTATTGACGCACGTTCCGCCGAAGACCTTGCGCTCGATGACCGCGACCTTCATTCCGGCGCCCGCGAGACGCGAGGTCACGTACGGGCCGGCTTGGCCGGTCCCGATGACGATCGCGTCGTAGGCCGTCACGACGGCAGCTCCGTTCCCGCCTGCTCCGCGATCATGTACGCGGCGTACCACTCCGGCCAGTTCGCATCTCTCCCCTGACCGAGCCGGGCCTCGTACTTGCCGTGGGCGGCCTCGGCGCGCCGAAACGCGCTCGCCAGATCGCTCGCGGACGCGAAGCTCGTCACCCCGGAGTCGATGCGACCGGGCAGGCGCGTCGTGATCTCCTGGAACAGCCATCCATTGCCGTCGGGATCACGGAACGAGGCGAACGAGCGGTAGCTGCCCTGCTTGGGATCTGGACCGCTGACCCGACGGCGCCCGAAGAGATAGGGCTCGTCCGTGCCTGTATACACGCCGTCGCTGTGGAACACCTCGCTCACCTCGACGCCGCGACCGCGGAGCTCGTCGCGGGCGGCCGCGATGTCGGAGACGATCAGGTACAGGCCCTGAGCGGAGCCCGGCGCCGCCGTTGTGACGTTCTTGCCGATGATGACCGAGCACCCGGAGCCGGGCGGCGTGAACTGGATCACACGCCAGTCCTTACCGCTGTCGAAGTCGGCGTCGAGCCTCCATCCGAGCCGCCCGTAGAATTCCTTCGCGCGGTCGACGTCCGAGACGGGAATGACGACGATCTCGAGCTTCATGTCGTTGCGGGGAACCTCGATCGTGCTCATGGCGGCCTCCTGACCTGTGTGCATTCCGTCACCCGAGCGTGCGCAGTCGCTCGATCAGGAGGCGCACGAAGGCGACGGTATCGACGTCGACGGCGACATGGGCGTTGGGCTTGCGGCCACTGTGGCCGCGCCGGTCGACGACCGTGCGCCCGCGCGAAAGCTCCGACGAGCAATCCACCACGACGTTCAGGTACTCCGTTTTCAGGAGCCCCGGGCGCACGAGCTCGGCCACCGCGACCGCGTCGTGCACCGGGTATCCCTCCGGATACCACGAGTAGCGGCGGGAGGGCGGAAACGCGTCGAGGATTGCCGCGACGACGCCGCCGGCGCGGCCGAGGCCACGCATCTCCTCCAGCTCAGCCGGGCTGACGATCGCCCGGTACGTCACGTCGAGGCCGACCATGGTGAGGTCGATCCCGCTCGAGAAGACACGCTGGGCGGACTCGGGATCGACCCAGATGTTGAACTCGGCGGCCGCGGTGGCGTTGCCCTCGCCGATCGCGCCGCCCATCAGGACCATGCGTCCGATGCGCTCGGCCGCGTCGGGATACCGCGCCAGGAGCAGCGCCACGTTCGTGAGCGGCCCGAGCGGCACGAGCGTCACCGGCTCGTCCGCGGCGAGCAAGACCCGCGCGAGGAGGTCGATGGCGTGTTCGTCCACCGCTCGACCCGTCGCAGGCGGCAGCCCTGGGATGTCGCGCCGCACGTAGGCGTCGACCGTGCTCGGCGTCCGCCGGAAGGGGAACTCACGCACGAGCGGCCGGCTGGCGCCCGCCGCGACCGGAATCTTGCGGGCCAGAAGCTCCAAGACCCGCAGCGCGTTCTCCGTCGTCTCGGCCACAGGCTGATTCCCCTCGACGGTCGTGATCCCGAGCACCTCTACCTCGGGGCTCGCCAGCGCGAGCATGATCGCGATCACGTCGTCGTAGCCGGGGTCGCAGTCGATCAGGACCGGGATCGGCATCAGCACGCCTTCCCGGCGGAATCGCCCCAGTCCACTTCGGCCGCTCCTCCTTCCCCGGCACAGCGTGACAACCACGGGTCGACGGGATTTTCTGCCAGGACTGAGTACCGGTCCAGAGGCTGCGTTACGCCGCCTCGTTTTCTTGGCCGATCCTCGGTACATTCGGTTCAACTGAGACCGGAGGGAGAGTAGGATGCAGCCACAGGATGTCGCACGAGTGCTCAGCGATCCGCTGGCACAAGAGCTCATGCAATCCAGTATTCCGGCGCGGCTGGCCTACGTCGGACCCGACGGATTTCCGCGCGCGATCCCGATTGGTTTCCACTGGAACGGTGTTCAGTTCGTGCTTTGCACCGTTCCGCACGCACCCAAAGTGTCGGCGCTGAAAACAAATCCGAAGGTGGCATTCACCGTTGATACGAACGCTTTCCCGCCCAATGTTTTGCTCGTGCGAGGTACTGCCGCCATCGACATCGTCGATGGCGTCCCACCCGAATACCTCGCTGCATCGAGAAAGGGTGTCGGACCCGACCAGTGGGATGCGTTTGAGGCGCAGGTGCGCGCGATGTACAAGCAGATGGCTCGTATCAAGATCACGCCGCTTTGGGCCAAGTTGTTGGACTTTCAGACGCGATTTCCAACTCCAATCGAGAAGTTGATCCGCCGGGTGAGCTAACCTCGGGCTCACGGTGCGCGCGATGCTCGCGACTTCTATTGCCGTCATCGTCTCCTCCGAGGGCGCGGAGGACGTGTTGGAGCCGCGGCGCTAGTGCGACGCGCGGCATTGCGCGCGCTGGCGGTGGTAGCTGCCGCGGTCGCGGTCGCGACGGCGCTTGTGCACGGTCAGGTCAGCGACCCCGGGCTCATCGAGCGGGTGACGCTGCGCTCGCGCTCCTATACCGACTTTCGCCAGGTTTTCATGCGCGAGCCACCGGTGGGTGTGTCGGTCCCAGCAACGCTCCGGTTTCCCGATCGGCCGCGGGATCGCTATCCGGCCGTGGTGGTGGTCCACACGATCCGCGGCTTCCAGGAAGTCAACGAGGGCTGGTTTGAGGCGGAGCTTCGCCGGAGCGGGTTCGCGACGCTGACGTACGACAGCTTCGGCGCGCGGGGCTTGAGCCAGTCCGCGGTCGTCGGCTCGCGCACCGGCCCGCCCCTGGCATCGGGGGTGGCCGACGCGTTCGCCGCGCTGCAGTTTCTGGCCGGGCATCCGCGGATCGACGCCGATCGTATCGGCATCGACGGGTTCTCGTTCGGCGGCGAGGTGGCGCATCTGACCGCGTTCGAGGTGCTGCGCGCGAAGATGGCGACGGGCTCGTCGCGGTTCGCGGCTCACGTTGCGACCTATCCGGGCGGCACCTACGGCGCACGGGCCGAGGCAAGCGCGTATACCGGCGCTCCGATCCTGATGCTGCTCGGGGACAAGGACGACAACCTGCCGTTGACCAAGGTCGAGGGCTATCTCGCGTACGCGAGCGGAGCGGGTCATCCCGCGCCGATCACGACGGTGGTCTATCCCGGCGCGTTCCACGCCTGGACGGTATCCACGCTGGGCGCACCGCGCTTCTACCCGCAGTACGCGAGCACCCGAAAGTGCCCCGTCGTCCTGCTCGGCCGCGGGGCGCCCACCCTGCTCGTGGACGGGCGCGCGCAGCCGTTCGACCCGGATGCGCTCGGCGCGTGCGTAACCGCGGGGCCGGGCTATTCGATGGCGTTCGACGCGACCACCCGAACCAAATCCACCGCAGACACGGTGGCGTTTCTCCAGCGGCATCTGCGTCCGTGAGACAGGATACTGCGACCGCCGTGACGAGCTTCGGTATCGGCGCCTCCGTCAAGCGGCGCGAGGATCCGCGGTTGTTGACGGGCCGCGGACGCTACGCCGAGGACTGTAACGCGCCCGATCAGGTCTACGTCGCATTCGTGCGCTCGCCGCACGCGCACGCCGAGCTGATCGCGATCGACGCGGCGCCGGCGCGCGCGCTGAGCGGTGTGCTCGCCGTGTTCACGGGACACGATCTCGTGAAGGACGGCGTTGCCCCCATTCCCACGCTTATCGCCGAGCGGGGCGGCGGCCTCCGGAGTCGCGACGGCTCGAAGTTCGCCGACCCGATCTGGCATTCGCTCCCGACGAACGTTGTCCGTCACGTCGGCGAGCCGGTCGCGTTCGTCGTGGCGACGACGCCGGCGGCCGCGCGCGACGGCGCCGACGCCGTCGTGGTGAGGTACGCCGCGCGACCAGCGGTCGTCGACGCCGTCGCCGCGCTCGCCGACGGCGCGCCGCTGCTGCACGAGGGCGTCGCGGGGAACCGCGTCTACGACTGGGAGTGCGGCGACCCCGCCGCCACCGCGCAGGCCATCGCCGAAGCGGCGCACGTCGCGCGGCTGACCGTCGTCGACAACCGGCTCGTCACGTGCTTCATGGAGCCGCGCGCGGCGCTGGCCGAGTGGGACGCGAAGGCGGCGCGCTACACGCTGCACGCCGGGCTTCAGAGCGTGCATCAGCTCGCGACGAATCTCGCACGGGTCCTCGGCGTCGCAACCGAACAGGTCCGCTGCGTGACCGGCGACGTCGGCGGGGGCTTCGGCTCGAAGATCCAGGTCTATCCCGAGTACGTCGCGGTGGCGTGGGCGGCCCGGCGTCTCGGCCGCGCGGTCAAGTGGGTCTCGACCCGGTCCGAGGGCTTCGTCAGCGACGTCCAGTCACGCGACCACGTGCTGCAGGGCGAGCTGGCGCTCGACGCGGACGGTCGCATCACGGCGCTGCGCGTGCGCTCGACGTCGAACCTGGGCGCGTACGTCGCGCCATGCATCCCGGTCTCGACGCTGTCCAACATGGAGCGCATGATCTCGAGCCTCTATGCGATCCCCGCGATCCATCTCCGTGTCGAAGGGGCGCTGACTCACACCGTGCCGATCAACGTCTATCGCGGCGTCGGGCGACTCGAGTGCGTGTACACGGTGGAGCGGCTGATCGAGCGCGCCGCGCGCGAGACCGGACGCGACCCCGTCGCGCTGCGGCGAGCCAACATGGTGCGGACGTTCCCGTATCGAACCGCGACCGGAGCGCTCTACGATTCCGGCGACTACGTGGCCCGCCTCGACGAGGCGCTCGCGCTCGCCGATACCGCGGGGTTCCCGGCCCGGCGCGCCGAGGCCGCGCGGCGCGGCAAGCTGCGCGGTCTCGGCGTCGGGCCCTACATCGAAGGCACGGGCGGGGTGCCGCAGGAATACGCCGAGGTGCGCGCGCTGCCGGAGGGGTTCGTGGATGTGCCGATCGGCTGCAACTCGCAGGGCCAGGGCCACGAGACCGTGTTCGCCCAGGTCGTCGCCGAGCAGCTCGGTCTGCCCTACGAGCGCGTGCGGGTCGTCATGGGCGACACCGAGCGCGTAGCGAACGGCGTCGGCACGTTCGCTTCGCGGTCGATGGTGCGGGCCGGGAGCGCGGCAGTCGAGGCGGCGGCCGCGCTCGTCGAGACCGGCCGCGCGATGGCGGCGCAGCTCCTGGAGGCGGCCGCCGCCGACGTGACGTACCGCGACGGCGCGTTCGGCGTCGTCGGCACCGACCGCTCGATCGGTCTCTTCGAGGTGGCGCGTGCCGCGGCCGCCGGCAAGCTGCCCGCCCTCGGCAACAGGCTCGGCGCCGCCCGGATGCACGAGAATCCGACGTTCGCGTTCGCCAACGGCTGCGAGGTCTGCGAGCTCGAGGTCGATCCCGAGACCGGCGGCGTCGAGATCGTGCGGTTGACCATGGTCGATGACTCGGGCCGCTCGGTGAATCCGATGATCGTCCACGGCCAGATGCACGGCGCGGTGGCCCAGGGGATCGGCCAGGCACTGACCGAGCGCTGCGTCTACGACGGGGCGAGCGGCCAGTTCCTGTCGGGATCGTTCCTGGACTACGCGATCCCGCGCGCCGACGAGCTGCCGTCGATCGCCGTCACCAGCCGCGACGTGCCGAGCCCCACCAACCCGCTCGGCGTCAAGGGCGCCGGCGAGGGCGGCACCGTCGGCGCGCCGGGCGCCGTCATCCACGCCATCCTGGACGCGCTGGCGCCGCTGGGCGTGACGCACATCGACATGCCGGCCACGCCCGAGCGGGTGTGGCACGCGATTCAGGAGGCGGGCGCCGCCCGCTGACCGCTAAGCTCCCACCGACGCTCTGCGGCCGGCCGTCGAGACGATCGTCGCATTGACATGCAGCGACCACGGACTTAGCATCCGGCCCGCTCGTCGACGCACATGGATCCCGCGCCTTCAACAGCCCGCGAGACAACAAAATGGTGACGGTCGTCACGACCTGGGAACGACTCGAGTAGCCGACGAGCCGAGCCGCTGCGCGAGAGTCAGACCGCGATGAACCAATTCCTGGTGGAGGTTATCTCGTATGAAGCTCGCTCTGTACCTGCCGAACTTTCGAGACAAGGTGACCGTCAAAGAGCTCGAAGATCTGACCAGCCGTGCCGAGGCGCTCGACTTCGACTCCGTCTGGACACTCGACCGGATCGTCGTGCCGGAAGCGTCTGATCGTCAGCAGCTCCAGTACTCGTTCGGCATGATCGACGGGTTCCCAAAGGCATTGCCGGTGTCCTCTCGCGGCGAGTGGTTCCAAGGCATGCCGTTGATCCCGTGGCTCGCCGCGAAGACGAAGAAGGTGCGCATTGGCATGAGCATCATCGACACGCCATTCCGCGCGCCCGGGGTCCTCGCTGCCGAGATCGCCACCGTGGACCATCTCTCCAACGGCCGCGTCAACGTGGGCGTGGGGTCCGGGTGGATGCCCGAGGAATTCGCGGCCGCGAGCGCCTCGCACATCTTCCCCAAGCGGCACAAGCACGTCCGCGAGACGATCGAGATCATGCAGGGCATCTGGACGAACGACCTCTTCGAGTACCACGGCGAGTTCGCCGACTTCGCCCGATGCGGGTTCGGAGCGAAGCCTGTACAGAAACCGCACCCGCCGATCTTCTTCAGCGGGCTCAAGGACCCGAAGCGCGCGGCGAACCGCATCGCCACGTACGGCCTGTCGGGCTGGATCGGGATCCAGGACTCACCCGAAGAGCTCAAGCAGTGGCGCGGCGCCATCCAGCGGGAGCTCGAGGAGCTCCGGAGTTCGCGCTCAATCGACAGTCTCGAGATCTGCAACATGCTCTGGTTCGTCATCACGGACAAGGAGACCGATCAGAGTCCGCAGGGCAAGGGCAGCAATTTGCTCGCGGGAACCGCCGCGCAGATCACCGACCGGCTCAAGCGCTACAAGGAGGCCGGGCTGACGATGCCGCTTCTCTGGCCGCCGTTCCAGAACGTGCCGGTGGCGAAGACGCTCGATGACCTCAAGCGGCTGAAGGAGGAGATCATGCCAAAGGTCGACGGCACGTAGCTCGGATCGACAGCGCCCCGGGGAGGCCGGCACGAGCCCGGTCACTCGATGATCTGGTCCGCTCGCGCCAGCAGGGACGGCGGGATGGTGACGCCGAGCGCCTTGGCGGTTTTGAGATTGATCACCAGATCAAACCTCGTCGGCTGCTCAATGGGTAGGTCGACGGGCCTCGCGCCCTTCAGGATGCGGTCGACGTAGCCCGCTACCCGATGCACTTGTTCGTCGTACCTCGGGCCATAGATCAGAAGTTGGCCAACCTGCGCATTGGGGGCACTGATCATCGTCATGGTGGGCAAACGGTGACTTAGAGCGAAGTCCGCTATGTGTCTCGGGAAAGGAAGCTGAGGGCTCACTAAGACGGCATTGGCGCGCTGTTTTCGTGCGGCATCGAAGGCCGCTTCGTAATCGCCGACATGACGAACATCGATCCGATACAGTCGGATACGATGCGATTTCGCAACAATGTCCGCGTTTGCATCGGCAAGTCGCTGCGCCTCGTTCTCGGGATCGCGAGTTATCGCGACGAGTTCGATCCTTGGCAAGGCCTCCTTGAGTAGTTCGAGCCCCTTACCGAATACTTCAGGGAGATACGTCGATACTCCAGTGATGTTACCGCCCGGACGCGCAAGGTTCGTCACCAGCCCGGAGGCCACTGGGTCCGCGACATGGCCAAAGATCACTGGAATAGTCGCCGTTGCTTGCTTCGCGGCAATAGCTGCAGGAGTCCCCATTGCGACGATAATGTCGACCTTGGCACGAACGAATTCGGCAGCTAACTCGGGCAGGCGCTCGAGTCGGTTGTCAGCATAGCGAACATCGAGCACGAAGTTCTGGTGTTCCACCCACCCACGATCTCGCATCCCCGACAGGAATCCGGGGACAATGATTGCTGGCATCACGCCCGCGACCGGTGCGGGGATCGGAAGGAGCAGTCCGACTCGATATATTTTCCCCGCCTGCTGCGCCCCGGCCACGCGTGGCGCGGCGAAAACGGCTCCGACGCCGGCCACGAACGCTCGACGATTCATTGAATAACCTGATCCGCGCGCAGCAGCACTGACGGCCGGATCATCAGGTCCAGCGCTTTAGCGGTCTTGAGATTGATGACGAGCTCGAATTTCGTCGGTTGCTCAACCGGCAGGTCGCCAGGCTTCGCACCGTTGAGGATCCTGTCGATAAAATGAGCCGCGCGACGATTATTGCCGGCAGGATCAAAGCCGTAGCCGATTAGGCCGCCAGCCTCCGCAAAATCCTTGGTCCCGGATGAGGGGAGGCGCTTCTTTGCCGCGAGGTCTGCGATCGCCTTCGCATTGGCGTTGAACACTGCATCCTGGGCAATGACGACCGCGTCAACGCGGCTCTCGGCCATTGCCGAGAACGCACGTTCGAGCTCGTTCGCGCTACGGACGTCGACGGGCCGAAGCTCGATCTTCAATGACCGAGCTGCGCTCTCCAGCGGTGCGAATCCTGCCTGTGTTCGATTGGCCGAATTGACGACGAAGCCGACGCGCCCGGCGCGCGGCAAAACCTCCTTGAGCAGCTCTAGCCGTTTTGCATTCAGTTCCGGGACCGAATCGGTCAACCCCGTGATGTTCCGATCCGGCCGCGCGAGGCTCGCGACGAGATCCGTGCCAACAGCATCACCGACACCCGTCATGACAATGGGGATTATCGTGGTGGCTCGCTTGGCGGCAAGAGCTGGCGGTGTACCTCCTGTCGTTACGATGACATTGACCTTGAGCGCCACGAGTTCCGCTGCCAAGGTGGGAAGCCGATCATACTTCCCCTCGGCCATCTGTATTCGATGACGATGTTCGTTCCCTCGACGTAGCCCAGATCGCGAAGACCCGCCCGCAGTGCTTCCACCGATTTCGATTGAGCGGCCTGCGAATGCGCGCCCAACAACCCGATCCGGGGGACATTTCCCGATTGCTGCTGCGCTTCGGCGGCGCCCGGCGCGGCGAAAACGGCTCCGAGGCCGGCTATAAACGCGCGTCGGTCCACTTACTCAATGACCTGATGGGCCCGCGCTAGCAGCGAGGGCGGGATCGTTAGGCCGAGGGCCTTGGCGGTCTTGAGATTGATGACCAGCTCGAAGTTGGTGGGCTGCTGAACGGGAAGCTCCGCCGGCTTGGTGCCCTTGAGAATCCTCTCGACGTAGCCGGCAGCGCGCCGGAAGTTCTCCGGCACGTTACTGCCGTAAGCCATCAACCCGCCCTGCAGCGCGAACTCTCGCTCGGGGTACATGCCCGCAAGGCGGTGCCGGGCTGCCAGAGTGACTATCCGCGCGCGTTGGCTCCAGAGAAAGGCATCGGCAACCGTGAGCATCGCAGCCGTCGGGCTCACGAGCGCACTGCTGAGACGGCGATCGAGCGCCTCGATGTCCGCGGCCTCGATCGCCTGCACTTGCACTCTGAGCGCCCGTCCCAGCGTCTCGATCGTTGGTAGTGACGCCCGGGCGCCTTCATTACTCGGATTCCAGATGACAAATACTCGGCTGAGACTTGGGATCGCTTCGCGTAGTAGCTCCAATCGCTTGCCATACAGCTCTGGCCCGGTGGAGATCGTGAAGCCCGTGACGTTTCCCCCAGGGCGGGCCAGACTGCCGAGCAGTTTCTGCTCCGTCAAGAACTCAATTGTTGCGGCGCCGATTACGATTGGAATCGTTGTTGTCGCTTGTGTGGCCGCCGTCGCTGCCGGACCGCCATCCGTGACGATGATATCCACGGCAAGGATCACCAGCTCGTTCGCGAGAGCGCGCAGCCGATCCACGCGCCCGGCCGCCGCTCGCACTTCGAGCCGTATGTCCGGATAGCCGAGCGACCGCATCCCTTCGCGAAATGCTTCGACATTGGGAGTGTGGACGCGACTATTCGTCAACCATCCGATTTTGGGAACCCGTCCCGTCTGCTGCGGCTCCGCAGCGGCCGGCGCGGCGAGCACGGCTCCGAGCCCAGTCACGAACGCACGGCGGTTCATCCGTTCCCTCATTGAAGGCGTGACACCAACGCTTGGCGCCGGATTCCGATGGTCCGGAACGAGTGCCCTGCCCCTCCCGGCCCCCAGCGTGCGGGAGGCGGAGTCTAGCGTGAGTATCGAGCGCGCACAATGGCGGGTAGCGGGCCGAGCATGGCCAGGGAATCCCGTCGTATTGGATCAGGAGAATCCCGAGTAGCAATACATCTTTGGAGGAACACAGAATAGGCATCCAGTCACGTTAAGGATATTGATGGACTTACGTGACACCGTTCGACATCTTCTCCAGCATGAGCCTGGCGCCGCGCTTTGCGACGCCTGCCTCGCATTTGCTTGCGACGTCAGCCTGAGCCAGATATGGCTCGTTACCGAAGGGCTCGTCGAATCAAGCGCGCTGTTTTGGCGCCACTCGATGTGCATCAGTTGCCGGCGCAGCGTGCCGTCGACCGTCTATGGAGCAGAGCCGAAATGTGCCCACTGCAGTCGTCCGCTGATCGACGGCCAAGTGAGCATCACGATCGAAGGGGACACGCTCCACGACACGTGCCTGCGCCTGCTTCTCGCGGACGAGAACATCCGGATCTCTCAGGCCCTTAGCCGGAAATCTCGCGAGCTTATCCAGGAGTCGCGTCGTCTCAAAGAAGAGGGGCGTATTCGGCGGGACCTTGAACGCGGCAACAATGCCCACACCGAGTGAAAAAAGGTGCCGTACCTATCCCACCTTCAGTACGGCGCTTGAGGAGCACAAACCAATCACGGTGGGCAGCCGCGATCCCGTTGCTGTGGGCTCAAGTCCAGCCGAGCAGTCAAATCGTGTCATAAACCGGACCGCAGACGCCATAACGCGCCAACTCATCCGTACATCTACGAATAGGGTGCCAGTAGCGCCGGTCGGTCCAACGGTGGAGGATCCCTCGCTCGGAGGATGACTCGCGAAGAACGGATGTCCGAGACAGCCGCGTGTAACGACGGGCCGCATTCCGCGTCGCGCATTGTTGTCCGTGCGGCGCGTCCAGCTAAACGCCAGGTGCGATGGTTGCAGCGACCCGATTACACCCGCAGAACCCGCATACGCGGTCCAACTCCAGTCGGTGAGCCTTGAATTCCATCGCGAATGTTTCGAGGTCTACGACCAGAATAGGGAGATCGGAAGGGTTCCGTAGCTCATGCTCGGTCCGGTGTCTCCCTCTGCTTGCATTCGAGCAACGCTTCGGCTAACAGCACTCGGCAACTGCGTCAGATGGCTCCGAGGTGTTTCGGCACGAACGGGTGCCGGGGCTGGCATGGCAGCCACATGAACGAAGGAGGGCGATGTGGGAAAAGCGATGTCCAAAGCGCGACGGTATCGTGTTGGAGTGAGCGCGATGCTTGTCTGCACGTTGTCGTTACCTGGCACCGCAGTCGCGCAGTCATTGAAAGAACAGATCATTGGAACGTGGCGTACCGTTTCAATTTACAACGAACAGAACGGAGTCAAGCAGAACCTATATGGCGAGAAACCGGTGGGGCTGACCGTCTTCGACCGTTCCGGATACGTCATCCAATACCTATCTAAAGCGGACGTGCCCAAGTTCGCCGCAGACAACCGGCTGAAAGCGACCGACCAAGAATATCGGACGGTCATGCAGAGCATCATCGCAGGCTTCGGCACGTACACGGTCGATGGCGACACAGTGACGATCAAATGGGTGGCGAGCAGTTATCCCAATCGAGCTGGAACCACCGAGAAGCGCACATACAAAATCACCGGCGAACAGATGACTTCGGTAAACCCTACGGCCGCTTCCGGCGGCACTTCGTATCAGACATTCGAGCGCGCGAAATAGCATCAATGCCCATACGCGAACGAAATTGTCGTAGGGCTGTAGTGGTTTCGCGTGAGGACGGAGATCACGGAGCCTGCGGATGCCGTTGCGTGCCGAGGAAGAGCATCAAACCGAGAAATACGTCCCGGTCGCGGGCGTCGTCGGAACGGCGCTCGCGTACCTGTACGTTGGACGGTAGACGCCGCGCGTTCCGGTCCGCGCGCAGTGCGGGGCTTGCGCTCGGCTGAATTGCTGTAGTCGGCGTGTCGGACATGGTTCGCGCCGCGAATCGTGCACGGCTCGCGGTCGGTTCAGCGGAGGTCGTAAGCGGGACGGGAGTGTGCGCAACACGCGGCAACGCGACCAGCCATCCGAGGACGACGATGATTGAGACGACGACGAGTGAGACGGCACCAGCAACGCACCGGTGCTTCACAGTGAAGCTTCTGTTCGGCTACGCCAGCTGAGTGCGCTGGCAACCGAAGCGACCTGCTCCAACGCCTCATCCAGCTTCCGGCCAGCCTCGCGCAACGCCCGCAATCGCTCCACGCCGTCGTGCCGGTGGTCGGCCGGCTGCTGAACTTCTTCCCGCCGCCCCGCATCCGTACTCATACGTATTGGTCAATTCAAGGCACATGCCGGCGAGTTTTCATGCAGCCTCGCCGCTCGCTTCAGCCAGCCGCCTGGCTGCCGCTCGCCGCCTAGCAATCCAGCCGATCCCCTCTCCGCCGCGTCGAGCGAGCTGACGCCGGTCGGCGGCCACTCGCGCTGTCGGCGGGCCGAGTCGGGGTGCCTGGCAGCGTCGGCGCTGAACGCCGCTACAAGCCTGCCGCCGGTAGGGATAGGTTGTTCGCGCTCCACTGAGGGTACTGACGTCACTGCTACGCGAGTTCCGGATTCTAGAAGGCCGCGAGCCCTTGCAGCGAACGAACCCGCAAGCCGCCACCGCCGGTGATAGCGGTTAGCGAACCATCTGCGTTGATCCCGAACGCGCCGACGGTTCCCGTGGCGAATTGAGCGCATAGAGAAAGCTGGTGGCGCCTTCGACCGCGACCGCGAGATCGTTCGGCGCGGCGCCGATCGCGGCGGTTCCGTTGAGCAGTGTCAGGCCGCCATTGATGGCCACGGCGTAGCTCGAGATGTTGTTGCTCAGATCGTTGGCGACGTAGGCACAACGTGCCGCCAATCGGCTCCAGTGCGATCTGACGCTCGGGCTCACACCGCCTGGCGCGACCCGCCGTACGCGATGCTCGGGCCGATCTGGCTGTCCTTGAAGATCATGTTCGCGCGCTTCGTCGTGGCCGCCAGCCAGTTCGCGAGAGCTTGCTCGCTCCACTCCGCGTCCGGTCGAGGCTCGTCCTCGAAGTTGCCGTGAGTGTCGACGCCGCGCAGGAGCATCGTCGGCTGGGGCACGCGCGGCTTCTTCGCCCACGTCGGGTGCATCTCCACGAGCAGCAGGAAGCGGCGGTCAGGGCCGAAGTTGCCGCCTGAGCAATGGACGAGCGAGTTGTCGAAGAACACTGCCTCACCGGGTTGCAGCTCGAAATCCACGGCCTTCGAGTCGTCGAACGCGTCAGTGATGAACTGACCGCGCGCGAGGATGCTCTTCGGGTCGTCCTTCTCTTCGTGCTTGAGGATGCCCCACGTATGCGAGCCGGGGATGCCGCGCAGGCAGCCCTGCTTCACGCCGCACGGCGAGAGTGCGAGCCCGGCGAGCACGACCGGCAGCGCCGCGCCGTACGACGAGTCCTGATGCCAGCCGGCAAACGTCTCGCCGTCGGCTTTCTTCACGCGCCACGCCATGCTCCAGCACCGGATGTTCGGGCCGATGAGGTCTTCGAAGACGTCGAGGATGTGCGGATCCTCGGCGATCTCGAGCACCCACGGACACAGCAGATGCGATTTCGTCTTCATCTTCTTCATCTCGGCGGCGGGATACCGCGCCTCGAGCGCCTCGAACTTCGCGCGGTACTGCTGCGCGCGCTCCGCGCTCATCAGACGAATCGGCGAGAGACAGCCGTCGCGCTCGTACGTGCGTACCTGCTCGTCGGTCAGGACTTTCGGCATCTCACGCCTCCGCTTCGAGAAGGATCGGGGTGTCCTGCGCAGGCTTGTATCCCATGTGCGACGGAAACTCGGCGCTCAGCGGCCACGGCGTCCGGAACTTGAGCCAGAGCCGCAGCATGTGACGCTTCTGATGCGGCTCCGGGCCGTCGACGAAGCCCGTGCGCGAGTGCAGGATCGTGTAGTTGTTGACGAACTGGATGTCGCCGGCTTCGAGATCCATATCCAGTCTCAGATCCGCGCGTTTCGTCTGCTCGTCGAGGAAATCGAGCGCCGCCTTCTCCAGCGTCGTCAACGGGACTTCACGCTTGACCGCGCCCGCGTTGATCTGATTCCGGATGTAGCGGCAGCTCACGACGCCGTCCTTCGCGCCGAACACCGGGATTGGGCGCTCCGAAACACCGTGCGACGTGAGCGCGGCTTCGCGGCGGATGTAGTAGTAGCCGTTGTAGAGGAGGCCGAGATACTCGGGATGCTGCGCCAGGATCTCGTTGTGCACGGTCGTCGAGCTGACGATGCTGCTCAGCCCGCCTTCGAGGCCGCGGCGGAGACAGAGCAGTCCGACCATGTCACCGGCATCCGTGTGGTACGGCAGGTACGCGTTGGTTTCGTAGCCGCGTACGTCGATGTTCCCGTAGGTGCGGCCGTGATCGTAGACGTGGCCGAGCAGCTCGCCTTGCGGGTTCTGATAGAGCGGCGCGCCCATGTAGCGTCCGAACCCCCAGAAGATCAGCCCGACGTCGTCGTCCGTGTAGCGCCGCACCGGCAAGCCGCGCAGCACCACGAAGCCGCGCCCGCCGTACATCTCGTCCACCGCGCGCTCGAGCGTGGCGCGCGCGACGGTCAGCGGAAACTCGTCGCGCCCGATCGCTTCGAGCGGCCGTCCGGTCGCTTTCGCCGCGGCGAGCGCGCGATCGATGTCGGAGATCTCCGCGTCGCTCAGCGTGACGATCCATGAGGAGGGATCGCGCGCGAGATCCGCGCCGCGCCAGGCCTTCGCGTTGGTGATCGGCTTCGTGTGCACGAGACTCATGCCGTCTCTCCTCCTAGGAATGTCGCGGATCGAGCGTCTCGCGCAGACCGTCGCCGAGGACGTTCAACGCCATCACGATCGAGAAGATCACGAGACCAGGGTACAGCGCCATCCACGGCGCCTGCGACAGATACCGTTGCGCCGCGTTCAACATGCTGCCCCACGACGGCGCCGGCGGCTGCTGCCCGAGACCGAGAAACGAGAGACTGGCCTCCGCGATGATCGCCGCCGCCACCGTGAGGCTCGACTGCACGAAGATCGGCGGCAGCATGTTGGGCAGGATGTGCCGCACCGCGATGCGCGCGTGCGAGCCGCCGACGGCCCGCGCCGCCTCGACGTACTCCTCGGTCTTCAGCGCGAGCACGGAGCCTCGCGCGAGGCGGACGAAGACAGGCAGCGTCGCGATGCCGATCGCGATCATCGCGTTGGTGAGGCTCGGTCCGAGGAACGCGGCCAGCGCGATGGCGACGATGAGGAACGGGATCGAGAGCATGGCGTCGGTGACGCGCATGATAACGCCGTCCAGCCATCCGCCGCCGTACCCCGAGATGAGACCCAGGGGAATGCTCAGGGCGAGAGCGATCCCGACCGGAATCACGCCGGCAAGCAGCGACGCGCGAGCCCCCCAGATGAGACGGGACAGCACGTCTCGGCCGGCCTCGTCTGTGCCGAGCTTGTGCGCGGCGGACGGCGGCTTGCGGATCGCCTGGAAGTCAACGGCGTTTGGATCGAAGGGAGCGACGAGAGGCGCCGCGAGCGCGATCATCACGAACGCGGCCACGACGCCGAGGGCGATCATCGCGGCGGGGCGACGCCACAAGCGCTTCATTGCAGCCCACCGCGATTCATCCGCGGAGCCGAGGATTCACCGCGAAATACAGCACGTCGGCGAGCAGGTTCAGCAGCACGAAGAGCGTCGCGGAGACGAGCACGACGCCCTGCACGACCGCGTAGTCGCGATTGAACACGCCGTCCACGAGCAGCTTGCCGAAGCCGGGGATCGCGAAGATCTGCTCGGTGAGGACGGCACCGGACAGCAGACGCCCGAACTCGATCGCGCCCAGCGTGATGACCGGGATGAGCGCGTTCCTGAGCGCGTGCTTCACGATCACCATGCGCTCGGCCACGCTCTTCGCTCGCGCGGTGCGCACGTAGTCCGCGCTGAGCGTCTCCAGCATCGCGCTGCGCGTGTGTCGCATCATCACGCCCGCCACGCCCGTGCCGAGCACGAAGGACGGCAACGTGATCGTCCGAAGATTCAATCGCAGGTCTTCCCACGGCGGGACGTAGCCCGAGGCAGGCAGCCATCCGAGCTGTACCGCGAACAGAAGAATCAGCATGATGCCGAGCCAGAAGTGCGGCACCGACAGTCCCGAGAGCGCCACGAGGTTCGCCACGACGTCGAGCGCGCGACCCTTGCGCGCCGCCGCGACCACGCCTGCCGGAACACCGAGCGCGAGCGCGATGAGCATCGAGCAGAACGCGAGCTCGATCGTCACCGGCAGCTTCGAGCGAAGCAGCTCGGACACCGGCATCCGGCTCCGCAGCGATTCGCCGAAGTCGCCGTGCAGCACGTTCCCGATCCAGATGCCGTACTGCACGAGAAGGGGACGGTCCAGATGGTACTTCGCGCGGATCGCCGCGATGGCGGCGGGATCGTGCTCCTCGCCCGCGAGCGCGAGCGCCGGATCGCCGGGCAAGAGCTGCTGCAGTGTGAAGATGAGGACCGAGACGACGAATAGCGTCGGGGCGAGCACGACCACCCGTCGCGCGACGTAGAGACCGAACGTCATGAGCGCGCGCTCAGGAGAGCCGGAGCCCTTTCACCCGGATGATCCCGTCCGGATGCGGCGTAAAGCCCTGCACCTTGCCGCTGTAGCCGGTGAACACGCGCCGATGCCAGAGATGGATCGACGGCACCTCGCGCACCAGGATCTCGGTGGCCTGATCGTAGAGCTTCTTGCGCTCCGCCTGGTCGGCAACGTGACGTGCCTTCGTGACCAGCGTGTCGAACTGCTCGTTGCAGAACCGCGGATCGTTCTGCGCGCCCCTGCACGTGTAGTGCGTATAGATGTTGCCGTCCGGATCGGGCCGGCCGCTCCAGAACGTGAAGTAGGCCTCGAAATCGCCGCGGCGGCCGGCCTGCAGCATCGTGACGTTCTCTTGCGTCTGGATCGTCATCGTCATGCCCGCCTCCGCCAGCATCGCCTGAATGATCAGCGCGGCTTCCTGACGGTCGCGCTCGGGCGGCACGATCAGCGTGAACGCGAAGTTCGGTTGGCCGGCGTCACGCAGAAGCTGCTTCGCGCGCGCGACGTCGCGCTTCCGGACCGGCAGCTTCGCGTTGTAGTACGGGCTCACTGGGCTGACCCACTGATTCCCCGGGATGTATTCGTTGTTGAACACCGTCTTGACGAGCGTCTCGCGATCGATCGCGACATCGACGGCCTGGCGCACGCGCGCGTCCGCGAACGCCTTGCTCTTCGGACCGTTCGCGACGTTGAGCCGGATCACCTGAAACCCGAGCTCGGCGACGCCCGCGACCTTCAGCCGCGGATCTCCGCGGAGCTGCGCAAGGTCAGTCGGCGAGACACGCTCGATCATCGTGAGATCGCCGGAACGCAAGCTCGCGAGCCGCGCGGTGGAGTCGGTGATCGGCACGAACTCCACGCGATCCATGTGCACGTTCGCCTTGTCCCAGTAGCTGGCGAAGCGCTCGAGCACGATCTTGCCCTGCGCCACGCGCTCGACGAATCGATACGGGCCCGCGCACACCGGCTTCGTGCCGAACTTGTCGCCGAGCTCCTTGGCCGCTTTCGGCGACACCATCATGCCGGCGCGGTCGGTGAGCGCCGCGAGGAGCGGCGTCAACGGCTCCGACAGCGAGAACTTCACGGTCAGATCGTTGACGACGTCGACCTTCGCGATCTCGCCAATCTCCGACTTCCGGAACGAGCCGGGCGTGTTGATGTGACGCTCGATGTTGAACCGCACCGCCTCGGCGTTGAACGGCTCGCCGTCGTGGAACCTGACGCCGGGCCGGAGCTTGATGACGACGGACTTGTGATCCGGCGCCCAGTCGTAGCCCGTCGCGAGCTGCGGCACGATCTTCAGGTCGGGCGTGACGTCGAACAGCTTGTCGCACAGCGCCGCGAAGACGAGGCGGCCGACATAGGCGCGGCTGATCGTGGGATCGAGCGCGTCGGGATCGTCGTTGAGGCCGATGCGCAGGGTTCCCTGCGCGGACGCGGTATTGACGACGACCAGCGTGAGGAGACCGGCGATCAGGAAGCGGATCCAGTTCATGGTGCGAGCACCATACAACATCCGGCGGCACGCTCGGCGGGCGGTTCCGCGGGGTCATGGCCCCTTCGATCCCGTGCATGAAGCACGCGTGGAGGCAGATCGCCCGCATCAACTACGGAGCTGTTGCCGCAGCTCCGGGTTCGCGCGTGATAGCATCGCGGCGATGCTAGTCGCTCATCCAGCACCAGTGCGCCTCGAGGGCAGACGCCATGATCTCAGGGACCAGTCGTGCCGGCCTCACCGTGTCGCGCATCGCGCTCGCCGCCGTCGGCGCCACCTTCATGGCGCTGTCGGCCTTGGTCGCCTCGGCCGAGGAGAGCGACAAGCCACGGTTCAGTGACGGGGAAATCAAAATCATCCTGTCCCACGGACCGTGGCCAGCACCGGTGGCGCATGACCCGACCAATCGAGTTTCCGGAAAACCGGACGCGATCGAGTTTGGCACCCTCCTCTTCTTCGATCGACGCCTCTCCGGCAGCGGCACGAAGGCCTGCGGAAGCTGTCACGTTCCGGAGCGCAACTGGACCGATAACCTCCGGCGCGGCATCGGCACGACCGAGCTCGATCGCAACACACCGACGCTCATGAACGTGCGAGGCCAACGCTGGTACGGCTGGGATGGTGCCGCCGATAGTCTCTGGTTCCAGAGCCTGCGCCCGATCGTCGATGCCCGCGAGCTGGCGGCAACGCCCCGTCATGTGGCCAATCTGCTGCGCAATGACGAACAGCTTTCCTGCCGCTACCAGAAGGTATTCGGCGCCCCGCCCTCACCCACCGATGATGAGGCCGTGTTCGTGAATGTCGGGAAAGTCCTGGCGGCCTTCCAGGAAACGCTCGTCAGCGGACGCACGCCGTTCGACGAGTTCCGCGAAGCGCTGGCGCGAGGGAAATCGCCCTCGTCGCTGAGCTATTCCGCGCCCGCCCAGCGAGGGCTTCAGATCTTCATCGGTAAGGGTGCGTGCACGTCCTGCCATTCGGGCCCTAACTTCACCAACGGCGAGTTCTTCAAGAGCAGCCTGTCGCAATCGGAGCCGCACGGGAAACGCGATCCCGGGCGCTCTGCGGTCGCGCGGCCGCTGCGAGAGAGTCGCTTCAGCTTGCTGGGCCCTTATAGCGACGACCCCACGGGCGCCAGCGCTGCGCACACGCGAGCGCTCGGCATCGGCGACGGGAGCCACGGTGAGTTCAAGGTACCGTCACTGCGGAACCTGATGCTGACGGCGCCTTACGGCCACAACGGCGATGTGGAGACGATCGCCGAGGTCGTGCGTCTGCACGCCAACGACGGACAGCCCGTCGGCGCCGCGGATCTCACCGTGCGCGAACAGACCGACCTGGTCGTCTTCCTGGAATCGTTGACCACGTTCGCCAACCCCTGGCGCCCTGATGATGCTGGCCGGTGCCAGTGATGCGACGGGCATCGTGATCGCCGAACGGTCTAGTCGATGCCGAAGTCGAAGACCTCCACCATGTTCGGCTGACCGCGGGTCACCGCGACGAATCCGTACTCGCCCGGCGCCAGCGGCTGTTCGGGCCGCAATCTGTTGGTGCCACCGGGGCCGGGCTCCGAGAGCAGCTTGACCGCATACTTGGGGTCCACGCCGTCACGGAACGTAGCTCCGCCCCAGCCCCAGCCATCATTCTTGCTCATCGGCAGGTTGCGATCCCGCTTGCCGGGCTTGAGCTTGGCGAGGATCCACTGCTCGGCCGGCAGCATCGTGGAGAACACGGGCTCCTTCTCGGTGATGCGGTACTGCGCCTTCGGGGTGGGCAGGACGACCTCCTGACGCGAGCCGACGAACGGCGCGGCGCTCATTTCCTTGCTGCCGTGGATCGCCTTGAGGAGCGTCTGGCCGCTACCATTGACGTGCGCGATGGTTGGATCGCCAACCGCCGCCGGAGCGGCCGCCGTCGGAGTCGCCGGTGCGCTCACCATGGCCTCGATCACCTTGTCTGGGACGCCGGCTTTCTTGAGCTTGATCAGCGCGTCCGTCGACGTGTCGAACTTCCGCTCAGCGACCGCTGCGGACCGGATCTTCTGAATGACTACCGACTCCGGCAGGCCCGCCTTCACGAGGCCGATGACGCTGTCGTTTGTGAGCACTTCTTGCGCCGAAGAGCCTCCCACCCCGGCCAGGACAAGTGCCAAGCCGAGAACGAGGACGAGACGCGTCCATCTCGAGAATTTCATGAGCCCCCCTTTCTGCCAAAATTGACGTGGCGGGAAATATAGCACGCAGGCGCGTGTGCTGAACCGATGCGCGCGCGTTGGGAGCAACCTCGAGCGGCTTCGGAGTGTGGCCATCGAGATGGCGGCGACGGGGCCGCGCAACCGCGCACGGTGCGGCGCGGGCGTATGGTATCAACGCATCGGGCATGGTGACGATGGCCAGATCACCGGAGTCGCGGGCTGACATGATGATGTGATGCCGCGTCGCAACCGGGTGGATCCGTGGGGGGACCTGCACGCGGTGAGCGCCCGCGGCCTGTTCACTGGCAACCGCGGCTGCATCGTCGACGAGCGCGAGCAGGTCGTGCGCCACCACCGCAGCTCGACGCTGTGGATCACCTGCTTGACCAAGTTTCGCGACTGGCGCGTGCCGCTGGCCCGGCCCAACCGCTGGACGCCGATCTTCTTCCTCGACGACGCTGTCGCGCTGGCCGCCGGACACCGCCCCTGCGCGACGTGTCGGCGTGATATGTATCGCTCGTATCGCGACGCCGTCGATCCAGCGCTGCGTGCCGTCGAGCTCGATCGGCGGCTCACGACCGAACGCCTGCGGCGCGGGCGCGGCATCGACCGCGGCCGCGATCGCAAGACCTGGCGAGCCGATCTCGAGTCGCTGCCCGATGGCACCGTGATCATCGGCGCAGACGGCCAAGCGCGACTCGTGCTTGCCGACCGCATGCTCGCGTTTTCCTTCGGCGGCTGGACAGGGCCCGAGGCGCGGCCCGTGACCGGCGTCGTGGAGGTGCTCACGCCACCGACGTCGGTGAGGGCGCTTGCCAACGGCTTCACGCCAGTGCTCCACCCAACGGCTGGTCGATGAGGCTAGAACAGTTTCTGAGGATCGCGTTCGATGCCGGTGCTTCGCGATCAGCCGTAGGTTCTCAAATTTGCTTCGCTGAATTGACGGCACGCTCACGGCCGTCGAGGACACGAACCGTCGGCTCGGGCGGGCCGGTTGCCTCGACGGCGGAGCCCGGCACGCTCGCGTTCGTCGGCGGCGGGCCTGATCTTGCTCGTTACTTCGGCGGTGAGACGGCGTCGTCGGTAGGTACGTCTCCGAGCGGGCTACGTTCAGCTATGAGGGTGAAGGGCCCTCATGTCCATTTGGCGATACATCGTGGTCGCGCTGCTGAGATGTGCGCTGCGCTGCTGGAACTCACCTGTACGCTCGTAGAGGTTCGCGAGGCCTGTGTGACAATGCGCGACGAGCGGGCGCATGCCGTGGCTCTCGGCCAGCACCAAGGCCGCCGTATAGTCCGATTCGGCGTGTCCGAAATCGGGCACACCACCAGCGGCGGACGCATCCCCAGATAGATGAAGCGCCCATGCTTCATGGCCGCGCTCACGATAGCGACGAGCCGTTTCAAGCGCCCGGGTCGCGATCGCAGACGCCTCCTGAACATCGCCAGCGGCGAGTTTCCCCCGGCCGAGGCGAACGAGGTACAGCGAAAGACTGCCGAATAAACCCATCTCTACCGCCACCGTCACCGCCTGCTCGAGCAGAGGCAAAGCTTCGTCGACTCGTCTGGTGAGCGTCAGAGCATCGCCGAGCGCGGACATCGCGGGCAGCAGCTGAAGACGATACGTTCCTTCGCGGCATAGTGCGACGCTGCGTTCGAGCATAGGGATTGCGCAGGCCGCATCACCTCGTTTGGCGTGAACAAGCCCAAGGCCATATTGGGCAGTGGCTCGGCTATACGCGTTATCCGCGATCTCGGCAATCTTGGCCGCTTCTTCGCCGTGTGCGATCGCGTCGGAAAATCGGCCGACCTCGGCGAGCACGGTGGCGAGCCACGCGCGCGCATGAACCGAAAGGACGGATGGCTCGCCGAAGCGCTCGTACAGCAGCTCGCCGCTGAGCGCATCGACGGCGGCTTGGAACTCTGCGATCGCACGATCGTGGTCGCCGAGTTGCCGATACACGAAAGCGGTTTGGTAGGTCGCGCGAATGGCAAGCGTGGGGTTGCCAAGCGTGACGCTCAGAGCACGAGCGCGCCTTCCGGCGTCGAGAGAGCCTTCCCAGTCACCGACCTGACGTAAATAATTCGTCATCGATTGGGAAATCTCTGCAAGTCGGAGCGAATCGCCTAATTCCTCGGCCAGTGCTCTCGCCCGCCTGAGGCTCTCGGCGAGCTTGGCGTACTCACCGAGTGGAACGAGAGACCACCGCAGTTGAAAGAGAACGTCCAGCGTCTGTTCGCGCACTTCACGTGTTTCCGGGAGCTGACGAAGAGCACCGAGCGCGACTTCGAAATATCCAACGGCCTGGCGGTGCGCGGACCGCCATGCCGCCCTGGCGCCCGCCTGGCGATTATAGGCGACCGCCTTCGCCCATATCTCGGCTGCGACGGCGTGGTAGGCGAGCCGCTCGATGTGCTCGGCAGGCGGCCCCGGATGCACCGTCTTGTTGGGGTCGGTCGCCGCGTGGCATTGCTCGAGTGCCGCGACCACGCGGGCGTGGAGAATCCTCCGGCGCGTGGGTAGCAGCGAACCATAGGCGATCTGGCGGAGCCGGTCGTGCGTGAAGTCAAATCGCTCGCCGACGCTGTGGAGGATTCGCATACGCACCAGACCCTCTACCGTGTCGGCGGCCTCCGCTTCCTCCACCTCCGCCGCGTCGTGCAATAATCGGAACTCAAACTCACGTCCGATCACGGCCGCCGTCGCGAGCACGTGCTTGCCCGCTTCACCGAGCCGCTCAAACCGGCCCAGAATCAGCTCTCGAACTTTTTCCGGCAGCGCGGGAAGATCCGAGAGCGTTCGTCCCACCGCGCTGTCGAGCGCCCCGCGCACGCTCTCGACGATGACGAACGGGTTCCCTTCACTGAGGGTCCAGATACGGGCTCCGAGCCGCGTGAGCGCAGACTCCTCGGCGCGCGCCCCTTCGGCGAGGCGACGGACCAAGCTTCGCGTGTGCTCCTCTGAGAGCGGGCCCAAGGTAAGCCGGACGAGCCGCTGTTCCTGCGCGAGCTCTGCGAGCATCCGACCGACCGGGGAAGACCCACCGAGCTCTTCCTCGCGCACGGTACCGAGCAGGAGGACCCGACGGTCCCCGAGACGGCGTCCGAGAAATGCCAACAGCTGGACGCTCATCTCATCGGCCCAATGGAGGTCTTCGAGCACGAGCGCGACGGGGTGCCGCGACGCCAGCGATTTCACGAGTTCCGTCAAGGCGTCGAAGAGCCGAGGAGCCTCGATCGGGTCTGACGGCAACGGCTCGTCGCGCGACCGCAGCTCTGGGAAGAGATACGACAGCTCCCCGAGCCAGCCTGCGCCCAGACGCCGCACCGCGCGGCTCCTGAGGACGCCGGCCTCGCGAAGTGCTTGCACCCACGGCGCGAACGGCAGGAGCCGTTCGGTTTCGTACGAATGGCCGATCAGCGTCGGAATTCCTCGACGCGTCGTCGCCTCACGAAGGGCCGTGATCAGACGCGTTTTCCCGATCCCTGCCTCGCCCACGATCGCGACGACATGACCCTGGCCCCGGCAGGCGCGCGCGAGGGCCTGGCGCAGTTGCCTCACCTCCCAGTCCCGTCCAATGAGCGGCGCAATGATCCGTCGCGAACGATGATGCGCGCGACGACGCTGCCGCCGTCGCTGAGACCGGGGTTGAGGGTCCGCCACCTGTTGACTCGCCATTCGCGCTGGCAGCTCGGCAAGAAGCTCACGGTAGACCTGTTTGGTCGCTTCCTCGGGCTCGACGCCAAGCTCACGCTGGAGGACGTCGACGCAACACTGGTACTGGCGCAAGGCGGCAGCGCGCCGTCCCTGGCGGACGTAGAGACGCATGAGCGCGCGATGCGTGACCTCCTGCAGAGGATCAAGGCTCAGCAGTCGTAGCGCGGTCTGAATCGCCCGCGCGATGGCGCCGAGCCTCATCCGGTGCGCCAGCAGCTTCCCGAGCACCTCCAGGGCGAGCTCGTTGAGGCGCGCGCGCTCGGCGCGCAGCCACTCGTCGAACGTGGCTGAGGTCGGGCCCATGCCTTCTAACAGGGGTCCCCGATATAGCGCCGCGCATCGCTCGAGCGTCGCTGGAACGTCGTTCCGGGCAAGCCGTTCGAACTGAGCGACGTCCACGGTCACCGCGCCCGCCGCGAGGGCAACACAGTCCCCCTCGAGGACCGTCGGGTCGAAGGAAAGGGCCCGACGGATGGCGAATAGTGCCTGTCTCAGACTCAGCCGCGCCTGCTCTCCAGGCGCGTCGTCCCACAGGAGCGTCGCGAGCTTGTCACGCAGGTGCATTCGCTTCGGATGGATCGCAAGATACGCGAGCAGCAATCGGGCCTTTTTCCGCGGGATCACCACGGACAACCCAGACTCGGTGCGGGCCTCGAAGCCCCCAAGAAGCGTCAGTCGGAGCTTCGCCATGTGGAGCGGCAAGATAGCACTTTCGGGCAGCCTTTCTCACGACCAGGGCGGGACGAAAAGCTCGTCGTGTAACGCGACGGTAACGGCGCGCTGCTACACGGGAACAAGAAACGAGCGACGTTGAACTTCAGGCGGAGGTGGATATGGAAAGCCGTCGAAGCTTCCTCGAGAAATCCAGCCAGTTGGCCGCCGGCGCACTCTCCATCGGCGCGTTGGCCGCTTCCCCCAGCGAGGCCCAGGCCCCTTCGCAAACGCCTTCGAAACGGCTCAAGATCTTGATGCGAAGCGGATGGGGAACGGATGACCCGACGCGCGGTTCCTTCGTCTTCGCCCACGCGCTCGCGTTCGCCGACGCCGGACACGACGTGCAGATCTTTCTCACCGGAGAATCGACCTATCTGATGCGCAAGGCGACGGCGGATGCCGTCAAGCCGATCGGCTGGCCTCCGCTGAGCGAGATGATGGAAAAGATTGTCGCGAAACACATCCCCGTCTTTTCTTGAGGGGCGTGCTCCCGGGCCCGTGGGGTCACGGAAGCAGATTTGAGCAACTGGGGAGCAAAGTGGGGCAGCCCGGCGATCTTTGTTTCGTTGGTGGAATGGGCCGACCGCGTCATTACCGAATGATGCCGAGCGCGAGCTAAACGCTCTTCGGTGGGGACTGCGCGGCGTCAACGATGGTGTCCCCTCGGCTCGTCGATCGCGCTCGCGCAGCTCCCAGCGGTCGGCTCGGCTCGCTTGACAGTCGGGAAGTGAGAAAAAGCGATCGGCCATGGATGTTCGTGTGTTTCCGACTGCTCACAGCGGCTGTTTCCGTAGCGCTGCCCACGCCGCCCCCTGCACCGCGCGCCACGGCGTCGGCGCCTGCGCGTTGCCGGCAGCGGCGAGCGTTTCGTACCCACCGTGCCCTTCGTAGAATACGGCGATCCACTGCCCGCCGTGATCGCCGAGGCTGATCTCGAAGCCCTGACGCGTCATCCCGGTCACGACGTCGCCGACACCGCGCCAGCAATCCATCCAGCGGTGCAGCAGCTGTAGCTCCGGCTCGGTCGGCGGAACGAGGCAGAAGCCGACAGCGGCGCGGAGGAGGGGGGCGCGGGCGTCCATCGCGCCCCTAGGGCTGCTTCGCGTCCATGAGCACGAACAGAATGCGGCAGGGTTGCGTCCCGCGATTGATCCACGCGTGATTCGTTGCCTGCTGGACCACCGTGCGCATCTTGGATTCCCCCTTAGCTGTACGCGAGTGAGCGCGCGCCCGTAAAACGAACAGATGCAGCGCTGGAACGAGCGGCATTACTCGATGACCTGATCCGCCCGCAGCAGTAGAGAGGGCGGGATCGTGAGGCCGAGCGCCTTGGCGGTCTTGAGGTTGATGACCAGCTCGAATTTTGTCGGCCGCTCAATCGGTAGATCGCCTGGTTTCGCGCCCTTGAGAATGCGATCAACGTAACTTGCGGCGCGCCGGAACATCACCGGCAAGTCCACGCCATAGGACATCAGACCGCCGTCCTGCGCATACTCGCTGAACTCGTACAAGGCTGGCAGCCGGTAACGCTCGGCGGCGTTCACTAAGAGACGACGATTCGCATTGAAGAAGGGGCTTGGTAGCACGTGTACCGCCTCGGCACGCCAGTCGCGAGCAGATCGGAGAACCCGTTCGATCTCGGTCGCCTCTTTGACCTCTAAAGTTTGTGCCTTGACGCCGACTTTCTGCGCCGCGCTGACGGCATAAGGCGCCGTCGACTCTGCCCCACCAGGATCATGATGGAGCATCACGACGCGAGAGAGACCGGGGACCACGTCGGTCAGAAGCTGCACTTGCTTCGTGACAATGTCCTCGTATTGAGACGCGAGCCCGGTGATGTTGCCGCCCGGATGAGCAAGGCTCGACACGAAGCCCGCCTTGACAGGGTCGATCAGGAGAGCCGCGATGACAACGGGCACGGCCTTCGTCGCCTGATGGGCCGCGCGCACGGCAGGAACGCCTGACACGATGATAACGTCGCTCTTGAGCCGGATGAGCTCATTAACAAGCGTCGGGATGCGGTCAAGCCGGCCCTGAGCCCACCGGTATTCGATTGTGATCGTTTCGCGCTCAACCCAGCCGAGGTCACGGAGGCCTCCCCGGAACGCCTCGAGCACTCCGGCGACGGTCGTGGCATCTGCGTTCCCGAGAAAGCCGATCTGAGGCTTAACCATTCGTTGCTGCGGCTCAGCGGCTGTCGGGGCCGCGAGGACAGCTCCAACACCAGCAACGAAAGCGCGACGGTTCATCGCGGGCCTCCGACTGTGGGGATCGTAGCGCTCACGGGCCGAGCGGACAAGGCGGCCGATCGAGGAAGGCGACCGCGTGCAGTATCAGAGATGCGGCGGCGGGCCCAACGAGGCCCGCCGCCATCGAATGTTACGGCAGCCGATAGGTGTACTTCTGCCGACACGAAGCCGAGTCCACCGTGATCACGGAACACGCGATCTCCCAACCGCCTTTGATACCGGCGTACTTTCCGGTGCCGGTTGTCATTTCGAAGCGGCCAACGAGCTCCTTATCGAGAGAGCCTGCATTGAACCAACTTCCGTGGATTTTATCGCCTTGCGCGTCAGTGAGGACGCAAAGCCCGCGCATCGAAGCAAGGCTGTTATTGATATCGCTCACTGCCGGACACGTCCAGGCCATCCGATGCAGAAAACCGCGGCCTTCATCGTTGAAACTCACGGCGGACCATGTGCCCACCCAGTACACGTGCTTGTCAGCGACCTCCGTGACCGTTCCGGTACCCTTCCAGCCACTGTGGATCGTTCCGGTCCCAGCTTTCGGCAGCTCCTGAGCGGTCCCGACACTGGTAAGGACGACGATTGTGGCGAGCGTAAAGGAAGCTGCGATAGCCGCAACGCCGCTTTTCATCGCTCAGTCCCCCTCGGCTTCACGTTATTTCTCGAACCAGTATTCGCCTCCGCCATTTACCTCATTGCGCGTTGTCTTGCCTTCGGCATCGAGTTCTGCTGTACCGGAAAATCTCCCTAATCCTTTGATACCCTTGAGCCTGCCCGTCCCACCCGTCGTCACGTAGGTCCCGACGAACGTTGTTTTCCTGGTGCGATCTGAATTCACGACTGTCTGTATGGCGTTCTGAAACTCCCCGAACATCAGATCGCCATTGTCAAAGCGCCATGTGCTGTAACCGAAGCCGTGGCCGTTTCCTGCGATGAGATCCACAAACCCGTGCGTGATTTCTTCGGCCACCTTTTGTCCTTCGATAACGGGCCCGCCGCCATCCGGCCATGTCCGCCGAAACTCGGCGATACGCATGACATGGCCGTCCATGTTCGGGATCTGAAACGCCTGCTGACCGCTGATCTTGGTGTTGTCGCCCTTCGACAACCAAGGAGCGATTTTCTTTCTTTCTTGAGCGAAACTGCTATCGGACACGACGAAGATCAGGCTCGCAATGACTGGGAGTACGAGTACGGTCCAGATCGGACTCGAACGGCGAATCGCCATGTGTGCCTCCACATTCGAAAGGGGTGTGTTGCTTCTGCCTTTCATGAACGTGGGAGCGCGAGGTCGAGCGCCCTCCTGTGCCCCAGCGTTTGGGGAGGGGCATCGAGCACGACAGCTAACCTTTCTCACCCCACTGTGCTCACTGCCTCGCTGGCCTCACGTTCGCGCGCAGCACTGCCGAAGGGCAGCAGACCGAGACGCGACGGAATATATCGTGGCGGATATACGCGAAAACGCGAACCTCTGGAGAAAGCGCTCGGACGTCGAGCAGGACCGACGCCCGGTCCGAGCGCCTTCGCGGTCGATGCGGACTCAAGATCGTCGCGGCTGCGCAGTTCGAGGGGTTGCAGGATCGCTCATAATCTTCCAGCGGCGAATGAATGGAGGCGCACATGCGTACCGATCCACGGTTACGTGAGCACGTTCTCATCGCAGCGCTCATCTCTGTGATTTTTTCGTTCGCGCTGGTCGCCTGCAGTCCAACTGCCTCGACGCTCGCGCAGCACGCGAGCACCGGCGTCATCAGCCCCAGCTGGTCGTCGCTTGCGTCTCGGACACAGGACGACGCGTGGCACTTCGCCTACGCCGTGCAGAGCTGGGCGGCGGAACAGAGCGGCCACGTGGTGATGATCCCTGCGCGCAACACGATCGTCGTGGACCGAGCGTTCTTCAGCGACGAATTCAGTCACATCCCGCTCCGGGCAGTCCGGGGCGTTCACGCGGACAATCCCGACCAGGTCGTCGTGCTCAAGCACCTGTGGACGACGCACGCCTCGTCGTGGGACTACGACACCAATATCAAGTTTGTTCTGTACGGTCCTGGCTTCGTCAGAGAAGGCGTCAGGCTCGAGAAGACGACGCTGCAGAACATCGCGCCGACGTACGCTCGCCTGATCGGCACCAGCGCGCCCAAAGGGTCCATGGGACGCGTGATGACCGAGGCGCTCGTCCCCACATCGAAAAAGCCAAGGGTCATCCTCACCATCGTCATGGACGGCGGCGGACGATCGCTCTACGACGCCTGGCCTGACGCCTGGCCCGTCATCAAGGGCCTTGCCGCGCGGGGGGTTGAATACACCGACGCGAAGGTCACGCAGCTCGAAACCGCCACGGCCGTCTCTCACGTCGCGATCGGGACGGGGGGTTATCCCATCACCACGCGCATCGTTGGGAACGAAATCTACGATCCGGCGAAGAAACAGGTCACACAGTCATTCCCCGACTACTCGCCGGAATTCATCATGGCCCCCACGCTCGCCGACGAGTACGGCGTCACCGCCGATCACCGAGCGGTTGTCATCGGCACGAGCTTCCAGGATCGCGCGGCGATGGGCATGGTCGGCCATGGTGCGGCACATCATCCCGGCAACAAGAACCATATCGTCGTGCTCTACGCTCAGCCGAAAAAGCCGGCGTGGAAGGAGCAGTTCCCGGGCGGCGATCAAGAGCACCGGCTGATGACGAACATCGATCTCTACACCTTCCCGGAATATCTCCGCGGCCGGAGCCCGATGCCCTACGTCAAGGAGCTGACCGGCGACACCGGCACATGGATGGGCCACAAGATCGACGACAGCTCCAACGTCCGCTTCACCCCCGCCTACGTCGACTTCGAGTGCGACAGCATGCTGCTCATGATGGACCGGGAGCCGATCGATCGCGATGACGTGACAGCGCTCGTGTACATGAGCATGAAGCCGACGGACTATGCCGCGCATCGCTGGGGTCTCGAGAGCCTCGAAGCGCGAGAGGCGCTCCGAACGCAAGATGCTTGCGTCGGCAAGCTCATCCAGAAGCTCAATGCCCGGGTCGGTGAAGGTAACTATGTGGTGACCATCACCGCCGACCACGGGATGATGCCGATGCCTGAAGTCACCGGTGGGCACCGGCTCTCGCTGCGCACTCTGCTCGAGATGATCGACAAGAAGTTCGGCGTCAAGATCGCTCTCGGCGGCGGGTTCATCAATCTCTGGTTCGATCAGGCAAAGATGAAGGAACTCGGCATCACGAATCAGGACGTGGCGACATACCTCCGCTCGCTCACGGCCGGTGATTACTACGGTCCTCGTGAGAAGTGGCCGGCCTACTTGGCCTATCGGCCGGACGAGCGCCTCTTCTTCAACGCCTACACGTTCGAGCAGGTCGAGGCGTTCGTGAAGGCGAATCCGAGCCGCTGGATGGCCAACCCGTACTCGGGAGACGGCACGGCGGTCACACTCGAACACGATCTCCGACAGCTCCATGCGACCGGAGCCGACATCAGCTATCTCGCGTACGGCGCCCATGCCGACGAGCAATTGCCCCGCATCGACGGCACCAGCTATTTCTACCGAGACGGGCTGGAGCTCATAGAAGAACACGAGACCTTCCACGAGTTGACGCGCCACTGAAGGTCCGCGGCTCGAGCCGAATCTGACTGCCGCTCCCCGTCCGCCTTCGTGCTGACGGGGTTCCTCGGTGGTAAGCGCTGTGTTGACAAGGCTCGGCCCCGCGCCGACCATCACGGTCACCGTGCCGAGGACGGCCGCGTGAGCCATGCCTGACCGTGACGACCTGTCGATCGTCCGCAGCCTACGCGAGAGCGAGCAACGCTACCGCTCAATCTTCGAGTTCACCGGCGTCTCGATCTGGGAGGACGATTTCTCTCATGCCAAGGCCGCCATCGAGGACCTGAAGGCGCAGGGCGTGCGCGATTTCCGCCCTTACTTCGCCGAGCACCGGGACGTGTTCCGCCGCGTCGCCGGCCTCGTGCGGGTCATCGACGTCAACGAGACCACGGTGAAGATGTTCGGCGCCGGCAGCAAGGAGGAGCTGCTGGCCTCGCTCCACAAGCTCAGGACTCCGGAGACGGCCGCGACGTTCATGGACCTGCTCGTCGATATCGCCGAGGGCCGGACGTTCCGTGAGGGCGAGATGATCGTTCAGAATCTCCAGGGCCGGCGCATGACCCTGCTCTATACCATCTCGTTCCCTCCAGCGGCGACGGGATTCGACCGACTCCTGATCGCCGTGATCGATATCACTCGGCGCAAGAAGGCCGACGAAGCGTTGCAGGAGGCCCACGCGGAGCTGGCCCACGTCGCCCGCGTCACTACGCTCGGCGAGATGACCGCGTCCATCGCGCACGAGGTCAACCAGCCGCTGGCCGCGATCGTGGCTGATGCCACGGCCGCGCTCAACTGGCTGGCCGCCCCGAGGCCTGACCTCCACCGCGCGCGCGAGGCGCTGGAGGCGATCGTCAGGGATAGTCACCGCGCCGGCGACGTCATCCGGCGGATTCGTCAACTCGCCACGCGCGGCGTTCCCCAAAGGGCGCCGGTCAACGTCGACGACATCGTCCGCGACATCGTGCCGCTCATCGGGATCGAGGTCCGCGGCCACGCAGTCGATCTTCGGCTCGACCTGGCGTCTTCCTTGCCGCCGGTGGCCGCCGATCGCGTGCAGCTGCAGCAGGTGCTGATCAACCTCGCGCTGAACGGCATCGAAGCGATGAGCGGCGTGTCTGGGCGCCCGAAGCAACTGGTCATCCGCTCACAGCGCTCCCAAATGGACGTGGTGGTAGCCGTGGAGGACGCCGGGGTCGGCGTCGACCCTCAGAGGGTGGACGAGATATTCAAGGCCTTCTTCTCGACCAAGCCTGGAGGTATGGGCATGGGCCTATCCATCAGCCGGTCGATCATCGAAGAGCACGGCGGGCGCCTGTGGGTCGCCGCCAACCCCGTCTATGGGGCGACATTCTCATTCGCATTGCCGGCGCTGAGTTGACCGGCGGCGTCGCCGCCGCCGCACGCAGCGAGAGTCACCGACCATTCGCCGCGTAGCGTCGAGGATTGCATCGCGCGCGGCGTTTTTCTGATCCCACCCAGTAGCGGCGACATGCGCGAAGAGCGTTCCCCGCGCCCGGCTCCCTGGTTGAGATCTTCCGCTTTCATCGCGAATGCTACGTCCCGTTCCAGCCGGCGTCGTCGAAGCGCGAGCGCTCCTCGACATCGGCTCACCCGCGCGCGCGGAGCCTGAGCAACTCTGGGGCGAGAATGTCGACCTTGCGGTGCTCGACTGCGATGAGACCGTTCCGGCGCAACCGCGTCAGAGCGCGGTTGACCGTCACCCTGGTGACGCCAAGCAGATCGGCCAGGCATTCCTGCGTATCAGGCAGAGTCACACGGGCGTCTGAAGCCACGGCGGCATTCTCCAACAGCCAACCTGCCAACCGCGCCTCCGTGTGCATCGTGGCAGTGGCGGCGAACTGTTTCTGCTGGCTTCGCACCTGACCGGCGAGTACGCGCAATACGTGGCCACGTACTGCAGGTGTGCAGTCGACGAGCGTAAGAAAGAGATCGCGTGGCAGGCTCCGTACAACGCACGCGGTGAGCGCTGTAAGGGTCGCGGTATGGCCCCGGCCATCGATCACGGCCACTTTGTCCAGCGCGCACGGGGCGGCAAAGTCGCCAAATCGAACGACGCGCCCGGCAGATGTCGTCGCGGTAGCGGCCACGCGGCCACGCAAGAGCAGGAGAAGAGGGATCTTCGCCAGCGCGCCCCAGTCCTGTCCTGTATCGTCCGATACAGAACGTGTCATGCTGCAGGTCGTACCATCCGCCCCATGCTGATCGTGGAGCTCACCTTCACCGCTTCCTCGGAACGCCTTGCCGCCCGTCCAGCACATCGTGCCTTCCTTGCCCGCCTTCACGAGGAGCGGGTTCTCGTCGCGGCCGGGCCATGGGCGAATGATACGGGCGCCCTCCTCATCTTCGATGTGGAGCGCCCGGAACTAGAGCGGATCATCGCGGCCGATCCCTATTACCGCACGCCAGGTGTGACGGTGCTCCACGTTCGCGAGTGGACTCCGGTGGTCGGCCCTCGCCGTTAGGCCGTACACCTCAACTGATTGCCCGAGCGGTTGATCGTGAGTCATTACGAGAACAACTACGGTGCCGGCAATCCCCGCGGTAACGCCTGTAGCGATCGCGCCATATCGCTGTCACGTCCAATCGTTCGGTCGATCTTCTTCATAGATATTCATCGTCAGTGCCGCGCATTACCTCACCCGACGCGGTCAGATCCCGGTCTTCCCAAAATACCCGTTCCGGCACTTCGACCGGCACAACGTCGAGCTTGACCACGATTCCGGCGTTATCAATGCGTACGACTACGAAGTCAGCGGTCTCGCTGGTGCTTGGGTTGAGTTCCTGATGCGGCACATACGGTCCGAAGTAGACGAAATCACCGAATCACGGTGACGCCATCTCGCCACGTGGTCGTTTCGTCCATCGTCAACTCTCACCTCCTCGCTAAACCGCTGTCTTCACAAAGAGCGTGATCCTCGAACGGCGGCCTCTCTAAATCCAGACATCATTCGCCGCAGTCCGGTCACCGCCCTCATGTCCTGTATTGAGCACCCCACGGGGCTCGATCAGAAGGAGTTTCACCTCATGTTCCGCGTAGGGTTTGTGCTCGACGCCCTTTGGAACCACGAACATCTCGCCCGTCGAAACATGCACAGCGCCCTCGCGAAAGTCGATCCGCAGATCGCCCTCCACCACGATGAACGTTTCATCGGTCTCTTTGTGGTCGTGCCAAATGAAGTCACCCTGTAACTTCACGACCTTGAATTGATAGTCGTTCATCTCGGCCACGACTTTCGGGCGCCATTGCTCGTTGAATAGCTCGAACTTCTGTTGAAAGTTGATCGGCTTGTAGTTCACGTCACTCCTCCGTCGCTCGTCGGCTAGAGCCGGGAACCGCGTCATCGAAGCTCCTCGTTCCTCTCGTGTCGAAATCGACCCTGCCCAGGGTGGCAACAACAGTTACAGATCGTCGAATCTTGGATGATAATGGTTGGCTTGCCGAGCCGCCGAGAGCGCGCCCGCGCAGCGACGGCACTCGACCCGTCGTTGCAGTTCATCGCGCGCATTCGCGGCGTTGGCGACGAAGGCTCGATTGCCGTCAGCGAGCGGGTTTCGGCAATTCCGAAGACCGCCAAGGCGCTCGGCCGAGACCGAGGTCCGTATTCGAGTCCGATATCGAATCAGGTTAGTGGGCGCGGCTTTGGCTCTCGTTGCGAGCAACTTCCTGGGTAATTCCTGAGTGAACGTTTGGGAGCCATGTCTGAGCGTCATCACGTCGGACGCCTGCGGTCCGGTACCGCGATCGCCTCCACGTTCGAGGTGCGACAGAGGGCGTTGAACGCCGGCACGTCCTGAGCGAGGCAGCGCTCGAGTTGTGCGAGCTCGGCGTCGATGCGCGTGGCGAGCGACTCGTAGGTTGCGACCAGCGCCGCCGTCGGCGGGGCATCCGAGTACTCGGCGAGCGGCAGGAGCGTCGCCAGCCGCGAGTTGAGCTTCGATGGGAACATGCGTGGGTCTTCGGACTTGACCTGCACCAGCGCGCTCTCGATCGCCGTCAAGCGCTCGGTGAGGCTCCGAGCGGCGTCCTTGACCGCCTGCACCTCTACCCGCCGCGCCCAGCCCTCCACCTGGCCCCGCACGTCGCGCAGCGTGAGCACCGCCTGATGGGTCTCGCAGAGCTTGGCGTGCACGGTCGCGACCCACTCGAACTGCCGGCCGAGGTCCTCGACGCTCGTGCGCACCCGCGGATCCGTCGCGATCTCGAACCGCTGCGTCCACGAGTGTCCGTCCACGGTGAGCCGGACCTGGTACGCGCCGGGCGGGACCCTGGGCCCGGCGAGCATCTCCGCAGTTCCTCCCCGTCCCTTGTTCTCCGGGAGCTTGGGCGCGTCGGGCCGCCTCAGGTTCCACACGAAGCGGTTGCTGCCGGCGTCCGTCGTGAGCCGCGGCTCCTCGTCCGTGGTCTCTGCCGACGTCTTGGCGACGGGCAGCGAGGCATCGGCGTCGGCGGGTTTATCCGGTCGGCGGCTCTTGAACGTCCGGAGCTCGCGCCCGCTCGCGTCGAGGAACGTGAGGCTGATGTCGTCCGCGGGCTTGTCCCGTAGCCAGTAGTGCACGATCACGCCGTCAGGCGGATTCTCGCCGGCGTCGAGGAGTGCCTCCCTCTTCTCGCCGGTCGGCGTCTCGACCTGGCGATACGAGTAGCCGACGGCGCCGGCCAGCCGATAGCCGAGGCCTCCCGGCGCCGGCTTCATCCCGTGGCCACGATAGGCGCGCCAGCGCACCGTGCGGCGCGGTGAGAACAACTGCGCCGGCGCCTCGCCATCGGGCGCAGCCTGATGAAGCGGCGTCAGATCATCGAGGATCCAGAACGAGCGGCCATGCGTGGCGACCACGAGGTCGGTGCCCTTGACGATCACGTCGTGAATCGGCGTGACGGGCAGGTTCGTGGCGAAGCGCTGCCAGCGGACGCCGGCGTCGAACGAGATCCAGAGCCCCGTCTCCGTTCCCACGTAGAGCAGCCCGCGCCGGTTCGGGTCCTCGCGGATCACCCGTGTGAACTCGCCGTCGTCGATGCCGTCGGTAATGCCGGTCCACGTCGCCCCGTAGTCCGTCGTGCGGAAGAGGAATGGCCGCGTGTCGTCGAGCTTGTAGCAGGTCGCCGCGATGTAGCAGGTGCCCGCGTCGTGAGGCGAGGGCTCGATCACGCTGATGAGCGCCCACTCCGGCAGTCCGGGCGGGGTGACCGTCCGCCACGTCTTGCCGCGGTCGTGGGAGACGTGCACGAGGCCGTCGTCCGTACCCGCCCACAGCACGTCGCGCTCGTGAGGAGACTCGACGAGCGCGAAGATCGTGCCGTAGATCTCGGCGCCGGTGTTGTCGTTGGTGACCGGCCCGCCCGACGGTTGCAGCTTGTCCGGGTCGTTGCGGGTGAGGTCACCGCTCACGACTTCCCAGGAGTGCCCGTCGTCGGTGGAGCGGAAGATGTGGTTGCCCGCGATCCACAGCTCGTTCGGCTGCCAGCGCGAATAGAAGACGGGAAACGTCCACTGGAAGCGGTAGCGGTGCTCGGCCGCGGCCACGCCCATGCCGTATTGCTCGGGCCACACGGCGATCATCCGCTCCTGCCCCGAACGGTGGTCGTAGTGGATCAGTCGTCCCGTGCCGGGCCCGGTACCGATGGCACCGCCTACCACGATGGCGGGATCGGTCGGCTTGATCGTGATGTAGCCACTCTCACCTCCACCGGGCTGGATCCAGTCGGCCTGGGTGATGACGCCACGGGTCGACTGGCTCGGCAGGCTGATCGCCCAGTTGTCCTGTTGCGACCCGTAGATCCGATACGGCTCCTGCTGGTCGGCGCAGACGTGGTAGAACTGCGCGGTCGGCTGGTTGTAGATCGTCGACCACGACATCCCGCCGTTGAACGACACGCACGCACCGCCGTCGTTGCCTTCGATCATCCGCCGCGGATTGGCGGGATCGATCCAGAGGTCGTGGTTGTCGCCGTGAGGCGTGGCGACCTCGAAGAACGTCTTGCCGCCGTCGACGGACTTCCACGCCGCGTAGTCGAGGACCCAGAGCGTGTCGACGTCGGTGGGATCGGCGAAGACGTGCATGTAATACCAGGGCCGGCCGCGCAGGCCCGCCTCCTCGCTGTACCGCTTCCACGTGGCGCCGCCATCGTCGGAGCGGAAGAGCGCCCCGTCCTCGGCCTCGACGATCGCGTAGACACGCTGGCTATCGACCGGCGACACCGTGACGCCGATGCGACCGAGCACGCCGCGCGGCAGGCCGGGGTTGCGTGTGATGTCGCTCCACGTGTCGCCGCCGTCCGTCGAGCGCCACAGCGACGACTCCGGGCCGCCGCTGACCATCCGCCACGGCGAGCGCTGGGCTTGCCAGATGGCGGCGAAGAGCACGCGCGCGTTGCGCGCATCCATGGCGAGATCGGCGGCGCCGGCGCGCTCGCTGCGGGCCAGCACGTGCTCCCATGTCCGGCCACCGTTCTTCGAGCGGAACACGCCGCGCTCGCGGTTGGGGCCGAAGGCGTGCCCGAGGGCAGCAACATAAACGAGCTCGGGGTCCTTCGGATCGACGCGCACGCGCGTGATGTGTCGCGTGTCGCCGAGGCCGAGGTTCGTCCACGTGCGGCCGCCGTCAGTCGAGCGATAGACACCGTCGCCGTGGGAGACGTTGCCGCGGATGCAGCCCTCGCCAGTGCCGACGTAGATCACGTTGGGATCGGACGGGGCGACGGCGATGGCGCCGACGGCCGAGGTCCGGAAGAAGCCGTCGGAGACGTTTTCCCACGTCGTCCCCCCGTCGGTGGTCTTCCACACACCGCCCGCGCACGCGCCGAAGAAGAAGGTCATGGGATCGACGGGATCGCCCGCAACCGCCACCACGCGGCCGCCGCGATGAGGACCGACCAGGCGCCATCGCAGCGAGCTGAAGACTTTCGGATCGACGGTCATCGATACACCCCCGCGCGATCGACGCGCGAAGGGCACTCTACGACGGCCGGACGCTTCTGGCCACCCGAGGGCGCGACGTCGTATAGTCGGCGACCGTGCGATTCGCTGCCGTTCTGCTGGCCGCCTACTCGACCGTGCTCGTCGCCGAGCTGGTAGGCGACAAGCTCCTCTATACGACGGTCAGCCTCGCCGCTCGCTTTCGCGCTGCCCTGGTGTTGGCCGCCATGGCGCTGGCATTCAGCGGAAAAATGGGCGTCGCTGTCATGGCAGGCTCGGCGCTTGCGAAGATCCCGCCGCTGTGGACCGCGCTGTTGAGCGCCACGGTCTTCTTCGCGACCGCCGCCGTCATCTGGTTCCGGCGTGGCGGCGGGAGCGAGCGCGAGGCCGCGCGGACCTGGCCGCAGGCGGCCGCCGTCTCGTTCGGCACGCTGTTCCTCACCGAGTGGGGCGATCCAGGCCAGATCGCGGCCGCGGCCATTGCGGCGCAGACCCACCTGCCGCTAGCCGTATGGGTGGGTGGCGTCCTTGCCCTGATGACGAAAGGCACCGCGGCAATGCTCGTCGGCACCAAAGTGCGGACGTGGGTGCCAGAGCGCGCCCTCCGTATGATTGCCGTGGCCACGTGCTCCCTCATGGGCGCCATCGCCCTCGGTGAGGCGATCCTGGGGCCGCTCTGATCCCGCAGCCCCGCGTATAATCGCGGCGCGCGCGCTCGTGGCGCGCAGGAGGCTGATTATGGCGGTTCAGGCGACGCAGGAGCGGGTTCGGCCGACGACGGGGACGCACGTGGTCCGCGTGCAGCACGAGGGTCTCGTGACCGCCGACGCGGAGCGGTCGAAGGATTTCTACTGCCGGATCTTCGGCTGGCAGGTCCTGCCGCGTCCGGCCTTCAACACGGCCGGCTACTGGATCGGCACGCCGAACATCTTCCCGCAGATCCACATCATCCAGTCCGACGCCGTGCCGCCGGGGCCGGACGCGCCGATCAGCCCGCGGGCCCGCCACACATGCTTCGAGGTGGCCGACTACGACGCGATGAAGGCGACGCTCGAGCGCGAGGGAATTCCGTACCAGGAGAACGTCCAGCCGGGCGGGCGCACGCAGATGCTATGCAACGACCCCGACGGCAACACGCTGGAGTTCCAGCCGGCGACCGTCTGAGCATGTAGAAGCCCGCTCATGGAGTTTTACGCTACGGCAGCCCAGCGAGAGCTCCAGCATCGCGCCCGCCGCCTGGCCGCGGAGTTCGCCACGCGCGCTGCCCAGCACGACCGCGACGCCAGCGATCCCGTCGAGAACTACGCGGCGCTACGCGAGGCCGGCTTCTACGGACTCAACGTCCCGGCCGAGCTCGGGGGCGGCGGCGTCGGATTGCTCGGTTGGTCGCTCGCCGCCGAGGAGCTGGCGCAGGGCTGCGCTTCCACGGCGCTGGCGTTCAACATGCACCTGTCGGTCGTGGGGCCGATGATGGAGAGCCTTCTGGTGCCGCGCGCCACCAAGGAGCGGCTGGCCAAGATGGTCGTCGGCGAGGGCAAGCTCATCGGCGGCAACTTCTCGGAACCCACCACCTCCGGCCTGGTCGGCACGCCGGTACCGCTCACGCGGGCGCGCAAAGTTGACGGCGGTTATCGCATCACCGGCCGCAAGGCCTTCGCCTCGATGATTGCCGTCGCCGACTATGTGATGGTGCTGGCGCGGCCCGAGGAGGATCCATCACCGGCGGCGGCGATGTTCGTGCTCGTCCCGCCCGACGCGTCGGGGCGGCGCGTCGACCACGTGTGGGACACGCTCGGGATGCGCGCCACGCGCAGCGACTCCATGACGCTCGAGGACTGCTGGGTGCCCGAGGAGTCGCTGCTGGTCCGCGTAGAAGACGTGCTGCCGTTCCGACGCGACGGCGCGAACTGGTTCTGGGCGTCCTACACACCGGTCTATCTGGGCATCGGCGTCGCCGCCTATCGTGCCATCAGCGAGACGGTGAAGGGACGCACGCCGCCCGGCTTCACGCAGTCGCTGGCCTATCACCCCGATGTCCGCCGGCAGGTCGGCGAGATGAGCGTCGATCTCGAGGCGGCGCGCCTGCTGACACACTACTCGGCCTGGCTCAGTGACACGCAGGGCCCGACGCCGGAGACGCTGTCGGCGCTCTATCGTGCGAAGTACTTCGTGGGCGAGGCGGTCACGCGGGTCACGCGCACGGCCATGACGCTGGGTGGCGCCCACGCGCTGTTCAAGACCTCGCCGCTGGAGCGGTTCTTCCGCGACGGGGCCGTCGCGCCCGTGCAGTTCCCACCGCGCGACTTCTGTCTCTCGACGCTGGGCATGTTCGAGCTCGGCCTGGATCCACGCGACGTGCTGCCGCCGCTGAAGAGCGACCGTTCGGACCCCGGCCCGGTCGTGCGCTGATCTTCTGTCGCGATCATCGCGTTATCGGTGACCACGAGTTCGTCTGTGCGCCTCAGTCACGTTGCGCGATGCGCAACTCTAGTGATCGCCGCCGTGAGGATGTCAGGGTCCACCGGCTTCGGTAAATGGTCGATGAAGCCCGCCTCGAGTGCTCGCTGACGGGAATGGGTATAACCATATGCCGTCGTCGCGATGATGGGCACTCCACGCGTCGCAGGATCCGCCAGTCCACGCACTTGATCGACCAGCCAGTAACCGTCTTGATTTGGCATTGCAATGTCGCTGAGCACGACATTCGGACGCCGGTCTTGCAAAAGCCTTAGAGCGTCAATGGCCGTCGCTGCCGTTACGACAAGTGCTCCGGCCGCCTTCAGTGCCATCGCGAAATAGTCGCGGCTTGCGTCATCGTCGTCCACGACCAAGACAGTCACGCCGAGGAGAGTCCGTGACGCCTGCGACCGGGCGGGGGCCGGCGACTCACCTGCGCGGCCGCCAGAGTGTCGAGGCTTGGGGCGATCCTCCGTCGCCGCTCTGATGAACCGGCGCTCTTCGAGAATTCGCTTCGGCAGCGCTTCAGATCGAGCAACACGCACGAGTCGGCGCCGTGAGCAAACCGCCATGGCACACGCCTTTCATTCGTTCGTGGTCAGTCGCGCAACGTCGCCAACGGGAGCGCGACCACGAAACGTGCCCCCGCGTCACGTCCGGCACTCTCTGCCGTGACATATCCACCGTGCAGTTCGACGAGTGACTTGACCAGTGCTAGCCCGAGCCCGAGGCCGCCATGTGCGCGCGTCGTGGAGTTGTCTTCCTGCCGGAACAGTTCGAACACGTGAGGTAGCATCTCCACACTTATGCCGATACCGGTGTCCGCCACGACAATTTCAGCGTATCTGTGAGACCGCCTCAGGGTCACGTCAACACGTCCACCTCGCGGAGTGAACTTGATCGCGTTGCTGACGAGATTCCATATGACCTGCCGCATCCGGTCAGGTGAAGCCAACACGGGGCCGACGTCGGCCGCACACGCGCTTGTCAGCACGACGCCCTTGGCATCGGCCCCAGGTCGTACGATGTCGAGCGCACCGTCGACGATCGCCGTCAGGTCACATTTCTCCAGCGTGAGTTGCATTCGTCCGGTGGCGCTTCGCGATAAATCAAGCAAGTCCTCGATGAGTTGGGCCTGACTTGTGGCGCTGCGGTTGATTACCTCGATCGCGTGACGCTGCCCTTCGTCATCAAGACTTCCGTTTTCGAGCATTCGAGCGTATCCAAGAATCGAATTCAACGGGGTACGAAGCTCGTGCGACACGGTCGCGAGGAGATGATCCTTGGCGCGATTCGACGCCTGAGATTCGACGAGTAACCGATCTCGCTCGTCTTCGAGTCGCCGCCGGTCACTCACATCGCGCGCGATCTTCGACGCGCCGATGATAACGCCGGCGTGATCTCGAATGGGTGAAACGGTGAGGGAAATGTTCAGGCGTCTGCCATCCTTCGCGATACGCACGGTTTCAAAATGCTCGACCTTCTCGCCGCGTCGGATGCGAGCCAAGATGTCATCTTCTTCCGCATGCCGCTCCTCGGGAATGATCAGCGTGATGTGCCGTCCCACTGCTTCGGCTTCAGTCCATCCGAACATTCGCTCGGCGCCGCGGTTCCAAGACTGGATGACGCCCTGGAGAGTCTTACTGACGATGGCGTCGTCGGCGGAGTCGACAATGGCGGCTAGTCGCGCCCGTGCCTCTTCAGCATCTCGCCGTTCACTGATATCGATGACCGACCCGACATATCCAAGGAGTTCCCCCGGACCCCCGAAGCGGGGGGACACGACCACGATTGCCCATCGGTACTCACCATCGCTCCGTCGCAAGCGATACTCGAGCTCGAATCCTTCTTTTTTCGCCCCGGCCGCGACGAATGCATCGCGCGTACGCGCCCGGTCGTCGGGGTGCACGACGTCAAGCCAGCCGAATCCGAGCGCGCTTTCGGCGGTTTGACCAGTGAAATCCTGCCATGAGGCGCTTAGAAACGTCGATGCGCCGTCTGCTTCAGTGACCCACACAATCACCGGCGCGTGATCCGCCATGTGGCGGAACCGCGCTTCGCTCTCTCGCAGTGCCTGCTCGGCCTGCGCCCGCTCGATAAGATCCGCCGCCTGACGGGTGAGGACGTCGAGCAGGCGAAGGATCCCCTCACTCGGCCGCCGAGGAGTCGTGTAGTGGGTCGAAAACATGCCCAACATCCGGCCGGAGCGACTGATCAGTGGCGTTGATTGAACAGCGCGCACGTTTGCGGCCAACAACACGTCGCGGGCTGCGGTGCCAGCAAAAACAGGGCTTGCCGCAACGTCGTCAACGATGACCCGCTCGTTGGTCTCCATTGCAGTACCGCACGCAGCCTGGCCGCTGTGGACCGCGCCGAAAAAATCCAGGAAGGGCGCGTCAAAGCCGCGGTGAGAGACGATTTTCAATGAGCTCTCGTGTAGCAGCTGGACATTGCCTTTGTCGGCTCCAGTAATTTCGATGGCGACGTCGAGGATTTCGTCGATCAATGTGGACAAGTCACCTGGCTGCACGAACCGTGTACTGAGCCGCTGGATTCGCGTCAGTGCCGCGAGTTCCGCGGCAAGCCGCTGCTCGCTCACCACCCGGTCCGTCACATCACGCGTAAAACAGCGCGTATGAGCAAATTCACCGCGCTCGCCCCACTGCACGTTCGAATCGATCAGTACGTGTTTGATCGCTCCATCCTTGCACCGGACTCGGGCCTTGTACTCGCGGATCGTCTGACCCGCGGCAAGCCGCCGCAGCATGTCGGCGATGACGTGCGGGTCGACATGAAATTCCGCGATATTGCGACCGATGTATTCGTCACCGCTGTAGCCGAGAAGCTCGAGTTCGGCCTGGTTGGCCCGCACGATCGTGCCATCCGGACCGATCCAATGGAGAGCCATTGCAGAGTTCTCGAAAAAGCTCGTGAGATCGTCGGCAACCGTCTCGGTGTGACGACGTGCGACCACCCGATCGGTGACCTCGTTACATGCGATCACCAAGCCGGTCACCGCACCGCTGCGCTCGCGAATCGGTGTATGCACGAACGTCCAGCACGACTCGTCGATACCTCTTGCTGGCGAATTCTCGAATCTCAGCGTGACTTCTTCGGCTACGCCGGCGAGGCCGGTCCGCATGACTTCACGTGTAACCTTGTCGTAGCCTTGGTTCGCGAGTTCTGGCACCGCTTCGAGTAATGGCTTACCCACGATTTGGCGCCCCTTGACCATCTCGACAAAGCGGACATTCGCGAGCTCACAAATCAGGTCACGCCCTCGGACGACACACATCGGGATCGTCGCCTCGACCACGCGATTGGCCAGGTCACGCGCCGCCGCATCAAGGACGGGAAGCGTTTCGCGATCTGGGCGATCGCGCGCGACCGAAGAGTTAGCTTTGCCTGCGCGACTGTCTTTGTTTCTCTTCGAGCTCATGTCACTGAAATGACCGTCGTGACCTTCGCCATACGTGTCACCATCGCGGCGCGGCTCTTCGAGCGATTAGAAATCGCATCTCGCGCCTCTGGGGGCCAAATTTTATCAGGCCACAATCCGCGACGCGAGACGTCCAGAACTAGTGTGTGAAATAGATTCAGACACAAAACGTTGCGCCGTGCCCGTGAGATAGCGCTGAGTTCCGCGTTCCTTCCTGGTGCGGCGTACTTCGTCGTGTTCGGCGGTCTTTCGGGGTGTTATGGGAGCAAAATGGGAGCGCCGCTGCCACACCGCTCTATTCCCTTCCTTATATATACGAGCCGGCGAGCCGCATCGGCCGCCTGCTGGCCTGTGGCGCGCCGGATTCGGACGTGTGTAGCTGAACGTCTGGGGCTTCCCGCCGCAGTTGCGGCACGGCCGAACATTCGGACACTGCGCGGTCGGGTCTCGTGGGCGCGACGGGATGATGACGGCCATTCCGGCCCCGTGAGGTGACGAAGGCCGGCGGATTCCGATTTTAGCCATCGCGCGAAGCGGAATTAAATCAAAAACGGTTCGATCTCGGCCGAACTGTTTCCGCGGGACAACTGCGAACCGCCACGCAACAATGGTCGGGAGAAATCCGACTCTGTCCGGCTCGTCGGAGGAACGCATAGTGAGAATGGCCGCGGTCATCCACAAGAAAGGCCCGCCGGAGAACTTCGTGTGGGAGCAGATCGAGGTTGGGTCTCCCGCGCGTGGTCAGGTACGCCTTCGCAGCACGGCCGTCGGCGTCAATTTTGCCGATACGTACCATCGAGCAGGTATGCCGCACCCGATGCTTGTCGGCGATCCGCCGCTCGTCCTCGGTTTCGAAGGAGTTGGCACGATTGAGGAGTTGGGTCCTGGCGTCAACGGGTTTTCCGTCGGCGACCGAGTTTGCACCTTCCTTCCCCCACTCGGTTCCTATAGCCAAGAACGCGTTTACCCGGCTAACAAACTGATCAAGATCCCTCGCGACTTGCCATTGGATGACGTTCGACTGGCCGGACTCATCCTCAAGGGGATGACCGCGCAATATCTCCTGCATCGAACGCACAAGGTAAAGCCGGGAGACTACGTTCTGATCCATGCGGCTGCTGGCGGCGTGGGACATATCCTTTGTCCTTGGGCGAGGCATCTGGGAGCCATTGTGATCGGCACCGTTAGTACTGACGCGAAGGCAGAGATCGCTCGAAATCTCGGCTGTCATCACGTTATCAATTATTCGACCGAAGACTTCGTAGCGGTCACCCGTCGGATTACGGGCGGGAGAGGCGTAGACGTTGTCTATGAGTCGATCGGTAAAGACACGCTACAAAGGTCGCTCGACTGCCTGCGCATGGTCGGTATGTGCGCCGCTTACGGACAGGCGTCAGGCGTTCCTGATCCTGTCGACCTCGTCAAGGATCTGGGGGGCCGCGGGTCTCTCATGATTACCCGTCCCGCGCTTTCGCATTACATGTCGACCCGAACTGAAATCGACGCCGCGGCAAAGTCGCTGTTCGATGCCGTCGCACAGGGCGTGGTAGCGAGCCACGTTGTAAGGACCTTTCCGCTTCGGGATGCCGCAGCCGCGCACGAATTTATCGGCGGACGCAAGACAACGGGCTCGATCGTGATGCTTCCTTTCGAGTAAGCGGCCGCGGCTTTCGAGACACTCAATCCAGAAGGGAATGCCATGTCGATCACACGGCACGAAATTAGACAGATAACGGACGAGAATCGCGGTCAGCCAATCATCAGCCAGGCAGTGGCTCACGGTAAGGTCGTCTATTTCGCCGGCGTTACCCCCAACCCGATTGTCGGCGATATCAAAACGCAGACTGCCCAAGTGCTGCGCCGCGTCGATGAGCTTCTCAAGCTCGCGGGAACTGACAAATCGCGACTCCTAAGCGCCCAGGTGTGGATTGCTGACATGCGCCTGTTCGAAGACCATAACTCTGTTTGGAATCAGTGGGTCGATCCGGAAAATCCTCCAGTGCGGGCTTGCCTCACGACCGAATTTTGGCGACCGGGGATCCTCGTTGAAGTTATGGTGATCGCGGCCTTGCCTTGAGCGCACTGCACCGAGCATGCGAATGAGCTACAGACGATTTCGAGAGGCTACGACAGCCGCAGCGTTGCGGTGAGAGACGTACGAGGACAGCTATACTGTCCTCCATGTCAGACGCGCCGCGCCGGTCCCCCGCAGTGCAGCTTCCGGGCTTCCGCGTTTCGCTGAAGACCTTCGCGCCGGGGCAGAAGGTCATCTGGGCCGCCTCGGCGCCCGGTCGACTCTGCGTGATGATGGCCGGCGAAATGACCGAGACCGGGCGAGCGCGTCTCATCCGTTACCATCCCGCGGACCTGGTATACAAGCCGCCGGAGGAACGTCCGCAGCTCTCGTTCGGTAACGGCGTACGCACGGTCACCGTGGAGCTGGCACGCGAACGGCTCACGGATCTCGATAAAGCCGGACTGTCTCTGGGCCGCTCGTTTCGGCACGCCTCGGCAACTGCGGCCGCTCTGGGCGCGCGGATCTCGGCTGAGCTGCTCCACCGTGATGAGTTGACACCGATGGCGGTCGAGGGACTGGTACTCGAGCTCCTGGCTGAGGCCTGCCGGCTCGCCCAGCCCGGGCGGCACTACGGAGGGCCGCGATGGCTGCGCCACGTGCGCGAGCAGCTCAATTCCGAGTTCACTCGCCGACTCACCCTCGCGGAGTGCGCCCGCGAGGCCGGCGTCCATCCGGTGCACCTCGCGCAGAGTTTTCGGGCGCACTACGGGGAATCCTTCGGACAGTGCATCCGCCGCCTGCGCATCGACCTGGCCTCCCGTGCGCTAGCCGAGACGCCGAAGTCGATCGCCGAGATCGCGCTCGAGAGCGGATTCTGCGATCAGAGCCACCTTACGAGGGCCTTCAAGAGAACTCGGGGGCTGACCCCGGCCGGATTTCGCCAGGCCTTCCGTCGGGCATAAGCGCGTCCCAAAACCCTTCCTTCTCACAAGAACCGCCCGAGCGCGCGTGGCAGCATCGGGCGAGCCGCGAAACGTGAGAAGGAGGTCGCATGACGGACGAGCCCGGGGCCAAGGCGGCCATCGACGCCTTGCGGCAGATCTCGCGAAACGAAACATACAAAGCCCGCGTGTTGGAAACCCCTGTGCTTCGCCGGGCGCTGCTCCGAGCCGTCTCCCCGTTCATCGGGGGAGAAACCTTCTCGGAATGTCTCCTGGTGGCACGTGGTCTTCACGAACGGGGCATCGCCACCGCGATCGACTACATGGGCGAGAGTACGCGCGACCGCGAGCGCGCGGCACTGGTCACGCGCGAGTTTCTGCGGGTGATCGAAACCCTCGCTGCGCGCGGAGCGACGGCGTCGATTTCACCGGATCTCTCGCATCTCGGCATGGCCATCGACCCGCAGCTCGCCTACGAGAATGCTGCGGCGCTGGCCGGCGCCGCCCGCGAGGCGGGCCGAGAAGTCATGCGCAACATGGAAGGCAGTGACCGTACCGAGACGATCCTCGCCATTCACCGGCAGCTGTGCGAGCGGTACGAGAACGTCGGGGTCACCCTCCAGGCCTACCTCTACCGAACCGAGAAGGACCTCTCGGAAGCCCTGAAACGTCCGGGACGGATCCGGCTCGTGAAGGGCGCCTACGCCGAGCCCGCGGACGTGGCGCGATCGCTCGGGCCGGAGACCGACGCCGTGTTGGCCACGCTTATGGAGGCGCTCCTCGCGAGCGGCCATCCGTCATCGATTGCCACGCACGATCCGGCCCTCCTCGAGCATGCGCACCGTTTCATCGAAAACCGCCGGCTTCCCCGGGGGCCCATCGAATTCGAATTGAACTACGGCATCGCCGAGGACCGCTTGCTGCAGATGCAGGCGCTCGGCTACACCGTGCGCGTCTACCTGCCCTACGGCGAGGAGTGGTACCTCTACCTGTGTCATCGGCTGGCCGAGTATCCCCCGAATATCTACCAGGCGCTCGCCGACGCGGTGAGCGCGCTGCCGTGACGCGTCCCGTGTGGGAGGTCGACATTTGACCCGAGCGTGGACGCGGCGCACCGTGTCGATCCCGATCGAGGATTTTTAAGTGATCCTCACTCATTGTCGTCCTCATCCCTGGGACCGGAGTCGTCTTCACGGTGTCCACCGGGCTCGGTCACGGGCGCCGGGCGAGCGTGTTCGCTGCCCTCGGCTGCACCGCCGGCATCGTGCCCCATCTCGTCGCGACGGTGCTTGGTCTGGCCGGTGACCTCGGTAGCGCTCGCGCATCGCCCCTCACGGCTCCACGCCGAGGGGGGCGTATGGAGCACGAAACCCCCGCAAGCCGTTGAGCCTGGGTAATTCCTGGGTGAAGTCTGGGGCAGGAATCGGCTTAGCCCGAAGCCGCCATCAACTCGGCCAGCCGCCTGCTGAAGCCGGCAGGGTCTGTCAGGATCCCGCCCTCCGCCAGCACCGCCTGCCCATATAAGAGGTCGGCGTAGAGCGCCAGCCGGGGATCATCCTTCGCCGCAGCGTGCATCTCCCGCACGCGCACAATGACCGGATGCCCCGGGTTGACCTCCAGCGTGCGCTTGGTAAGTGGTACGTCCTGGCCTGAGCGCTTCAACAGCTCCCGCATGTGCGGCGACAGATCGCCCGCCTCGCCAACGAGACACGCTGGCGACTCCTTCAACCGCGAGGACAGGCGAACGTCCTTCACATGGTCCTGCAGCAGCGCGCGCAGCTTGTCGAGGACCTCCTGCCACCCATCCGTCTTCGGCGCGTCCGGAGACGAACTGCCGGGCGTCACACCGGCTGCAGCCACCGACACCAGCTTCTTACCCTCGAACTGGCGGTCGAGACGCAGCCACAGCTCGTCCACGGGGTCCGTAAAGAACAGCACCTCGTAGCCTTTGTCGCGGAACGCTTCGAGATGCGGTGAGCGTTCGGCGGCGTTCTGGGTAGCGGCAGTTATGTAATAGATGGCGTCCTGGCCTTCCTTCATCCGGCCGACGTAGTCCGCCAGTGACGTGAGCCCCTCGGAGCTCGACTGCGCCATCACCAGATCCAGGATGCGATCCTGATTCTCGTCGAAGCCGACGAGCCCTTCTTTGAGGACGGCGCCGAACTCGGGCCAGAACTTGACGTACTGCTCGCGCGGCAGCTCCTTCAACGCGCCCAGCAGACGCCGCGTCAGGTGCTTGCGGATGGCCTGAATTTGGCGGTCCTTCTGCAAGATCTCGCGGGAGACGTTGAGTGAGAGATCGTCGCTCGCGACCACGCCGCGCACGAAGCGAAGCCACGGGGGCAGCAACGCTTCCCAGTCGTCCATGATGAAGATGCGCTTGACGTAGAGCTGGACGCCGCGCTTGCCGTCGCGCATGAAGAGGTCGAAGGGCGCCTGGGACGGAATATAGAGGAGCGCGCGCGCCTCTACCGCGCCTTCGGTGCGCACCAGCACGTGCTCGAGCGGCTCGTTCCAGTCGTGCGTGAGGTGCTTGTAGAAGTCGCGGTATTCCTGCTCGCTGACCTCCTCCTTCGAGCGAGCCCAGATGGCCTTCATGGAGTTGAGCGTGTCGCCCTTCAAGCGGATTGGATAGCCGACGAAGTCGGAGTAGCGCTTGACGATGTCGCGCAGGACATGGGGCTCGGTGTAATCGCGCAGGCCATCCTCTTCGTCCTTGGGCTTCAGGTGCAGCGTCACCGTCGTCCCGACGACGGCGCGCTCGGCCTCGGCCAGCTCGTAGCCGTCACCGCTCGACTCCCAGCGGATGGCCGTCGTCTCCCCGGCCTTGCGGGTGACGAGCGTGATCTTGTCGGCCACCATGAAGCTCGAATAGAAGCCTACGCCGAACTGCCCAATGAGCTCGGGCGCAAGCTGGCCCTTCTGCTCGCGCACGGCCTGGAGGAACTCGCGCGTGCCCGAGCGCGCGATGGTCCCGATGTTCTGGACGACCTCGTCACGCGTCATGCCGATGCCGTTGTCCCACACGCTGAGCGTGCGGGCGGCGGGATCGGTCTCCAGGCGAATCTCGAGCTCGCCAGCAGGCGTCAGCTCCGAACGCGTGATGGCCTCGAAGCGCAGCTTGTCGAGGGCGTCCGAGGCGTTAGAGATCAGCTCCCGCAGGAAGATGTCCTTGTGGGAGTAGAGGGAATGGATCATGAGGTCCAGCAGCTGACGGACCTCAGTCTGAAACTCGTGGCGCTCGGACGCGGTCGTGCTCATGCCTCACTCCGTGACGGCGTTTGAGGTGGACGGTTGCGGAGAAAGCCTCGCGCATGCGCAGCCGATGAATCTGCCGCATCGCGATGACAGTACGCGGCGAAAATCAGTGATGCCGTCGCCGCCGATCACGCCAATGAAGCGTAATCGCGCCCGGTAGACGCTTCCCGCTCGCTCGAGCGACCCATGGCATCGGTTCTCACTCCACCCGTACGTAGAGACGCAGATAGAGATTGTCGATTCCGAGTCCGGAGAGCGGTGCCTCGATGATGGACCGCGGCCGGCTCAGCGGCGGGACGGTCACGCGCACAACGCGGTCGCTGGCGATCGCGCCCTCGGCCCCGCACGACGCACACGGAAACATCCACACGCGACCGGTGCCACCACAATGCGGACAAGGTTCGAGTCCAGGGACGGCGATCGGCACGGTGATGCCCCGCGCGGCCTCCTCGGGAGTCACGATCACCTCGACAGTGAGCGCCTCAGGCCGCTCAGCCTTCGGCACACCCACACCGGTGAAGTTCCGTAACAATCGGTCCACCAGCGCGTCGAAGGACGGCCTAACCGCTAGAGGGTCCGCGAACAGCGACACCGGTTCCATTCGTGGAGCGCTCAGCGGCTCAATGCTTTGAAGAGGCGGGCGCGCCTCCACAATGGCCAGTTCCTCGTTGTAGCGCCGGCGCGCTGCGGGGTCGGCGAGAACTTCGTACGCCTCTGTAATCTCCTGAAATGTACCGGTACTTTCCGGTCCAGCCACATCGGGGTGGAATCTCCGCGCGAGGTCGCGGTACCGCGCACGAATTCCCGACACGGGCTCGGATCGGGATATCCCGAGGATCAAATAGTAGTCCTTGAGAGCCATTTCGCACGTCGCCCTACATGCCGAAGTCCGTCCCTCAGCCCGTCTGGATGGTGATCTGTCTCGGCTTGGCGCGCTCGACCTTGGGCAGCCGCAACGAAAGCACGCCGTGCTTCAGCGTCGCCCGAATCTGCTCCTGGTTGATCGCCTCGGAGAGCGTGAAACTGCGCTGAAACGTCCCCGCGGGGTACTCGCCGACAATCGGCACCTCGTTCGATCCTTCTCTTGCCGCCGCGTGTCCGGTGATGGTCAGCACGCCGTCGTATAGGTCAATTTTCAGCTGGCCCGGTTGGACGCCCGGCATGTCGGCGAGGACGGTGATGACGTTGGAATCCTCGAAGATATCGACCGGCGGCGTGAGAAGGACCCCGGGCCGGGTGGCCTCGGTCATCGTCCCCAGGGGCTCGCGAGTCTGCAATTCCTGCGTCTTATCCGTCGGCATGAGTCATCTCCTTTCACCGTCCGATAGACATTACGAGGCCTGCACTGTCACGCGTCTGGGCTTGGCCGCTTCCGGTTTGGGTAGCGTCAACGTAAGGATCCCATCGACATATTTCGCTTCGACACGTGCGCCGTCGAACGCCGCCGGAATGGTCACGCTGCGGCTGAACGGTCCTTCCGCGCGCTCCTTGCGATGGTAGCTGACGCCTTGTTCCTCCGAGGACTGGCGCACGCCGGATACCGTGACGGTCTGATGGACGACTGAGACGTTGAGTTGAGAGGCGTCGATCCCTGGGATCAGTGCGCGGACGTAGTAGTGATCGCGGTCCTCCGAAACGTTCATCGGGGGAAACACCCCGGCAGCCGATCCATTACCCGTGGCCCCGTTGAGCCGCTCAATGAGGCTCTCGATGTCCCGGCGCATCTGCGCAACACTGGCCGTCGGCGTGCTCCAACCCGGACCCCATGGACTCAGTTGGCGAACGATCATCTGAGCTCCTCCTCCATCAGGTTGGCTCTGAATTTGGCCCCAACGGTGGAACGGCAGCGCCGACATACCCAGCCGCGCGGCGCGACGTTCAGCATCTCATCGCAGTACGGGCAGTCCGCCGGGAGCCGGCCGATCATCAACCGACGCCCAACTCGGCTGTTGTCGCTCACGATGGTTCCCTGGGGTCCCATCTCTGTGACATGCCTACGCGACGTCGATCTTCACTTGCTTGGGGCGAGCCTCGTCCGTCTTCGGCAGACTCACCTCGAGGACCCCGTCGCGATAGGTCGCCTGCACCCGCTCTGCCTGCACCGACATCGGCACGCGGATCGAGCGCTCGAACTTGCCGTAGACGCGCTCCGTGTGAAAGTCGCTGTCGGCGTTCGGCTCGTGGTCGAACCGACGTTCGCCTTTCACGGTCAGCACGTCACCGGTCATCGACAGCGAGATGTCTTTCTCCTGTACGCCCGGAAGCTCGAAATTCAGAACGAAGCGATCGTTGGTCTCGTACATGTCGACGACCGGCATCCAGAGTCGGCCGCCCGTTGCGGGCGCAGTGCCGGTCGGACGACCGAGGAAGTTATCGAAGAGCCGGTTCACCTCGGTCTGGATCTCGCGGAACGGATCCCGGCTCTGGAGAGCCCCAAAGGGGCGCCAGCGTTCGATAGCCATGGCATAACCTCCTATTGTTGTCCGTTGCCAGCCTCCTCTGCTGGCGTTCGTCGTTCATGTATCCGACCCGGGCCTCGAGCGTCGAGGCCCGGGTCGTCGCCCGCACATCGCGCGGGCTCACATCGTCGTTCCGGCCTCAGAAATCTCCATGCGGCATCGGGGCCGCCGCTGCCGGCTTTTCCTCCGGCAGCTCGGTGATCAGCACCTCGGTCGTCAGCAGCAGAGACGCGACGGAGGCCGCGTTCTGCAGCGCCACGCGCTCGACCTTGGTCGGGTCGATGATGCCCTGCCGCAGCATGTCCACATACTCGAGTGACTCGGCGTCGAAGCCGCGCGTGGGATCCGCGGGCCAACCTTCATTGCTCTGTCAGTCCCCCCTTGACCGTGGGCTACTCATTAGCACTTGTAGTCGACGAGTGCTAATGCGTCAAGTTCAAGCCTAAATTTGTTATTACGTCATTACTTTTTAACTATTTTGGGCTGCTCGCTCGTCCCCCGTATGGGCCAGCCTGAACCTGATCCGACGTGGCTCAACTCGCTTCGGAGATGTTTCCTTCTGCCCCGCCGCGCGTCGGAGATCAGGATCGCTGATGGCCTCGATGACTCATATGCATTGGACCGATCTCGGCCGCTGACCGACTCTGACGTGGGAGGCCATCACGATGACAATCGAACGTCACCTCATCGTCGAGGAACCGGACAACGGGCCAATCATCAGTCGCGCCGTCGCCCACGGCGATCGGGTCTACATCTGCGGGATCACCGGCGATCGGGGTGGGGACGTCACGGCCCAGACCAAGCTCGCCCTCGAGCGGATCGATCAGCTGCTCGCGCGCGCCGGAACGGATAAGTCGAGGGCGCTGACCGCGCAGGTGTGGCTGTCCGACATTCGGTTGTTCCGGCAACACAACCTGGCCTGGAACGAGTGGGTGGATCCGCAGAATCCGCCTGTCCGCGCCTGCGTCCAGGCGGAGTTGACCGCACCGGGGCTGCTCGTCGAGATCATGCTCACGGCGGCACGCTGACGACGCGCGCCGTCGCCGCGGCCGGCCCGCGATCGAGGGGCCTAGAGGACGGAAGGAGATGTAGCGCACTTGCCCGACACCGATGCCGGTACGCTGAGGCAAAGGCGTGCACGAACCAAACGTTCGCCGTGGCGGGCCGTAAGAGGATGTCTTGGTCCGCCCGCCTTACCTGAGCCGCTTGACAGTCAACTCAGTACGAGGAACCAACCCGTCGAGCAGGCCTCATTGTTTTTTCCCTATTCAGACGCGACCGATTCAACGTGGAGTCATGACGCCGGAGGGCGACGTCGTAGGCGACAGCCAGTTGCTGCCGAAGCGCCAGATTCTCGAGCGCCAACTCACGGTGCGTGCGAACCGCTGACCGCGGCGTCCCCAACAACAATCCCGAGCCATCTCATCACGACGAGTCAATAGAACTCCGCAAACCGTCAGATCGTGACGCACGGGTTTTCAGAAGGGGCAGCTAGCCCGGGCGAACGGGGGCGACCTCGGGTGGCGGGATCGTGCTCATCGGGGCCGCGGGCTATCGCTTCGGAACCCTCGGCGACTGGAGCGTCGGCGGCGTGAAGATCTTCCCCGGCAGCGGGTCGAAGAGCATCACGCTCTGCACGCTGCCGCCGTTGCCGTTCGCCGTGACGACGACGCACCCGGCCGCACTGGCGACCCGGTGGATCTCGAACGTCGTGGTGCGCGTGCCCTGCGGGACCGTTACGGACGCCGGCACGAGCGCGAGACCCGTCGGGCTGCTCGTCAGCGCGACCGCCGTGCCCCCGGCGGGTGCGGGCCCCGGCAGCGTGATAGTGCCGAACGCGCCGGTCGTCGTCGCCGTCCACTCGACGACGTTGAGCGCGAGCGAGAGCCCCGCGCTCTGAGGCTTCTCAACGAGCACGTGCACGGCGGCCAGCGCGGGGCGCCCGGAGTAGCCCACGTCGAACCTCGTGCAGCCCACGCCGCGCGGCGACATCTCGAAGACTGCCGTAGAGGCGTCGGCGCCCGAGAGGTGCAGCATCGTGCCCTCGCCGGGAGGTCCGGCGATGACCGCGACAGACGGGTTGCTGTTACGGACGGGCACCCGGAAATCGCCGCGGTCCCAGGGACTCGAGAGCCGCATCTGGAGCAGCAAGCCGCCGGCCGTGCGCACGACCTGCGACAAGAGGTTGCCCGGAAGAACCGCGAAGAAGCTCACGGGCTCGAGCGGCGCCGGCGGATAGTCGCAGATAAGTCGCACCTGGTCGAGGTAGATGCCGGCGCGGCCCGCGAGGCCCCGACCGGGCTTGTCGTCAACGCAATCGAAAGGCCCGAAGGGGTTGCCCCCCGTCCCGCCCACGTGCCGGGGCAGCAGGCTGCCGGACGCGGCGAGGCGGGGGCCGGCCGTGAGCGGGCCGCACTTGATCCGCAGCTGGTCCACCACCGTGCCGGCGCGGCCGTCGATGCCGCTGATGGCCTGATTCGTAGGGCATTCGAAGACGACGGGGAAGGGCTTGCCGCCCGTGCCGCCCGCGCTGCCCCCATGACTGCCGCCCACCCAGCGCCCGAGCGGGTCGACCTGCCGGCACACGAGTGTGACCTGATCCAGGAAGGCCTCGGCCCGGCCTTCGAGGCCGACAAGGACGCTGTCGTTCGGACATCGGAGGGTGAAGGGGTTGCCGCCACCGCCGCCCGCGGCCGCCGTTTGGTATTCCGCCGCCGGCGCCGGCGGCGCAGCCGCGAGGCAGGCGAGCATCGCCGCAAGCACGCACGTCCACGCGCGGATCGTCCGGCGCGTCATCGTGGACGCCTCTTACAACACGCCGCGATCGGCGGTCAAGGATGATGCGAGGTATGGTATCCGGCATGGGCCTCAACTACTGGCCCGACGAAGAAGCCGTGTTCCGCAAGGCGCTTGACCTGCGTGACGCGTGCGGCGCACAGAGCGCCTGCGGCGTGCGCCGGTGGATCGGGCGCAACAATGATCCGTCCCAACTCTTCAGCCGGGTGCACGGATGAGCTTCCGTCGGGCCGACAGCAGCACGGAGGCGATCAGGCAAGGCTTCGTCCTCGATGGGCGTGACGGCCGGGGCCTGGCTGCCCTGCGACCGGGTGGCGCCGTGAAGGCCGGCGACGTGGCGATTGCCTGACATGAAATCCTTTGTCGGGATCCGCGCGGCGGTCTTCGCGCTCGTGGCATCGGTCGCCGTCGTCGGGAGCGGGGCGGCGCAGCTCCCGCCTCCCCGGCTGCCGCCTCCATCGCAGCCGCAGATCCCGCCACCGGCGGTGAAACCACCCGCGCCTGGTCTGAAGCAGCCGCGGCTGGTCTCGATCCGCGTCACCGACGGGCCGTTCCTGGGCTTCGGAATCTCGAGTGACCGGCCGACGAAGATCGAGGCCGAGCTCGCAGACTTCGATCCCACGGCCGAGCGGCTGTTCCGTCCGTCGCTGTTCGCTCCCGGGTGTCACGCGGGAGGGCTCATGCCGACGAGCGAGCCTGGGGGAACCCCGTACAAGGTGCGGTGGGACTTCACGTTCAGCGGAATCGAAAACTCGGGTAAGCGATGCGCGATCGAGATCCATCCGTACGGGTCCCGGACGCTGCCGCTGCCCGCGGGTGAGATCCAGCTCCCACGGTTGGAGACCTACACGATCACGAAGACGTGGGACCTGCTGAGCTTCACGACCCCCTCCGGCAAGAAGCTGTTGGCCTCGGGGAGCAAGGGGCCCTTGCCGTGCGAGCTGGGGTCGATTGGGACGGCCGGCACCTTCGCAACCGGGGTCGTCAACGACAACGGAGATCTCAGCTTCCAGCTGCGGAACGGCTTGTTACAGGAGGACTGCAGCTTCCAGACGTCCACGGCGCTCGCTGTCAAGCAGGGCTGGCTCGTCCGGAAGGTGGACTGGCAGTTCACGTCCGATTCTCACTGCAACGCGTTCAACCGCGAGTTCGGGATCCAGGCGAGCAGCGGCCAGACGGTCACGTTCTTCTTCGACCCCACAGCGATCTTCCAGGTCAGGTTCGACGCCACGTGCAAACCGGACGAGACCGACCGGACGAAGAACAACCATCTCTACAAGGCGAAGCTCTCGCGCATCGAGCTCGTCGGTCCGCCCGGGCAGACGTGGCGGGACGCGTTCAAGTGACGCCCGCGCGGGAGGCCGAGAACACCCGCGCGCGGCACGGCGAAGGCTGACTGCTCGAGCTCGACCCGCTAAGGCTTATCTATCAAATAACCTGAAAACCCGAGCGTCAGCTTGCCGGTGGCGTCGGGCACGCTTCGGGCGTAGCTGATGCTGACGATCGTGTTCGGGTCGGCGTACAGGCGCATGTTCTGGGTCGCCGCGAAACGCGACTCTCGGCCGAACGTCCCTTGCGCAACCAACGCGACCTCCGCCCCCGCATTCTGCCCGCCCACCATCGTGCGGACGCTCACCACGGCGAAGGCTCCGGCGAGGACCCTCATGTGGGCGAACACGTTTTCGATGACGAGTCGCTTGCCCGCCGGTACGGTGTATATGTTGAGCGAGCCGCTCTGACTGTTCGTTGCCCAATCGCTCGTCGTCAGGCGAGCCACCGCGTTCAGGGCGGCCGGGTCGACGGGGCTTTGACCCACAGCGTGGCTTGGCCGCAGGGCCAGGGTGGCCAGCAGCGTCGCAAGGGCCAGCAGACCCGCGACAATTCCTCGTTTCGTCATCATCCTCGGCATGCGCGTGTCCTCCACCTCACCGCTTTGGGTTTCTTCTCGCGAGGAAGCTCCTCGCTCACCGGCATCGGTCGCTCGGGGCCTGCAGCCATCGCTGGCCGTTGATGAACGTCTTGCTGCCGTCGAACCGCATGTTCCACCTGATCTCGCGCCCGTCGTCGGCGGCGAGCACGAGGACGGTGTTGCTCTCGCTCGCCGGCTCGACGCGCCACTGGCCCTGCATGCCCGAGCGACCCGCGCTCGAGCCGGTGGCGCCGGGCACGTTCATGGTGACCGAGCTCTCGCCGCCGAAGCTGAAGCGCCCGTTCGAGCAGAGGTGGAGCACGCGGTGGGAGGCCATGCCCCCGCCGCCGGCGCCCGAGTTGTAGCTGGAGAAGTAGTGCAGCATCTTGCCGGCGAGCTGGGTCGTCCACGCTTGATCGAGGCCGCCGTCGGCGGGTCCCCGGGCCACGTCCGGCGCCGCCGGCCGCGCGGCCTCGGCCGGACCCGCACCGAAGCTGGTGGAGGTCCCGAGCGCGACGAGGAGCTGGACGTAGAGGGCCTCGTGCTTCTGCGGCCCAGCGAAGACGTAGACCACGCTGTTCTGCGCGGGCCCCACCAGCACCAGGATGCGGCCGACGTGGGTTTCGTCGAGGTAGCGCGCGGCGACCCGGGATCCCTGCACCACCGGCGTGGCGGCGGGGCGGAGCACCACTCCGGAGCCGAGGTTTTGCGTCTTGTCCAGGCTGGCCGCGATCTGCTCGGCCGTCTGCCCGGACTGGAAGCCGATGACGCCCATGCCCTCGACGGTGTCGGATCCGAGGAGGATCGAGAGCTGGCTCCCTTTCTGCGCCGAGCGGCCGGCCCAACCCTGGGGGAGCGTGAACGACACGCCGAAGCGTGAGAACTCCAGCCGGCTGCCTGCGGAATAGGTACGATCACCCACCAGCTCCTCGGCACGGGCCGTGGTAGCGCCAGCGGCGAGCAGACAGCAGGCGGCGACCAGCACGAGGAGCAGGGATCGGTCCTTCACGTGTCGCATGGCATCTCCCACCCGCGGGGCGGCCGTTCGCTCCGAGCCGCTCCGCGTATTCAGCGTGATCCCGCGCCATCTTGCAAGCGGACGTCCGCGGCGCGCTCGCTTGACACGCTCGTGCGTCTCCATCCATAGTGGCCGCGCCGTGGACCGGATATCGATCGCGCGTGTCGTGCTCGGCGTGGCGCTCGTCGTGGAGGTGCTCGGCGGGGTCGCGCGCGCGCAGCTCCCGCGTCCCCAGATCCCGCCCATCCGCCCCGCGCCCGAGCTGGTCTCTCCCGGCGTGCACGCCGGCGGCCTGAGCCTGCCCGCCGGCACCGTGCCGTTCCTCGATACCGTCCTCCGCCTGAGCGTGGAGGGACTGACCCCGGCGACGCAGGCGACGCTCGAGCCGCTGCGCAGCGACTGCTTCGTCCTGCGCCCGCGCGTGAGCTACGGCCCCGAGCCGGTAACAAGCGACGGGCGCGTGCAGTTCGCACGGTTCGGCTGGGCGACGCGGAGCGGGACGTGCCACGTCGCGGCGCGGCTCACGTCGACCGCGCGAGGCTTCGCCGCCCGCGACCTCGATTTCGGGACGGTGACCGTCGCCGAGCCCGCGCGCTACACCGTGCGCCACACCTGGCGGCTGCGCGACGTGCTCGGCTTCAAGTTCGTGACAGGCACGGGCACGTGCGAGGGGACCGCGATCGGCATCCCGAACAGCTACAAGGTCGGCATCCACGAAGCGAACGACGACATCAGCCTGGTGATCCACGGCGGCCCCATCGGCACCGATTGTCAGTTCGCCTCGCAGGCCTGGCGGCTGCCCCAGGGTATGCTGCTCGTCAGCACGACCTGGGACGGCGCGACCCAGGGCGTGTGCGGCGCCGTCGGGCCAGGCGGGCTGGGTGGCGCCACCGCACTGCTCAAAATGACGACGCCCAGCCTGAACCGCGGCGCGGCGGCCATCGTCCAGAGCCAGATCGCGGAGTCTCCCACGCGGTACTACTCCACGGTCAGCGCGGACGCGCGCGTGCTCACGAGCGACAACGTCATCCTCCTCGACGCCAATCACACGCTCGCGAGCTTCGTCCTGCCGATGTGGACGCGGCTGCAGTGCGGGGTGGCGCCGCACAACGAGGACCGGATCCGACTCACGCTCAAGGAGATGGTCTTCTCCGGTCCCCCCGGGCTCAACTTTCCCTGACGGCCGCGCTCAAGCAGGGCACATGCGGATCCTGCGCTCGACGATTCTCGTGATCCGCCGGCGGCGGCACGTCGCGGCGCTGATCATCGCCGTCGGCGTTCTTCTCGGCGGCGCCTCCGTCGAGGCCCACGACGTCGAGGGCGGCCCCGCCGCGGGCGGGGGCGGCGGCAACCCGTTCAACCTGGATTGCGGCGCGGATGGGGTCCTTATCGGCATCGTCGGCATCTCGGGCTCCTGGATCGATCGCATCGAAGCGCTTTGCATGAAGATCGTCGTCACCGGCCGCTGGGACCCGCCGCCCAAGCGCATCGGGCGAGCCGGCGGCGACGGCGGGCTCATCAAGGACCGCTTCGATGTCAGGTGCCCGGAACACCATGCGGTGAGCGGGATCGATGGCCGCGCCGGCAGCTACGTCGACCGCATCCGGATCCTCTGCAAGCGGATCGCGCCCGGCGGGCGGAGCCTGACGGGCGACGCGATCCCGCAGACGCCCGCCGGCGGCGATGGAGGGCATCCTTTCTACCAGCTCAATTGCCCGGCCGATCACCCGGGCCGGCGGCTGACCGGCCGGGCCGGGTCGTACGTCGACCAGATCCAGCTCCACTGCACCGAGCCGGTCCCCTTGTTGTTCGGAGCGCCGACGCTCCTGAGCCCGCGGAACGGCACCGAGGTTCCCCCCCAACCGGTCCTCCTGCGCTGGACGGCCCAGGAGGGCGCGGCCTCGTACCGGCTATGTCTGGAGGAGAGCGAGAAGTCCACGGGCTGCAAGGGAACGTCGCGCATCCCGGTCAAGGGCACGCAGACCACGGTCGACCTGACCGCCCGGACGAGACGCCATTGGCTCTGGAGCGTCCAGGGGTGCAACGCCCTCGACCAGTGCGGCGCCGAAACGCTGTTCAGCAGCTTCACCGTCGCCCCGACCCCGCCGCGCTGACGCGTCAATGGCGTGGAGCCGCCCATCTAGGGATGGGGCACGTGGGACCACGCGTATCGCTCGCGCCCGGCGAGGCTGGCGCACATCGCCGAAGTCCTGCGGCGCTCAGGGCTCGTTACAGATGAGGCCGATCGCGTCCACGAAAGTGCCGGCACGGCCGCGAATCGCGCGGCCCGGCTGGCTCGTCGCCTCGCAGCGCACGTCCTTCGCCACAGCTGGCGGCTCCGGACGAGCCGCCCCCGCCGCCGGCCAGCGTGCCAATCGTCGTCTCGGGTCCCAGCGTCCCATCCGACTTCACGGGGCGGCACATGATGCCGATGGCATCGACGACGGCCCCGCTTCGCCAACGGAGGCCGGTGAGCACGTACCCTTTGCCACAATCCCTGGTGAACGCGGTTCCGCCCGAGCCGCCGAACACGGGAAGCAATTGCGGCGGCAGGTTCTCGGCGCGAAGCGCGGCGGGCGACGAGAGGCAGAGAGCGACCGCGATCAGCAGCGAGCGGATCTTCATCGGGTCCTCCCGGGTCGAGCGCCAGCCGGCCAGCCGGCGACTGACATCGCTAGTTGTGAGTGCTCAACAGATCGTCACGCCCGACGAGTCTGCTGATGGGCGGTTTGCCCCCGACGCCGCGGTGGCGACGATGCCAATTGTAGTAGTGCAGCCAGCGGCCGAGCGGGGCCGTCCGCCGCGCCGAGGTGAGAAAGGCGACGCCGTAGGCCCATTCGCGGAGCAAGGTGCGGATGAACCGCTCGGCTTTGCCGTTCGTGCGTGGCGTATAAGGGCGCGTGCGCCGATGCGCGAGGCGCCGCGCGCGACAAACCGCAGCAAAGACGCGCGAGCGATAGCCGGCGCCATTGTCCGTGAGCACACGCTGAGCGCGCACGCCGCGCCGGCGGAACCACGCGACCGCGCGCCGCAGGAACGCGGCCACGCCGGGCCCTTCTCATCGCCCAGGACCTCGGCGTAGCTCACGCGCGAGCAGTCATCCACACAGACATGTACCGACTCCCAGCCAATGCCTCGCGCTTGGCCGCGGCGATCGCCCGTGATGCGATGGCCGACGTTGTCCCTTCATTTATTCGTGTCGCCGGGTCACGCGGCTCTCCGAGTGTATTCGTGATGCAGCCCACCCACGCGTGGCAGCTCCATCACCCTGCCCTCGCTTGGCCCCTTGCACACTCCGCGGCGTCGGCGCGTCCTTCGCCAGCGATAAATGTGTCCCGCTCGTGTTGTAGTACTCGACGTACTTTCGCAGGATCCGCAGCAGATAGCGCGCGCCTGAATACAACATGGTCAAGACATTCGCGCCGTATCGAGCCAATCACCCGCTCGTGGCGTTCTGCCACGGCGAGCGCCGCAATAATGACTTCGCGGATGTCAAGCGCCTTGGCTTGGCGCGAAAATCGTTCGCCGTAGACCGAGTCGCGATCCCGGATCAGATACTGAGCGCTCTCCTCCAGAGGCCATGCCTCGAGCAGCTGTCGCGCCGTCGAGTCGGCCGTCGGGGTGCTCCGTGACATTGAAGTGCACGAGGCGGCGCCGGCCGTGCGTCACCATGATCAACACGAAGAGGACTCGAAACGTTGCGGTCGGCACCATAAAGAAGCGATTTGCCGCCTTGCCGGGTGGAGGCGATCTCAATGCCGCCCGGCGACGATGCGGAAGCATCGCTTCGCGCTGTCGCACTTCTCAGCATCTGAGCTCGACCCGGACCGCGCGGAACACCGCCGAGTGCCGTCGCGATGTTCACGCCCCGCTGTCGCCAGTATGGCGATTCAATTCCTGGGTGATTCCTGGGTAAACGAAAGGGGGTTAGCGGCTTCGACGTCCGCGGGCCCGCCCCACTTCTCCAGCATCGCGAACTCCTCCACTTGCCTTACGCTTGAGCCGGGTAACCGTCTTTACCGGGCGGTGAACAACGTGTCGTCGGCAGCCGGCTCGTCAGTGAAGTCCCGCCTCGCTAACGTGGTGCTCATCCCGTCGTAGAGATCCATGTCCCTAGTGCTTGTCGGGAGGGGGCGTAGACCCGACGCTGTCGAATGTGGTCAGTTGCGCTCCGTCGCCGGCGACGAACACGGCCAGTAGGCTGGCCGGCTTCGTGGCGCTTGCATTCTCGCTGATGAGATGCGAGCTGCCCGGCGGTTCAAAGAAGCTTTCGCCGGCCTTGTAGACCTTGACCGGCCCGGTTGCAGAATTCTCGGATCGGATCGCGCCAGAAAGCACGTAGGCGAAGACGCTTCCGGCGTGATGATGCGCGCGCGACTTGCCGCCCGGCGCATAGCTCACGGTGACCGCCGTCAGCGTCTGGCCGGGCGCGTTGGGGAGTTTCTCCGTACGGACCAGCTTGACGTCGTCGTCTGCCTCCCGGGTTTTCGCCCCGGACGTTGCTCCGGCCAAGAATGCACCGACCACGAACAACACGATGCCGGCGGCGAGTCGTTGAATGTTTGTGAATGAACCGCTCATAGTTTCTCCCTTCGATGGCGCCGCGGGTCGAGGGGGCCCAGTTTCTTGCGTTGTGAAGCGCTATCGAGTCGTGACCTGCAACACCAACTTTCCTCGCGTATGGCCGGCCACTCCGCGTTCAAATGCCTGTCGCGCCTTCCCCAGCGGGATTGTTTCCGCGATCACCGGGCGGATTGCGCCGGCATCGATCAATGCCGCGATCTTGCCAAGCTGTTCTCGATTGGGCTGGACGATGAAAAACACTCCGCGCCTGCCGCCGCGCTTGCCATGCACCGCCTCGTCGCTCTCGGGGATCGGCCCCGGCAAACTGACGAGGATTCCCGTCGGCTTTAACACCTGCCAAGAGCGTTCGCGTGTTTGGCCGCCGATGGTGTCCAGAACTACATCGACCTCGCGCACGGCCTGTTCAAACCGGGCTTGCCGGTAATCAATGACTTCGTTCGCCCCAAGGTGGAGCAGGAAGTCGCGGTTTTCCGCAGATGCCGTGGCGACCACGTAGGCCCCGTGCCAGCGGGCGATTTGAACCGCAAAGCTGCCAACCCCGCCGGCGGCTCCGTGGATCAACACGCGCTGACCCGGCGCGAGCTGCGCGTGATCGAAGAAGGCCTGCCAGGCCGTCAGCGCCGAAAGTGGGACGGCGGCGGCCTGCACGTGATCAACTGTCGTTGGCTTCGGCGCCAGATCGGCGGCGTGGACCGCGACATACTCAGCGGCGGCGCCATCTCGGCAGAAGGAGGTCAGCGCATAAACCTCCTCGCCGATCGACACATCGCTGACGCCGTCCGCCATGCTTTCGACGACGCCAGAGACCTCGTGTCCGGGTATCGCGGGCAGGCGCTCAGACCCGTCGCAATTCTTGTACGTTTCCTCATAGCTCAGCTCCGCAGGCGTAATGCCAGTGGCGTGAACTCGGACGAGCGCATCTCCTGCACCCAGCTGAGGCTCGGGCGCGTCCTCGTACACAAGTTGCTCCGGACCACCTTGCCTATGGAGTCGAACGGCTTTCATCGTTGTTCCTTTCTGCTCCGCGCGTCCGGTCTTAAAAAATCTGGGCGCTGGCCCCACGGCGACGTACATCATGAGGGAAACCCTGGCGATGTAGATTTGTCGCTTATCAGGCGTCTGATTACGGCCCTCCCCTTACTGGTAAGAAGGCGCAGGCCTCATGACGGTTGCGACCCGGGCCAAAAAGATTTCGTCGCACGCGACGGGAACCGCGGCGGTGTCAGATGTCGTCCCAACGGCATGCCGATCAGTTCCGCGACCCAGCTCGCGCCTAGGCGAGCAGCTTACGGGCGACTGAGTTGTTGGCGAAAAGAAGCGTGGCCAGCGCGTCGAATGCCGATTGGTGATGTTCGACGCGTTGCTCGATGCGCGCGTCGCGTCGAAGTGAGCCGGAACCGGATGCGTCAGGCCGGGTTTCGTTATGCAGCGCGCCGCCCCTGCTCGAGCGCCCGGCCGGCTTCCATTACGTCCGGCGTACTCGCGCGCCCGGCGCGCCCGACCGATGCTCCGACGACCTCACTCACCGCACCAGGAGCCGAAGATGGACCAAAAAAGCAACATCAACGTCACGGTCGAGAATTATTTCGAGATGTGGCACGCGCGCACGCGCAGGACGCTGGTCGAGGAGGTGTGGACCGACCAGGCACGATCGGTCGATCCTATCGCCGAGGTGGTCGGCTGGGACGCCATCGATCAATTCGTGGCCGGCGAGCAGCGGAAATATCCCGGGCACATTCGACAGCGGCGTGCCGGCGGCAAGCTGAGCACGAACACCGCGGGGTGCGCACCGAAGAGTTGATTGATGCGGGAATCCCAATGAAAACGACCCGAAACAGACGCGACGGCCAGTATCGATGAAAGCAGCGCGAGTTCGACGATTCGGTCCACCGAACGTGATCATCACAGACGACCTGCCTCGGCCGGATCCCGGTAGCGGGCAACTGCTCGTCCGCGTCAAGGCGGCAGGCGTGGGCAATTGGGACGCCCTGATTCGCGAAGGCAAGGTGCAACTCCAACCTTTGCCTCTGACTCTCGGCTCCGAGCTCTCGGGAATCATCGAAAGTATTGGAGCGGACGTTTCGGGATTCAAGCTCGGTGACGAAGTCTACGGGGCCACGAATGAGCAATTCAGCGGGGCAGATGCGGAATATGCGGTGGCGTCAGCGAGAATGATAGCGCGCAAACCAAAGACGCTGAGCTTCATCGAGGCAGCGTCGGCTCCGATTGTCACGGTCACGGCTTGGCAGATGGTGTTCGAGTATGCCCACGTCGCCGCCGGGCAGACCGTGCTCATCCATGGCGCTGCGGGCAACGTTGGCGCGTACGCCGTACAACTGGCCACGCAGGCCGGCCTTCATGTCGTCGCGACCGCCGGCTCCGCTGATCTAGATTACGTCCGAGGTCTGGGCGCTGAAACGGTTGTGGACTATAGAAGGCAGCGATTCGAGGAGTCGGTGACCGGCGTGGATGTTGTCCTTGATACGATCGGAGGCGATACGCAACAGCGGTCGCTGCGAGTCCTGAAGCCCGGTGGGATCCTGGTCTCGGTCGTGTCACCTGTTCCCGAGGGAGCACAAACACGTTATAGCGTTCGTGCAGCGTACTTCTACGTGGATGTGACGACCGCGCGGCTGAGCAAGATTACGGAACTCTTCGACAGCGCAAAACTCGTTACGGATGTCGGGACTGTGCTCCCCCTCGAAGACGCTCGCCTTGCCCACGAGATGCTTGGCGGCGCTCCGCATAAGCGCGGCAAGATCGTGCTGAGCATCGCCGCATGACAGTCGCCTCACCATGGACCCGATTGGCGACGATCAGCACAGTACTTCTGCGCCTCGCTCTGGGGATCTCTTTCCTGTCTGCCGTCGCAGACCGGTTTGGCTTCTGGGGCATCTATGGACAACCCAATGTGGCGTGGGGCAACTATGCCCAATTCGTGGACTATACGGCCAAGCTCAATTGGTTTTTGCCGGCGTCGATGATCCCCGCGTTGGCGATGAGCGCCACGGTTGGTGAAGCGGTCTTCGGTCTTCTCCTGGTTCTCGGTTGGAACACTCGCATTGTTGCTTTGCTGAGTGGAGGTCTTCTGGCCGCATTTGCGCTGACGATGACACTGGCGTTGGGAGTTAAGGCGCCCCTCGATGCTTCAGTTTTTTCGGCTGCCGCAGGAGCGCTGCTCCTCGGAGTGCACGCCGATCTCCCGTTCAGCGTGGACGAAGTGCTTCGCGGGAATCGACAGGGGCAATGATCGCGTTGGGCTCAGAACCAGGACGAGCACGTCTCGTCTACGCAGGACGGCGTGGTGCAAGACGCGACGGGTGGGCGGTCGAAGTCGCCGACTCCCTGCTCTTCAGCCTCGTGGCGAGTGGGCAGATCAAGTTGCGCAGGATCGACGGCTGGCGGAAGATCGCCGCGATGCTCAGCCAGCAGACGGCGGTAGCGGCATGACCCTCGCACGCGCGGCGCTTGCAGCCGTGCTCGCCCTCGGCCTCCTCGCCGCGCCGCTCGCGGTGGAGGCGCAACCGGCAGCCAAAGTCGCTCGCCTCGGCCTGCTTCTCTTCAGTACGCCGGCCGCCGATCCCAACCTGCCCGCCTTCCTCGGAGGCTTGCGCGATCTTGGATATGTCGAGGGCCGGACCGTCGCGCTCGAGTATCGCTACGCTGAGGGACGGCCGGAGCGTGTTGGCGAAGTCGCGCTCCAGCTTGCGTCGCTCAAACCGGATGTCGTCGTGGTTCTCGGTGGAGACATGGTGAAGTTCGTGAAACAAGCGACGGCCACGCTCCCGATCGTGATGCTCACCAGTCAGGACCCCGTCGAAGACGGGATCGTCGCCAGCTTCGCCCGGCCTGGCGGCAACCTGACGGGCGTCGCGTTCGTGTCGTCGGAAACGGCCGGGAAGCGGCTGCAGTTCCTGAAAGAGGCGGTTCCGTCACTGACGCGCGTCGCGGTCCTCTGGAACCCGGATCATCCCGACGGCGAGTTCCGCCGCACGGAGGCGACCGCGCGTCGGCTGGGGATCCAGGTCCAATCGCTCGAGGTCCGCGGTCCCGGAGATCTGGACGGGGCGTTCCAGGCGGCCACGAGGGAGCGTGCCGAGGCTCTCCTCGTGGTGTCCTCGCGGTTCTTGAACGCCAGCCGCGCTCGCGTCGTGGAGTTTGCCGGCAAGCAGCGAATCCCTCTCGTGACCGGGTGGGGACCGTGGGCACGCGCGGGCAGCTTCATGAGCTATGGGCCCGACCTCGACGTTCTCGCGAGACGCGCGGCCACGCACGTCGACAAGATTCTCAAGGGCGCCAGGCCCGCCGACCTTCCGGTAGAACAGCCGACGAAATTCGACCTCGTCATCAACATGAAGACTGCGAAGGCGCTCGACCTGACGATCCCGCCGTCGCTGCTGCTGCGCGCGGATCAGCTCATTGAATGACCGGAAGCCGCACCGCTATTTCCACCGCAATCGGGACACCACCAGCGGCGGCTTTGCGCGAGGGTTCTCCACTCTCACGTTCCTCTCGGAACGAACCCGGGAATGCCGGTCTCAACAACGGTATTAAATCTGACTCGCGACTTGATCCCTTCGCTGATCTCCCGTATGGCGTCTTCAGGAAGGGTGGACACGTCAAAGTTCTCCTTGATCCGGCTGGGGGTCGTCGAGGTGGTCAAAAGGGCCGTCCCGCGTTGGATGCCCCAGGCGAGTAAGACCTGGGCCGGGGTCTTCTTGACTCGCTTGGCGATGGCGGTGATGACAGGATCTTCTAGCAACTTCGGCTCGCTACCATGGCCCAATGCCGCGAACGCTTGGAGCACGATGCCATTCTTGCGGCAATAGGCGAGAAGGTCCCATTGCGGAAGATACGGATGGGATTCGACGTGAACAACCGCAGGCTTGATCCTCGCGGCCTCAAAGATCTCGTTCACCTTATCCGTGCTGATGTCGGATAGTCCGATGGCCTTGCACCTGCCCTCATCCACAAGGCCCTCCATCGCCCTCCATGTATCGAGCAACGTCACCCCTGTGTCATTGGCGCCGCGCTCGCGCGCATCAAGGAACCGCCGGGTAAGGTCGCGACCGGCGCTGACGCTCGAGTGCCGAAGGCGGCCAAGGCGCCTGTGCGACGGCGACGGCGTCCTGGTGCATACGGCGCGCACGATCGCGTCCGGTGGCCGTGTAGGCGCCGCTCGCGCGGTTGCGCCCGGGTGTCGACTGAGCGGTGCCACCCACGTCAGCGCCCTCGCGGGCGCCGCGACGCTCGCGCCGTTCGCGGTGCCCAAGATTCTGTTTCTGGACCTGGTCAAGGCCCTCACCGCCGCCGGAATCGGCGCCATTCACATTCCGGCCAAGATCGAGGGGATGGCCTTCGGCCAGGACGTCGTCCTCAACGGCAGTGTGAAGCACACGCTGTTCATCGCAAACGACAACGACTTTCTCGCCGCCGTCCTGGACAAGAACAACGCGACCGTCGACAACCCGAATCAGTACTTCGTGTTCGCGTTCGACGACGGCGACCTGCCCGGGTTCGTTCCGCAAAAGTTCACGGGCGAACGCGACGACGAAGACCGGTAGTCGTCGCGGGGCGGCGAGACGCGTTCGCCCCGCGCCGGAACATCAGACGTCAGAGCCCGAAACGAACGATCACGCGGCGACGCTCGGACGTGACGGCCGGGCCACGGCGCGCAGTCGGCGCGTGCGGCGCCGCCGGCGCGTCACCGCCGGGCGCGACGACGCCGTGTCTCGAGCGTCGTCCAACATCGTCGGCATCGCGCCGAGCGCGCGTGCGGCGCTACGGCGCGCGTGGGTGACGTCGTAGAGCGTCTCGCGCAGCGTTCCCCGAGCGGTTCCTGCGATGTCGCCGACCATCCGAGACGCCGCCGACACGACTCCGCGAACGCCCGCCGTCGTCGCCGTCAGCGCTTCGGCGCCCATGTCGGCGGCTCCGGCCACGGCGCGGAGCACCACGTCGCGAGTGACCCGTAGCGCACCGACGGCGACGACCTCGATGCCGTTGACGGCGCCCACGAGGGCCCGCGGAACGAGGCTCGCCTCCAGGCCCGCGCCGCTGAATTCACTTCTCCGGGTCCTTCGTCCATTGCGCCCGTTCGACCGACCGCGCGCACGATTTCTCCGGATGGCCATGCTGAGCTCCTTCGCCTACGTGTCATTGTTTCGATCGTGTAATCGCAGTGCAACGAATACGTCACGGAGTATAGGCACCGTTTTCGAGGCGAATTGTTACGTTTCGATGCCCGCCGTCGTCGTGTCGGCCGCCATGGGAATTCCTCGGCCGCCGGACCCATCAGCGCTCCGCCTAATTTCCGTCCGGTCGTTCGTCGACCCAGCCAGCGGAATCGAGGATGGGCCGCCGGCCGTCAGATGTTGCTCGTCGTCGATCGGGCTCAGCAATGAGCTTCGGCGCCGCGGCGCCGGCAGCCGCCGTCATTACGTCGCGTAGCCGTCGCGATACATATCGGTAGCCGACTCTTCACCGAGGTTTCGACCCTGCCTGTCACCACAATGATCGTGTGACGGCGCACATCGCCATCGTGACGGAGACGTACCCGCCGGAGATCAACGGCGTCGCCCTCACATTGGCCCGCTTGACGAACGGCCTTCGGGTGCGCGGACATTACGTCTCGCTCGTCCGCCCGCGCCGCCCGGGCGAGGCTGCCGACGCCGCGACGACGTTGACTGACGGCCTGCCATTGCCGGGCTATCGGGGCCTCCGCTTCGGACTCCCTGCCGGACGCACACTCCGCGCGGCCTGGGCCGGCCAGCGACCGGACGTCGTCTACGTCGCGACGGAGGGCCCGCTCGGTCGCTCCGCTATCCGCACGGCCGGCGCGCTCGGTGTCCCCGTGGTCAGCGGGTTTCATACACAGTTCGATCGCTACGCCGCGCATTACGGGGCGCCGTGGCTGCGACGACCGGTCGCGGCGTATCTGAGGCGCTTCCACAATCAGACCGCCGCCACCCTCGTCGCCAGCGATGATCTGCGTCTCGCATTGCGCGATGGCGGGTTTCACAACGTGCGCCTGCTCGGCCGTGGCGTCGACAGCGATCTGTTCACGCCGGCGCGCCGCTCGGCGACGCTCCGCGCCGCCTGGGGAGCCGGCGACGGCGATCTCGTAATCGCCTACGTCGGCCGGATGGCGCCCGAGAAGAACGTTGAGCTCGCCATCGACGCCTACCGGGCCATCCAGTCCGTCCACCGTGCGGTGCGCTTCGTGGCGGTGGGGGACGGCCCGGCGCGGGAGCGGCTCGCGCGGACCCACACCGACCTGGTGTTTCGAGGGGTCCGCACCGGTGAGGATCTCGCCGCGCATTATGCGTCGGCCGACGTGTTCCTGTTCCCGAGCGACACGGAGACGTTCGGCACCGTCACGATCGAGGCCATGGCGAGCGGGCTGGGGGTCGTGGCGTACGACTACGCGGCGGCGCACGAGCATATCACGCACGGTCACGATGGACTCCTGGTGCCGTATCGCGACGCGCGTGCATTCGTTGCCCATGCCGTTCGGTTGGTATGCCTGCCCGCGTTGCTTTCTCGGGTGCGGACGGAGGCGCGCGCCACCGCGCTCTCGATCAACTGGGTGCGGGTGATCGCGCGCTTCGAAGAGATTCTCATGACCGTGGCCGGCAGCGCCCCGCGCGGAACGCGTGGCGGCGGTGTGAACGACTCCGGAGGTCGACATGAACGAAGCGTGGACGATGATGATCCCAACGGTCGTGCTCGCGATACTGGCTGTGCGCTGGCTCCGCCGCACGGCAGTCAGTCTGCAAGCACGCTCCCTGACGCCGGTCGCTCTTCGGCTGCTGGCGCGCCTCGTGAAGCGCCGCGATGTCTCGGACGAGGCGTTCTATCGTGCCGATGGTGCGCGCCCTCGCGAGGTGGAGCGCCGCCAGGCGGCCATCGCGCGACTGACACGCCTGTTCGGCGAGCGCTATCCGGAGTCGACCGCGTGGGCCGAATCGATCCGCGACAGCTTTTCCGATCTCCGCTTCACCGACGCCAACCGGGTGCCGTTCCCATTCGCGCGCTTCGTGCGCGAGCACTTCAATGTCGCCACTGTCGTGACCGCCTCCGATGGCCCGCGGCTGCGCGATCTCGACGGCAACTGGACGCTCGATGTGAGCGGGGCCTATGGCGTGAACGTCGCCGGCTACGAGCGGTACAAGGCGTGGATGCGCGCCGGGCTCGAGCGGGTCGAGGCGCTCGGTCCCGCGCTCGGTCCGCTGCATCCGGTCGTCGCCGACAACATCACGCGCCTGAAATCGATCTCGGGGCTCGACGAGGTCTCGTTCCACATGAGCGGCACCGAGGCCGTCATGGCCGCCGTCCGGCTCGCACGCTTCAACACCCGGCGCAAGCTGATCGTCTGCTTCGCGGGTGCCTATCATGGCTGGTGGGACGGCGTGCAGCCAGGGCTCGGCAGTGAGCGACCGATCGACGACTGCCTCATGCTGAAGGATCTGCATCCCGCGTCGCTGACTATGATCCGACGGCGCGCGCGAGACATCGCCGGGGTCCTGGTGAACCCGGTCCAGGGATTTCATCCGAATTCTCCGCCGCCGAACGATGCGGTGCTTCTCACCAGCACCGTGCGCAAGACCGAAGATGCCACGACGCGGTACGCCACGTGGCTCCGCGATCTCCGCCGGGTCTGCACCGACTCGGGCGTCCCGTTGATCTTCGACGAGGTGTATAGCGGCTTCCGACTCGCGCCGGGCGGCGCCCAGCAGTTCTTCGGAGTGCGCGCGGACATGGTGATCTACGGCAAAACGCTGGCCGGCGGCATGCCGATCGGAGTGGTGTGCGGCACGCACGCGCTCATGCGGCGCTTCGATCCTGATCGTCCGATGCGGATGGCGTACGTGGTCGGCACGTTTTCCGCGCATCCGGTGGTGATGGGCAGCATGAACGAATTCCTACGCTGGGTGATGGAGCCGACGACGACGGACCTCTATGCCGAGATGAACCAGCAGTGTGCCGGCTGGGTCCGCGCCACCAACCGCCAGCTCGCCGACGAGTCGCTGCCGCTCCGCGTCGAGCATCTCGCGACGGTGTGGACCGTCGTCTTCACCGAGCCGGGTCGCTACAACTGGCTGCTGCAGTATTACCTTCGCGCCGAGGGCGTCACGCTCAGCTGGGTCGGCACCGGGCGGTGCCTGTCGAACATGGACATGACCGAAAAGGACTACGAGGCGCTCCGCGAGCGGTTGGTCGCCGCTGCCCGCGCGATGCACGCCGACGGCTGGTGGCTCACGCATGAGGAGTATCCAAGGAGGGAAACCACCATGCGCAGACGACTCATCCGAGAGATGATCGGCAACCTCGTGCCGGCGCCACGGGCGCTCGCGAGCTTCTACGCCGAGGTCATGCGACGCAAACAAGACGACCATCACGCATCGCACAGTGATACGACGAATCAGCTCTTGCACATCATGAGCTCGAGCGTCTTCCTCGTGTGCTATGCGTACGCCTTTTGGGATCTCTCGGTCGCGATGTGGGCCGGCATGGCGGCGCTCTTCGTGCGTCAGTTCGGGCACGCCATCCTGGAGCCCCCCTGCCACGACAAGGAAGCGCTGCTCCTCGGCTACAACACCCGCAACAAGTCGCTGATCCTCGGCGGCTTCCTGCTGCTGCCCGTCGCCGCCCTCATCTATACGGGCGGCTTCAGCGTCGACGGCGTGCGGGCGGTAGCGCCTGTGGTCGGGTACGGGTGGTTCGGGACGATTGTGGCCGTGGTCGGCGGTCGTGTCGCGTACCTCGTGTGGAAGCACGGCCTGCGGCTGGCGCTCGTCTGGTTCGTCAAGCTCGTCACCGATCCAATCACCGACCTCGTCGCGTACTCTCCGCGCTACCTGCGGCGCGCGTGAGTCTCGGCATCCTGCTCGTCGCCGGCGCTGGGTGTTGCTCGCCGGCCAGATCGTGGTACGGACTTACCGTTCCCCGCGCGCGCTACGTCGACCGTAATGAAATCGTTCCGGGATCGTCATCGTCATGCCACAGGGCCTAACTATCGTAGAGAACCGTAGAGCTTCGCCGAGGAGGACACGGAGCTGACAATCATCGCCGTCTTAATGACGTTTCTCGCCGATCACGTCACGGGCGTCGTCGCCTCGACTCGCCGAAACTACCTCACGGAGTTCAACGACTACTTCGCCGATCGCGGCATGAAGCAACGCCCGGGGCCGTGCAGGACTCCCGCCTAGTCTTCCGCGCGCTGACCGAGGGCGCCCGGCGGCCACCCAGCATACCTTGCGCTTTACGATAGGGGTCTCTGGCAAGACGTCGCGCGGCGGCGGCCCGTCGCCGAGGTCGGTCCCCGTCGTCGATCGGGAGCGTAACTGTCGCAGAAACGTGACGCGATCTCAGGCATTGTCGTAACCGGTCGTCGGGCACGCTGATTATGTGATGAACAGGCTCGCGCCGACGGCCGAGCAACACTTCGCTCAAGCGGGAACCCGGCGCCTGCCACGGCGCCGCCGTCACACCGAGGTCGCCACCGGCCGTGCCGATCTGCACATGCACTCGAGCTGGAGCGATGGCGCACAGCGCCCGGAAGCACTGGTGCGCGCGGCGTCCGGCCGGCTGAGCGTCGTCGCCATCACCGATCATGACGAAATCCGCGGCGCCCTCGAGGCGCGCCGTTATGCGCGCGACAACCCCATCCTCGGCGTCGACGTCGTCGTAGGCGAAGAGATCAGCACGCTGAACGGGCATCTGATCGGGCTCTTCCTCGAAGAGCTCGTCCCACCGAATCTCACGGCCGAGGAGACGATCCGTCGGATTCATGCGCAAGGGGGGCTCGCCGTCGCGGCGCATCCCTTCCATCCCGTGCGCGGCGCGGTCCGCGGCCATCGGACGGTTGGCCAGCTGATACCCGATCTGCCGCTCGACGCGGTGGAGGTCGTCAACAACGCCGGCGTCTTCTCGTGGCTGTACGACGCGTGGGCCGCGCTCGCGAACGTCGAGTGGGCGCTGCCCGTGACGGCGGGCAGTGACGCGCACGACGTGTGGTACGTCGGCAACGCCGTGACCAGATTCGACGGTCAGAGCGCGGAGGACCTCCGCCACGCGCTCATGGGCGGCGCGACCCGAGCCCATCGCAACTGGTCCTGGACCTGCGACAAGCTGCCGCGACACCTGCGGCTTCAGATGCGGGCGATGCTGCGATTCGTCATGCTCGCTCGCCAACGCAAGCATGCCGCACCGGCTCCGTGAGCCGGCGCCGCTACGTTCGAGGTAATTGCCGGCTGTAACGCCCCACTCATCGCGCGTGTCGGCGCGGTCGGCCTACATCGGATTCGATCCCGCTCCTTTACACGAAGACGAGACACAAGCTGAGCCACACGCCCGCGCTAAAGTAGAGGGTCATCCACGGGACCTCGGGCCTCCATTCGCTCCAGCGGTGCGCGACCCGTCTGCGGTGGAGCGCGTCCCTCAACCCGTCCATCAGCGAGAGATAACGGACGCCGCTCTTCCTCGCGTGTCGCCAACGCGCGAGGTACATGGGAACGTCCACAGCCAGCATCAGAAGGCGGCGCCTGCGCCCGCCACCATGCCGAACCCGCTCAAAATCCTGCTGCCCACCGCCATATGTCCCAAGGTCAGGCCCAAGCTAAGTGCCATCAGGAATGCCAGCACCGCCCAGAAGATCTCCTCTATGGCGTGCCCGAGGTGATTCAGACTGATCACGGCATACCAGCAGCACAACTGGGCTATGACGATGAGCGGCACGATAGACCACCCGACCAGTTGCAACGACGCATTCCCCGTCAGCGCCGACAACTTCCAGATGAACAACGCGCACTGCCCAGCGAAGCACAGCTCTGCTACCGTCGCGACGCTCCGGCCCACGAAGATCGACGACAGGCGAGAATTCCAAAGGCATTGCCGCTCGAGATCGACCCGCGGGAGTATCGATCGGAATGTGCAGGCAGTCGCGAAGATGCCGGAGAGCAGGAGTTGCTGGGCGACGTAACGGTCGGAGCGGTCGTGGACTGCACGGGCGACGACGACCCACAGAACCAGGTTGCCAGCCGATACGAGAAGCAGAAACGACCACCACCACAGCGTGCGCTTGTCGGCTCCGCGGAATGCCACCTCCTGCGCAGGTTTCGGCTTCCCCGTCAGCGGGCGTCCATACCTCGTAGCGTCGTCTCTCACACGAAACATGACGATGAAGGGCACATCCTCCTGGCATCGACGAGATTCGTCAAGCACCGAAGACGCGGACGCTGACAGGACCGACTGGGTTGGTGGCGCTCACTGTGCCCCGCGCGACGCTTTTCAGCGGCGCCGGCACGAAAGAATGGACCTCGGCTATCGTGCCCCGCTACCAACGGCGAATGCCGGAGGTCAACGAAGCGGTGATCGCCACATATCTGGCGGGCGGCAACACTCGGCGGATTCGCGGCGCACTCCAACCTCTACTCAAGGCGGCGCCTCTGTCAAAGAGCGCGGTGTCGCGTGTGGTGGCTACGCTGAAGGATGGCCTAGAAGCATGGCGCACGCGCTCCCTCATTGACCTCGACGTGATCTATATCTACCTCGATGGTTTTGCGCTCCGCGTTCGCAGCGCCGGGAAAGTCGTCAGCGTGCCTGTACTCGGCGTCGTTGGTGTCCTCAGCGATGGCCATAAACGCCTGCTCGGCTTGGAGATGTGCAGCGGGGAGTCATTCGGCGCATGGAAAGGCTGTCTCGACGACCTCGTCGCGCGTGGGCTGCGGGCGCCGGTGCTCACGATTATCGACGGCAATCCTGGCTTGAGCCGCGCTGTCCGTGAGATGTGGCCCCGAGCGGCTGTCCAGCGCTGTTGCGTCCACAAGCTACGTAATCTTGAGCGGAAGAGCCCCAAGCATGCCCTCGCGGAGATCCGCGATGACTTTCATCGTATCGCGTACGCCGCCAGTGCCGACGCGGCGCGGAGCGCGTACGTGCGTTTCGAGCGCGTGTGGGCCAAACGTTGCCCTGGCGTCGTGGCCAGTCTTCGAGAAGGCGGCGACGAGCTGCTCACGTTCTTCACCTTCCCCAAGGCGCAGTGGAAAACCGACTTCAGGAGGAGTTTCGACGGCGGGTAAAAACGCAAGGCTCGCTGCCGAGCGAGGACGCGGCCGTCGTGCTGCTCTTCAGCCTCGTGGCGAGCGGGCAAATCAGGTTGCGGAGAATTGACGGCTGGCAGAACATCGGCAGCAGACCACGCGAGCCGCATGATGAGGCCGCCTCCCCGCAGCTGTCGCCCTGTTTCGAATTTGAGTCGGGTGGTGAAGATCCCGGTGCTTCGCTGCACGGCCTCGCAAGATATCAAGGCGAAGGCGACCCGCTCGTTGAGCTAGGAGGGTGCGTTTCATCAGCTGTCGCGGCGCTCGGGTACGGTTCAGCCTCGCCGCGTTACACTGCGCCGCTCGCAATGCTCACCGTGTTACGTAGTTCAAGATACTTCGAGCTAGATTGCGTCGTACGCAATGGGAGGACGGCGATGTCCCACTGGCTCGTAGCTCTCTTCTGCATAGTTCTCGCGGTTGGACCCGCGGTCGCGGATGACCGAGCCAATCTTATCGGCACCTGGAGGCTAGCCGGGGGCGAAATTGAGTTTCAAGATACCGGCGAGCGGCGCCCTCTATACGCGACCGATCGAGTGGGCTACATCATCTTCACGCTCGAGGGCCGAATGATGGGGATCATCGAGGCAGACGGACGCAAGGCGCCTCAGACCGATGAGGATCGCGCTCGTCTTCTCCGCACGATGGTCGCCTACAGTGGCCTGTACCGACTTGAAGGCGACAAGTGCGTCACCACAGTTGATGTCGCGTGGAACCCCGCATGGATCGGGACGGACCAGGTGCGCTTCTACAAGCTCGAAGGCGACCGGCTAGTCCTGACTTCAGCGTGGGCACCCTCCACCAACTTTCCAGGAAAGACCGTCAGAGTCTACGTCACGTGGACCCGCGTGAAGTAAGAGCCGACGCCACCAGAAAGCAATCTAACCACAGGGTGAACCTGACGGCGCTTCGCGCCGCACGTTATCCGGACATTAGCCATCGATGCCTCCACGTCGGAAGGCTGACACCACAGCGTTACGGGACCGCGAGGTCCCTCATCGCGGACAATATCCCTGGGAGAACCACATGAAGACGACTCTTCTCGCTTGTGTCGCGTTATGCCTCAGCTTCTGCAGTCCAGTCGCAGCACAACAGGCCACGCCCGCGCCATCGCCCCTCGAGTACACCGGCAAGCCAGTCCGCGGCATTCCGGTGTCGCAGGCGGTAAGAGCAGGCAAGACACTTTTCGTGTCGGGCATGCCGCCGTTTGGCCAAGAAGGAAGGATCGCGGTCGGTGATTTCCCAGCCCAGATGAAACAGGTTATGGAGAACCTTACTGGAGTGCTCAAGTCTTCGGGCGCCGGCTGGGACCGCGTTGTGAAGACAACGGTCTATCTCACCCGCTTCCAAGATTTCGCCGAGATGAACCGCATCTATGCCTCATATTTCGGGACCGGAAACTACCCGGCGCGCACAACGGTGGTTGTCTCTGCCTTGCCGCATCCAGATTTCCTGCTGGAGATTGAGTGTGAGGCGGTGCTGGAATAGTCGTCGGCTGATGGTGCCGTAGTTCCGGTCGTGGTGAGGATCGTGAACGCTCGAATGACGACGGCTAAACAAGTGCTTCGAGCCGACCACCCACCAGCGATGCTGGTGGGAACCGAGGTCGCTTAGCGCCGCGGTGGCGGCTCAAGCACGGCGTCACGCAGAAGTGAGGATCTCAGCCACCGGAAAACGCGTTCGGATTTTCCACACGCTTCGGGACACGACCCCGACGCGAACGTCTCAGCTCATTTGGTGGATCACCGGCTGGAGCCGAGTCTCTCGGCCTGTCGCGAGCGGCCACACGTAGCGGTCCCACGTGAGACCCCATACGGCCATTTGGCCGTCGGCTCGCGCGCCCGACCGTTCGGCGACGCGCCGCGAGCGGAGGTTCTCCGGAAGAATGGCCGAGACCACGTACGATAACCCCAGGACGTCGCGCGCGTAGTCGCGAACGCATCGCGCCGCTTCGGTCGCGAACCCCTGCCCCCAAACGACGGGGTCGAAGCTGTAGCCGAGCTCACACTCGAAAGTCAGCGCGATCCCAGCTGGCGCATCCTTGCGCGTGAACCATCCTCTGCGAATCATCTGTTCGGAGGCCGCGGATTCGACAACGAGGTCCATCAACCCGCAGCGCCCGATCACTAGTCCATCTTCCTTTCAGGACCGCGAGAGAGCCGAGCGCCAACTGCTCATAGCTCGGGAGAATGACCTTTAACCATGCGGTGGTCTCGTCGGGCGAGCGAGGCCGGCCTCCGGGATAAAGATGCTGCGCGACTTCGGGCAGCGCGTGGAGGCGACTGAAGAACGGCAGATCGTCGGGCCCGATTCGACGCAGCACGAGCCGTGGTGACTCCAGCCGGTCTGTGCCACGCGCCAGGGTCATCAGGCGCGTTCGTGGCGAAAGACTGCGGGGTCCGGACCCCGAAAGGCCGTCCGTGTTCCGAGCGTGCGCCCCATGCGTCCGCCAGCACCCGCCACGATCAAGCGCATATCGGCCATCGGTCGGCTCCTGGCGAGCGATATAGCGAGCGCGGCGGGTGAGAAAAGGTGACTAGCCGTCAAAGCCCTCAATGATGATGATGTCCGCGGTCGAATAAGGCTGCCGCCGCTTGATGTTCTCCTGGTATTCCGGCGACCGATAGCAGGCCTTCGCCGCGGCGAGGTCGGGAAACTCGATCACAACGTTCCGCGAGCGCGCAGTACCTTCCACGCATTCGAACGGCCCTCCGCGGATGATCGGCTTGCCACCGAACTTCTTGAAGATCGGGCCGTTGGCCGCGGCATACACCTTGTAGCCTTCCTCGTCCCTCACATCGATGCGACCGATCCAATAACCCTTCGGCATCTTTCGCTCCTTAGTTTATTGCTTGCCCGATTTCGGCAACGATGACGTCGGCGCCTTCTTCGGATCGGCGGCTTCGGTCACCGGACGGCCCACGACCAGTTAATCGGCGCCGGCTTCGACCGCGCGCGCCGGCGTTATGCCAGCCTCTTGCGGTCGGTAGTGCGGATTCACCCTCCTGCCGCCGATGAAATCGGTCACGGCGGCAGCGACGGGATCGGGTTGCTCAACGATCACGAAATGTCCGGCGTGAGGGATATCGACGACTTGCACCCGCTCGCCCAACTGCTCGCGCAGCGCATGCCCATTCCCCGGCGGGGCAACTATGTCATCGAGACCTTGGATCACTAGGAGCGGAGCGTTGCCGCCGGTCCACCATTCGTCCCGTGGCACTCCTTGGCTGGTCGCGAAGTGCGCAATGAGAACCTGCGGCCAGCACTCGACTGACGCGAGGATACTCGGATCGGAGGCGGGAGATAGCCAGCGCGCGCCGAGCGCGACGCATTCCGGCCCCGCCAGCTTGGTTGGTGGCGCGTCCCGGAACGAGGAGCCCAATGGCGTCGAAGGGCCGATCAAGCCGCCTGCCGCGACCAGGATGACGCCGCGCACCATCGCAGGATGGTCAGCGGCGAAACAGCGCGCGATCCGGTTACCGAAGGCATGACCGAGGACGTGCACAGGACCGCACTGGAGAGCCTCAAGAACTCCGGCAACATCCGAGGCAAGATCATGAAGAGTCGCGTTGTCGAGCGGCCCGCGGCTGGCTCCGACCCCCCGCATGTTGATGGCAATGATCTGTGATCTTGAGAGGCGCTCGCCAAAGCGCTCCAGATAGCCCGTGCTGCATCCGGCGTTGGCGAGCATGACAAGAGGATCACCCGATCCTTTGACCGTGCATTCGAGACTCGCCTCGCCAACATCGATTATTTGAGTCTGCGCCATTCTGAACCCCCGTATCTCGGCCCGACCGAGCTGCTTTCTCTCGGCTAAAAATAGCGAGGGCGTTGGAGCATTGCTCGCCGGGACGGGACTCCATCCCCCGACGGCGCTCTGGGGAGTCGCGGCGGCATGGTACCGTGGCGCCGTGATGTCGATGGACTTTGCGGAATGCGATCGCGCGCGCGTTGCGCGTGATCCCAGCTACGACGGTCGATTTTTCACCGGGGTCCGGACCACCGGCATTTATTGTCGACCCGTCTGCCCCGTGCGCCCGGCAAGGTCGACCAACGTCCAGTTTTTTCCGTCCGCTGCGGCTGCTGAAGCGGCGGGGTTTCGGCCGTGCCTGCGGTGCCGTCCCGAGACCGCGCCGTTTTCCAACGCGTGGATCGGAAGCCGGGCAACCGTCGAGCGCGCGGTACGGCTTATCGTCGAGGAGGGTGCTCTCGACGACGAGGGAGCGTCGGTCGAGAAACTTGCCGAGCGCCTGGGCATGGGTCGCCGCCAACTTGCACGCCTGTTCGCCCGGCACCTAAAGGCGAGCCCCAGCGCGGTAGCACGGACGGCCCGCGTTCAGCGCGCGAAACGGCTCATCGATGAGACCGATAAATCGATGGTGGCAATAGCTGTTCTCGCGGGTTTCGGCAGTCTCCGACGCTTTAACGCCGTGTTCGCGGAGGTGTATGGACGAACCCCCACGGAAATCAGGCGGGGCCGAAGTTCGAGGCGAATACGTCATGAAGTCGACACGATCGGAAGAAACAAGCATATGCGTACTCGACGACTACTTGGTGGATCCGAACGTATCGCTGCTCAGTAAGACGCTCATCCGAGGCGTGGCCCTCGTATCGGTGCTGCGAACGACAACGCGGGTCCCCTCCCGACGTGCCATGAGAGCCGCAGGGCGTGCTTCTCCGTCGTGAGCGAACAAGAGGCGGCACGAGCGCCTGCCGTCGACCCGAGGATCCACGCGATATCAGGATGTGGCGCCGTCGGGCCGCGGGCGGCGCGCCTGCTCGGAACTCTGGAAGTTGACGCTGATCCGTGCGCCCAGTGTGCCCGGCGCCTTGGGCACCGAGTGGACCCACTCGTCCTGACAGCGACCGCCCATCACCACCAGGTCTCCGGCCGACGGATGGAACGCGATACCGGAACCACCGGCGCGCGGCTTGAGGAGGAAACGGCGAGTGGCCCCGAGCGTGAGGACGGGCACGATGCACTCTGGCCGCCGGCAGGAGAACCGGTCGCGATGCCAGCCGGTGCTGTCCTCGCCGCCACGGTAGAGGTTGAGCCAGACATTGTCGTAGCGCACCCCGTAGTGCCGCGACAGCGCGTCACCGGCGGCAACCAGCGCTGGGTGGGGCGCGTCGGCGAGCCGGCGATACTCCGCCGTCAGCCGGGGCTCGAGGAACCGCTGACGGAAGAGCCATCGGTAGTGCGCCTGCCAGGGCACGACCTCGGCGAGCCGCTGGAACAACTCGTTGGCGCCGGCGAGCCAGCCGGGGAACACCTCGACCCACGACCGCGCGTCGAGCGGGGTTCGCCGGCCGGTCCGGAACTCGGCGTCGACGGTCACCTCGCCGTGGCTGGAGAACAAGTCGGGCTGCCACAACACGTCCATGACCTGTCTATTGAAACACCCGCCGGGCCACCGCGTTAAATGCCGGGCAGACGTGAGTATCGGATGGACCCATCGCCTCATACCATGCATCGAAACGCGCACCACAACAGGCAAACGGCGCCGACGGCGCCAGGAAGGGCCCAGGGAGATGATCACAGGATTGCGCGGAGCATCGATCTGGAGCGAAGACCTGAACAACCTGCTGCCATTTTATCGGGACGTCCTGGGACTGGAGGTGACGTCGGAGACTCCCGGGTTCGTGGTTCTCGGGGGAGTCTGGCTTGGCACCCACAGCGAGGTGCACGGCCGCAACGCCGACCCCGCTCGCCACATGATCGGTCTCACAAGCAATGACCTCACGGGGGACTGGAAACGTCTCAAGGATGCCGGGGTCGAATTCGTCGAAGATCCTACCGACTACGGCACCGTACGGATCGCGACGCTCAACGATCCGGATGGCAATCTGGTGCAGCTGCTAGGCGCCACGACGGCGCCTGTCTTGTGATCGAGCCGCGGCTGCTCCATTCGCCGCGGATCCCCAGGGTCCATGTCGCAGTACGCGCGCATCCGACGGCAGAGCGCGCATGACAAATGCCTCGACTCGATTGATGCCGCTGCGACGACTGCCGTGAGGTTGACCACCCCTCGTTCATGAATACGCTGCTGACGGCTTTCGATCTTGGCGGCTAGCAATCAGGGATTGGCGATACATCGCTGTCTCCATCCTGGCGGGACTGATTACGTTCTGCTGGTACCGAATCATCAACCGGTTGAGCAGCCCTGTGCTGGTGTTCGACGGCGCCGGATTGGCGCTCTTTGCGGTTTCTGGCGCGAGTAAAGCGCTGGCTTTTGGCATCGGACCGGTTGGTGCGATGAGGAATGGCGAGCCGGTGGGTTGGCGGTCCTCAGAACCGCCCCCTTCGCTTTGATCCGGCGAGACAGTCCCTTGAATTCCGGATGACAGGCCTGCTTCTACTGATGTCCCCTCTCTGGACCCACGAATGTCAGTAGAGGATCTCTACTCATCAGACCGAAACGGGCCGGAAAGATACGACATGAAGAAGAGGAAGCAGCGGAAGGCGGACACGAAGTACCTGTCGCGGGTCGAGTCGCAGATGCTCGACAAGTTCCGGAAGCTGACCATGGAGATCGAGTTAAGCTTCTTGCCGTCGGAGCTGGTGCCCGTCACCGCGCTTCGGCAGCATCAGATCGAGCAGCACGAGGTCGTACGTCTCCTGGCCCACGAGAAGAAGCCGTCCTCGCCGGTCGCCGCCACGTCGACGTCGTAGTGATGCGCGTCGAGGCCGTCGCGGAGCGCCTTCGCCACCTTCTTCTCGTCCACGACGACGAGGATGCGCATATCGAGCGAGTATAGCGGCCGACGCGGCGGCGTTTCCTGACATCGCTGTCAGAGAATCGTCAGTTGCCGCGGCGCAGCGCACCCGGGATCATCGCGGCCGAGGTCCATGCCATGAACGAGGTTGCGACGACGTTCCTCACGCTCGGCGCGGTGAGCTATGGCGGTGCCGGCGTCCTCGGCATGATGCAGGCGGAGATCCAGCAGAAGCGCGGCTGGCTCAGCAAAGAGCGGTTCCTCGAAGGGCTCGCGCTCTCGAATCTCCTGCCCGGTCCGACGGCGGCACAGCTCGCGATGTTCCTCGGCTACGCGCGCGCGGGATGGATGGGCGCCCTCGTGGCGGGCGTGTGCTTCGTCGTGCCGGGGTTCGTCGTGATGCTGACGCTCACGCTCCTCTACACGACGTTCGCCGCGGTGTCGACACTGCGCGGCGCGTTCTACGGCCTCGCGCCGGTCGTGCTCGGCATCTTCGCGATCGCCGCGTACCGCCTCGGGCGCGCCGCGATCAAGGACGCGGGGCAGCTGGCGTTCGCGGTGGCGTCCGCGATCGCGTTGGCGTTTCCGCACGTCGGCATCGTCACCGTAGTGCTCGTCGCCGGGTCGGTCGCGGTCATGCTGTACGCGTCGCGCGCGTGGGGCGCGGTCCTCGTCGCGGCGACGCTCGCACTGGCCCTGCTGCTCGCGCTCACCTCTGGCGTCGCGATGCCGCTCGCGCTCGACTCGGGCACGGGGCTCGGCGCGCTCGCGCTCTTCTTCGTCATCGTCGGCGCGTTCACGTTCGGCGGTGGCCTCGCGATGCTAGGCTTCATCGAGCAGCACGCGGTCACGAGCTTCCACTGGCTCACGGCGCAGCAGTTCCTCGACGGCCTTGCGCTCGGTCAGCTCACGCCGGGACCGGTCGTCATGCTCGCCGCGTTCGTCGGGTATCACGTGGCCGCGATCACCGGCGCCGTCGTCGCGGCGGCGGCGGTGTTCCTGCCGTCGTTCGCGCTCGTGCTGCTGACCATTCCGATCCTGCAGCGCACGCGTCAGCACCCGTGGCTCCAGGCGGCGCTGCGCGGGGTGAACCCCGCCGTGATCGCGGTCATCGCGGTCGCGCTGCTCAAGATGGTGCCGGTGGCGATGCCCGATTTGCCGCGCGCCGCGCTCGCGGTCGTCACCGTGTCCGTGATGCTGCGGTGGTCGATCAGCCCGCCGCCGCTCATCTTCGCCGGCGCCGTGCTCGGTCTCGCGCTCGATCGCTGACGGCGCGGTCAGGAAGATGTCCGTGGTGCCCGACGCGAACGGTCGTGATCATCGACGCGAGGAGGAGCAGAGCAATGAGCGTAGAGAAGCCCTCGCCCCCACGACACAGTTCGTGAGAAATGCGGGCTAATCCTGCCAGAACGTAAGAGGAGATCGAAATGAGCCAGCCAAAGAACTTGTTGCAGGCGAGAAAGGAGCGGGTCATGCGGCGGCTTTTGCGGTGCGGTTTGGCGCTGGTGCTGGTCATGGCGGCATTGCCGACCGGAGATCGCACAGCGCACGCCGCTGACAGTATTCTCACCGAAATACTGCGCCGCGGGACGGTCCGCATCGCGATCGCGGTCGCTGCTCCGCCGCTCCGGTTCGAAGACGAGAACGGCAATCTGCAAGGCTATGAAATCGACATCGCCAATCGGCTGGCCAAAGATCTGGGCGTCACCATCGACTGGATTAAAACCAACGCCGTCGGCCGCGTCGCGGTGCTGCAGACCAAGCAGGCCGACATCGCGATCTCATCGTTCACACCAACTCTTGAACGGCTGAAGACGATCGGCTTTACCGATCCCTATGCCACTGCTGTGCTCAGTCTGTTGAGCCGGACCGACCGCAAGGATCTGGGCTCGGTCGCCGACTTCAACAGGCCAGAAGTTAAGTTCGCTATCCCGCGCGGCTCGACCGTGGCGAAGATGATCGCGACCTATACACCAAAGGCAACAGTTGTCGAATTTCCCGGCTTCGCCGCCATGCTCGCCGCGCTCTACGCCGGCCAGGCCGACGCGATGGCCATCCCCGAGGCGATGGTCAACTGGATTGCTAAGAACAGCGGCGGGAAGTACCGTAACGCTGGCGCGCTGGGACCGCCGGAAGACGATGCGATCGGCTTCCCGCAAGGCGATTTTGTGTGGTGGTTGTGGCTCAATCGCTTCGTCCGCGAGATCAACGAGGACGGCACCAACTACACGCTGTGGATCAAATGGTTCGGCGATGCGCCGATGCCCGCCTTTATCAAACCGCCGCCGAAAAGCGGTTGAACTATCCTGGTCGGCCGGACTTATTCCTCGACGCCAGGCACGTCTTCGATTCGGTAGTACACGGGAATCCCACGCGCCTGCGCGAGGCGCACGTCATTGTCAGCTCCCTTCGATGCACCCGCGAGCCGCAGCACCCCATCGCACTTGGTGAGAAGCCGATTCGCTACGGGATAGACGATTTGGTCCCATAGCTCGTCGCCGACCCGAGTGGAGCCGGCGAGGTCTACGAGCGGCAGGGCGACCCACTCGCCGATCATCGGAATATGACCGGCCTGATAGATCCGCAGTGCGACCATTTCGAGAGCGCGCAGGTTCGTTCGCATGCGGTCCGCGTCGTCATCCGTACCAGATCGGTAAGGACCGGCGATCAGGATCATGAGCGGTATGGTTTTCATGGTTCGGACTATGCCGACCTCGTGGCCCCTTCTGTAATGGTCTGTCGAGAGGAGGTCATCATCGCGGATGATGGGAGAATAGCCGCGTGAATCTCCGTGACCTGCCCGACTTTATCGTGTTTCTCGAAGCTGCACGAGCCGGCAGCCTTACCGCGCCGCGAAGACATTGCATACCGTGCAGTCGAACGTGACTGCACGGATCAAAAGCCTAGAGCGAGCCGTCGGAACACCTCTCCTCAAACGCCATGCGCGCGGCGTCCGGCTGACACCGGCAGGCGAGGTGGTGTTCCAACTCGCCGAACGGACGGCCGCCGTGCTTGAGACTTATGAAATGCTTTCGGCCAGTCCACGGCTGTCGGCCGCCCTAAACTGCGGGTCGGCGCGATCGAAACGGTGGCCGCCTGCCACCTACCCTCACTGGTCGCCCGGTACTGCGGGAGGCGGCCGAATGTTGATCTGTCGGTCGAGACGGGCAGCTCCTCTGCACTGCTGAAGCAGCTCACACAGCACCAGCTGGACATGGTATTCGTGTCGCGCCCCTGTCGGCTCCCCGGCTTCCGTGAAGCAAATCGCGTTCGTCGACGAGCTTGTCGTTCTCGCACCAAAAGCGATCCCTTCCCTCGCCCGCCTCGTCGCCTTCGGCGGGCCCCTCACGGTCTTCGTGCAACGCCTTGGATGCTCCTATACCGACCGTTTATTGACGTATCTCACCCAGGCCTCGGCGCGCGGCTACCGAATACTGGAGATCGGAACGCTCGAGGGCATTGTGCGCCTCGTTGAAAGCGGTCTCGGGGTGGCCGCGATGCCGCGCGTGTTCGCGTCCGGCCACGCACGAGGTCGCGAAGTCCACCTGCTGCAGTTGCCGCATGCGCTCCGCACCCTGGAGACGTACGTCGTGGCGCCAGCGACGAGCGACGCGTTCTTCGCGGCGTGCGAGCGGTTCGCCATCTGTGCGAAGTAGAGTCCCCATCGCCTGGTGTTCGGCGAGAACGGGCGGGCGCGCATCGGACGTCGTCACTGAGACGATGCAGCGGGTGCAAAATGGGTGCGGAAACGTCGAAGGGGTTAGCGGCGGCGACCGCTAACCCCTCGTCGTTCTTGGTTGCGGGGGCCCGCTACGGACGGTCCGAAAGCAGCATCCATCCCGTTCCGGTTCGAGGTGAGCCAACCTGTCTCAAACGGCCGGCGTGGGCCAGCGTCTCCTTAACGCATTCTCGTTGCCCGTCCCTCGGAAAACACGGGTTCGACTCCCCAACGGGACGCGCTCGAACTTACATAATTCAAGTACGTGATTTCATTGCACGCTGATCATCGGCGCTCGCGCCCTGCGGCCGTCTGAGGGCCCAGCATTGCATTGGTTCTTTGATGCGAGACGCGTTGCGTTATGAGGGGAGATTCGGCCAACACCACAGCCAACACGAGCCAAGTCAACCCAATGACCACAACGCTTTAGCGAACCGTGTCGTCCGGGATTTGTGGGCCATTCCGGTCGCTCTACTTCATAGCTGTTTCATAGGTTTCGCGCCGCTTTGGCTGAAAGGCTGCGCGAGCGCTATTGTGAGGTAGCACTCAGTCTACTTGCTCGATCGGCTGCAATGGTCTTGAGCGAATCTTGTTCCAGCGCGAGTACGTGCTTCGCGACGATGCGATAGGTCCACTGACCGGCTGCAGTTTCGCTGTTGAATTGCTCGTCGGTCAGTCCGACAAGCGAGCCGATGAAGCGGGCGCGCTCGGCAAGCCACTCCGCGACGAGGCGTTGCATCGGCGACGCCGTGATCCGCGACTCATAACGCCCTTCGAGCACCTGTCCGGTATGAATCTTCTCGTGGTCGATATCATTCGTAATTAGGGCCCAGGTGTCCTTCCCCTGTGCACAGCCGTGCGAAGACGGCATCGCAAGCTCGCGATCTGACGCCTCGAGCAGTGCATCCATCGTCACCATGGTTTGCTCGAGCAGTTCGCGGATCGCTCCACTGACGGTCGCAGCCATGGGATTCCTCCAATTCTGAGTATTCTCCGCGAATCAACGGCCAGCCATAGCAACTGGGATCTGTCTCGGAACACTGATGGTGTCGAACCCCTCGGCGTATCTATACCCGTGTTCTTTTCCGAGAGTTGCCGCTCGATTCCGCCTGCGCTTTTCGAAAGCCCTTGAGGTCGCCGATCTGGCTCGCGTGGCAGCGACTTGCCTGCCCCGGCTTCGGGCGCTCGTCCAAGAGCAGCTCGCCGCTGTTCGAGCCGAAATCGTCGAGCTCGAGGTGGTGAGCCAGTAGCTCAAACACGTTTCGGTGCGATCGCAGCTCGCCCCGGGCTCCTCGCTGTAGGGTACACGCGCTTGATCGCGTCCCTCAGCCCGGTCTGGTCCACCATTACCTTGTGCTCCTCCCACTCTCTTGAAGTGTCGCCTTGTCGCGCATTGCAGCGCTCCGTGGCGCGCGCATCACGCCGAACGTCACGAGCCCCGACGCGAGAGTGAGCGCCGCCACAAAATGAATCGCGGCGCCGACGCTCATGGCGTCGGCGATAACGCCCGACAGCAATGCGCCAATGGCATAACCGAGATCTCGCCAGAAACGATAGACACCTAGGCTCGACGCGCGCCACGACGGATGTGCGTGATCAGTGATTGCCGCGAGCAGGGTCGGATACACCATCGCCGTCCCGGCGCCTTGCAGCACGGCACCCAAGAGCCACGCGCCGTATTCGGGCACGGCGACGGTCAGCCAGATTCCGCCGGCCTGGACAACCATCCCCCACGCGATCAACCCCTTGCGGCCGATGCGGTCGGAGAGCATGCCGGTCCCCACCTGCAGCACGCCCCAGACGACGGGGTAAACCGCCTTCACAACACCGATGCGTTCAACTCCCAGGCCATGAGCGGCGAAGAAGAGCGGATACAGTCCCCACGACATGCCGTCGTTCAGGTTGTTGATAAGCCCCGCCTGGCAGGCGGCGAACAGGCTCAGGTTGCCGATACTCGTTACGTAGAAGATCCGGCCCAGGGATGGCCGCTCATCGTGTGCGGCGCCGCCGATCGATGAGGCTTCCACCGCAACATGCGCGTGCGTCTCCCTGACCGCGACGATCGCGAGGAGCAAGCCGACGAGTGAGACGCCGATCCCGAGATAGAAGGGCTGTGGTCGGAGTGCATAGTGGCCGGCGATATACCCGGTGATCCACGCGGTGGCACCGACGGCGAAGTAACCGGCGAACTCGTTCAGGCCGAGCGCCAGACCTCGCCGGCGGGGCCCAACGAGGTCGATCTTCATGATGACGGTCATCGACCAGGCAAGGGCCTGGTTGACGCCGAGCAGCACGTTAGCCAGGTCGATCCAGGCCCACGTCGGGGCGTAGATGATCAGGAAGGGAACGGGTAGGGCGAAGAGCCAACCGATGACGAGGATGGGCTTCCGCCCAACGCGATCCGACAGCCGCGCGGCCACGAGATTGAGCACCGCCTTCGTGACGCCGAAGCTGACGATGAACGACGTGATGGCCGTCTTCGAGCTCAGACCGAACTCCTGCTCACCGAGCAGCGGCAGGACGGTTCGCTCCAGCCCCACCATCGCGCCCACGAACGCGTTGAGCAGGACCAGCAAGGAGAACTGACCGAGGTTCTCCCGCAGGCCGAGGCGCGGTGCGCTCACTCCCCTGCCAGGTTTCGCCGGCGATTCTCGGCGAACTCCGGCGGTTGAGGCGGCAATCCGTCGAGGACGAACCGCACGAAGTCCGCCTTCGAGGAAAGCTTCAGAGCCGGATTGAACCGTCGCTCGAACCCGATTGTCGAGACCGCCTTGCCGCTCAACCCCTTGCCACACGCCGCACCGCTGAAGTGGGCCGGATAGACCTCGAGATGATCCGGCAGCTTGAGCAGCTTGCCGTACAGGCTGTCGTACAGCTGCTCGGCCAGCGTGGTTTCCATGCCCTCCCCGAGAAGATCAGGACGGCCCACGCCTCCGGAGAACAGCGTGTCCCCGGTCAACACGAACCAGGGCTCCGGCCCCCGGGTGCGGTCAGTCACGAGGATTGAGAGGCCGTCGGGCGTATGGCCAGGGGTATGCCACATCGTGACGCGGACGTTGCCGAGCTCGTGCTCCTCGTCGTCCGCGACGCCGACGTGGGGGAACGTGACCGGTGCCGACTCGTGGACCAAGATGGGCGCGCCGGTTGCCTCGGCGAGACGGCGCGCACCCGATACGTGGTCAGCCTGGACGTGCGTCTCGATGATGTGCGTGATGCGCATGGCCTTCTGGGCGGCCGCTTCGATGTAGGCCTCGATGTCGTGCTGTGGATCCACCACAGCGCAGGCAGCTGCGCCACCTCAGCCGAACAGGTAGCTCGCGCACCCGGTCTTCGGAACGAGGAATTGGCGGAAGATCATGCGGCACCTCCTCGCCCTTGTGATACCGCCGGGTGTCGTATAGGGTCCAATACATCGTGGTAATGGACCCGATCGGGAAAGTCCTATGACGATCCGCCAGCTCGAGGTCTTCCTGGCTGTCGGACAGGCGAAGAGCTTCAGCCGTGCGGCGGAGCGGATCCATCTCTCGCAGCCGACGCTCTCCGAGCACATCCGCGAGCTCGAGGCAGAGCTGGGCGTCCGGCTATTCGCGCGTCACCCGAAATCAGTCTCATTGACGGAGGCCGGGCGTATCTTCGCCGACTATGCGACACGGGTGGTCGCAACGCTTGCGGCCGGCCGCCAAGCGCTCGCGGAGCTGGACGGCCTCCAGCGCGGATCGCTGGTCGTCGGCGCCAGCACAACGCCCGGAACGTATGTGTTGCCCGCGCTCATCGCCCGCTTTCGGGACGCCTACCCGGGCATCACCGTCGCGCTCCGCATCGCGAACTCGCGGATCGTGGAGGAGCGCGTGCGCGATGGCGAAGTCGACGTTGCGGTCATCGGCGGCCACATCCTCGGGCCGGGAGAGCGGTGCGTTGCGGCCGGCATCGTCGACGAGCTGCAGTTGATCGCCGGTGCGAAGCACCCGATCGGAGCGACGATCTCACGCGCGAAGCTGGCTCGGGAGCCTTTGCTGATCCGCGAAGACGGGTCCGCGACGCGTCAGGTGACCGAACGCGCCCTGCGCGAAGCCGGCATTACAGTTCGACCCTCTATGGAGCTGGACCATACGGAGACGATCAAGCGAGCCGTGATGGCAGGGCTCGGAATCGCCTTCGTCTCACGATATGCCATCGAGGACGAGCTTCGGGGCAAGCGACTGCGTGTCGTGGCGGTGGGCAGGCTGAAGATCCGGCGGCACTTTCACGTGATCCACGATGAACGCCGGCCGCTGAGCGCGAGCGCGCGCGTTTTCGTCGGTTTTCTGGAAAAGACGCGGTCGTGAAGAAGGTAAGCGTCCAGCACCGAGTGCCTCCACGGGTGAAGGAGTGTCCGATCTGTCAGAAACCGGTAACGAAGCAGCATTTCGACGAGAAGAAAGCGATGTATGCCCGAATCCCCGGGCTCGCAGAGCTCGGTTTACGCTGGCAGCATCTCAGATGCAGGGCTCGGCGAAAGAAGCACGCGGTGGCCCGCCCTCGTGTGTCACGCCGTTAACGGTTCTCGCACATCGTTCGCTCCATTGGTCCACAGGACCGCGGCAATCAGCGCTCCCACCGCTCCGACGACTGCTCCCACACCAAAACCAGTCGCATATCCATAGCCGGTGATGACCGGCCCGAGCGCGAACGACCCTACGGCGAGCCCCAGATAGAGCGCTGTGCTGTATCCGCCCATAACGATGCCGCGGGCGGCCGGCGGCGTTGCGCCCGCAAGCGCGACGCCGATGGCCACGCCAGCGCTACCGCTGACGACGCCATACGCCGCGATCACTGCGAGGAGCAGGCCGGGCGCGGTGACGTGAGGTATCAGCGCGGTCGCGACGCACCCTGCGAGCACGCCGCCGACGGCGTACGGAGCCGATCGCTGGGTGCGATCCACGAGCCATCCAGCGGGGACGCGTGCCGCGGTGTTCGCGATGCCGAGTATCAGGAACACAAGTCCGATCGCCGCTGGTGATAGCCCCCTGGCGTCAGCGAGCAGCGGAAAGAACGTGAACACCACGCCCTGGGTGAGAAGACCGCTCGCCGCGACGACCCACCCTGCCCAGACACTCGGATTAGCTCGAACTTCGCGAAAGGTCGCGCGAGCCGCGGATGGACCACGGGTCGGAGCTACGCGGATCGCCAGGCCGAGAACGAACGCGACCGCGGCGCCGGCCGCGCTGGCGGCGAATGCCACGGGGTAGCCCAAATACTCCGCAGCCAGCCCGCCCAGAAATGGCCCGACACCGATCGCGCCATAGTGTGCGGTCGCGTACCACGCATACGCCCGACCGGCCGCTCCCGGCCTGGCCGCGTCGGCCACCAAGGACATGGCGCTCGGCGTGAAGGCCGCCACGCCGAGACCGGCAAGACCATAAACCACGGCGAGTCCGACCCCGTCCTCCACGATTGCCAAGAGCAGCGACGTCACAACGCTGGCCGCCATTCCGCTGAGGAGCAGAATGCGACGTCCCCATACATCGGACGCGTGGCCGAGCGGAATCGACGCCACGCCAGCGACCGCCATATGTGCGGCGACGATGAAGCCGACACCCGTCGCGGTCACGCCATGCGCGACCGCATACAGTGGCACCAACGGCCCACGCATCTGTGCCGCCGCAAAGTGCACGAACGTCAATGTGCAGACAACGGCGACGAGAGAAGCCGCTGCCGTCATGGTAGGTCGGTCGCCCGACGCCATTCGGGAGTGGCCAGCAGTTGCCTCAGCATCGAGACGACATCACGCGGCTCATAGAACGGATGCTGCCGAAAAACGTCAGCATATCGAGCGTCAAGTGTGGCGAGCGCATCCGCGGTCGATGGCGCGAACTCACGTACCTGCCTCACGCGATCGTGGGCGAACAGTAGATTTCCAGGATCGACGTGGCCGCATCGGATGAAGCCCGCAGTCTTGCGAGCGCACCGACACGGATTGGACTGGTTCACCAGCCCGCACTTGTCGTTCATGAAGCTGTGGAGGTCTCGGCGGGCGCGAGCAAGTCGCTGGCGGAAGTTGTCTTCACTCGTCTCGAGTACCTCGGCACCAATCGTATCGGTGACGCCGAAGATCTCCCCGAGGACGTAGATGAGACGCTGTTCGCGATCCAGACACAGCAGCATTGCGGACGTGCACCCTATCCGTGCTTCATCGACGAGGAGACGTACGTCCTGGCCCGCAGCGAAATCGGCAACGTCGAGATCGGGGGTGCCATCGAGTCCACGTCCATACTCACTGAACGTCATCGGCCGCTCCGCCTGCCCTCGCCGCATGTTCAGTACGTGATTCACGACGATGCGGTACAGCCAGGTTCGAACGGTGCTCCGTCCTTCGAAAGCGGCAAGCTGCGTGATGGCCTTGATCAGAATTTCCTGCGTTGCGTCCTCCGCATCTGTTGGATGCGCGAGCATGCGAATCGCGATGTTATAGATCCAACGCTGGTGGTGACGGACGAAGTCCTCGAGTGCATCACGATCGCCCGACTTGGCGCGGGCAATAAGCGCACGCTCGTCAGCGTCGGCGCGGCGACTGGCATCGAACGGGTTGTTGTCCATCTACCCGATTAGACCCCTGTGGCCGGCGAGTGTGACAGAAGGAGGCATGGGGTGCCTCCGTTTTCGTTCTTCGTTTCGGGGCCTTATGTGAGCGAAATGCGAGCAGCCGCTGCCACACCGCGTTAAGCGCGTAGCCCCGCGGCTGCCTACCTCTTATATATATGAACGGGTCGCGAACTCCTCCGGTAGGCGAGCGTCGCCGACCAGCCTCCTGGCTCCTTGCGGAGGCGGAGGGCGTTCGCCATCGGGGCTTCTCCGCGCGAAAGAGGGCGGCCACTGTAAATCGCGACGTCGTGAATCCCGACGTCCGAAGATACTCCACCGACACGAAGCCCGTCTTCTTGATCAGCTCGACTTGATCCCGTAACGGGATCGCGCCGGCGACTCAGTCAGACCACGCATCGAGATTCCCGACAATCTCGGGCGCGAGATCCTCCTTCAGGACGATGTCGGCGAACTGGAGCCGACCGCCTGGGCGAAGGACTCGATAGATCTCGCGATATGTGTCTTCACGTGCCGGAATGCGAAGAAGACTGGCACCTCAAACATGAAATGTGCCGTGGCAACGCCAGCGAACGCTCCAATTACCTGAGCGCCGAGGTAGAGCGGAAGTTCATTCCACGGG